>Ga0307408_100000020_pt1 | contig 340408 bp, 312 predicted proteins | sample 322Cmetagenome_FD_202116 | JGI IMG/M metagenome (GOLD analysis project Ga0307408, IMG submission 202116) | Maize rhizosphere microbial communities from greenhouse at UC Davis, California, United States - 322HYB-C-3 | ecosystem: Host-associated > Plants > Roots > Rhizosphere > Soil | place...
CGTAGGGTGCGCCATGCGCACCAGCTTTCCACACGAGCGCAGGCGGGCTTCGTGGCAGTTCGAAGACCAGCGCCACCCGCGGTGCGCACGGCGCACCCTACGCTCCGCGATATGCCCGTAGGGTGCGCCATGCGCACCAGCTTTTCACACGAGCGCTGACGGGCTTCCTGGCAGTTCGAAGACCAGCGCAACCCGCAGTGCGCATATCGCACCCTACGCTCCGCGACATGCCCGTAGGGTGCGCCATGCGCACCAGCTTTTCACAAGAGCGCTGGCGGGCTTCGTGGCAGTTCGAAGACCAGCGCCACCCGCGGTGCGCACGGCGCACCCTACGCTCCGCGACATGCCTGTAGGGTGCGCCATGCGCACCAGCTTTTCACAAGAGCGCTGACGGGCTTCCTGGCAGTTCGAAGACCAGCGCCACCAGCGGTGCGCACGGCGCACCCTACCGCCCGCTCGAACCATCTGGTATCACTTGTAACGCGTAGCCGCCTGGTCGCGCGACAGGTTCGGCCCAAGCGCCGCGCGGGCAGCGACGAAGGCGTCCCAGTCGGCTGCATCCGGTAGCGAGGGTATGGTCACCAGTTCGCCCTGATCGAAGCCGGCCAGCGCCGCATCGACCATCTCGCCCACTTCCATGATCATCGACGGCGGCAGCGCAGAGGCATCGGTACCGCTGCGCTCCCAGATCTCGGTGCGCGTCACGCCCGGCATCACCGCCTGCACCTGCACGCCCGAACCACGCAACTCACCAGCCAGGGTCTGGGTCAGGCTCAGCACATAGGCCTTGGTCGCGCTGTACACCGCATTGAACATCTCCGGCGCCAGCGCCACCACCGAACCAAGATTGATGATGCCGCCACGCCCCGCCGCGGAGAAATTGGCCGCGGCCGCTGCGGCCAAACGCGTCAACGCCACCACGTTGAGTTGGATCATGGTCTCGGCCTGATCCAGGTCTGCGGCAACCAGCGGACCGTTCATTGCGACACCGGCGTTGTTGATCAGCAAAGCGATGCTCGAGTCCTCGCGCAAACGCTTTTCCACCTTGAGCACATCAGCCTTGCTGGTGAGATCCGCAGGCATCACCTCGACTGCAACGCCGTACTCGGCGCCCAGGCGCTTGGCCAGCGCATCGAGGCGCTGGGCATCACGCGCCACCAGCAGGAGGTCGTGACCACGCCGAGCCAGACGCTCGGCGTAGGTGGCGCCGATGCCGGACGAGGCGCCGGTAACCAGAGCGGTTCCGAGGGTGGATTGGGCATTCATGGCAAGTCTCCTGGTTGGCGTGATGAGTGAGAGGAGATCCTCTCACTGATTAGATTACGATCATAATTTAAATATTAAATTACAGTCATAATCAAAATAATCAAGCACATCTGTGAGAAAGCATCGCCGCAACCGCCAAACGGTTGCGCACCAAGTTATGGCCGTTTTTGTCCTTATGGTCAGAAAACGGTGCAGCACATGTACCTGAGTGAGCCTGAAAAATTCTCGCATCCAATTGATTTGCAACGGATATGAGCAATAAAGAGAATTGGCGCCGTTTTTGCTATAACAGCACCAGCCTGACCAGGCGGACAGGTTTAAGAATGCCGGGAGTGCTTTAAACGTCGATCTGCGACGGCCCGAAGGCTGTCCGCCTTGGATGGCAGGCCACAAAAAATCGCCGGGAGCGATTTTTGACGTCGGCTCCGCCGACGGCCCGCAAGGGTGGCCGCCAGGGATGGCAAACCACAAAAACCATAACGACACGTCTTAACCACCAGGAGCTTCCATGAATCGCACTCTCTCTTCGCTGGCGTTCGTCAGCGGTCTGCTGGCAGGCGGCCAGGCCGTCGCCGGCGATCTGCTGCATTGGCAGAACAACAGCCTGACCTACCTATACGGCCAGGACTTCAAGATCGACCCGGAGATTCAGCAGACCGTCACCTTCGAGCACGCCAGCGGCTGGAGCTTTGGGGACCTGTTCCTGTTCGTCGACGTGATCAAGTACAACACCGACGCCACCAACGGCGCCGGTGACGGCCATACCTTCTACGGCGAATTCAGCCCGCGCTTCTCGCTGGGCAAGCTCACCGGTACCGACTTCTCTTTCGGCCCGATCAAGGACGTGCTGATCTCCACCACCTACGAGTTCGGTGAAGACGACGTCGACTCCTACCTGATCGGCCCGGCGATCGACCTCGATATCCCCGGTTTCGACTACTTCCAGCTCAACACCTACCTGCGCACCACCGACGGTAGCCGCGCCGGCAGCAACGTCTGGCAGATCACCCCGGTGTGGAGCTACACCATTGCGGTGGGCGACTCGGACATTCTCATCGATGGTTTCATGGACTGGGTGGTGGACAACGACAGCAATCGCCGCGGCGACTACCACGCCAACCTGCACTTCAACCCGCAGATCAAGTACGACCTGGGCAAGGCGCTGAAGTGGGGCGAGAAGCAGCTGTACGTGGGTATCGAGTACGACTACTGGAAGAACAAGTACGGCATCAAGGACGGTGGTTTCGTCAGCGAAAATTTCGTGGGTTCGACCGACCAGAACACCGCCAGCCTGTTGGTCAAGGCGCACTTCTGAGACACGCCATCAAGCTTGACTGGCCAAGGTCGCAGCAACTTGCGACCTTCTGCCAATGCCCTTGACCGGCCTGACGTGTTTAGCTGCCCGGCATCACCAGACCTTCACCCAAGGATGGACGATGCCTGCGCGTATCCTGCTGCTCACCTGCCTCGCCATGCTGGCCTTCGCCGGCAACTCGCTGCTGTGCCGCCTGGCGCTGCGTGAAACCGAAATCGACGCGGCCAACTTCACCGCTATCCGCTTGCTCTCCGGCGCACTGACGCTGTGGCTGCTGCTCAAGCTGAGACAGGCCGGGCAACCCATCGCCGGCAACTGGCCTGGCGCGCTGGCGCTGTTCACCTATGCGGCGGCCTTCTCCTTTGCCTACCTGCAGCTGGATACCGGCGTCGGCGCCCTGCTGCTGTTCGGCGCCGTGCAGTTGAGCATGTTGCTGTGGGGCTTGCTGCGTGGCGAGCGTCTGGGGCTGGGCGCCAGTCTCGGTACGGCGCTGGCCACGGCTGGACTGCTGGCGCTGCTGCTACCCGGCGCCAATGCGCCCCCGTTGCTGGCTGCACTGCTGATGCTGCTGGCCGGCACTGCCTGGGGTGCGTATTCGCTGCTTGGTCGCGGCCAGGGTGATCCGCTGGCCGTGACCACCGGTAACTTCATGCGTGCGGCACCGCTTGCCGTTTTGTTGGCGTTGGCACTGCTGCCGCAACTGAACTGGGACGGGCCTGGCCTGTTCTACGCGGTGTTGTCCGGCGCACTGACCTCCGGCGTCGGCTACGCCATCTGGTACAGCGCCCTGCCCGGCCTGCGCGCCAGCCAGGCCGCCACGGTGCAACTGAGCGTACCGATTCTCGCCGCGCTCGGCGGCAGCCTGCTGCTGGGCGAGGCGCTGTCGCTGCGCGTAGTGCTAAGCGCCATGGCCGTGCTCGGCGGTATCGCGCTGGTACTGGGCAGCCGGCAACGTGCCGGGAGCTAATGGCGCGTGCAATGGTCTTCTATCCTGAACCTATAACGTCCAGGGAAGATCACCATGCACCCTCTGCTTCGTCTTTGCCTCGTTGCCCTGCTTGCAGCAGGCCTGAGCGCCTGCGCCAGCCTTGGTAATCGTGACCCGCTGCGGGTCGATCTGGTCGGCCTCGAACCCCTGCCCGGTCAGGGCCTGGAGGTACGCTTCGCGGTCAAGCTACGGGTGCAGAACCCCAATGACAGCGCGGTTAGTTTCAACGGCATGGCACTGGATCTGGACGTGAACGGCCAGCCGCTGGCCAGTGGCGTCAGCGACCAGAGCGGCAGCGTGCCACGTTTCGGCGAGACAGTATTGAGCGTGCCGGTGAGTATTTCAGCGTTTTCGGTGATGCGTCAGGCCTGGGGCGTTGCCGGTTATCAACCTGGCCAGGAAGTGCCCTACATGCTGCGTGGCAAGCTCGCCGACGGCCTGTTCGGCACCCGCCGCTTCAGCGACAGCGGTATCCTGAACTGGCCGCAACCGCCAAGCCCCTACTGAAGCAGGACCCGGCGGTTACAGGGCGATCAGGCCGCCTGGCGGCTGTTGCGCGAAGCCACTCGGCGGTGACAGGCCTCACCGAAGGCCTGGAAGATCTTTATCGAATCCGGGTTCTTCGCCGCCTGCCATTCCGGGTGCCACTGCACCGCGAACAGGAAAGGCGACAGGCTCGGCGCGTGGATCGCCTCGATCAGGCCATCCTCGGCGGTAGCCAGCACTTCCAGTCCCTTGCCCAGGTTGCGAATGGCCTGGCCGTGCAGGGAGTTGACCTGAATTTCGTCCTTGCCCATCAGCTCGGCGAACCAGCTGCCAGCCACCGGACGCACGCTATGGCTGGCTGCGTACTGCACCTCGACCGGATCATCGGGGTTTTCGCGATGGTCATTGAAGCCTGGCTCGGCGTAGACCTTCTGGTAGATGTCGCCGCCCAGCGCCACGTTGATTTCCTGCATGCCACGGCAGATGCCGAAAATCGGCAGACCGCGAGCGATGGCGGCACGAACCAGCGGCAGATCGAACAGGTCGCGGTCGCGGTCCTGGCCCTTGTTCGGCGTTTCGTTCTCCTGCCCATAGAGCGCCGGGTCGATGTTGCTGCCGGCACCGGTCAGGTAAACACCATCGGCCATGTCCAGATACCGCTCTAGATCCTCGATGCCGCAGCAGGTGGGCACCAGCACCGGCATGCAACCGGAGAACTCGACCAGAGGCTGGATGTATTTGTGAGTCATTACTTGATAGTCGTGGCCCTTGCGCTCTTGAGCGCCCATGGACATCAACACGACGGGCTTGCGGAGATTGTTCTTGCTGGGAGTACTGCGGATCTTGTTGTCGGACATACGTCACCTTGGGACAGGCCGGGCCTATCGTTGCTGTGCAAGCCGATGCCAAGCAGAAGGCTCTGCTCGTCACCCATGGCCTGTTTGGCTAACTCCGTGCACCGAGACTCATCCTGAGCCAGAGTGTCGCCTTCCGACGGCGGCTCGAACCGGGTCAACTCCATCCGGAGAGGAGGCTGCAGCGATGCTGCCCGTTACCCGGCTCGGCAACGGAATCTGTATCCAGTCTGCCCGAGCCGTAAAATATGTCAAACAAATCCACTCGAAATTTTCCAGCAAGCCGTTTATCACACATCGACGAAGCGCCCTTAAAAAGGCGCCTACAGGCAATTCTGGCAAATAACCTCCCGCCAATAAGTCCAATATTTTAAACACGCACCTCTCAAGACTCCACGTCCTAGAGCGGCGCCCGTGAACAAAACCCTATATAATCTGCGGTTTATCACCTGCACCGAGGACACCCCTTGACCGCTCTGCCGCCCTGCCCCAAATGCAACTCCGAATACACCTACGAAGACGGCGACCAACTGATCTGCCCCGAGTGCGCCCATGAGTGGAAAGCCGGCGAGAAGGCCGACGGCGGCGATGACGCGCGGGTGATCAAGGATTCGGTCGGCAACCTGCTGCAGGACGGCGACACCATCACCGTGATCAAGGACCTCAAGGTCAAGGGCTCGTCGCTGGTGGTCAAGGTCGGCACCAAGGTGAAGAACATTCGCCTGGTTGACGGCGATCACGACATCGACTGCAAGATCGATGGCATCGGCGCGATGAAGCTCAAGTCCGAGTTCGTACGCAAGGTCTGATTCACACCCGTCCCTCACAGAAATTGACTAGCCTGAAGACAGGCCGGTCATGAGGAACGCCACCATGCGCTACCTGCTGCTCGCCCTTCTGGCTCTGACCCATTCACTGGCAGCACAGCCCTGGCGGGTAGTGGGCGACGAACAGTTCGCCCCCTATAGTTTCGTCACCGCCGAGGACGACACGCCGCGCGGGCTCGACGTCGAGCTGGTCAACGCGGTACTGCGCGAAGCGCAGGTACCCTATGAAATCCGTCTTTACCCATGGGAACGCGTCAAGCGCATGCTCGACCGCGGGGAAGTACAGATGGCCTTCCAGTTCGCCGGCACGCCGCAACGTCAGCAGCAATACGAGCTGGTCGGTCCGCTGCGCAGTGGTTCGACCGTGTTCATGACTACCGCCAAGACCGCGATCAGCAACTGGCAGACGCTGGATGACCTGTCACCCTACGTGATCGGCCAGGTTCGCGGCTATGCCTATGAAGAGAATTTCGACCGCGCCGACCTGGCCCGAGACTCCAGCGCGCAGAACCCACGGCAACTGGTGTCGATGCTGCTGGCCGGACGCATCGACATCATCGTCGGCGACCATACCCAGTTGCTCTATTTCATCCGTGAGCAGCGCGCTCTGGAGCAGGTGCGCGTGCTACCTCGCCCGCTGATCCAGATGCCGCGCTTCGTCGCCTTCGCCAAAGGCGATACCGAACGCGCCCGGCAGTTTTCCGAGGCGCTGGTGCGCCTGCGCAAGGCCGGCAAGCTGGACGAAATTCAGCAACGCTGGAATCAGTGACACCGCTACTGCACCGGCAGGAAATTCAGCAGGAACAGGCTCTGTGCATAATTGGCCCCCATGCGCCGGTAGCGCTCTTCCAGCACATGGGTGAGCAGATCGAGACGCGCCACCATCTTGCCGAACTCCACCGCATAGCTGAGGTTGTTGCCCTGTTCGGAGAACTCGTTGGATAGCAGCAGCAGCCGGCCCGTGGCATCACGGCGCTGCGAGAGCATCCAGCCGGCCTTTTCCAGATTGCGTGCGGCGTTATGGATGAATTGCGCATTGAAGCTGTCGGTCAGGTAGAACTCGGTACGGCCACCGTGAGCCGTCACCAGCATGCTGCCGATGGCATAGGTGAAGGCCGCCACGCGGTCGCCCTGGAATCCCGAGCTAAGTGAGTAATCCAGCGCCGCGACATCACGCCGACCGCCCAGTGTCGGCCAATCCTGATTGTGTTCGATGGCGTACTGGATGGCGCGTTCGGCAGCGGCGGCGTCAGGCAGGGAATTCTTGCGCCACTCGCGCGGGTTACGTTGATACAGCTTGTTCATCAGCCGATACAGGCTGTTGAGGTTGTTGCGCATGGCCAGGGTTGCCATGCGATCGACGTCGGTCTGCAGCACCTCGGCAGGCTTGATCGGGCTACGCGTGTGAACGATGGAGTCGTTATCCAGACGGCCGCTGCAGCCGCTCAACAGCAACAGCGCAGCCAGCACCGGCAGCACTGACTGTTGCCAACATATTGAGCTGTCGAATGGCCTGCCCTGTGCAGCAGACGCTGGCCTCGCTCCCATACAGAGGTTCCCTGGCTGGCGTGCGCCCCAGTGGCGCACGCAACACTCAGAACCTGAGTAAAGCGCAAAAATTCCGTACTGCCTGTGCCCTGGCGCATAAACCGTGCCGAACAATGCTCGGCACGGCAGAAAAATGCGTCTGCTCAGGCTGGATTGGCGGCCCATTGCTCCAGGCGTACGACGCTCTCGCGATAGGGCTTGAGGCTCTTGGACAGCAGGATGATCGACATCAGAACCGCCAGGGTGGTGACGATCAGCAGCGAGTAGCGCAGCGCGCTGTCGTCGGCGAAGACGAAGTCGGTCACCAGCGCCACGGCGGTCGGACCAACACCCAGGCCAATCAGGGTGATGACGAACAGATAGATGGCCGAAGCCTGGCCGCGCATCGAGTTGGGCATGATTTCCTGGATCGCCGCCGGCGCCACACCGAACGGCATGCTCAGGCAGAACACCGCTGGCGCCAGCAGCAGGCTGGCCAAGAAGGCGGTTTCCATCACTGGGAACAGAACCACCATCGGCAGGGCGCCCAGTGCGGCGTAGAGGCCGACACGCATGTTGGCGTCGCTGCGCCCGCGCTTGGCCATCCAGTCAGCCAGACGCCCACCGAAGACGATGCCCAGGCAACCAAACACCGCGACGATGCTGCCGTAGACGATGCCAACCTGGCCGGCGTCCCAGCCATAAGTACGGATGTAGAAAGTCGGTATCCAGGCTGCACTGCCGTAACCGGCAAAAGCCAGCCCGGCGAAACCGAAGTTGTGCAGCAGCACGGTACGACGATTGGCGCGAATGTAGCGCCCCACTTCGCTCAGCGGCACCGCGACGCCCGCACCGGCACCGCGCCGGACAGGTTCCTTGATGGCCAGCATCAACAGGGTGAAAAACACACCCGCCACACCGAGAATCAGGAAAATCAACTGCCAGGGACGCACTTCGCCCAGCACCGGCAGGGTCACATCGCCCTGTGCCGAGGCGAACTGAATGACCAGGCCGCCGACCAGAAAGGCCAGGCCTGAGCCGAGGTAGACGCCCATGGAATAGACACTGATGGCCGTGGCACGGCGCTCTGCAGGAAAGCTGTCGGCAATCAGCGAATAAGCAGCCGGCGACAACGCCGCTTCGCCCACGCCCACGCCGATGCGGCACAACAGGAACTGCCAGTACAGCTTGGCCATGCCGCAGGCGGCGGTAGCGGCGCTCCAGAACAGAATGCCGACGGCGATCAGCCCGCGCCGGCTGCGGGTATCGGCCACACGCCCCAGGGGAATGCCGCACACGGTGTAGAACAGGGCGAACGAGAGGCCCATCAGCAGGCTCATCTGCGTATCGTTGATCGCCAGATCGCGGCGGATGGGCTCGACCAGCAGATTGAGGATCTGCCGATCGACGAAGGACAGGACGTACGCCACCATCAGGATGGCAACAGTAGCCCAGGCTCGGGCACTGGAGGGATAGCCGTTATTGTTGTTATGCACGGACGCTCTCCTCGGCACCGCAGAACGCGACGCGCGACGGTTGAAAGAAGCGTCAGCTTAGGACGATATAAACGGTGGTGAGTATCGCTCGAAGGTGTTATCAGGCCGGCGAATGCTTCATACCCGCAAGGGCGAATGGCTCGGTAGCGAAACTCAATAGTCGCTCAGAGCGTACTTCCCGTCCGTTAAGCGAATCTGTAGGAGCCGGCTTGCCGGCGATGCTTTTTGAGCGGATCGCCAGCAAGCCGGCTCCTAGGGTTCAGTCTCTGACCGGTATTGGCTGCAGCGCCTGTTTTACCTGAGCAGGCACTCAGATCATCAGCGGCGCACGCTCGCACAGCACCTTCAGCGCCGCTGCCCAGTCCGGATGATCATTCAGGCACGGCACCAGTTGCAGGCTCTCGCCACCGGCCTCGACGAACTGCTCGCGGCCACGGTCACCGATCTCCTCCAGGGTCTCGATGCAGTCGGCAACGAAGGCCGGACACATCACCAGCAGCTTCTTCACGCCCTGCGCCGCCAGTTCGTCAAGACGAGCCTCGGTGTAGGGCTCGATCCATTTGGCACGGCCCAGACGCGACTGGAAGCTCACCGACCATTGCTCAGGACGCAGGCCCATGCGCTGAGCGAACAGCTCCGCACTGCGCAGGCATTGCGCGCGGTAACAGTTGGCGAGCACCTCGGGCGCAGCGCTGCGGCAGCAGTCTTCGCCTTTCAGGCAATGACCGCTGGGGTCGAGCTTGTGCAGGTGGCGCTCCGGCAGGCCGTGAAAGCTCAGCAGCAGGTGATCGAAATCCCGCTCCAGATAGGGTTTGGCACTGGCCACCAGGGCGTCGAGGTATTCCGGCTGATCGTAGAACGGCGGCAGCGTGGACAGACGCATGTCCAGACCGCGCTCGCGCACCACCCGCTTGACCTCTTCGATCACCGTGGTGGTGGTGCTGTCAGCGAACTGCGGATACAGCGGCGCCAGGGTCACCTCACGAATGCCCTGCGCGGCCAGACGCTGCAGGGTCGACTCGATGGACGGCTCACCGTAACGCATGGCCAACTCCACGGGGCCCCGGGTCCACTGCGCCTTCATCGCTTCCTGCAGACGACGGCTGATCACCACCAGAGGCGAACCTTCGTCCCACCAGATCGAGGCATAGGCGTGCGCCGATGCGGCAGGACGTTTGATCAGAATCAGCGACACCAGCAAACGACGCAGCGGCCACGGCAGGTCGATCACGTAGGGGTCCATCAGGAACTGATTGAGGTAACGGCGGACATCGGCTACTTCGGTGGACGCGGGCGAACCCAGGTTAACCAGCAACAATGCGTGATCGGTCATGCGAAATCCTAGTCATTGATGGCCCAGCAAATCTGCCAGAGCCACATCCAGATGGGTAAAACGAAAACTGAAACCCGCCTCCAGCAGCCGCGTCGGCACCGCACGCTGGCCACCTAGAAGCAACTCGGACATTTCGCCGAGTGCAGCGCGCAGGACGAAGGCCGGCGCCGGGAAAATGGTCGGGCGGCTCAGCGCCTGGCCCAGCGTCTTGCTGAACTCGGCATTGCGTACGGGTAATGGCGCGCAGGCATTATAAGGACCGCGAGCGTCGCCCTGCTGCAAGAGAAAATCGATCAGGCCGATTTGATCAGCGATATGAATCCAGGGCATCCATTGCCGACCATCGCCGATACGGCCACCCAGGCCGAGCTTGAACGGCAGCAGCAGGCGTTTGAGCATGCCGCCATCCGGGCTCAGCACCAGGCCGGTGCGCAGCAGCACCACGCGGATCCCCAGGTCCTCGGCGCGTTGTGCAGTTTCTTCCCAGGCCCCACACAGTTGCGCGGCGAAATCATCGGTGACCTGCGGCGTATCTTCACTGAGCTCACGTTCACCGCCGTTGCCGTACCAACCCACTGCCGAGCCCGACAGCAGCACAGCGGGACGCTGCTGGCGCCGTTGCAGCCAGGTCAGCAACTGCTCGGTCAGACCGATACGGCTCGCCCACAGCAGCGCCTTGCGCTTGCTGCTCCAGGGGCGGTCGGCGATGGGTGCGCCGGCCAGGTTGATCACCGCATCCAGCGGTTCTTCGCCCAGCTCCTCGAGCCGGGCGATGCCGCGTACATCGGCCCCACAGAGACGCGCGACCTTGTCTGGCTCACGACTCCATACCGTCAGGCGGTGGCCCTGCTCGGCCCAGTGTGCACAGAGCGCGCGCCCGATCAGACCGGTACCGCCGGTCAGCAGGATATGCATGGCATCGTCCTCGCATGGCAATGGAAGAAACTTCACCTTTAGTCTGGTTCATGACGCGCATACGTGCCGCGTTTGTCCTAAACCTAAAGCAAGGGAGCGCCACTTTCGGCGACAGCTGTACATGAAAACACTCTTGTATAGCTTTTGTCCAAGCCTTAGCCTGTAAAGCATTCAGCGCTGACGAGGTAACCATGAACGCACCCATCGCCATCATTGGCACCGGCATCGCAGGGCTATCTGCCGCCCAGGCCCTGCACGCCGCTGGCCGGGACATCGAACTGTTCGACAAGAGCCGTGGCAGTGGCGGGCGCATGGCAAGCAAGCGCAGCGACGCCGGCAGCCTGGATCTTGGCGCGCAATATTTCACCGCACGTGACCGCCGCTTCGTCGAGGTGGTGCAGCAATGGCAGGCCCGCGGCTGGGTCGCGGAATGGCAGCCGAGCCTGTACAACGCTCAGGACGGCCAGCTCAGTGCCTCGCCGGATGAGCAAGTGCGCTGGGTCGGCTGCCCACGCATGAGCGCCATCACCCGCGCCATGCTCGGCGCGCTGCCGGTCAAATTCAGCTGCCGCATTACCGAAGTGTTCCGTGGCGACCGCTACTGGAGCCTGCAGGATGCCGAAGGCAACAGCCACGGCCCCTACAGCCACGTCATCGTTGCCACCCCCGCCCCACAAGCCAGCGCCCTGCTGGCGGCCGCCCCGAAATTGGCTGGCGCCGCAGCGAGCGTGATCATGGACCCGACCTGGGCGGTCGCACTGGGTTTCGAGAGCCCCCTGGACACTCGCGTCGAGGGCTGTTTCGTGCAGGACAGTCCACTCGACTGGCTGGCGCGCAACCCCAGCAAACCTGGCCGCGACAACCATTTCGACACCTGGGTGCTGCACGCCAGCAGCGCCTGGAGCCGGCAGAATCTGGATCTGCCCAAGGAGGCGGTGATCGAGCAGTTGCACGGCGCCTTCGCCGAGCTGATCGGCTGCGCCGTGCCACCACCGAGCTTCACCCTCGCCCATCGCTGGCTCTATGCACGCCCGGCACAGGCGCATCAGTGGGGAGCACTGGCCGATGCCGATCTGGGCCTGTATGCCTGTGGCGACTGGTGCCTGTCGGGGCGGGTCGAAGGCGCCTGGCTCAGCGGCCAGGATGCTGCGCGCCGTCTGCTCGAGCACCTGCAATGAGCCAACCCGACAGCAAGCCCGGCAAACGTCGCCTCAACCCGCGCAAACTGCTGCTGTCGAAATGGACAGCTGCGCAGCCGCAGAACCGCGAACGGCATTTCCTGGTGACCGAGCTGATCCGCGACGAGCAAGACAACATCCTCGGCGTCGAGCTTCAGGCGGTGCTCACGCAGCGCAGCCAGCAACTCGACTGGCGCCAGCTGCAAGACAGCGAACGCTGGCTGCAAGGCTGGCGCTGAGCCTGTCGCGATACCTGGCGGCGGCACCCTCGGCCAATGCTGCCTGCACAGGAAAACCAATACCAAACCTATACAAAACATTTGACTTGTATAACTGCGCACCTATGATAGACACAAGTTGTACATGGATCAGTTCATGTACAAGGTCTAGCGAGGTCAGGTCATGCAAGCGAGCAAAGCCAAACTGGGTATCAGCGCCTGCCTGCTGGGCGCCGAAGTGCGCTACAACGGCGGCCATAAGCTGTCGCGCCTGTGCAGTCGCAGCCTGACCGAACACTTCGATTTCATCCCGGTTTGCCCCGAAGTTGGCATCGGCATGTCGATCCCACGCGAGCCCATTCGCCTGGTCGGCGATCCGCAGGCCCCCCGCGCGGTCGGCACCGTTGACCGCTCGCGCGACGTCACCGATGCCCTGGCCGCTTATGGCGAGCGCATGGCCACTGAGCTGCAAGGCATCAGCGGCTACATTTTCATGCAGCAGTCGCCCTCCTGCGGCCTGGAGCGGGTCAAGGTCTATCAGCAAGGCGGACGCCCGAGCGAGCCGGGCCGCGGCATCTTCGCTGCGGCTTTCTGCGCTCGGCATCCGGATCTACCGGTGGAAGAAGACGGTCGCCTCAACGATCCGGTACTGCGCGAGAACTTCATCACTCGCGTCTACGCCCATGCCGAATGGCAGCGTCTGTTGCAGCAAGGCCTGACGCGTCGCGCGCTGATCGCCTTCCACTCGCGCTACAAGTACCTGCTGATGGCGACCGACCCGGTGCGCTACAAGACGCTCGGACGCATGCTCGGCGACCTGAGCCAGCACGATCTGGGCGAGCTGGCGCCGCGCTATTTCAGCGAGCTGATGAGCGCGCTGAAGAAATGCGCCACCCGTGGCACCCACAGCAACGTGCTGCAGCACTTGAGCGGCTACCTCAAACGTACCCTGAGCCCTGACGACAAGCAGGAGATGCAGCAACTGATCGGTCAATACCGCGATGGCATCGTGCCACTTGTGGTGCCGCTCACGTTGCTCAAGCATCACTTCCGCCGACACCCGGATCGCTATATCGCCGAGCAGGTATACCTGCAACCACACCCCGAGCCACTCAGCCTGCGCAATGCGCTGTGATGCCATGACCAGCGAAACCATCGCCGAAGACGAAATCGGCCACGACTACCGCCAGGCGCTCGACGAGGGCTACCTGCCGATCCGCGAGGTGGCACGCAGTACCGGCATCAATGCCGTGACCCTGCGCGCCTGGGAACGCCGCTATGGCCTGATCGTGCCCTACCGCACGCCCAAGGGACACCGCCTCTATTCACCGGCCAACCTCGCACGCATCAACGCCATTCTCGCCTGGCTGGCTCGCGGCGTTGCCGTCGGCCAGGTCAAGGCACTGCTCGACCATGAGCAGGTGCCGCAAGCAACCCAGACCGACAACTGGTCACGGCAACGCAACGAGCTGCTCGGTTGCATCGTCCAGTTCAACGAGCGACGTCTGGATGATCGCTTCAACTCGGCCCTGGCGCTCTACCCGGCCAGCACCCTGGTCGAGCAGCTGCTGTGGCCGCTGCTCGGTGATCTGCGTCAGCGCTGGCAAGGCCAGTTCGGCGCACGCGCCGAGCAGGTGTTCTTCCTTTCCTGGCTGCGCAGCAAGCTGGCCACTCGCATCTATCACTGCAACCGCCAGGTCGGCGGCGCGCCACTGCTGCTGATCAACCTCGGTGAGGCGCCAATGGAGCCGGGCCTGTGGCTGTGCGCCTGGCTGGCCAGCGCCAGCGATTGTCCGGTGGAAGTCTTCGATTGGCCGCTACCGTCCAATGAACTGCTGACGGCGCTGGAGCACATCGCGCCGCGCGCCGTGCTGCTGTACGCCGAAGAAGCGCTGGAAGGCGCCCTGGTGCGCCGCCAGTTACCCCGTCTGGCCGAACAATGCCCGGTGCCACTGCTGCTCGCAGGCCCCGCCGCCCACATTCACCGCGACTCGCTGACCAGCCTGGAGTCGGCCAGCGACCCGCTCGCCGCGCACGCCTGGCTGTTCCGTAATGGCTTGCTCGGCGCCCAAGAGGTCACTCCATGCAGCAACTGATGTGGTTTCGCAGCGACCTGCGCACCCAGGACAACACCGCCCTGATCCGCGCCATGAGCAGCGGCGCGACCATCGCCCTGTATCTCGTAACGCCCGGTCAATGGCAGCGCCATGACGATGCCCCGAGCAAAGTGGACTTCTGGCTGCGCAACCTGGCCGAGCTGAGCAAAGCCCTGGCAGCGCTCAATGTGCCGCTGCTGGTGCGTCACTGCCATGACTGGAGCGAGGCGCCGGTGCAGGTCGCCGAGATCTGCCATGAACACGGCGTCAGCGCCGTGCACGTCAACGAAGAGTACGGCATCAACGAGAGCCTGCGCGATCAACAGGTCTGCGCCTACCTCGGCCAGCAGGCCATCGCCTGGCACAGCCACCTCGATCAGCTGTTCTTCAAACCGGGCAGCGTACTGACCCGCTCCGGTGGCTACTTCCAGGTCTACAGCCAGTTCCGCAAGGTGTGCTACGAGCGCCTGCACACTTCCCTGCCAGCCTTGATAGCCCTGCCGAAGGCACAAACGCCGTTGGCCATCAGCAGTGACGCCATTCCCGAAACCGTAGAGGGTTTCGCCATCCCCAGCGACAGCCTGCGCCTGCTCTGGCCCGCCGGAGAGGAGGCAGCGCTGCAGCGCCTGGCGCGCTTTTGCGACGAGCAAGTCATCTACTACAAGGACGAACGCGACTTCCCCGCCAAGCCTGGCACCAGCCAGCTGTCGGCCTACCTGGCCGCCGGGGTCGTATCGCCGCGACAGTGCCTGCATGCCGCCCTCGCGGCCAATCAGGGCGAGTTCGACAGTGGCAACCCAGGTATCGTCACCTGGATCAACGAACTGCTCTGGCGCGAGTTCTACAAGCACACACTGGTTGGCTACCCACGGGTATCTCGCCACCGCGCCTTCCGCCTGGAAACCGAGGCAGTGCCATGGCGCCACGCCCCGGAGGATCTGGCGGCCTGGCAAGAGGGCCGCACCGGCCTGCCGATCATCGATGCGGCCATGCGCCAACTGCTGGAAACCGGCTGGATGCACAACCGCCTGCGCATGATCGTCGCCATGTTCCTGACCAAGAACCTGCTGATCGACTGGCGCGAGGGCGAGCGCTTCTTCATGCGTCATCTGATCGACGGCGACCTGGCGGCGAACAACGGCGGCTGGCAGTGGAGTGCGTCCACAGGCACCGATGCGGCGCCCTACTTTCGTATCTTCAACCCGATCAGCCAGTCACAGAAGTTCGATCCCGATGGCCAGTTCATTCGCCAGTGGGTGCCAGAGCTGGCCGGGCTGAACAAGCGCGATATCCATGACCCGTCCGCGCTGGGCGGCCTGTTCGCACCCGCCGGTTACCCGCGTCCGATCGTCGATCTGTCACGCTCGCGCGAGCGCGCGCTGGCGGCGTTCAAGAACCTTTCTGCGCGGGAGGTTCCGGCATGAGTGCATTCCTTCACGACTTCGCCGAGCGCTTCGCCGCACTGAACAAAGACAACCTCGAGCTACTCGGCGAGCTGTACAGCGACGATGTGCTGTTTCGCGACCCGCTGCATGAGGTGCACGGCCTGATGGCGGTACGGCGCTATTTCGCCGAGCTGTATGCCAACGTGGAAGCGCTGCACTTCGAATTTCACGGCTTCGATCAGGTCGTCGAAGGCGAAGGCTATCTACGCTGGACCATGCGTTACCGTCATCCGCGCCTGCGTGGCGGTGCCGAGATCGCAGTCGAAGGCTGCTCGCACCTGCTCTGGCGCGACCGTGTCTATCAACACCGCGACTACTTCGATGCCGGCGCGCTGCTCTACGAACACCTGCCGCTGCTCGGTAGCGTGATCGCCTGGTTGAAACGGAGGCTGGCATGAAACGTATCTGGCTAACTGGCGCCAGCAGCGGCATTGGTGCCGCACTGGCCGAAGAACTGCTAAAGGCCGGCCATCAGTTGGCACTGAGCGCGCGTAGCAGTGGCCCATTACAGGACTTCGCAGCGCGCTATGGCGATCAGGTGCTGGTCGCCCCGGGTGACCTGACCGACGCCGAGCAGGTACACGCCATCGGTGGACGCATCGCTCAACAGTGGGGCGCGCTGGATTGCGTGATCCTCAACGCTGGCACCTGCGAATACGTCGACGTGCGCCAGTTCGAGGCGGCGATGATCGAACGCGTGGTCAGCGCCAACCTGTTTTCCGCCAGCTACTGCATCGAAACGGCCCTGCCCCTGCTGCGCCAGGGCGAGCGTCCACACCTGGTCGGCGTTGGCAGCTCGGTGACCTTCATGCCGCTGCCGCGCGCCGAAGCCTATGGTGCCTCCAAGGCCGCCATGCGTTACCTGATGCAGACATTGCGTATCGACCTGGCCAGCGAAGGCATCGACGTCACCCTGGTCAGCCCCGGATTCGTCGACACCCCACTGACGCAGAAGAACGACTTCCCGATGCCCATGCGCTGGCCGGTCGAGCGCGCCGCCCGGCATATCGCCGCGCGCCTGGACAAGCGCCCACACGAGATCGCCTTTCCTACTCCCTTCATTGCCATACTGAAACTGCTCGGCAGCCTGCCCAGCAGCCTGCAACTGGCCATTGGTCGCCGCATGGCGCGTAACGAGGACAACGCATGAGAATCGCCATCGTCGGCAGCGGCATCGCCGGCCTGACCTGTGCCTACCTGCTCAATCGCCGGCACGATATCCAGGTGTTCGAAGCCAGCGACTGGATCGGTGGCCACACGCACACCGTCGACGTGCAGGATGACGGTCGCAGCTACGCCATCGATACCGGTTTCATCGTCTTCAACGACTGGACCTATCCCAATTTCATCCGCCTGCTGGAGCAGATCGGTGTCGGCTTCAAGCCCACCGAGATGAGCTTCTCGGTCAGCGACCCGGCCACCGGCGTGGAGTACAACGGCCACGATCTGAACACCCTGTTCGCCCAGCGCAGCAACCTGTTGTCGCCGGCGTTCTGGGGCATGCTGCGCGACATCCTGCGCTTCAATCGTCAGTCGCTGGACGACCTGGCCAGCAACCGCATCAGCGCCGATACCACGCTCGGCCAGTACCTCGATAGCAACGGCTATGGCCGTCGTTTCATCGAGCATTACATCGTGCCGATGGGCTCGGCCATCTGGTCGATGTCGCTGGCCGACATGCTCGGTTTCCCGCTGCAGTTCTTCGTGCGCTTCTGCAAGAACCATGGCCTGCTCTCGGTCAGTGACCGGCCGACCTGGCAGGTGATCGAAGGCGGCTCGCGCAGCTACGTGGCGCCGTTGACCGCCAGCTTTTCCGAGCGCATTCGCCTCAACTGTCCGGTCAGTCGCGTCATGCGCGATGAAGACGGCGTCACCCTGCACAGCGCCGCCGGCAACGAGCGCTTCGACAAGGTGATCTTTGCCTGCCACAGCGACCAGGCCTTGGCCCTGCTCGATCAGGCCAGCGAGAAGGAAAGTGAAATTCTCGGTGCCCTGCCCTACGCCAACAACGACGTGGTGCTGCATACCGATACGCGCCTGCTGCCCAAGCGCAAGCTGGCCTGGGCCAGCTGGAACTATCGCCTGGGCGGGCCGCGTGAACAGATGGCGGCCGTGACCTACGACATGAATATCCTGCAGGGCATCGACAGCGATACCACCTTCTGCGTCAGCCTCAACCAGACCGCCACCATCGACCCGAGCAAGATCCTCGCACGCTTCCAGTACGCCCACCCGCAGTACAGCCTGGCCGGTACCGCAGCCCAGGCGCGCTGGGAGGAGCTGCTGGGCGCCCAGCACACCTACTACTGCGGCGCCTATTGGGCCAACGGTTTTCATGAAGATGGCGTGGTCAGTGCGCTGCGTGTAGCGCGCGCCTTCGGAGAAACCCTCTGATGCACAGCGCCCTGTACAGCGGCTGGGTGCTGCATCGCCGCTTCGCCCCGCGCGCCCATGCCTTTCGTTATCGCATGGGCCTGCTGTACCTCGACCTGAGCGAACAGGCGCAACTGTTCACCCTCTCGAAACTGGCCGGCTCCGGCCGCTGGGCGCCCTTCGCCTTTCGCGAGAGCGACTACCTGCCCGAGTTCACCCGCCAGGGCGTGGCGCTGCATGAGGCCGTGCGCGAGCGCGTGGAGCAGGCACTGGGCACGCGCCCGCAAGGTCGCATCTGCGTGCTGACCCAGCCGCGCAGCTGGGGCCTGGCCTTCAATCCGGTGAGCATTTTCTACTGCCATGATGCTGATCAGCGGCTGATGGCGATTCTCTGTGAAGTCAGCAATACGCCGTGGCGTGAGCGTTATCACTACGTACTGCCAGCCGAGGGCGAAGGCCGCCATCAGGTCAGCGTGGACAAGGCCTTTCACGTCTCGCCGTTCCTGCCGCGTGAGCTGCAATACCGCATGAGTTTCAGCGCGGTCGGTGAACGCCTGGGCGTGCACATGGCCGACTGGCAGGGCGAAACCAAGATGTTCGACGCCAGCCTCAGCCTGCACCGCCAGGCCCTCGACCGCGCCAGCCTGCACCGCTATCTGCTCAGTTTCCCCTGGATGACCGGCAAGACCCTTGTCGCCATTTACTGGCAGGCGATGCGCCTGCTGTTCAAGCGCATCCCGATTTTCGACCACACGCCCGCGGAAGGCAGCTTCCGTGTCGCCCGACCGCAAGTGAAGGACATGCCTCATGAAGAGCTCTAGCCTGACCTCAACCAGAAGCCTGGTACGCAGTGGCAACGGCATTGGCGCCGGTCTGTTGCGGCGCGCGGTGCTGCGCCAGCTGCAGAACCTGCACCATGGCCTGCTGGTCATCCATGAAGCGGGTGACAGCCTGCATTTCGGCAACCCGCAGGCCGGCCTGCGCGCCGAAATCACGGTGCATGACCCTGCGGTCTGGGGCCTGGTGGCGGGTAATGGCTCGATCGGCTCGGGTGAGGCCTATATCCACGGCTACTGGAGCACACCGGACCTGACCGCGGTGATCCGCATTTTCGTCGCCAACCTCGACGTGCTGGACGCGATGGAAGGCGGTCTGGCACGCCTCGGCCGACCGTTGATCCAGGGCCTGCACTGGCTCAACCGCAACACCCGACAGGGTTCGCGTCGCAACATCGCAGCGCACTATGACCTGGGCAATGACCTGTTCGAACAATTCCTCGACCCGACCATGATGTATTCGGCAGCCATGTTCGCGAACGAGGACGACAGCCTGGAGCAGGCGCAGCTAAACAAGCTCGAACGCATCTGCCAGAAGCTTGCGCTGAAGCCTTGCGACCACTTGCTGGAGATCGGTACCGGCTGGGGCAGCATGGCCATCTATGCTGCGACCCATTACGGCTGCCGGGTGACCACCACGACCTTGTCGCGCGAGCAACACGCACACACCGAGCAACGCATTCGCGAGCTGGGCCTGGAGGATCGCGTCACCCTGCTACTGGAGGACTACCGCGACCTAGAGGGTCAGTACGACAAGCTGGTCTCCATCGAGATGATCGAAGCCGTCGGCCATCGCTTCCTGCCCACCTACTTCGAGCAGTGCGCGCGCCTGCTCAAGCCCGACGGGCTGATGTTGTTGCAGGCCATCACCATCCGCGACCAACGCTACGAGCAGGCCTGCAAGTCGGTGGACTTCATCCAGCGCTACATCTTCCCCGGCGGCGCCCTGCCCTCGGTGCAGAAGATGCTCGACGTGGTCACCCGGCACACCGACTTCAACCTGCACCACATGGAAGATTTCGGCCTGCACTACGCGCGCACCCTGCGCCTGTGGCACGAAAACCTGCGTCACGCGCGGCAGCGCCTGGAGCAACTGGGCTACGACGATTACTTCTATCGCCTGTGGGAGTTCTACCTCTGCTATTGCGAAGGCGGCTTCCTCGAACGCACCATTGGCACCGCGCAACTGCTGCTGGCCAAACCGGCCGCTCGCCCTGCGCCTCTGTTAGGAAACTTCAATGCCTAAGCTGATCGCCAATGCCATCCTGTTCCAGCTCGGCTGGCTGGTCTGCGTCTTTGCAGGTGACAGCCTGTGGCTGCTGGCGGTGGCAGCGATCATCGGCGTGCACCTGCTATGGGTCAGCAGCTGGGCCGCCGAAGGCAAGCTGCTGCTCAGCGTGTTTCTCGCCGGCAGTGCGCTGGACAGTTTTCTGCTCAACCTCGGCGTGTTCGATTTCGGCGAGGAGCGCCAGCTGATTCCCCTGTGGCTGGCCTTGCTCTGGCTGTTGCTGGCCAGCACCCTCAATCACTGCCTGGCCTGGACCGCACAGCCCTGGTGGCGAGCCAGCCTGCTCGGCGCGGTTTCCGCACCGCTGTCCTATTACGGCGGCGCCAAGATCGCCGGCGTCGCACTGCCGCTGGGCACCTGGCCAACCCTGGCGATCTTCGCGCTGATCTGGGCCGTGGTGCTGCCGGTGCTGCATGGCTTCGCCAAACTCTATCGTGCGCAATACGAGCAGAGCCTGCGCAACCGCCGCTCGACCTAGCCGATCACCTCTGCAGGAGCGGCGCCCCGCCACGAATCTGTGCGGCACGGGTTCTGAACGCTTCGCTACGAAAAACGGCTGGCCGGCATGCAGCAATGGCGGCACTGCGCGTAGCCCCCTGTCAGCCCAAGTCCCGCGTATCCACTGCATCGCGTACACTGCCGCGCCATGAGCCAGACCATCCCCCATACCCAACTGCCAACCGAGCCCGAGGTCAGTTGCAGCACCTGCGCGGCTTGCTGCTGCCAGCTGGAAGTCATGCTGTTCGGCGATAACGACGTGCCGCAGCATTTCATCGATACCGACCAGTGGGGCAGCGAAGTGATGCGTCGCCTGGACGACAACTGGTGCGCAGCGCTGGACCGCAACAGCATGCGCTGCACCATCTACGAAGTGCGCCCACTGATCTGCCGGGAGTTCGAGCTGGGTTCGGCCGAATGCCTGGAAGAGCGCCGCGGTATCGCCGACGCTTACATCTGACCCGTAACCGAAGAGCCAGCGCTACCGTCAGCGGTGCGCACGGCGCACCCTACAGAGTCGCTTAGAAGCTCATGCGGTAGTGCACGGTGTAAGCTTCTGCGCCGTCATTGGGGTTCTTCAGACCCGCGTTGGAGTAGTGGATCGCGCGCAAACCAATCTCCTGGCCCGCGAAGCGCAGACCGACGCCGATGCGGTCTTCGAACTGAAACGACGAGCCCAGCTCGTTACTCTCCAGATCGGTACTGGAGAAGGCTGCCACACCGATGCCGGCCTCGATGTAAGGCCGCACGTTCTGCCCGGCGAATTCGTAGACGAACACCGGCGCGAAGGAAATGCTGTGATTGCTCGCCGTTTCGTCGCCATCCCAATAGGTGTAACCCAGGTCCCAGTAGCCAGTCAGACGGCCATAGCTGCTCTCCAGCCAGCTGCGGTCCCAGTCCCACTGCGCGCCCAGGCGATAGACCATGGTGGAGTCGCCACTCTGACCAATAGCTGCGGTTACATCCGCAGCCTGTGCAGTACCCAGAGCTCCATACGTCAGGGCCGCTGCTGCAGCAAAGGCACACAACTTCTTCATGAGTCATTCCTTTATAGCGAGAGGTTTTTATTAGGCTCGTTGCAAAAATATAGAAGTATTCGATATCAGAGAAAGCCTAATTCCAAAAAAATTCACTATATCGAAAGAACTTCGGACTCTTCATTCAACAAAATCGGCAATACGCGGCAAAGCTGCGCAGTTTCTCCGCTACTCCAGTAGCGCGTGACCTGAGCGGGCGCGGTTGCCAACATGTCGTGCTGAGTGAGCAGACGCTGCAGTTGACGCGCCACTGCCGCACCGGTGTCGATCAGGGTTACCGAGGCCGGCACCAGCTCGCTCAGCAGCGGACGCAGGAAGGGATAGTGGGTGCAGCCGAGAATCAGCGTGTCACAGCCCTCGGCCAGCAGCGGCGTGACATAGCCGCGCAGCAGCTCCCGGGTAGCCGGTGCCTGCAGCTCCCCCTCCTCGATGCATTCCACCAGCCCCGGGCAAGGCTGCGTGATCACTCGCACATCATTGGCGAAGCGGTCGAGCAGAGCAGCGAATTTGGCGCTCTTGAGCGTACCGGTGGTTGCCAGCACACCGACCACGCCACTGCGAGTCGCCGCCGCTGCCGGCTTTACCGCAGGCTCCATGCCGACGATGGGCAAGTCCGGATAACGCTCGCGCAACTCGGCGGCCGCTGCGGCCGTCGCGGTATTGCAGGCCAGCACCAGGGCCTTGGCACCCTGCGCCAGCAGGTGCTCGGTGATCAGCACGCAGCGCTCGCGAATGTACTCTGGGCTTTTTTCGCCGTAGGGCACATGGCCGCTGTCGGCGACGTAGAGCAGCGTCTCGTTGGGTAGCAACTGACGAATCTCGCGCAGCACCGACAGGCCGCCGACGCCGGAGTCGAAAACGCCAATCGGCGCCTGCGACTGACTCATTTCAAATCATCCTCGTTAGGAGCAAGCTCTGCTAGCGAACGCTGCTGCCGACGCAAGAAGCTTCGCGAGCAGAGCTCGTTCCTACAGTTCTGCAGCCTGTCCTTAACAGGCTGTTGAAAAACTACCTGCGTTGCCATTGCTGCGTTAAAAACAGGCTCAAAATGCTCATTTACAACTCGTAAACTCCGCTTTTTCGCCTGTTTTTGCGGGGCCGCCATCGGTATTGCACTGGCTGCCTCGCCTACGTTTTTCAACGGACTGTTAACGCCCACCGCACACCTCACAGGCCGGATCGCGCTTGACCCGCAGTTCGCGAAAGCGCGTGCCCAGCGCATCGATCAGCAGCAGGCGGCCCACCAGCGGCTCGCCGAAATCGGCCAGCAGTTTCAGCGCCTCCAGCGCCTGCAGGCTGCCGACCAGGCCGACCAGAGGCCCGACCACACCGGCTTCGCTGCAGGTCAGCTCGGCTTCGCTGCCGTGGCCATACAGACAGTGATAGCAGGGGCTGGCCGCATTGCGGGGATCGAACACCGACAGTTGCCCTTCCAGACGGATCGCCGCGCCGGAGACCAGCGGCTTGCCGGCCGCAACGCAGGCAGCGTTGACCGCCTCGCGGGTGGTGAAGTTATCCGAGCAGTCCAGCACCAGATCGACGGCGCCCACGGCGGCGGCGAGCGAGTCGGCGTCCAGCGCCTGACGATGCGGCACCAGGCTGATCTGCGGGTTGATCGCTGCCAGACGCGCCATGGCCGAATCCACCTTGGCCTGGCCGATGCTGGCGGTGTCGTGGGCGATCTGCCGCTGCAGGTTGGTCAGGTCCACCGTGTCGAAGTCGGCCAGGTGCAGTTCACCGACGCCAGCGGCTGCCAGGTAAAGCGCCACTGGCGAACCCAGCCCGCCCATGCCGACGATCAGCACACGGCCCTGCTTGAGGCGCAGTTGCCCTTGCACATCGATCTGTTTCAGCAGGATCTGCCGGCTGTAACGCAGCAGTTCTTCATCGCTCAGCATCTGATCACTCACGGTCGAAACGTCCCAAACTGATGCGCTCATGGCCGCCCAGGTCACGCCGGCTATCGACCTCGACGAAGCCGCCCTCGCGGAGCAAGCTGCGCACGTTCTCGGCCTGGTCGAAGCCATGTTCCAGCAGCAGCCAGCCACCGGACAGCAGGTGCTCCGGCGCGGCCTGGATGATCGCACGAATATCGTCCAACCCGTCGCTGCCGGCGACCAGAGCGCTGCTTGGCTCGAAGCGCACGTCGCCTTCGTTCAGATGGCGGTCGTCAGCGCGTATATAGGGTGGATTGCTCAGGATCAGGCCATAGCGTTGCCCGGTCAGCGCGGAGAACCAGTGGCTGTGCAGGAAGCCGGCATTGCCCAGTTGCAGGCGCTGACGATTGCGTTCGGCCAGGGCCACGGCGTCCTCGACGCGATCCACACCGATCACCTGCCAGGTAGGACGTTCGCTGGCCAAAGCCAGGGCAATGGCACCGGTGCCGGTGCCCAGATCCAGCACAGCCAGCGCTGTGGCAGGCAGTAGTTCGAGTGCGGTTTCCACCAGCAGTTCGGTGTCAGGGCGCGGAATCAGGGTATGCGGCGCCACTTCCAGATCGAGGCTCCAGAAACCCTGATGACCAAGAATATAAGCGACCGGCTCGCCCTGGCGCCGACGCATTAAATTCGCCTGGAATACGGCCAGTTGATCGTCATCCAGCGCGCGCTCCGGCCAGGTGCGCAGGTAGCTGCGCGGCTTGTTCAGCGCAGCGGCCAACAGAAGCTCGGCGTCCAATCGCGGCGTGGGCGAGTCGGGCAGGTCAACGGTATTGAGCAGGGATTCGATGGTGGCCATGGTTCATCCTGGCGGCATTCTTCTCCCCTCTCCCCGAGGGGAGAGGGGACTGTTCGGTGCTACGTTGACGCTTGCGGTTAGCTCTTCCCGGATTGCTCCGGGCTACGGCGCACCCTACGGAGCGTGCAGCGCAGGGCGGACGGGGCGCACAGCTCACGCTTCATCAATCCACCGTGCGGGATGGTGGATGAAAAAAGCGTCATCCACCCTACGGACGGTTCCGGGCTACGGTGCGCACGGCGCACCCTACGGGCGTGCAGTTACGGTGATGGTGCGCGTGCAGTAGGGTGCGCCGTGCGCACCGCAATACTCAATCGCCCAACGCCGCCAGCTGATCGGCCTGGTACTCGGCCAGGAGCGGTTCGATCACGGCCTCGACTCCACCGGCAATCACTTCATTGAGCGAATACAGGGTCAGGTTGATGCGGTGGTCGGTCACCCGGCCCTGCGGGAAGTTGTAGGTGCGGATGCGCTCGGAGCGGTCGCCGGAGCCCACCAGCAGCTTGCGCGTCTCGGATATTTCCTTGTGCGCCGCCGCTTCCTGCTGGTCCTGCAGCTTGGCCGCCAGCCAGGCCATGGCCTTGGCGCGGTTCTTGTGCTGCGAGCGCTCTTCCTGACACTCAACCACAGTGCCGGTGGGAATGTGGGTGATGCGGATCGCCGAGTCAGTGGTGTTGACGTGCTGACCACCGGCGCCTGAGCTGCGGTAGGTGTCGACGCGCAAGTCAGCCGGGTTGATCTCGATGGCGGCCTGCTCGTCCGGCTCCGGCAACACCGCCACGGTGCAGGCCGAGGTATGAATACGGCCCTGGGACTCGGTTTCCGGCACACGCTGCACACGATGAGCGCCGGACTCGAACTTGAGCTTGGCGTAGACGTTGTCGCCTTCGACACGGGCAATCACTTCCTTGAAACCGCCGTGCTCGCCCTCGTTGGCTGACAGCACCTCGACTCGCCAGCCCTGCTTCTCGGCATAGCGCGAATACATGCGGAACAGGTCGCCGGAGAAAATCGCTGCCTCGTCGCCGCCTGTGCCGGCACGCACTTCCAGATAGACGTTGCGCCCGTCGTTGGGGTCTTTCGGCAGCAGCATGCGCTGCAGCTTGTCCTCCAGGGTGACCAGCGCTTCCTTGGCCTGGGCCACCTCCTCTTCGGCCATCTCGCGCATGTCCGCGTCGCTGTCCTTGAGCAGCGCCTGGGCACCTTCGAGGTCGCCCTGCACCTTGCGCAGCTCGCGGAAAGTGGCGATCACCGGCTCGATCTCGGCATATTCCTTGGAATAGGCGCGAAATTGCGTCTGCTTGGCAATCACCTCGGCGTCGCCGAGCAGCGCCGTCAGTTCCTCGAAGCGGTCGCTGAGGTTGTCCAGCTTGTTCAACAGTGAAGCTTTCATTGCAGACCTTTGTCCTGCGGCGCGCTCTCGTCGAGGGCGAACAATTCCTGGGCCAGGCTGAGCGCGTCGACGCGCCCCTCGGCGGTAAGTTTCTTCATGCGCACGCTGGGTGCGTGTAGCAGCTTGTTGGTCAGGCCGCGTGCCAGTTGCGCCAGTACGTCTTCGGGGTTGCTGCCGTTGGCCAGCATGCGCTGGGCCTTGGCCAGCTCATCGTCGCGCAGGCGTTCGGCCTGCTGACGGTAGGCCTTGAGCACATCGACCGCAGCCAGCTCACGCAGGCGCTGCATGAAGTCGTCAGTGCCGGCGGCCACCAGTTCCTCGGCAGCCTGCGCCGCGCCCTGGCGGCTCTTGAGGTTTTCCTCGATGACTTCGTGCAGGTCATCGACGGTATAGAGGTAGACGTCATCCAGCTCGCCAACCTGCGACTCGATATCGCGCGGCACGGCGATGTCGACCATGAAGATCGGCTTATGCTTGCGTTTTTTCAGCGCGCTCTCCACCGCGCCCTTGCCGAGAATCGGCAATTGACTGGCGGTGGAGCTGATGACGATGTCGCTGTGCGCCAGCTCGTCGGGAATGTCCGAGAGCAGCACGGCATGCGCGCCGAACTGCTCGGCCAGCTGACTGGCGCGCTCCAGGGTGCGGTTGGCGACGACGATGCGCTTGATGCCCTGGTCATGCAGGTGGCGCGCCACCAGGCTGATGGTCTCGCCAGCGCCGATCAGCAGCGCCTGGCTGCGGTGCAGGTCGGCGAAGATCTGCTTGGCCAGGCTGACTGCAGCGAAGGCCACCGATACCGGGTTCTCGCCAATGGCAGTATCGGTGCGCACGGTTTTCGCGGTGCTGAAAGTGGCCTGGAACAAGCGCCCCAGCAGCGGTCCGACGGTGCCGGCCTCGCGTGCCACGGCGTAGGCGGACTTGAGCTGGCCGAGAATCTGCGGCTCGCCCAGCACCATGGAGTCGAGCCCGCACGCCACGCGCATCATGTGCCGCACCGCATCGTCCTCGCTGTGCACATAGGCGCAGGCACGCAGTTCGTCGACGCTCAGGCGATGATAATCGGCCAGCCACTGCAACACTTCGTCGCTGCTCAGCTGATCCTGCTCCAGGTACAGCTCGCTGCGATTGCAGGTAGAGAGGATCGCCGCCTCACGGCTGGGCGTCAGCCGGCACAGCTGCTGCAGGGCTTCGACCAGTTGCTCCGGGGTGAAAGCAACGCGCTCGCGCACCTCTACCGAGGCGGTCTTGTGGTTGATACCGAGGGCGATAAAGGCCATGCAGGGTCGCTGAGGGGCAATACGGAAGCCGGCAATTGTCCTACTTCGCCCCCGAGAGAACAACTCCCGCGACCTATTGTCCCAATAGACAGTTCGCCGCATCGTCCTGGCCAGTGGGCTTGCTCCAAGGCTTGTGTCATGATGCCGCGAACGTCGCAGGGCACGCGCCAGCACGGCCGTCGCCCCGGAATAACGCACGACAAGGCACTATGAACAGACCCCTCGCGTTGCTCACTGCACTCGCCTTCCTCAGCGGCTGCCAAACCTTCGCCCCCAGTGAGCCGGACGGTACGCCGCCGGTACAGGAAGCCGACCAGACCACCCCGCTGGAACCGAGCGAATATGGCTCGTTCAGCCAGGAAACCCTGTTCGCCCTGCTCACCGCCGAGCTGGCCGGCCAACGCAATCGCTTCGACATCGCCCTCGGCAACTACGTGCAGCAGGCCAACGCCACCGGCGATGCCGGCGTCGCCGAACGCGCCTTCCGCATTGCCGAATACCTCGGCGCCGAACAGGCTGCGCTCGACAGCGCACTGATCTGGGCCAGGAACGCGCCAAGCAACATCGACGCCCAGCGCGCCGCCGCCGTGCAACTGGCTCGCGCCGGCCGTTACGACGAATCCATGACTTATATGGAGCAGGTGCTGCAGCGCCAGGGCGATACCCACTTCGATTTCCTCGCCCTGTCTGCCGCCGAGACCGACCCGGACACCCGCGCCGGCCTGCTGCAGGGCTTCGATCGCCTGCTGAGCAAGAACCCGGACAACAGCCAGTTGCTGTTCGGCAAGGCCATCCTCCTGCAACAGGACGGCCGCGCCGAAGAGGCCCTGCAGTTGCTCGAAGACAATGCAGCGAGCAGCAACGAAGTGTCGCCGATCCTGCTGCGCGCCCGCCTGCTGCAGAGCCTCGGCCGTGGTGACGAAGCCCTGCCGCTGCTGCACAAAGGCATCCGCAACAACCCTGAAGACAAACGCCTGCGCCTGACCTACGCGCGCCTGCTGGTCGAGCAGGATCGCCTTGACGACGCCAAGGGCGAGTTCTCCAAGCTGGTGCAGGAAAACCCCAACGACGACGACCTGCGTTTCTCCCTGGCCCTGGTGTGCCTGGAAGCTGAAGCCTGGGAAGAGGCCATCGTCTACCTCGAAGAGCTGGTCGAACGCCGCAGCCATGTCGATGCCGCGCACTACAACCTCGGCCGCGCCTACGAGGCACTGAACGACAACGACAGCGCCCTGCAGGAATACGCCCTGGTCGGCCCGAGCAACGACTACCTCCCGGCCCAGCAACGCCAGGCCGAGCTGCTGTTCGCCCAACAGCGCAGCGAAGAAGCCAGCGCACGCCTGGCCCAGGCACGCGACGCGCAGCCCGATTACGCCATCCAGCTGTACCTGATCGAAGCCGAAAGCCTGAGCAATGACCAGCAGGTCGAGCCGGCCTGGAAGGTGATCAACGAGGGCCTGGAGCAATTTCCCAACGACCTGAACCTGCTCTATACCCGCGCCATGCTCGCGGAAAAGCGCGACGACCTGGCGCAGCTGGAAACCGACCTGCGCTACATCATCGAGCGCGAGCCGGAGCACGCCATGGCGCTCAACGCCCTCGGCTACACCCTGGCCGACCGCACCACGCGCTACGAAGAGGCGCGCGACCTGATCGCCAAGGCGCACCAGCTCAACCCGGACGACCCGGCGATTCTCGACAGCCTCGGCTGGGTCAACTATCGCCTGGGCAATCTCGAGGAAGCCGAGCGCCTGCTGCGCCAGGCCCTGGAGAAATTCCCCGACCATGAAGTCGCCGCCCACCTTGGCGAAGTGCTCTGGGCCCAGAACAAGCAACGCGAAGCCCGACGCGTCTGGCGCGACGCCCTGGCCGAAACGCCCGACAGCCCCATTCTGCGTGACACCTTGTTGCGCCTGACCGGTTCCGAGACTCTTTGATGCTTCGTCACCTACTCGTATTCAGCCTCCTCGCCCTGCTCGCCGGTTGCGCCGGCCTCACCTCGCACGAAGCGCTGGAAGGCCAGGGCGACCCGGCCAAGTGGAAAGCCCACAAGCAGCAGGTCACGCAGCTCGACGGCTGGCAGATCAACGGCAAGATCGGCATCCGCGCCCCGCGTGACTCCGGCAGTGCCACGCTGTTCTGGCTGCAGCGCCAGGATTACTACGACATTCGCCTGTCCGGCCCGCTGGGTGGCGGCGCCGCACGCCTGACCGGCCGCCCGGGTGACATCCTGCTGGAAGCGTCCAACCGTGGCCGCTTCCGCGCCGAATCGCCGGAAGCGCTGCTGCAAGAGCAACTGCGCCTGGACCTGCCTGTCTCCAACCTGCTCTGGTGGATTCGCGGCCTGCCGGCCCCGGATAGCCGCAGCCGCATCACCCTCGACGGCGAAAGCCACCTGGCGCGCCTGGAACAGGACGGCTGGCAGGTAGAATACCAGCGCTACACCGAGCAGAACGGCTACGCCCTGCCGGAGCGCCTGAAGCTCTATGGCCAGGACCTGGAAGTGACCCTGGTGATCAAGGACTGGCAACCGCGTCAGTTGGGACAGTAAGCGACCACCTTCTCTGTGGGAGGGGCTTCAGCCGCGACAGTTCGTCGAGCAGTCGCCGCTCAAGCGCCTCCCACAGCATCCTGGCTGCGAACTGCATGGATGCAGGAGGTAGAGCGAAGCAGGAAGCCAGAGTCGAAAAACACCTGGCCGTCATCCACCCTACACGCCGAGCATTTCGCGGCTAAAGCCGCTCCCACAGGGGGAGGCAGCGTTTTTGTAGGAGCGGCTGGGCGGCATTCCGTTTCAGTCGCGATGCTCCTCTGACGCACCGCACCTGCCGATGCATTTCCCGAATACAATCGCCACATGCCTCACGACGACGCCCCTGCCCCGACCATGACCGCCATCCCCACCCACGCCGAACTGATCCTGCCCGCCCCCGCCAAGCTCAACCTGATGCTGCATATCCTCGGCCGCCGCGCCGATGGCTATCACGAGCTGCAGACCCTGTTTCAGTTTCTCGACCATGGCGACGCGCTGGGCTTCAGCCTGCGCCAGGATGGCGAAATCCACCTGCACACGCCCATCGAAGGCGTACCGCATGACAGCAACCTGATCGTGCGCGCGGCGAAAAGACTGCAGGAGGCATCCGGCACCCAGCTCGGCGCCGATATCTGGCTGGACAAACGCCTGCCCATGGGCGGCGGCATCGGCGGCGGCAGCTCGGATGCCGCCACCACCCTGCTCGGCCTCGACCACCTGTGGCACACCGGGCTCGGCGAAGATCGCCTGGCCGAACTGGGCCTGGCCCTGGGCGCCGACGTACCGGTATTCGTGCGCGGTCGCGCAGCCTTCGCCGAGGGCGTTGGCGAGCGCCTGACCCCGGTCGAACTGGACGAACCCTGGTTCCTCGTCGCGGTGCCGCAAGTCTTTGTCAGCACTGCAGAAGTTTTCGGCTCGCCCGAGTTGACACGGGATACGCCGCCCATTAAAGTTCGCAGCCTTCTTGCGGGGGGTGGTCGAAACGACTGCCAGCCGGTCGTAGAGAAGCGTTACCCTGAAGTTTGTAACGCTTTGATCTTGTTGAACAAATTTGTTTCAGCTAGATTGACCGGCACTGGAGCTTGCATATTTGGGAGCTTCCCAAATCGGGACGATGCTGATAAAGTCGCCCGCCAACTTCCAGGCACTCTGCCGAGCTTTGTCGCTCAAGGTCGCAACATTTCGATGCTGCACCGCAGGCTCCAAGCATTGGCCAAGAAGTGAATGCTCAGCATTCGGTTATACGATACAGGGGCGTCGCCAAGCGGTAAGGCACCAGGTTTTGATCCTGGCATGCGTTGGTTCGAATCCAGCCGCCCCTGCCATAACCTCCTTCGGAAGGCATCGGCAACCGAGTCAACAAGCGTTCAACACAGAATATAGGGGCGTCGCCAAGCGGTAAGGCACCAGGTTTTGATCCTGGCATGCGTTGGTTCGAATCCAGCCGCCCCTGCCATTTTCCATACCCATCCAGGTATACCCCCAGCCGGCAGGTACTGCGCGTGTCCAAGATGATGGTCTTCACGGGGAACGCAAACCCCGATCTGGCGCGACGGATCGTTCGTCAGCTGCACATTCCCCTCGGCGATGCTTCGGTCGGTAAGTTCTCCGACGGCGAAGTCATGATCGAAATCAACGAGAACGTTCGCGGCAAGGACGTCTTCCTGATTCAGCCGACCTGTGCACCCACCAACGACAACCTGATGGAACTGGTAGTGATGGCCGACGCCTTCCGCCGTTCCTCGGCGACTCGCATCACTGCAGTCATCCCCTACTTCGGTTATGCCCGCCAGGATCGCCGTCCGCGTTCCGCGCGCGTGGCAATCAGCGCCAAAGTGGTTGCCGACATGCTCACCGTGGTCGGTATCGACCGCGTGCTGACCGTCGACCTGCACGCGGACCAGATCCAGGGCTTCTTCGACATTCCGGTGGACAACATCTACGGTTCCCCGGTCCTGGTCGACGACATCGAAGACCAGCGCTTCGACAACCTGATGATCGTCTCCCCCGATATCGGTGGCGTCGTGCGCGCCCGTGCCGTGGCCAAGAGCCTGGGCGTTGACTTGGCGATCATCGACAAGCGTCGCGAGAAGGCCAACCAGTCCGAAGTGATGCACATCATCGGTGACGTCGAAGGCCGTACCTGCATCCTCGTCGACGACATGGTCGACACCGCCGGTACCCTGTGCCACGCCGCCAAAGCGCTCAAAGAGCGCGGTGCCGCCAAGGTCTACGCCTACTGCACCCACCCGGTGCTGTCCGGCCGCGCCATCGAGAACATCGAGAATTCCGTCCTGGACGAGCTGGTGGTCACCAACACCATCCCGCTGTCCGCTGCGGCGCAGTCCTGCTCGCGCATTCGCCAGCTCGACATCGCCCCGGTCGTCGCCGAAGCGGTTCGCCGCATCAGCAACGAAGAATCGATCAGCGCCATGTTCCGCTAAGCGGAACTGGCCAGATCACACTGCCCCGCCTCGTGCGGGGCTTTTTGCCCTACCGCCCGAGGCTGGTCGCAAGCCACAAGGCGGTTTGGTTATTTTGGAGAAGTGAAATGACTGTTGAATTTGCCCTGAATGCCGAAGTGCGTTCCGACCTGGGGAAAGGTGCGAGCCGCCGCCTGCGTCGTAACGTGTCCATGGTTCCTGCCGTGATCTACGGTGGCGCCAAAGAACCGCAATCGATCAGCCTGCTGGCCAAAGACCTGGCCAAGCTGCTGGAAAACGAAGCGGCCTTCAGCCACGTCCTGACCCTGGACGTTGCCGGCACCAAAGAAAGCGTCGTGATCAAGGCCCTGCAGCGCCACCCAGCCAAAGGCTTCGTCCTGCACGCTGACTTCCAGCGCGTCGTAGCCGGCCAGAAACTGACCGCTCACGTACCGCTGCACTTCCTCAACGAAGCAACCGCCGTTGGCGTGAAGCAGCAAGGTGGCGAGATCTCCCACACCATCAGCGAAGTCGAAGTTTCCTGCCTGCCGAAAGACCTGCCGGAATTCATCGAAGTCGACATGGCTGCCGTAGAAGTTGGCCAGACTGTCCACATGTCCGACCTGAAGCTGCCGAAAGGCGTCGAGCTGGTTGCTCTGGCTCACGGTAACGACCTGGCTGTCTCCAACATTCACGCTTCGCGCGTGAAGGCTGAAGACGAAGAAGGCGCCGCCGAGTAATCGCAGCGCGGAACCCGCCTGGCAGGCGATCACGCCGGGCGATTTCCTCAAAAGGGCTCCTGTATGACTGCCGTACAACTGATCGTTGGCCTGGGTAACCCCGGCCCCGAATACGACCAGACCCGGCACAATGCAGGGGCCCTTTTCGTTGAGCGCGTGGCGGCAAGCCAGCGCGTCAACCTCTCTGTTGATCGCAAATATTTCGGCCTGGTGGGCAAGTTCGTCCACCAGGGGCGCGAAGTTCGTCTGCTTATCCCCACCACCTACATGAACCGCAGCGGCCAGTCCGTGGCGGCCTTGGCCAATTTCTTCAAGATCAAACCCGAAGAAATCTTGGTGGCCCATGACGAACTCGACATGCCACCCGGCGTCGCCAAGCTCAAACAGGGCGGCGGCCACGGTGGGCACAACGGCCTGCGCGACATCATCGCCCAGCTCGGCAACCAGAATAATTTCCATCGCCTGCGGCTCGGCATCGGCCATCCGGGGCACGCCAGCCTGGTTTCCGGCTTCGTGCTCGGACGCGCCCCACGCGGCGAACAGGACTTGCTCGACAAGAGCATCGACTTCGCCTTGGACGTCCTGCCGGAAATACTCGCCGGCGACTGGACCGTGGCCATGCGCAAACTGCACAGCCAGAAGGCCACCCAGTAACCACCTTTCCCCCGAGGGACACACCATGGGATTCAACTGCGGCATCGTCGGCCTGCCCAACGTCGGCAAGTCCACCCTGTTCAACGCCCTCACCAAATCCGGCATCGCGGCGGAGAACTTCCCCTTCTGCACCATCGAGCCGAACAGCGGCATCGTGCCCATGCCCGACCCGCGCCTGGATGCCCTGGCCGAGATCGTCAAGCCCGAGAAGGTCATCCCCACCACCATGGAATTCGTCGACATCGCCGGCCTGGTCGCGGGCGCGTCGAAAGGTGAAGGCCTGGGCAACAAGTTCCTCGCCAACATCCGCGAGACCGACGCCATCGCCCACGTCGTGCGCTGCTTCGAAGACGACAACGTCATCCACGTCGCCAACAGCGTCGACCCCAAGCGCGACATCGAGATCATCGACCTCGAACTGATCATGGCCGACCTCGACAGCTGCGAGAAACAACTGCAGCGCGTGGCTCGCACCGCCAAGGGTGGCGACAAGGAATCCGTGGCGCAGAAGGCCCTGCTGGAAAAGCTCATCCCCCACCTCACCGAAGGCAAGCCGGCGCGCAGCCTGCTCAAGGACCTGGGTGACGACGAGAAGCGCCTGGCCAAGACCTTTCACCTGCTCACCACCAAGCCGGTGATGTACATCGCCAACGTCGCCGAAGATGGCTTCGAGAACAACCCGCACCTCGACGTGGTCAACGCCATCGCCGAAGCGGAAGGCGCCATCGTCGTACCGGTGTGCAACAAGATCGAAGCCGAAATCGCCGAACTGGACGATCTCGAAGAAATGCAGATGTTCCTCGAAACCATGGGCATGGAAGAGCCAGGCCTTAACCGCGTGATCCGCGCCGGTTACTCGCTGCTCAACCTGCAGACCTACTTCACCGCTGGCGTGAAGGAAGTCCGCGCCTGGACCGTCAAGGTCGGCGCCACCGCCCCGCAGTCGGCTGCAGCGATCCACACCGACTTCGAAAAAGGTTTCATCCGCGCCGAAGTCATCGCCTACAACGACTTCATCCAATACAAAGGCGAAGCCGGCGCCAAGGAAGCCGGCAAATGGCGCCTGGAAGGCAAGGACTACATCGTCAAGGACGGCGACGTGATGCACTTCCGCTTTAACGTTTGATCGCTGGTAGCAGTGCATAAACAAAACCCCGCCTTGGCGGGGTTTTGTTGTTTTTGGGGCTTGGGGAATTGTTGGATTTGGGCTGGCGGGAGCTGGGCATTATGAAAAAGCGCCACCTCCCTCGGTAGAAGCTGGAAGCCTGTAGAAACGGGGCTTTCGCCCTTTCCGGCTATTGGCTAGTATCCATTGCATGGCGTTTTGAGGCAGAAAGGGGACACCCCTACTCGGGACGCCTAGCCACCAGAAAATAAGTCTGTCTACTTTCCGAGATCGTAACTCATGCCTGAGGCACCATTTTCAACACGCAATCGTGGCGCCCATCACCATATTGATAACGACTTTCCGGTAAGTGCACGCACAGGTCTTTTACATCTATTAGTAGATCTCGTAGAAAAAAAATATGTTGAAAACTGGGGCAGCATAGCTAAAGAGCTAAGAAGAATAGATAGGCAACCTCCCATATCTTATAACGTCTTGAAATCAAGTGATATGCGGCAAGCAGAGATAGATGCCCAGTACATACTCACCGACATGAGATGGGATAAGGTGTATGACTTCTGCGAGCGCCTTCACAGTAAGCTTGCATGTGCAACCGGTTACACATGGGACAACGAATTCCATGAGGAGGAGTCGCAAGAGCAAGTAAAAAAATTTATTGCTGAGGAATTACAAAGGCTCTTTGAGGAAGAGCTTCTCTCATTTGACTTCACTCAAGGTTCAGTCCGCAGGAGGGGGCGAAAACACACTGTTGATTTGACAACACGCGCTCAGGTTGTCTTAGGCGACCCACGCCTAGCAAACGCTAGACGTCATTATGATAAAGCTATGGCCTTCTTCCGAAACCCTATTAGCCCTGACTTTGAAAATGCGGTTAAAGAGGCTGTCTGTGCAGTGGAGGCCGCTGGAAAGTCACTATTCCCAAATGCAAAGGCTTCAACGCTCGGTGACTTAGCCAAGTGGTTTTCATCAACCAAGGAAGTCTCGATACCTAAGGCTTTGGCGCAAACGGTAACAGCCATCTATGCATACCGCAGCGGCGGTGACGGGGTTGGGCATGGGGGATCAAACGGGGGGATTGCTACAGCAGAGGTCACCGAATACGTTCTTGCAGTCTGTGCATCTCAGATAATTTACTTTGTAGACATCTCAGTCGAACAAGATGACAGCGTTGCTTTCTAGCCACTTAGCACTACAAACCCCAAACCTCTAGAATTAAAAACCACACTCATCCTCGATACTATCCATTGGCACAACATCACCAATATGATTAAAAGCCGCCACATACTCACACTCCATTTCACACCCTAAAGCCTCAAAGTATTGTTTATTACTACTACGATAAATAATATGCCTATTCTTCTTCGGCACATCTTCCCTACGCAATAGTAGAAACACCCCTTGATCATCTTTGAACGAACGGACGTGTTCTGGCTCAATTCCTAAATGCCCGCATGCCTGCCTGAAGCCAAGCGCTCTGTCTTTGTTGGTGAAGTGGATTACGTCGAGATAGATTTCATCAACAGCATCGAGCGTGCTGATCTTTGTTGCTGTTAAAGGGGGAAAGCCTGGAAGTTGCTCTAGGCTCGATGGCTCTTTGAGCCGGTACTCCGTGCTGTAAGTGCCGATGAATACCGGCACGTCGTCCACCAGATCGCCGTCCGGCACTAGCACTTTGAAGATGTGAGGAAATGTTACCTTGGTCTTCGGGCACGTATAGCGATCATCGGCGTTAGTCCTGCGCAGATGCTCGAAGCTCGCCATATCAATAATTCTTCCCACGTCTCCCCCTAGAAAACTTATGCAGCATTAATCCCTTCATATTCTTTAAGCACAGTTAACACTCCTGAAATATTTATATCCCGGCGCCAATTCCAAGCGGAGCTAGAGCCACAGGACTGAGCGTAGATGTACCTCAGAAACTGAGACGGCAGCATAGGACTATTACAGATATAGCTATTATCCTGAGCATCGCGATACCAAACATATCCAGCATCTATGCTGGCGCCTGAGTAATTTCCCGTTGTTACTGGCTCCAGTTTAATCTCGGATCTTAGCCGCTCATCAAATATCTTTGAATCCACTACACAATGAATATGAGCGTGCACTATGCAGCCACCAGAGTGCGAAATAGTTGTGCCCGCACCACTTTCAAAAAACACAAGGTTTTCACCCCGCGTGTTTAAGATATGATTCTTAAGAAAACCAAGAACCTTAAAACCTTCATTTATCTCAAAGCCGGATAACTGGGCGAAGCTATTAACATGTCTCTTTGGCACAAGCATCACATGCGAATAATTTAGCGGCCCAAAACTTGGAATCACTAGAAAGCTTGCAGATTCCAAGATAATATTCCCTCTCGACTTAATAAGCTCGCAGTAAATATCTCCAAACTCAGAATTACCCTTCCCAGATATCTCTAAACAAATACCGCAATTCTCATTCATTGGAAGCCTTCGGAACTATTTTCTCTGCCCATGCGGCCAAGCGACTAAGCACTAGATCAGAGAAATAACCTAATAGAAAACATATAGCAAATGCCGTTCGTGCCGACTCTTTTTCTTTGAGAGAAAACGGGAAGAAGTCAGCACTAGCCAACAAGTAAGTAGAGAACGCAACCAAACTGGCCAAGAAAGGCGTCATAACTCGCCAGTAAAACTTATGAGGCTGCCAAGGAAAGCCATATTGATCGCGCTTCCCTCTAGCGGTTACGCGATAAAACCATTTAGTATCATAGACCCATCCCCCCAGGAAACCGCCTATTACAGCCATCATTGCAAGCTTGTCTCTATAAGAAATACCTACTTTATCCCCATAGAACTGAAGAATCACTAGCAGTCCTACTGCAGCAAAAAACGCAACAATCAGATATACAAACTCAAAAATTATTTGATTCTTGTCAGTTTTAAAGAAAGGAACACACTCACGCCCCTCAAGACCATTATTGATACGTGCAGCACTATCCTTGGTTTGCTCTCCCACGTTTATCCCCCTCAGGTACTTAAACTGGCTTTCTTTGAAACCATCTTCGGGCCACTTCCGCTGTTACCTGCTGCCCGCTTCTTGTCCTGCCAATTTTAGGTCTGCTTCGACGTAATCCGGGCTGGTCTGCCCTGCCTCTGGCGCAATGTTCCCTGAAACGAGCCACAGCGCGTACTCAGGGGTAATACCCAGGATGGCTTCTATGTCGTCCCCATTGACCCGGCGCTTGCCACCTCTGAGGGCATACCACTTCTCGCGGTCGATGCCTGTCAGCTCTTCGAGCCGTTTAGCAGTCAACCCCTTTGAATCCCAAATGGCTATAAGCCGCTCTCTGATCATTCAAAAATCGTCTATTAAATTGGTAAATAGTGCTACTAACTATCTGCCAGCACCGATATATTCGCATCATGTGATTGGGACTATTTACCAATCACTAATCACCCATTAACCACAGTTTATGAGCATTTCATAGGCAGGGATAGGCAATGACTACTCAGCACCTGAACGAACCTCCTTTCGATGTCAGCTTCGATGTAGACGGCAAACGCATCATCTACCTCGACTGCCGTAACGCCCTTACCTGCAGCAAGGAAACCTTCGCTGCCATGAACGGTGTTTCCACTGACACCGTGATCGCCTGGATGCAGAGCGGCACCATCCCCAGCGTGAAAATGGGCCGCCCTCGCCTAGTTCATCTCGCCCAAATCCGTACCGATCTGGCCAAGGGCAAAACCATCTTCGCGCAGGGGGATTACGTCGATGAATAAGGCCAACCCGAACCACGGCAACGTCGTCCCGCTGGGCTCCGCCATGGGAGACGTCTGTAGCATCGTGACCTTCGCTACAGGCAGCGGGATTCCCGTTGATGAAGTGGCCGAGCTGGTGGACAACGGCACCCTACCAAGCCTGACCTTTGCCGACTTCCGCATGGTCAACGTCGGCAAGCTCCGCGCCGATCTGCTGAGCGGTAAGGAGTCCTTCAAGACGGGGGACTACAGCGATGACTAGCAACAGCTCCCCCGTGAATGCAGCCAACGCCGCCCAGTACGTCGGTCAAACCGCCCTCGTCGAACTGGTTTGGGACGATGAGCCCGAACCGCTCTGGCTGCTCCTGCATATTGTCGGCGTCGTGCTGCCCTTCGAAGGGGTGTATGACCAAGCCTACTTCATGACCCTGGAAATGAACGATCCAGGGCAATTCCCGAACGAGGTGTTCTTCTCGGACATCCGCACTATCAGGGCGATGCGGCACCGCGACCGGCATGGTTCCGGCAACGTACTGGACCGCATGACCCTGACCCATTCCACCGATGTGGCCGGGTCAGGGGCCGCGCTCCCGGCTCGTCGGGACAGCTTTATCGTCCCGGCGAACGGAAGCACGGGCGCAGCGCACCCTTGACCCCGCACCATGGATATCAGCCTGACAACGGGAGTGTGGGGTAGCTTCACCACCCCGCACTCCCGAGCCCTCGGCGGCAAGAGTGGGATGACAAGGGCAAAGCCCTTGGTGTTGATCCGACCGCGCCCGCTGCACTTCGCTGACTGCCTGCACCTCGTGTTTCTGGCGCTGCTGAGCGCCTTCCTCTGGTACGCCAGCCTCCCGCCCTTTGAACGTCCCCAGGTGCCTTCCTACACCCTGGAACAACCGTGCCTGAACGAACAGAAAGGCCCATTCAAAGAGTTTGAACGATGGATGAAGCAAGAGAAGTGCGAGCCCCTGACGCATCCGTGTGTGTCTCGGCGCAGCCGAGACGGGTTCGGGTGCGTCGGGGGCGCAGCGCACCGCGAGCTGACACCAGCGCCGAGTCAGCGTAGCGCCACGGGCGCTGGTGCCACAGCGGCGCAGCGCCGCCTGACGTCCCTGTAACACGTCAGATAACAAGCAGTTGAACGAGTGACAAACCTTCAATAACAGGAAATCAAATGGACGCCGTTAAAGACTTCTTCCGCGTAGATAACCAAACCGGCCTTGAGTCCCCTCATGGTCGGCTGTTCCTGGACATCGGCAAGACTGGCTTTGTCGATCTGTCTGCCGTTCGCCTGCTCCGCTGTGGCGTCGATACCGTCCGCCAGCTCTACAAGGGCCTTCTTCGCCCTGACATTCTGGGCCTGTTCGACAAGCCGGGCGCCATTGTCGATTTCGCCGGTGAGCGCTGGCACTCGGGCCGGGTTAGCCGTGACTCGGGCTACCAGTACAAGCTGCAGAACGCTGACTTGGGGTTCGTGCTGCTGGTGAAGAACTTCAACGCCAAAGTCGAGAACATCGGCCCTCACCTGAAAATCGAGGTGTCTCCCCATGCCATCGACAACCTGTCGCCTGAGCGCCTGCAGGCCCGCCTAGATCACTACGCCTCCCAGGTGCTGACGAACATCGAGGTCAATCAATGCGCGGTGCACCTCGCCCTGGACCTGCAGGGCTGGACGCCTCCCGCCGATCTAGTCAGCAACATGCATTGCCGTGCCCGCTCGCACCGGGACGTATCCGGTATCAACGAACTGCACTGGGCCACGAAATCCAGCGTGTATGGCCGCGGTGAAACCTCGATGTTTGGCTCGGCCAACGGCCTGCAGCTCTGCATCTACAACAAGACAGAACAGGCCAGGGCCACCGACAAGCTCGACTACTGGGAAAGCGTCTGGCGTCGCCGTGACAGCTTCGACCAAACCGACCCGGACAACTACGACCGCACCCAGGATGTATGGCGTGTAGAGCTGCGCTATCACCATTCCATCGTCCAGCAGTTCGCCAGTGGCTCGGTAGACCTGCAGAGCGGGCAAGTGATCGACACCCGTACCTTTGCCGCCTTCGCGGGCCATCTGGACGGCCTGTGGCGCTACGGCCTGAACCAGTTCAAATACCTTGCCCGTCGCGGCTACTACGCCCCGATCTGGACGCTGATCCGCGATGACGTGCGCGTCGATCTGCCGGTCGATTCCCTGCTCGATGACACCGACTACAGGCGCTACTACAAGACCTCGCGAGGCTTCTCTGGCAAGAACGTGGAACTGTTCCTGGGAAACTTCGTAAGCCTGCTGGCACGGGAGCGAGTGGGCGCTAGAAAAGCTTTTTACACCCTCAAGGAATGGGACTGCTGGCCGGTGATCCGCGATCACTACGCTTCCAAGGGCCTCGATGAAGACCGCCTCTACAAACACCTCAAAGCCTTGCTAGAGGAACGCAGCGTTCGTTGGGGGCGTGCCGTTTGATCACCAAGGGACCAAAGGGCTGGGACGTCGATTTCTGGCTCGATAAATCTGCCGGTATCCGCAAGCGCAAACGTGGTTTTCGCACCAAGAGCGAGGCCGAACGCTGGGTATCCGACACCCGCCGCCAGTACAGCCAACATGGCCGTGATCCAGGCGAACGCCTGTCCGATCTGGTCGATACGTGGCAAGAGCTGCACGGCTCCACGCTCAAAGACCCTTACCGCTACAGTCGGACGATGGCCATAGCGCATGCCCTGGGCAATCCGATTGCCGCCACCTTCACCGCCCTGGACTTTGGCCGCTACCGTACCCAGCGCTTGAAGGACTGCACCCCGGCCACCGTGAACCATGAACACCGCTACCTGAAAGCCGTGTTCAATGAGCTGATCCGCCTGGGCGTCTGGCATGAGGCCAACCCGCTGGCCATGCTGCGTCAGCTCAAGGTGGATGAAACCGAGCGGGCGTTTCTCACCCTGGATGAATGCCGGCTTGTCCTGCAGGAATGCGCCGCCTCGACCAACAGCCATACGCTACCTGTCGCCCAAATCTGCCTGGCTACCGGTGCTCGATGGGATGAAGCCGAAAGCCTGACCCGGCCCCAGGTTGCCAATGGCCAAGTGCGTTTCGTGCGTACCAAAAATGGCAAGAGTCGTTCGGTGCCGATCCCGGCCGAGCTGGAGAAGCTCATTCTGTCGCGTGGCTACCCTGGAAACGGCAAGCTGTTCAGCTCCTGCAGGTCAGCCTTCCGCAAGGCCTATGAGCGCACCGGCCTGCATACGCCAGGACAGATGACTCACATACTCCGCCACACCTTCGCCAGCCACTACATGATGCAAGGCGGGAACATCGTCACCCTGCAGCGCATCCTGGGCCACGGCGACATCAAGATGACCATGCGCTATTCGCACCTCGCGCCCGATCACTTCGCCACCGCCCTGACCCATTCGCCGCTGGCGTTGCTGCAAGACGCTACCTAGGGGCATCCGCTATAATGAGCGACGTCATGCAAGAGAGGTAGCCACCATGCCAAGCCCATCCCTGCAGGCCAAGAAGGCTTATTGCGCCAAGGCACGTCAGTCCAACTATGCCGCCAGCCTGCGCCTGGAAGGTTTTCAGGTCACTGCCGCCGATGCTGAGCGCAAGCTCCCAACCCGTGAGGCCGCACTGAGCGAGCTACGTTCCCGGCAGGCCTGATGCGCGACAAATACGGCACAGGCCAGGACCCTCACTGTTATCCAGGCTCAACAGTTCTCGTTAACCGTCTCGGCCTGACCAATGACGAAGCGCTCGATGAAGCAGAGCGCACCCTCTCCGCGATCGCAGCCAGCAAGATCGATTTCGACCTACCTCCGTACGACCTTCCCTATCTCCAACAGATTCACCGACAGCTGTTCGCCGACATCTACGACTGGGCCGGAGAGTTACGTACCGTCGATATATCCAAGGGCAGCACGCACTTCTGCAACCTCGCTCGCATCGAGGTCGAATCAGCCAAGCTATTCAAACGGCTAGCCGATGCTGACTGGTTTGAGGGCCTGTCTCGCGCTGAGCTGGTTACAGCAGCAGCCGAACTCTATGGCGATCTGAACATGATCCACCCTTTCCGCGAAGGTAACGGACGGGCACAGCGAATCCTGTTCGAGCACATCGTCATCAACGCGGGTTATGAGATCAGTTGGTGGGCAGTCGAAGAAGGGGAATGGATCCAGGCGAACATAGACGCAGTGATCTGCGACTACCGGGCAATGACTGAGATCTTCGACCGCTGTGTCGGCAAGCCTATCGTCTAGGCAGGGACAAGAAAGGGACAGTCAGGGGACACCGGCCCAAATAAAAAGGGGCTAGCTTGCGCTAACCCCTTGAAATTTATGGTGGCTACACCGGGACTTGAACCTGGGACATCAGCATTATGAATGCTGCGCTCTAACCAACTGAGCTATGTAGCCAACGGCGCGCATTGTCCGCGTCTCGCCTACCGCTGTCAACCCCAGATCATCGATAAATTTACGTTTTATCAAGCGGTTAGGCTGTGGCGCCTGGGCAGGCTCCAGGCTGCTGCCTGGACGACAGAACCGCCGGCCGTTAACTGAGATCCCAGGCAAACATGACCAATTGGCAATGCTTGCAGACGAACTTGTAAAGCGCCGAGTCGCTACCCGGTAGGTAGCCTCTGGTTGCCCACTCCCAGTCTTGCTCTGCCTGCTCGTAATCCTGCATCCATTGCTGCTTGGTCGCAGCGCTCGCCTGGCGCACGTCCTCCACGGTGGCATCGCCATGAAACTCGCAAGCATCATTGCAGTGCGCCAGCCAAGTCGCGCCCTGCCAGGAAAAGTAGCCTGGCGTGCGCAGGTCGATTTCTTCGATGACGGAGTCGGCCACTCCCGATTCGGCCAATGCGTGATGTTCGATGAAGGAGGCCTCGAAACGCTTGGCCGCACTGCCATCGGCAATGCACCACGGGCAAAGCCGGTCACCAAGCTCCTCCCTGGAATAGACCGAGGCAGCGTAGATATAACCGCGCGCCAGCCCGCAGCAACGGCAAACCGTATCGCTGGTCTTTATGGCGCCAGTAGCCAGAGGGTCCTTGTGATAGGGAAAGTGAGGCAGCTCGGTATCCATGTGAACTCCTGTTTACGATCAAGCGTCATGTCTGCGCGCATGACAGGACTGCTCCAGAGTGATGAACGATACCTGGTTCAACCAATCACTGGCAGCCAGGCAAGTCGGTTGACAGAAGTTGCGCGTATTGTAGGAGTCCGAACGGTGCTTGCGGGGCTGTCGGGCGATGCCGGAAAATCCGCCTCCAGCAGGCTGCAGCGCCGCCGCGCGCTGGCCCATGAACCAGGAGAACACCTTGAGAGCGAGAGACGACTTCGACGATCTGAGGGCGGAGCGTGACATGCCGACGCACTACCGCAACGAACCCAACCGCCATGCCGGGCTATGGAAGCAGATCGCGATTGGGATCGTCGTCGGCTACAGCGTGCTGGGCGTCATCAGTGCGGTTGCCTGGATCCTTGTCGCCCAGCTTGCGCTGAGCAGTCTGTCGATCACCCTGCCCTAACGCCCGCACCATTGCCCTTCACAGGGCACACCATCATTGTCGCCGTCCATCTTGGTGCCGGGGCAGTTGCGCAGAAAGAAGCTGGCTTCGGCACAGGAGGTCATCTGCGAGCAGTGAACTCGGCCATCGCAACGATACTGCGTGCTGGCGACCTGGACTGCGGGTTGGCTGATAGAGGGTGAGGGGCGCAGGCTGTCCAGCGAGAAGGTGGAAGAACCTGACTGGGTGACCACCGGATTGTCCATAACCGAGCCATCGCTGGCGATGTTGCTGATAATCGGATTACCAGGCTTGCTCAGATAGAACTGCCAGAAAGCGGCGCCCAACAGCAGGATGATGATCAGCTTCTTCATTGCACAGTCCCTTGCCCGGTTTACGTGCTTGCCAGTATCGGCTCGCCGAGCCGACAACGCCAGGAGCGTGCATTGGCACTTGCCATCCCCTGCCCGCCTCTTCATCCTGCCCCATTGTTTACCCAGCGAGCCTGTCATGACGCCCATCCAGAATATCGGCCTGGCGCTATTCGTGTTGCTTTCCATCGGTTTCGCCCTCGGCCACAAGACCGAATGTGGCGATGGCCGCGTGGTAGAAACCTTTTTGGCCAAAGGGCTGGCCTCACAGTTGCTGGGGCATGATCTTTGCCAGCAACCCTGAACAGCTCTTCATTAAGGAATGATGTGATGAAAACGTTCGCCTTGCTTGTCAGCGTTGGTCTTCTCGGCGCTTGCGCCAACTTGGGCTCGCAACCGCCGGTGCCGGTCACCTCCCCCGTGGTGCAGGCCTTTCGCGACATCTGCCTGCAGACGGCGCCGAGCTTTGCCGAGGCGCATCGCATCGCGCGCCAGCATGGCGTCACCGAGATGACCGATATGGGCTTCGCCACCGTCGGCTTCAATGCGGACAAGAGCCTGAGTATTCAGGTGAAGGTCAGCCAAGAATGCGTGGTGACCAGCGAGGCGCAGGAGGATGACAGCCTGACGAGTCAGTTGCTCAGCGCGGCAGCGGTCAACGCCGGCACCACGGTGCCGCGCAAGGTGCCGGTGAGGATGATGATCGCCGGGCAGCCGTTCATCCTGATGCATGATCGTGAAGGCGGTGAGGCCTTCGTGATGTTGAAGCCGGAGTGAAAGGATCGTCGTAGGGCGGATGACGCTTTTTTCATCCGCCAGCCTTGAAAAGGTGGATCGGTGAAGCGTGATCCACCCTACGCGGCTAGGCGCTTTTGCCTGGTCGCGTGGCCAGCAGCAGGCCGCCAAAGATCATCGCAGCACCCAGCCAGTGGTAGAGCTGCAAGCTCTCGTTCAGCAGCACCCAACCCAGCAACGCGGTGAATACCGGCATCAGGTAGTTGGTCAGCGCCGCCTTGGCCGCGCCAATCACACGGATGCCGTGGTTCCAGGCCAGGTAGGCAAGCAGCGAAGCGAACACGGCGGTGTAGGCGACAGCCGAGAGGTTGGCGGCATTGAGCGCCAGATGCGCGCCCTGGCTCAGCTCGTATAAATAGAAGGGCAAAATCAGCGGTACGCCAAGCAGGATGAACACGCCCAGCAATGCTAGCGGCGGGATCGGCTGTAGGTAAGCAGACCAGCGCCGCAGCAGCAGCGAGTACAGCGCCCAGTCGACCACCGCCAGCAGCATGATCAGGTCGCCCTGATTGAACGACAGGCTGGCCAGGCGGCTCCATTGCCCCTGGCTGATCAGCACCGCCAGGCCCATCACCGCCACCAGCATGCCCCACCAGGCGCGGCGTGCCGGCCATTCATTGAGCAGCAGCCCGGCGCCGATGAATGTCACCAGCGGCAGGCAGGTATTGACCAGCGAGATGTTGATGGCTGCCGTGGTCTGCGCCGCGCTGTAGAGCAGCGAGTTGTAGCCGGCGATGCCCAGCCCGCCGAGCACCAGCAGACGCCAGCCGGCAGTGCGCACGGCCACACGATGACGCCACAACGGCATGGCGACGAAGGGCAGCAGCAGCGCCAGGGCCAGGCACCAGCGCCAGAACGACAGGGTGAACGGGGCGATCTCGCCGGCGAAGGCGCGCGCCACCAGAGCATTGCCGGACCAACAGAGGTTGGCCAGCAACAGGCCGAACAGCGCCAGCGGGCGCGAATGATTGAGTGCGTTCATAGGGCGAGCGCCGCACCAGTGGTGCGACATTTATCCGAGTGGGGGTTGGCCGGCTGTGCGCGGTCACCGAGCGGGTAGTGCTGAGCGATCATTGCGTAGCTTCCGAATCAGGCGGTTTTGCACCATACGGAGGCATTACAGGCTTGGCAAGGTGGCGGACCGTAGGGGGTGCCGTGCGCACCAACTCGGCAATGACACCATCGTGGCTACGACTGCATGGATGCAGGAGGTAGAGCGAAGCAGGATGCCCGAGCCGAAAGCCCCTCCCACTAATCGACCGGAGACAAACCGTGGGAGGCGCTTCAGCGGCGAGCGTTGCAGTATCTCGGCGCATTTCGGCGTATTCGGTGCGCGCGGCGCACCCTACGACACGCAAACCGCGCGAGATCCCGTAGGGTGCGCCGTGCGCACCAACTCTGCAGTGACACCATCGCGGCTACGACTGCATGGATGCAGGAGGTAGAGCGAAGCAGGATGCCCGAGCCGAAAGCCACTCCCAAGAATCGGCCAGAGCCAAACCGCGAGAGGCGCTTCAGCGGCGAGCGTTGCAGTATCTCGGCGCATTTCGGCGTATTCGGTGCGCGCGGCGCACCCTACGCTGCACAAACCGCGTGAGATCCCGCGGCGTATTCGGTGCGCACGGCGCACCCTACGATGCGCAAACCGCGTGAGATCCCGGGGCGCATCCGGTGCGCGCGGCGGACCGTACAACGCGCAAACCGTTGGAACCCGTAGGGTGCGCCGTGCGCACCGACCTAACGGCGTCATTCCCGGTGCGAGCGGCGCACCCTACGGCCGTCAACGCTGACTGCGGCGGCGCAGCGGCCGGCTCAGCAGCCAGAGGATCAGCAGCACGCCGGCCAGGATCACCGCACTGGCGCCCCACTGCATCGGCCCGGCCAGGCGGAACAGCTCGGCTGGGTGCAGGCTGGGCGCGCGGATCATCCGCGCTTCGGCTGCCGCACCCGTGGTGGGAATATCGGCCAGGCCGTCGCCATCGAGATCCGGCAGGCTGCGTATATGGTCGAGCAGCACCTGCCATTCCTTGAGTTCCTGCACGCCTTCCTTATTCGGGTCCTGGTCAATGATGGCATCTTCGATACGCGGCAGCGGGCGGCCCTCGGCATCCTTGGGGATGACGTCGAGCAGGCCCTTGGTCAGGTCCGGCACCAGCCAGGTGAAGCTGCCGACGTAGCTGGTGGCGCCGATGCTGTAGAGGCGCGTGTCGTTCAGGTCCAGGTCACGGTAGCTGCCGTGCGCATCGCTGATTTCGATGCGGCTGACGCGGTCGAACGGCACGCGCCAGGGGTTGTAGGTGAAACGCAGGCCGGATACGCGCGGGTAATAGCTGTCGCTGTCGCGCAGCTGATAGGCGAGCAGCAGCACTTCGAGCAGCGACTTGATTTCGCGCGCGCTGATGTAGGCCTTGATCATCGGGTAACCCGGTTCGTCGTCGAACTGGCCGATACCCAGCGGGGCTATGCGAAACAGGTCGGAGACATCCTGCACGCCATTACGCCCCTTGAGCAGGTCATCGCGGATGGTGCCGTTGCCGGTGAAGGCAAGGTCGGCATCGACCGCATGACGCAGCGCATCGGTGACCAGATTGGCCAGGGTCTGATCGGTGAAATCACGGCCCAGGCTCTGGTCGACCCTGGCCAGCGGCTGGTCGAAGCGATAGCCCTTGGGCGTCAACATGCGCTCGCTGACCACCTGTTTGAAGTCTTCGACCTTGGCGGTGATGGTCGCATCGCCGACGATGCTGTCGTTGACCGCATGCAGGCGATAGTCACGCACACGCGGCACGCCGTCGTCGCCCAGGCTCATGCGCAGTTCGCCGAGGTACTGGATCTCGGAACCAGCCTGCACCACCGGGGTACGCTCATTAACCAGCACCGGCTGCGGCAGTGCCACATGCGAATGGCCGCCGACGACGATATCGATGCCCGGCACCTGCTCGACCAACTCCACTTCCTCGCCGCGCCAGCTGCCATCGGCCTGCTGGGTGACGCCCATGTGCGAGAGCAGGATGACCACCTCGGCGCCCTCCTCGCGCAGCTTGGCCACGGTTTCCCTGGCGGTGGCGACCGGGTCGGCGAAGGTCACCGGCTTGATCATCGGGCTGACCGCCACGGCGTTGTTGCCTAGCAGACCGAACAGGCCGAAACGAATGCCGCCGCGCTCGATCAGCTTGTACGGCAGGATGCGCCCGGCCTCAGCGTGCGCCTGCAGGCTGTCGTCGGCCTTGCTCGCAGCCTCGAAACGCATGTTGCTCGACAGTAGCGGCACCAGCGTGTCGCCCTTGGCCTTGTGCGCAGCGCTGATCATCGCGGCGAGCCCGGCGGGGCGGAAATCGAATTCGTGGTTGCCGATCACCGCGGCGTCGTAACCCAGCTCGCTCATCAGGCGCAGTTCGCTGCCCATCTCGCGGGCGATGGTGTGAAACAGCGTGCCCATGGTGAAGTCGCCGCCGTCGAGCAACAGCAGAGGTTCTTCGCCGGCTGCTGCGCGGCGTTCATTCAATAATGTGGCAAGCCGGGCTACGCCGCCGACGGTGTCGTCATCGTTCACCGTCGCCGGGCTGTATTCGTTGTTGGGGCCGAAGCCGAGCAGGCGCGACTGCCAGTCGTTGCTGTGCAGGATGGTGAAATGGCGCTCGGCAGCGACCAGCGGCGTTGCACTCAGCAGGCCGGCGAGCAGGAGGTAGAGGAACAGGCGCATGGACGATCCTTGACAATGACTGCGCACAGTATGGAGCAGGCCATGACACCAGGCAGCGACCAATCGAGACGCAGGTTGTCGCCAATCGAGTCAGGCATTCATTGCTAAAGGTCAGCCTCAAGCCAGACGGAGGGAGTAAGCTGCAACCAGGACTGCGAAGTGGAGAAGAGCCATGGACCACTATGACCTGATGCTGATGCTGTTGATCGGCGGCTTTCTGCTGCTGGGAGTCGGCTTCAACTTTCGCGAACACGAATGGGGCGTGCGCGTGCTGGGTTTGGGCGTATTGCTGATGCTGGTGCCGATTGCGTTGCGGGTGCATCTGGCACTGGCGTAATCGTAAGGTGCGCGCACCGGTCGATCTGGATGGTGTCACGATTCATTCGGACAGAGTGTTGCGAACAGCCGGTGCGCGCGGCGCACCCTACGGGGATCATCGCAAGGTGATGAGCGAGGCGACGCGGCGTGTCGTAGGGTGCGCCATGCGCACCGGGCGATATAGACCCTTACGGTTTATGCCAACGCTCTGCGGCGCTCTGGTCGCTGCAGCGGCCTTCGACCCAGCGCGGGCCTTCGCTGGTGTCTTCCTTCTTCCAGAACGGCGCGCGGGTCTTCAGGTAATCCATGATGAAGTTGCAGGCGTCGAACGCGGCCTGACGATGGGCGCTGCTGGTGCCGACGAAGACGATGGGCTCGCCCGGCTCCAGGCGGCCGATGCGGTGGATGATCTCGATGCCCAGCAGCGGCCAGCGCTCACGCGCCTCATCAGCGATCTTGGCCAGGGCCTTTTCGGTCATGCCAGGGAAGTGTTCGAGGAACATGCCGCCGACTTCGCGACCTTCATTGAAGTCGCGCACGTAGCCGACGAAGGTGACCACCGCGCCAATGCCGAGGTTGGCGGCGTGCAGGGCGTTGAGCTCGGTGCCGGGGTCGAAGGGTTGGGCCTGGACGCGGATGGTCATGGGGGTGTCTCGTTTGATGAGGCGTTTTCAGAGTTGGCTTGGTGGGCTAAAACGGAACGCCGCCCGGCCCACCCTACAGCGCTGTTCATCATCGCGGCTGAAGCCGCTCCCACACCCATATCAACCACCGGTCACGGTGGGGAAGAAGGCGACTTCATCGCCTTCGGCCAGCGGTTCGTCGAGGCTGCACAGTTCCTGGTTGCGCGCGCACATCAGGTTCTGCTCGCCCAGCACTTCCCATTCGCCGCCACGGGCCAACAGGTGCAGGCGCAGGTCGTCGAGGGTGGCGAAATCGCCGCTGAGTTGTTCGTCATCACGGCCCAGGGCTTCACGGTAGCGGGCGAAGTACTGCACGCGGATCATGCTTATTCCTCCAGCTTGTAGTGACCGCTCTTGCCGCCGAGCTTTTCCAGCAGCCGTACCTGTTCGATGACCATGCCGCGATCCACGGCCTTGCACATGTCATAGAGGGTCAGCGCGGCGACGCTGGCGGCCGTCAGTGCTTCCATCTCGACACCGGTTTGTCCGGACAGTTTGCATCGCGCGGTGATGTGCACGGTGTCGTCACCCTCTGCACTCAGCTCGACCTTGACGCCGGTGAGCATCAGCGGATGACAAAGAGGGATCAGATCGCTGGTCTTCTTCGCGGCCTGGATGCCGGCGATACGCGCCACGGCAAACACATCGCCCTTGGGATGCTCACCGGCGACGATCATCTGCAGGGTGGCAGGCAACATGCGCACGCGCGCTTCGGCAGTGGCTTCGCGGAAGGTGGTCGCCTTGTCAGTGACGTCGACCATGTGCGCGCGGCCTTGGGAATCGAGGTGGGTCAGCACGGGAAAGCTCCAGACGGGAATCAACCGATTGTAAACCTGCAAGTCAGGATTTGCAGTCATCTTGTCGCCCGGATGAAATCCGGAAGCCGAGCGGTCCCGGATTGCATCCGGGCTACGAACCCTCTCCCCCCTGCCCCTCTCCCGCAAGCGGGAGAGGGGAGCCAAACGCGCGCTTCTGTAGGAGCGGATTTATCCGCGATCATCGCGGCTGAAGCCGCTCCCACGGGACCTGTAGAGATTCGTTAATGCAGACTAAAACGCCCCTGCTCTTGCGAGCAGGGGCGCCAGTGTTTAACAGCCCGAAGGCTACATATGGGTTTCCGCGTACTCCGCGAGGATCGAGCGCGGTACGCCTTGCAGAGTAATGTGTACGCCGTGCGGGAAGTCCTTGAAGCGTTCGGTGAGGTAGGTCAGGCCCGAGCTGGGTGCTGACAGGTAGGGGGTGTCGATCTGCGCCAGGTTGCCCAGGCACACCACCTTCGAGCCATTGCCGGCACGGGTGATGATGGTCTTCATCTGGTGCGGAGTGAGGTTCTGGCATTCGTCGATGAGGATCAGGCTCTGCTGGAAGCTGCGCCCGCGGATGTAGTTGAGCGATTTGAACTGCAGCGGCACCTTCTGCAGGATGTAGTCGACGCTGCCGTGGGTGCTCTCGTCCTCCATGTGCAGCGCTTCGAGGTTGTCGGTAATCGCGCCTAGCCAGGGCTCCATCTTCTCCGCCTCGGTGCCGGGCAGGAAGCCGATTTCCTGATCCAGCCCCTGCACGCTGCGGGTGGCAATGATGCGCCGGTAGCGCTTGCTGACCATGGTCTGCTCGATGGCCGCAGCCAGCGCCAGGATGGTCTTGCCGGAACCGGCGGCGCCGGACAGGTTGACCAGGTGAATGTCCGGGTCGAGCAAGGCGAACAGCGCCAGCGCCTGGTGGATGTCGCGCGGTTTCAGGCCCCAGGCTTCCTGATGCAGCAGCGGCTCCTGATGCATGTCGAGGATCACCAACTCGTCGCCCTTGATCGCCTTGATCCAGCCGACGAAGCCCTGTTCATCGAGGATGAACTCGTTGACGTGAACCGCCGGCAGGTTGTCGATGAGTTGCACGCGATGCCAGGTACGGCCGTGGTCCTGACGGGTGTCGACCTTGCTCACGCGATCCCAGAACGAGCCGGGCATGTCGTGATACCCCTTCGACAGCAGCGAGACGTCATCGACCAGTTGGTCGGTGTGGTAGTCCTCGGCGTCGATACCGCAGGCGCGCGCCTTCAGGCGCATGTTGATGTCTTTGGTCACCAGCACCACGGACAGGCCGGGGTTGCGCGACTTCAGCTCCACCAACTGGTTGATGATCTTGTTGTCGTTGAGGTTTTCCGGCAGCCAGGTCACCGGCGCCGCACTTTTGCTCATGAGGATTGAAAGACGACCGCAAGGGCCGCTCTTGCCGCGCTGGATGGGGACCCCGTACTCGACGTCCTCGGGCGCCGCCCCGGCGAGGATCTGGTCGATCAGGCGGATGGCCTGGCGACATTCGGCGGCAACGCCGTGTTTGCCGGATTTCAGTTTGTCGAGTTCCTCCAACACGGTCATCGGGATGGCGACGTGGTGTTCTTCGAAGTTGAGCAAGGCGTTGGGATCGTGAATCAGGACGTTGGTGTCGAGAGCGTAGAGGGTTGGAGCGGTGGGCTTGGAGCGTCCGTGGTCATCCATACGTCGGTCACCTTCTTGTAGTAGCCAGACGACGCAATACCTGGGGCGGTGCTGCGCCGGACAGAGACCGCCGACTTTTTCAGGTCGGGGCCGAAAGGAGGCAAACAAGGTGAGGGCCAATGGCCGCCACCTGTCTGCAGGTTTCGGCGGTCTTGCTTTTTTATTACTCCAATTCACATGACAGAAAAACGTTTTTTTTCCTCCACGCAGGTTTATTTGCAGACGCGACAAATAGCGCTTGGCGAGCCACCAGCACCCCGTTAAAGTCCGAAGTCTTACCTGCTGCAACTCGCCTCGCTTACCCGCCCCCACGTTCAGCATGCCGCGCCAATCAGGTGCGTCGTCGCCGCGCATCTGCCGTCTTGCCGGAGCCAGAATCGGCTTATTCGCGAGCAGAGTCCGCGCCTGCACAGCAGCGCAGCGGTTCTTCTCAATCACCCCGATAGGTGGTCTTGCCGCCCCCTGACCTCTAGAATCGCCGTCACGCTTTCTGGAGACTCCGCACATGCTGATGGTGATTTCACCGGCCAAGACCCTCGACTACGAGACGCCGCCCGCCACCCCGCGCTTCACCCAACCCGAACACCTCGACCACGCCCAGGAACTGATCGCACAACTGCGTGACTTCAGCCCGGCGCAGATCGCCGAGCTCATGCATCTGTCGGACAAGCTCGCCGGCCTTAACGCCGCCCGTTTCGGTAGCTGGGAGCGACCGTTCAACCCGTCCAACGCCAAGCAGGCGCTGCTGGCATTCAAGGGCGACGTGTACACCGGCCTGAACGCCGAGGATTTCTCCGAAGAGGATTTCGACTTCGCCCAGACTCATCTGCGCATGCTCTCCGGCCTCTACGGTGTGCTGCGCCCGCTGGACCTGATGCAGGCCTATCGCCTGGAGATGGGCACCAAGCTGGCCAACGGGCGCGGCAAGGATCTGTACGCCTTCTGGGGCGAGCGCATCAGCGGCTGGCTGAACGAAGCGCTGGCCGCCCAGGGCGATGACGTACTGCTGAACCTGGCCTCCAACGAGTACTTCGGCGCGGTCAAGCGCAAGGCGCTGAACGCCCGCCTCATCGATACCGAGTTCAAGGACCTGAAGAACGGCCAGTACAAGATCATCAGCTTCTACGCCAAGAAGGCCCGTGGCCTGATGGCGCGTTACGTGATCAAGGAGCGTCTGACCAACCCCGAAGGTTTGAAAGACTTCAACTACCAGGGCTATCGCTACTCGGCCGAGCATTCCAAGGCCGACAGCCTGGTTTTCCTGCGCGACCAGCCGCAAGACTGACCTCTTCTACGCCGGCGAACCCATGCACCGCTCATCGGTTGCTGCATGGGTTTGGCCGCGCGCTTGCCCCCCTCCTTCCTCGTCCTGCCGCTTCGTTACAGCCTGAGCGCTGCGCTTGAGAAAAATTCCCTCGTCGTTGCGTTTGATTCTCAAAACCTGTTTGGCATCACAGTTTCAGCGCGCGTGCACTTTCCACAGAACTTATTGCACCGTTAAGTTATCCGATAGTTTCGATTGCATTAATGGACATATTGCCATCATGCATTTTGCAACTTGCCATTACATTGCAATCAAAATAGCCGTTCAGCTCCGGTTCAGTTTCAGGACGAACGGTAGGAACTATCCGAAAGGGCCGCTACTCATACAGCCCGTAACACATTTCAATACATAACTTTCCAATCACTTGAACCTGCCAAATAGCGAATTAACGTTCGCCGGACAGCTTCACCCAAAGAAAAGTTCGTGTATTTCAAAGGGAGATATAGCAACCCGCCACAGTACCGAGATAGAGGCCTCAAGCGAGGCGACAGCGACAACATCAAAGGGCCACCTTTCAATATAAAGGCCCACATTTGGTGCCACTTCCGGCGCCCCACTCTATTTATGCCTGAATGAACTTGCTCATATTAAAGCAGCACGTTCACGGACTAGTTTTGGCCATAAGGCCAGTATTTGAAACTGCATCGAACGGACGAGGTGAATACCATGCGAATCAGTATCTTCGGTTTGGGTTATGTAGGTGCCGTGTGTGCCGGCTGTTTGTCGGCACGCGGTCACGACGTGATTGGCGTGGATATCTCCGCGAACAAGATCGACCTGATCAACAACGGTAAATCGCCCATCGTTGAACCGGGTCTGGAAGAACTGCTGCAACAGGGTCTGCGTCAGGGTCGCCTGCGCGGCACCACCGACGTCGCCGCTGCCGTTCTGGAAAGCGATGTGTCGTTCATCTGCGTCGGCACGCCGAGCAAGAAGAACGGCGACCTGGAGCTGAACTACATCGAGGGCGTGTGCCGCGAGATCGGCATGGCCATGCGCGACAAGAACGAGCGCCACACCGTTGTGGTACGCAGCACCGTGCTGCCAGGCACCGCCAAGAACGTGGTACTGCCGATTCTCGAAGACTGCTCGGGCAAGAAGGCCGGCGTCGATTTCGGCCTGGCGGTGAACCCCGAGTTCCTCCGTGAAAGCACCGCGATCAAGGACTACGACTTCCCGCCGATGACCGTCATCGGTGAACTGGACACCGCTTCCGGCGACCTGTTGGCCAGCATCTACGAAGAACTCGACGCACCGATCATCCGCAAGGACATCGAGGTCGCCGAGATGATCAAGTACACCTGCAACGTCTGGCATGCGGCCAAGGTCACCTTCGCCAACGAGATCGGCAACATCGCCAAGGCCGTCGGCGTCGACGGCCGCGAGGTGATGGACGTGGTCTGCCAGGACCACAAGCTCAATCTCTCCAAGTACTACATGAAACCCGGCTTCGCCTTCGGCGGCTCCTGCCTGCCCAAGGACGTGCGCGCGCTGAACTACCGCGCCGGCAGCCTGGATGTGGAAGCACCGCTGATCGGTTCGCTGATGCGCAGCAACGCCGCCCAGGTGCAGAAGGCCTTCGACATCATCGCCAGCCACGACTCGCGCAAGGTCGCCCTGCTCGGCCTGAGCTTCAAGGCCGGTACCGATGACCTGCGCGAAAGCCCGCAGGTGGAGCTGGCGGAAATGCTTATCGGCAAGGGTTTCGACCTGAGCATTTACGACCGCAACGTCGAGTACGCGCGCGTGCACGGCGCCAACAAGGACTACATCGAGTCGAAGATCCCGCACGTCTCATCGCTGCTCAACAGTGACCTGGACGACGTGGTGGCCAAGGCCGACATCATCGTCCTGGGTAACAGCGACGAACGCTTCGCCAAGCTGGCCGAGCAGGCGCCGAGCGGCAAGCGGGTGATCGACCTGGTCGGCTTCATGCCCCACGCCAGCAATGGTGTGGCCGAAGGCATCTGCTGGTAAGGACCCGAACGTACCTGTACGCCCAGCGCGTGCAGGTACTCGGAGACGCATATGGACAAGCTCAAGAACGGCCTCAACCAAGCCAGCGGCTGGATGCTCTATCTCAGCCTGCTGATGCTGCTGGCACTGGCTCTGCCACGCACGGTGTTCGACCCCGAGTCTCGGGACTTCCTCCTGCTCATCGGTATCGTCGGCATCTGGCGCTATTCCATGGGCGCCATGCACTTCGTGCGCGGCTGCCTGTTCCTTTACCTGGTGTACCCCTGGTATCGCCGCAAGGTTACAAAACTCGGCAAGGACGCCGACCCCTCTCATGTGTTCCTGATGGTCACCAGCTTTCGCATCGAGGCGCTGACCACCGCCATGGTCTACCGCTCGGTGATTCGTGAGGCCATCGACTGTGGCTACCCAACCACGGTGGTGTGTTCGATCGTCGAGCTCTCCGATGAGTTGCTGATCAAGAACCTCTGGGCTCAGGCCAAGCCGCCGGCACATGTCACCCTGGACATCGTGCGCATTCCCGGCACCGGCAAGCGTGATGGCCTGGCCCATGGTTTTCGCGCCATCTCCCGGCAGATGCCGGACCGCGATGCGGTGGTGGCGGTGATCGACGGCGACACCGTGCTCGAGCATGACGTGGTGCGCAAGTGCGTGCCCTGGTTCAAGCTGTTCCCCAATGTCGGCGGGTTGACCACCAACGAGTTCTGCGAGGTGCGCGGCAGCTACATCATGAGCGAGTGGCACAAGCTGCGCTTCGCCCAGCGCCACCTCAACATGTGCTCGATGGCGCTGAGCAAACGTGTGCTGACCATGACCGGGCGCATGTCGGTGTTCCGCGCCAGCGTGGTGACCGACCCCGAGTTCATCCGCGACGTGGAAAGCGATCACCTGGAGCACTGGCGCCTGGGCCGCTTCCAGTTCCTCACCGGTGACGACAAGTCCAGCTGGTACAGCCTGATGCGCCTGGGCTACGACACCTTCTACGTGCCGGACGCGGCGATCAACACGGTCGAGCACCCGCCGGAGAAGAGCTTCATCAAGGCCAGCCGCAAGCTGATGTTCCGCTGGTACGGCAACAATCTGCGGCAGAACTCGCGCGCCCTGCGTCTGGGCATGGGTCGCCTCGGCGCCTTCACCAGCCTGGTGCTGTTCGATCAGCGCGTGTCGATGTGGACCTGCCTGCTGGGTCTGTGCGTGGCGATCATCGCCAGCATCAAGTACAGCCTGATGTACCTGCTGATCTACCTGCTGTGGATCGGCACTACGCGGCTGATCCTGACGCTGCTGCTGATGCTCTCCGGCCACCGTGTCGGTCCGGCCTACCCGGCGCTGCTCTATTACAACCAGATCGTCGGCGCGATGGTGAAGATCTACGTGTTCTTCCGCCTCGACCAGCAATCCTGGACGCGCCAGAACACCAAGCTCAATCGCGGCCTGTCCAGCTTCGCCAACTGGTTCAACAGCTGGTCGTCGCGTGCCATGACCTTCTCTGCCTCCTGTGTCTTCATCGCCGCGCTGCTGGCGCTGGTGTGACCGTACTCGAATAGGAATTAGCCACCATGAACTCAGTCGCCAATCACAACGTCGTCCATGAGTCCGAGGCCCAGCGCCAGCACGCCCGCGTCAAGCTGCCGGGGCGTCTGCGCTTCACCAATGCCAAGGGCGAACGCATCGATGCGCGTCTGCAGGATGTCTCTGCCGGCGGTTTCAGCTTCACCAACGAAAAGACCACGCACAAGGTCGGTGATTTTCATCGCGGCCAGTTGCAGTTCCAGCTCGACAGCCTGGTGCTGGGCCTGGACGTGGAGTTTCAGGTCAACTCGGTACAGCCCGAGCACAACCGAATCGGCTGCCAGTTCCATGGCGTCGGCGCACGTGAAACCGCGGCCCTGCGCCACCTGATCAGCGCGCACCTGGCTGGCGAGCTGGTCAACGTCGGCGAAGTGCTGCACATCCTCCAGCGCGACAACTTCACCAAGGCGCGCAAGAACGGCGGTAGCGGCGGCATGGGCGTGTTCGGCCGCCTGCGTGCGGTGACGTTCAGCGGCGCGATCTTCCTCATCGGTCTGGCCGCCTTCGGCTACATCGGCAAATCGATCTACGGCCTGTACTTCGTCACCCACGCCCAGTCAGCGCAGATCAGCCTGCCGGCGCTGCAGGTGACCATGCCGCGTGAAGGCAGCGTGCAGAGCCTGGCGCAGCCCGATGGCATCGTCGAGAAAGGCGCACCAATCGCCACCTTCACCACCAGCATGCTGGAAATGCTCAAGGGGCACCTGGGTGAAGACCAGCTCGACCCGAGCCAGATCGAAGCGCTGTTCGCCCGTGAGATGCAGGGCACTCTGACCAGCCCATGCAACTGCAAGATCTCTCGCCAACTGGTGGCCGACGGTCAGTTCGCCAGCAAGGGCGACGTGATCTTCGAACTGGTGCCGCAGGACGGCATCGCCACCGTCGCCGCCAGCTTCCCCTACCGCCATCTGGAACAGGCGCGCCCCGGCACGCCGGTGACCTTCAAGGTGGCCGGCGAAGACCAGGCGCGTCACGGCGAGATCGTCAGCAGCGCCCTGCATGACGGCGGCCTGAGCTCGGACATCCGCGTGGTGATCAAGCCCCAGGAAACCCTGCCGGCCAGCCTCGCCGGGCAACCGGTGGACGTGGTCATCGACCGTGGCCCGTCGCTGGGCTGGCTGGTCGATCGCGCCGTAGCGGCAGGCCGCTAAGGAGAACACGCCGTGAGCATGCTCTTTCTTCGCCCTGCCCTGCTCGGCCTCGCCGTCAGCGCCACGCTGGCCGGCTGCGCCGGTCTGCCGGATGAGCGCCTGGCCCGCGAAGCCCTGCACAGCGGCGACCAGCAGACGGCCGAATGGCATTTTCGCCAACTCGCCGAGATGGGTTACAGCGACGCGCAGATCGGCCTGGCCGACATCTATGCAGCAGGTGGCCAGACCCAGGATCTGGATGAAGCCGAGCGCATCTACCGCCAGGCCCTGGACGGTTCGCCACGGGCCGAGGCACGCCTCGGCAAGCTGCTGGCGCGTAAGCCCGGCAGCAGCCTGGCCGAGCGCCAGGAGGCCGCCGCGCTGCTGGAAAGCGCAGCCCAGGCCCGCGAGCCCAGTGCGCTGCTGCCGCTGACCGAACTCTACCTGTTCTACCCACAGGACTTTCCCGCCATGAACCTCGCGCAACGTATTCAAGACTGGCGCCAGCAGGGTCTGCCGCAGGCAGAACTGGCGCAGATTCTTCTGTATCGCACCGACGGCACCTACGACCAGCACCTGGGCGAGATCGAGCGCATCTGCCAGGCGCGCCTGGCCAGCAACGACGCCTGCTACGCCGAGCTGGCCACCGTCTACCAGAAGCAGAACCGCGAAGACGACCGTCAGGCACTGATCGACCAACTGCTGGCGGGCTACCGCGCCGGCACTGTCTCGCCCAACCAGGTCGAGTCCGTGGCTCAAGTCCTCAGCGACCCTGAGGTCGGCCAGCCGCAACCGCAGCAGGCACAGGAGTTGCTCGAAGCCATCGCACCGAACTATCCGGCCGCCTGGGTCAGCCTGGCGCGCCTGCTCTACGACTATCCGGCGCAAGGCGATATCGACACGCTGCTCAGTTATCTGGACAAGGGCCGCGAGGCTGCCCTGCCACGCGCCGAATTGCTACTCGGGCGCCTGTACTACGAAGGCAAGTTGCTGCCGCAGCAACCGAAGAAAGCCGAAGAGCACCTGCGCAAGGCCGCGCCCAGCGAACCCAGCGCCAATTACTACCTGGGGCAGATCTACCTGCGCGGCTACCTCGGCGAGGTCTACGCCCAGCAGGCGCTCGACCACCTGCTCAGCGCTGCGCGCGCCGGCCAGCTCAGCGCCGACTTCGCCCTGGCACAGATGTTCAGCCAGGGTCGCGGGGTCAAGCCCAACCCGGTCAACGCCTACGTATTCAGCCAACTGGCTCTGCCACGCAACACGCCGCCGACCGTCGAGCTGGCGCATGCGGTGGCCGAGAGCCTGACCCCGGCACAACTGGCCGAAGGCCAACGCCTGCTGCGCGAAGAGCGCGATGCCCGCGGCATCGTCTTGCAGCAGCAGGCCGCCCTGCAGGTCAGCCAGCCATGAACAAGGATGCACGCATGCAGTTGAACAAAATCGTTAGCCAGCTGGGGTTGAGTGCCAGCCTGCTGGCAGCCAGTACGGCCTGGGCGGCGGATGCGCCGAAGAACTTCGGCCTGGATGTGAAGATCACCGCACAATCGGAAGACGACCGCGACCTCGGCACCCGCGAGGGTGGCGACGTCAGCGGTATCGGTCTCGACCTGCGCCCCTGGGCCTACGGCGAACGCGGCAACTGGAGCGCCTTCGCCATGGGCCAGGTGGTTACCGCCACCGACACCATCGAAACCGACCCGCTGCAGGATGACGGCGAAGACAGCACGCAGCGCAGCGACGCGCGCCAGCCGGACAAGAGCTACCTGGCCATGCGCGAATTCTGGGTCGACTACGCCGGCCTCACCGCTTACCCGGGTGAGCACCTGCGCGTCGGTCGTCAGCGCCTGCGCAGTGACGAAGGCACCTGGTGGGACACCAACATCGAAGCGGTCAACTGGCGCTTCGATACCACCCTGTTGCAGGCCAACGTCGGCATCGCCGAGCGCTTCTCCGATTACCGCACCGATCTCGACGACCTGGCGCCCGAAGACGAAGACCGCCAGCATTTCTTCGCCGGCCTCGACTACCAGTGGACGCCCGGACACCGCATCGGCACCAAGCTGCATCACAGCCGCGACGACGGACGTCTGGCCAATCCCGGCGAGCGCGTCGACGAGCTGAGCAAGCGCTACACCGGTGACCTGACCTGGTTTGGCCTGCACGCCGACGGCGGCTTCTTCGAACGCAATTCACGCAACCGCCTCAACTACTGGGCGCAGCTGACCTGGTTGCAGGGCGATACTGACCAACTGCAGCAGCAGGTGGTCGGCAGCGACCGCATCGCCACCGGCTCGCGCAGCCAGGACGTCGACGCCTGGGCCATGGACCTGGGCCTGCGCTACAGCCTCGATGAAAACTGGAAGATCGGCGCCGCCTATGCCCGTGGCAGCGGCGGTGGCGACGAGGGCAAGTCGCGCCAGTTCATGCAGACCGGCCTGCACAGCAACCGCGCCAATTTCACCGGTGTCGAATCGCGCCTGCACCGCTACGGCGAGGCCTTCCGAGGCGAGCTCTCCAACCTGCAGGTGGCCAGTGCCTTCAGCTCCTGGCAACTGGGCGAGGACTACGACGCCAGCGTCGTCTATCACCGTTTCTGGCGCGTCGATGGCGATCAGGACGTCGGCGACAGCGGCATCACCGCGCCGCTGGTAGCTGGCGAGAAAGACATCGGCCAGGAAGTCGACCTGGTACTGACCCGCTACTTCAAGCAGGGCCTGCTGCCGGCCGCCGTCGCCGAACAACTGGATGACCGCTCGGCCCTGGTGCGCCTGCGCGCCGGCGTATTCCTGCCAGGCGACGCCTATGGCAGCGGCACCGACTCGGTGATGCACCGCGCCTTCGTCGACTTCATCTGGCGCTTCTGAGGGATCGGATCATGCAACCCAACGGATTAGCCCTACCCCTACTGCTCGGTGCGCTGTGCCTTACGGTACCGCTGGCTCAGGCCAACCCCGAGCAGCACCAGTTCGACTATCGCGTGCGCAGTGCACCGGCCTACGAACTACACATGGAAGCGCCAAAACTGCCTGACCTGTCCGGCTACACCAAGGAAGCCGTGCTGGCCAAGATTCCGCGTGAACAACGCGGCCAGGTGGTGGTACGGCGCATGCTGCGCCAGGACGCGCTGAAGGACTTCACCGGCGGCAACGAACGCCTGCGCGAATGGATCAAGCGCCAGCAAGGCATGCCCCAGGCGATCTTCATCGAAGGTGGCCTGGTCACCGCGCAGGACATCGCCAAAGCGCTGCCTGACAGCCAGTTCGCCGAGCAGGCGCCAGGTGTATACCTCGCCCGCCTGCCTATCGTCGTCGCCGAAGGCGCGGCGCTGCACGTCGGCAAGGAAACCCGCGAACTGCGCCTGTCGCAAGAGCGCGGCGCGTTCCTGGTCAACGACGGCCTGATGTTTCTCACCGACACCCGCGTCACCGCGTGGCGCGAGGCCGACAACGGCCCGGCGACCCTGCGCGACGACGGCAAGGAGTTCCGCCCGTTCCTGGTGTCCTGGGGCGGCAGCGAGCTGTACATCGCCAGCAGCGTGCTGACCAGCCTGGGCTACGACAACTCCAAGTCCTATGGCGTGTCGATCACCCAGTACACGCCGAACATGCACGAGCGCCTGCAACGCGAGGAACCGACCGGCTGGCTGATCGATTCGGAGTTCGTCGACCACTGGTACGGCTTCTACTGCTACGAAGCGCAGAACGTCGTGATCAAGGGCAACACCTACCGCGACAACATCGTCTACGGCATCGACCCGCACGACCGCTCGCACGGCCTGATCATCGCCGAGAACACCGTGTTCGGTACGAAGAAGAAGCACGGCATCATCATCTCGCGCGAGGTCAACGACAGCTGGATCTTCAACAACGAGAGCTACGACAACAAGCTCTCCGGGGTGGTGATCGACCGTAACAGCGAGCGCAACCTGATCGCCTACAACCGCGTGCACGGCAACCATGCCGACGGCATCACCCTGTACGAGAGCGGCGACAATCTGCTGTGGGGCAACCAGGTGCTGCGCAACCAGCGCCACGGCATCCGCATCCGCAACAGCGAGAACATCCGCCTGTACGACAACGTCTCGGCGATGAATCAGCTGACCGGCGTGTACGGCCACATCAAGGACCTGTCCGACACCGACCGCGACCTGCAGCTGGACCCGTTCGACACCAAGATCTCGATGATCATCGTCGGCGGCACTCTGGCCGGTAATGGTTCCAGCCCGATCAACATCGACTCGCCACTGTCCGTCGAGCTGTACCGCGTGAAGATGCTCGCGCCGCGCAAGAGCAGCGGCATCCAGCTCGCCGGCATCCTCGGCGAGAAACAGGACGAAATCCTCGACCTCATGGTGCGCCAGCGCCTGCCCGTGCTGATCGATCCGATCGATCCCGAGCTGCTCGGAGCCGACTCACGATCTCGCGAGCTAGAGCCATGCAAGGCGAAAGCAGGCGAGGACGCGGAGTTTACGAGTTGTAAATGAGCAGTCCGAGCCTGCTTTCAACGCCGCTGGGCCGACGCGCAGCAGATCGTGATCGAGCTCTGACTAACTGACGAGACCTCCCATGACCGCACACACACTCAAGACCCTGGCCCTGGCAGTGACATGCGCCGCATTCGGCAGCGCGCTGCAGGCCGAAGAGCGCCAGGCGCCGCACTACCAGGTGGAAGATTGCTGCTCGCTGTGCCCGGCTGCGCACGACGCCAGCCGTTACACCACCAACTACATGAAGAACTTCGTCACCCTGATGGATGCCGACGAGGGCTGGCTGTTTCGCAGCGTCGAAGACCTGCGCACCGAATTCGGCACCAGCGAAGTCGGCTACCAGCGCCTCAAGGAACTGCGCGACGGTCTCAAGCAGCGCGGCGTGGAACTGGTGGTGGTCTATCAACCGACCCGCGGCCTGGTCAATCGCAGCAAGCTGCGCCCGGCCGACTATCAGCGCTTCGACTACGACAAGGCGCTGCGCAACTATCGCCAGGCGCTGACCCGCTTCGAACAGCTGGGTATATGGGTGCCGGATCTGACCCCGCTGACCGACGAGGACAGCGACAAGGCGTTCTACTTCCGCCGTGACCAGCACTGGACGCCCTACGGCGCCGAGCGCACCGCGCGTCTGGTGGCCGAGACGGTCAAGCGCATCCCCGGCTTCGAGGATATTCCGCGCAAGGAATTCGTCACCGAGCGCATCGGCCTGATGGGCAAGACCGGCACCATGCAGAACGTCGCCAGCCAGCTGTGCGGCACCGGCTATGCGGTGCAGTACGTCGATCAGTTCGTCACCGAGCCCAAGGATGCCAGCGACGGCGACGCGCTGTTCGGCGACGACAGCAGCCCGAAGATCACCCTGGTCGGCACCAGCCACAGCGGCAAGAACTACAACTTCGGCGGCTTTCTGGAACAGTACCTGGGCACCGACGTGCTCAACGCGGCCTTCCCGGGTGGCGGTCTGGAAGGCGCGATGCTCGAGTACCTGGCCAGCGATTCGTTCCAGAACGACCCGCCGAAGGTTTTGATCTGGGAATTCTCGCCGCTCTATGACCTGGCCTCGGACAAGATCCATCGCCAGTTGATGGCCTCCTTGAACAACGGCTGCAGCGGCCAGACCGAGCTGCTCGCCAGCGAGAAACGCCTGCGCTCAGGCAGCAACGAAGTTCTCGTCAACGGCGAGAACAAACTGCAGACCCTGGCCGGCAATCGCCACCAACTCGACCTGCGTTTCAGCGATCCGTCGGTCAAGCGCGTCGACGCCACCATCTGGTACCTCAACGGCCGCCGCGAACAGCTCAAGCTGGAGAAACCCAACACCGTCGACACCGACGGGCGTTTCACCTTCGAGCTGCGCGACGAGCCGGGCTGGGGTGAGCAGAACTTCTTCGCCCTGGAAATCCAGAAGCCCGAGGACAGCGCCGACGACCTGAAAGTCCAGGCCAGCCTGTGCCAGCGACCGAGCGGGCCTGGCCAGCAGGTCGCGCAGCACCGCGCGAACGACTGAGGAGGCCACCATGCCCAAACGACTCGCTCCACTCACGCTCATGGCGCTGCTGATCAGCGGCCCGGCCTTCGCCGAACTGCAACCGCCAGCGGGCTACTACGCCGCCGTGGGCCAGCGCGAGGGCAAGGCGCCCGTCTGCCCGGCGGTACCGCAGCCGTACACCGGTGAGCTGCAGTTCACCAGCAAGTACGAGGGCTCCGATAGCGCACGCGCCACGCTCAACCGCCAGGCGGAGAAGAACTTCCGCGAGCAGACCGCGCACATCACCCGTCTGGAAAAGGACACCGGACGGATGATCACCGACTACATGCGCACCGGTCAGCCGCAGCGATTGGAATGCGCCATCGAATGGCTCGATCAGTGGGCCAGCGCCGATGCCCTGGAGTCCGAGCAGTTCAACCACACCGGCAAGTCGATGCGCAAATGGGCGCTCGGCAGCCTGGCCGGTGCCTGGCTGCGCCTGAAGTTCTCCGAATCGCAGCCGCTGGCCGCCTATCCGCAGCAAAGCGCACGCATCGAGGCCTGGTTCACCCGCCTGGCCGAACACACAGTGCGCGAGTGGAGCGACCTGCCGCTGAAGAAGATCAACAACCACAGCTACTGGGCTGCCTGGTCGGTGATGGCGGTGGCGGTGATCGATGATCGCCGCGACCTGTTCGACTGGTCCGTAGGCCAGTTCCGCATCGCTGCCAATCAGGTCGACGACGAAGGCTACCTGGCCAACGAGATGCGTCGCAGCCAACGCGCCCTCGCCTACCACAACTACGCCCTGCCGCCGCTGGCGATGATTGCGGCATTTGCCGAAGCCAATGAAGTCGACCTGCGTGGCGAGAACCATGGTGCCCTGCAGCGCCTGGCCGAGCGCGTGCTGCAAGGCGCGCGCGACCCGGCTGCGTTCGCCCAGCGCACAGGCTCCAAGCAGGACATGAGCGAGCTGCGCAAAGACTTCAAGTACGCCTGGCTGGCGCCTTACTGCAGCCTCTATGCCTGCAGCGAACAGACCCGCGAACTGAACCAGGAGATGGGGCCGTTCAACAGCTTCCGCCTCGGTGGCGAAGTGAGCCAGGTGTTCGACGGCGGGCGTTGATGCACTGCTCTTGTAGGAGCGGCTTCAGCCGCGATTTTTTTCGCGGCTGAAGCGGAATGCCGCCCAGCCGCTCCTGCAAGACGCAACAAAACAACCCCTCCGCTCGCGGGGGGAAAGGGGGGCGTTGCCCCGGCTGTTCACGGAGAAGCACGGATGGTCTTTTCATCCAACGTCTTTTTGTTCCTGTTTCTGCCGATCTTTCTCGGCCTGTACTACCTGTGCCCGAATCGCGGGCGCAACCTGCTGATCCTGATCGGCAGCTACGCCTTCTATGCCTGGTGGCGGGTGGATTTCCTCCTGCTGTTCGCGGCGGTGACGCTGTGGAACTACGTCTTCGGCCTGCGCATCCAGGCGCATGCCGGCACCGAAGCGGCGCGCCGCTGGGTGGTGGCCGGGGTGGTCGGTAACCTGGCTACGCTGGGCTATTTCAAGTACGCCAACTTCGGTGTGGCCAATCTCAACGCCGTGCTCGAATCCTTCGGTCTCGAGCCCTTCGTGCTGACGTCGGTCATCCTGCCGATCGGTATTTCCTTCTACATCTTCCAGTCGATCAGCTACCTGATCGACGTGTACCGCAAGGACACCGAACCGACGCGCAACCTGATCAACTTCGCCGCGTTCATCGCCCTGTTCCCCCAGCTGATCGCCGGCCCGGTGCTGCGCTACAAGGATCTGGCCGACCAGTTCACCGACCGCACGCACAGCCTCGACAAGTTCAGCGAAGGCGCCACGCGTTTCATGCAGGGCTTCGTCAAGAAGGTGTTCATCGCCGACAGCCTGGCGCCGCTGGTGGACCATTGCTTCGCCCTGGAAAACCCCAGCACCGGCGACGCCTGGCTGGGCATGATCGCCTACACCGCGCAGCTGTACTTCGACTTCTCCGGCTACAGCGACATGGCCATCGGCCTGGGTCTGATGATGGGTTTTCGCTTCATGGAGAACTTCAACCAGCCCTATATCAGCCAGTCGATCACCGAGTTCTGGCGGCGCTGGCACATCAGCCTGTCCACCTGGCTGCGTGACTATCTCTACGTGCCGCTGGGCGGCAACCGTCACGGCACCTTCAACACCTACCGCAACCTGTTTCTGACCATGCTGCTGGGCGGTTTCTGGCACGGCGCCAACTGGACCTTCCTGATCTGGGGCGCCTGGCACGGCATGTGGCTGGCCATCGAACGAGCGCTCGGCGTGAAAGCCGCACCGACAGTGTTCAACCCGCTGAAATGGGCCTTCACCCTGCTGCTGGTGATGCTCGGTTGGGTGATCTTCCGTGCCGAGAACCTGGAGGTGGCCGGGCGCATGTACGCCGCCCTGTTCAGTTTCGGTGATTGGCACCTGAGCGAGCTGACCCAGGCGCACATCACCGGGCTGCAGATGGTCACTCTGGTACTGGCCTGGGTGGTGATCGCTGTGAACGGCGCCCGCCAGTTCCTTGCCAGTCGGAGCCATGAACCGGGCCTGACGCTGGCCAGCGCCGGTGTCGCCCTGCAGGCCGTCGACCTGCGCATGGTGGCTGTGCGCGGCGCCCTGCTGCTGCTGTTCTGCGCGTCGCTGCTCAAGCTCTCGGCGCAGAGCTACTCCCCCTTCCTGTACTTCCAGTTCTGAGCGGAGGCCGAGCATGAATCGCCCCATCAAGACCCTGTATGTCGCGCTGTTCGCCCTGCTGCTGTTGCCCGTCAGCCTGCTCGCCCTGAGCAAGCTCGGCGCCTACCGCATGCCGGCGCAGCCGAACGTGCTCGACGGCGGCCTGGCCAAGAGCATCGAGCATCACTACGACGAGAACTTCCCGCTCAAGCAGGCCGGCATCAACCTCTGGGCCGCCCTCGAGTACCTGGCGTTCGGCGAAGGCCGCAGCGGCCTGGTGGTCGGCGAAGACGGCTGGCTGTACTCGGACGAAGAGTTCGATCCGCTGGCCGACGGTCAGCGCCAGCTACGCGACAACCTGGCGCTGATCCGTGGCGTACAGCGCCAGCTGGAAGAACGCGATATCCAGTTGCTGCTGGCCATCGTCCCGGCCAAGACCCGCCTGTACCCGGAGCACACCGGCAGCCATCGCCCCAGCGCGCTGCAGCGCAGCCTGTACCCGCGTTTCCATCGCGCGGTGCGTAACGCCGGGATCGCCGCGCCGGACCTGCTCGGCCCACTGCAAGCAGCCAAGCGCGAGGCGCCGATGTTCCTGCGCACCGACACTCACTGGACCCCGGAAGGCGCCGACATCACGGCCCGCGCCCTGAGCGAGGTGGTGCACAGGGCCATGCAGCTGCGTGGCGAGCCGCAGCAGTTCGTCACCGAGGCCGTGGAAACCCGCTCGCACCAGGGCGACCTGACCCGCTTCCTGCCGTTGGCGCCGCTGTTCGAAAGCCTGATGCCACAAGCCGACCGCCTGCAGCAGCGCGAAACCCACGCCGCCGAAGGCAGCGGCGACGACCTGTTCGGCGACAGCGACCTGCCGGTGACGCTGGTCGGTACCAGCTACAGCGCCAACCCGGCCTGGAACTTCGCGGGTGCCCTGCGTGAACACCTGCAACGTGACCTGGCCAACCACGCCGAGGAAGGCGGCGGCCCGCTGGTACCGATGCTCAAGTACCTGCAAAGCGAGGAACTGAAGAACAACCCGCCACAGCTGGTGATCTGGGAATTCCCCGAGCGCTACCTGCCGATGGCCAGCGATTTCACCGATTTCGACCCGCAATGGCTCACCGCACTCAAAGACGGCGGCGAGCGCCAGGGGCTGGCTGCTGCCAGTCACTGATTCATCCCCCAAGGAGGACTATCCGATGAACACTCAAACCACCCTGCGTCGTTTCACCCTGAGCGCCTGCGCCCTGGCCCTGGGCCTCGGCATGCTTCAGGCGCATGCCGATGACGGCGCCCTCTACGGGCCCAAGGCACCCAAGGGTTCGGCCTTCGTCCGTGCCTACAACGCCAGCAGCGCCGAACTCGATGTCAGCGTCGGCCAGACCCAGCTCAAGCAGATCTCGCCACTCGGCTCGAGCGACTTCAAGTTCCTCCCGGCCGGCAGCTATCAGGCCCAGGTGGGCAACGCACAGATGCCGGTGGACCTGCAGGCCGCGCGTTACTACACCCTGGTCAGCCAGACCGGCGCCAAGCCGCGCCTGGTCGAGGAACCGCCCTTCACCAGCCGGCAGAAAGCCCTGCTGCGCGTGCAGAACCTGACTGACAGCACCCTCAGCCTGAAAACCGCCGACGGCAAGACCGATGTGGTCGCCGATGTGAAGCCGGACGGCCGTGGCGACCGCGAGATCAACCCGGTCAAGGTAGGCCTGGCGCTGTTCGACGGCGAACGCAAGGTCGCCGACCTGAAACCGGTCACGCTGGAACGCGGCGAAGTGGTCAGCCTGTTCGTCACCGGTGGTCAGGGCAAGTTGTCGCCGGTGTGGGTCAAGCGCCCCATCGACGGTTGATGCAGTGAGTTTCTAGAACAAGGAAAACGGCGGGTACACGCCGCACCGACACGACACGGGAAAACCACTTGATCAATCGTTCAGGAGAGACACAACCATGACCCCCATCATCCTATCCGGTGGCAGCGGCTCGCGACTCTGGCCTCTTTCGCGCAAGCTGTATCCCAAGCAGTTCCTCGCCCTGACCGGTGAGCAGACGCTGTTCCAGCAGACCCTGCAGCGCCTCTCCTTCGACGGCATGCAACCGCCAGTGCTGGTGGCCAACCAGGAGCACCGCTTCATCGTGCTCGAGCAACTGGAGCAGATCGGTCAGCAGACGCAAATGCTGCTGCTCGAGCCGTTCGGCCGCAACACCGCCCCCGCCGTGGCCATGGCCGCCCTGCAGCTGGTCGCCGAAGGTCGTGACGAACTGATGCTGGTGCTGCCGGCCGATCACGTACTGGACGACCAGCAAGCCTTCCGCCAGGCCCTGGCACTGGCCACCGTGGCCGCCGAAAAAGGCGAGATGGTGCTGTTCGGCGTACCAGCCGACCGCCCGGAAACCGGCTACGGCTACATCCGCGGCCAAGCTGACGGCACCCTGCCCGATGGCGTGGCGCGCGTCGCCAGCTTCGTCGAAAAACCCGACGCCCAACGCGCCACCGAGTATGTGAACAGCGGCGACTATTACTGGAACAGCGGCATGTTCCTGTTCCGCGCCAGCCGCTTCCTCGAAGAGCTCAAGCATCACGATGTGGACATCTACGACACCTGCCTGCTGGCCCTGGAACGCAGCCAGCGCGACGGCACGCAGATTTCCATCGACCCGGCCACCTTCGCCTGCTGCCCGGACAACTCCATCGACTACGCGGTGATGGAGAAGACCAGCCGCGCCTGCGTGGTGCCGCTCGCCGCTGGCTGGAACGACGTGGGCAGTTGGTCGTCGATCTGGGAAGTGCATGACAAGGACGAGGCCGGCAACGTGACCAAGGGCGACGTGGTGCTCGAGGACAGCCGCAACTGTCTGATCCACGGCAACGGCAAGCTGGTCTCGGTGCTGGGCCTGGACGATATCGTCGTCGTTGAAACCAAGGACGCCATGATGGTGGCGCACAAGGACCGCGTGCAGGACGTCAAGAAACTGGTCGGCAAGCTCGACGCACAGGGCCGCTGCGAGACCCAGAACCACTGCGAGGTGTATCGCCCGTGGGGCTCGTACGACTCGGTGGACATGGGCGGCCGCTTCCAGGTCAAGCACATCACCGTCAAGCCGGGCGCGCAGCTGTCGCTGCAGATGCACCACCACCGCGCCGAGCACTGGATCGTGGTGTCCGGTACGGCCAAGGTGACCTGCGACGACCGTGAGTTCCTGCTCACCGAGAACCAGTCCACCTACATCCCAATGACCTCGGTGCACCGCCTCTCCAACCCGGGCAAGATCCCGCTGGAAATCATCGAGGTGCAGTCCGGCACCTACCTCGGCGAAGACGATATCGAGCGCCTGGAAGACGTGTACGGCCGCAGCGATGCGCTAGCTGCTGGCGCCGCCCACTGAGCGGCTCGTAGCCGGATGCAATGCGGGTCGATCTCGGCCCCGGATTGCATCCGGGCTACGCCCCAGTTCATCCAAGGCATGCGCAACGAACTCCCCTCTACCATTCATGGGAGAGGGGTTGGGGGAGAGGGCAGAAGACGCCACGCCGTTGCAGGTTCTGCCTTTCCTTGCCCCTTTCCCGCCAGATGAAGGAAGCTGTCACACCCTGCGACAGCCCACGCGGTTACCCTGACCTGACACCTTGTGTAGGATGAACGCAGACTTCGCAAAAGGCTGCCCTCATGTTGTTCGGTGTCGTACTCGTCATCACCTGGCTGATCCTGCTGATCCGCTACCCGACCAAGGCGCTACCAGTGTCCATGGCTGCGCTGGTCGGTCTCGGCCTGGTGGCCACCTGGGTGCTCTGGCAGGAAACTCGCGATGAGCGCTACCTCGCCCATCTCGAACTGCGCCTGCACTACGACCCGCAGCGCTGCCCTGCCGATCGCCCCCTGACCATCGACCTGAAGAACGGCAGCGACGCAGCCCTGCTTGAGCTGCGCTGGGAAGTCGCCGCCTACCGCCCAGGCAATGCCACCAACCTGGCCCAGCGCCTCTACGAATCGCCGCGCTACAGCGGCCCCGGTGAATTGCTGCCGGGCGCCAGCTGGAGCGACTGCATGCCGCTGCCCGACCTGCGCAGCGGCTATCGCCCGGCGACTCTGGAGTTTCGCGCCGAGCGCCTGCAAGGCAAGTTCATCCGTTAACCGCAACGCCAGCCTCGTAGCCCGGATGCAATCCGGGCTACGAAAGCGCGTAGGGCAGATTCAGCGCGTAGGGCGGACTCAGGAGCCTAGGCGAACAGTCCGCCGTGGGTGCCGACGACAAGATAGTCGTGGCGTACGGCTGCGCGACGACTGCATGGATGTAGGAGGCTAACGCCGAGTAAGCTCCCCCTCCCCCAACATCCCCAGCCTGCTAAGCTGCAACCCCATTCGCGTCTCAGGGAACCCCGCCATGCCTCAACCCAGCGTCCTAATCACTGGCTGCTCCAGCGGCATCGGCCGCGCCCTGGCCGACGCCTTCATGGCGGGTGGCTACGCCGTCTGGGCCACGGCGCGCAAGGAGGGCGATCTGGCCGCCCTGCAGCAGGCCGGTTTCAATGCGGTGCAGCTCGACGTCAACGATGGCGAAGCGCTGCAGCAACTGGCCGCACGCCTGAGCGAGGAAATCGGCGGCCTCGATGTGCTGATCAACAACGCGGGCTACGGCGCCATGGGCCCGCTGCTCGACGGTGGTGTGGAAGCGATGCAGCGGCAGTTCGAAACCAATGTGTTTTCCATCGTCGGCGTCACCCGCGCGTTCTTCCCGCTGCTGCGCCGCAGCCGTGGTCTGGTGGTCAATATCGGCAGCGTTTCCTCTGTACTGGTGACGCCCTTCGCCGGTGCCTACTGTGCCTCCAAGGCTGCCGTGCATGCATTGAGCGACGCGCTGCGCATGGAGCTGGCGCCCTTCTCCATCGACGTGATGGAAGTGCAGCCCGGCGCCATCGCCTCCAGCTTCGGCGCCAACGCCAGTCAGCAAGCCGAGGCGCTGATTCGCGAGGATTCGCCCTGGTGGCCGCTGCGCGATGGCATCCGTGCTCGCGCCAACGCCTCGCAGGACAACCCGACCCCGACCAGCGAGTTCGCTGCGCAACTGCTGGCAGCCGTACAGCGTGACAAGCGCCCGCGCCTGTTGCGCCTGGGCAATGGCAGCCGCGCCCTGCCACTGCTCGCCACGCTGCTGCCCAAAGCACTGTTGCAGCGGGTACTGAGCAAACGTTTCGGCCTGGTGCAGCAACTTTGAGCCAGAGCCTGCCAGTGCGCTACTACGCCGTCGCGGGAGTGATCGCCGCCGTGCTGCTGAACCTGCTGCTGCGCACCTTCGTGCGCCTGGGCGGCGTGTTCACCACATTGCTGATCGCCGCCGCCATCGCGGCCGGTCTGGCGCTGGTGTTTCACTGGCGCACGGGGCGCGCACCGAGCAGCGCCGAGCGCTGGCGTTTCACCCTGCTCTATGGCGGCGTGCTCGGGCTGCTCTATCTCGGCCTGCTGGGCATGATGGTCCTGCAGGACACGCCCAGCCCCATGGGCCTGTTTCTCTTCAGCCTGCACTACCTGTGCTACCCATTACTGGCCTGGTTGGCGTTTTCGCCACGCCATGGCCGCTGATTTTTTGTCAGGATGACTGCGCCATGCTGCACACCCTCGCCGTCGCCAACTACCGCTCGATCAACAGCCTGGTGCTGCCGCTGGGCCGCCTCAACCTGATCACGGGCGCCAACGGCAGCGGCAAGTCCAATCTCTATCGCGCCCTGCGCCTGCTGGCGGAAACCGCGCAAGGTGGGGTGGTCAACGCGCTGGCGCGCGAAGGCGGGCTGGAGTCTAGTTTCTGGGCCGGACCGGAGAAGATTTCCCGGCGCATGCTGGGCGGCGAGGTGCCCGTGCAGGGTGGCCCACGGCAGCACGTGATGCGCCTGCGCCTGGGCTTTGCCGGCGAAGATTTCGGCTATGCCATCGCCCTCGGCCTACCCGAGCCAAGCAGCTCGGCCTTTGCCCTCGACCCGGAGATCAAGCGCGAGTGCATCTGGGCCGGCGCCAGCTATCGCCCCGCCTCGCTGCTGATGGATCGCGCCGGGCCCATGGTGCGCATGCGTGAAGGCCGCAGTTGGCAGGTACTGGCCCAACACGTGCCGAACTACGACAGCCTGTTCGACCAGATCGGCAACGACCCGAATTGCCCGGAAGTCTTCCAGTTACGCGAGACCATTCGCCGCTGGCGCTTCTACGATCACTTTCGCAGTGATGCCGACGCGCCGGCGCGCCAGCCGCAGCTGGGCACGCGCACGCCGGTGCTGCACCACGACGGCCGCGACCTGGCCGCCGCACTGCAGACCATCCGCGAAATCGGCGACCGCGAAGCCCTGAACGCTGCCATCGACGACGCCTTTCCCGGCAGCCGCCTGCATATCGATTTTCAGGCCGGCGGGCGCTTCGCCGTGGCACTGCGCCAGGAAGGTTTGCTGCGCCCTTTGAGCGCAGCCGAGCTGTCCGACGGTACGCTGCGCTACCTGCTGCTGGTGGCCGCCCTGCTCACGCCACGGCCACCATCACTGATGGTGCTCAACGAACCGGAAACCAGCCTGCACCCGGATCTGCTGCCTGCACTCGGGCGCCTGATCATCGCCGCTTCGAAGCACACGCAGGTGTGGGTCGTCTCTCACGCCAGCCGGTTGATCGCCACGCTCAAGGAGAGCCCGGAGTGCAACACCCTGGAACTCGACAAACAGCTCGGCCAGACCTGCATTCGTGGCCAGGGCATGCTCGACGAGCCACCCTGGCATTGGCCGGATTGAGACGCCCGCATCGCCTGTAGGGTGTTGCGGGGCCGCCTAGGCTGTGCGCACCGGCTTCTAATCCCTATCCGCTACGGTCCAGCAAACCTCGGTGCGCGCAGCGCACCCTACGGGAGGTAACCGGCCTTAGAGTCCGTCGAGATAACGCTCGACATCCAGCGCCGCCATGCAGCCGGCACCGGCCGAGGTAATCGCTTGGCGATAAATCGAATCAGCCACGTCGCCCGCAGCAAACACGCCGGGAATGCTGGTCGCGGTAGCATTGCCCTCGCGCCCGCCGTTGACCACCAGGTAGCCGTCCTTCAGCGCCAGTTGGCCTTCGAACAGGCTGGTATTGGGGGTATGGCCGATGGCGACGAACAGACCATCGACCTTCAGCTCGCGGTAAGCGCCGCCGTATTGCTTCAGACGCACGCCAGTGACGCCGCTGGCATCACCCAGCACCTCGTCCACCTCGGCATTGAGCTGCAGTTCGATCTTGCCCTCGGCCACGCGTTCCTGCAGCTTGTTCTGCAGAATCTTCTCGGCCCGGAATACATTACGACGATGGATCAGGGTCACCTTGCTGGCGATGTTGGCCAGGTACAGCGCCTCCTCCACGGCGGTGTTGCCACCACCGACCACCGCCACCTCGCGGCCTCGATAGAAGAAGCCATCACAGGTCGCGCACGCCGAAACGCCGCGCCCCATGAACGCCTCCTCACTGGGCAAGCCCAGGTAACGCGCACTGGCGCCGGTGGCGATGATCAGCGCGTCACAGTGATAGGTAGCACTGTCGCCAACCAGAGTGAAGGGCTTGCCGGCCAGGTCCACGGCGTTGATATGGTCGAAGACGATCTCGGTCTCGAAGCGCTCGGCATGCTCCTGCATGCGCTGCATCAGCGCCGGCCCGGTCAGGCCGTGAGGATCGCCCGGCCAGTTGTCCACCTCGGTGGTGGTGGTCAGTTGGCCACCGGCCTGGATGCCGGTAATCAGCAGCGGCTTCAGATTGGCGCGCGCGGCATAGACGGCAGCGCTGTAACCGGCAGGGCCGGAACCCAGGATGATGACGCGGGCATGACGAACGGTAGACATCGCTAACTCCTCGCAGGCCCACAGGGCCGGCAGGCCAGATAAAAAGGGACTCTCGAAGCACTAGGGGAAGGCTTGGAAGGGTGAGAGCCCCGCAAAAGGAAAGCCCTACAGAAACACTGAAAAGGCCGTCATGCCCGCGCAGGCGGGCATCCAGAACCTACGAATCACCTGGGCTCCCGCCTTCGCGGGAGTGACGATGAATGGCTTTTTTCAGGAAATCCCTGAAGGGAAACTGGACGCAAGGCTATCGGGGCGGTGTGCGAAGCGGAAATATCCATTACCAATTCCGCGAATAGAATCCGCCTATTACCGTCGGGGTTGAACCTTGCTCCATGGCTGAACTTTCACCGCGCGGGCAAAGTCGGTATGGTCGCGCGCATCAACCACTCAGGAGACCACCATGCCCGCCGCTCCCGTCCTGTCCGGCCCGCAATACCTGCGAGAAGGCCTGAAACTGGTACTCAGCCCTGGTCTGCGCCTGTTCGTGTTGCTGCCGCTGACGGTCAACCTGCTCCTGTTCGTTACCCTGATCAGCTTTGCCGTGCAGCAATTCAGCGGCTGGGTCGATACCTTCATGCCCACACTGCCGAGCTGGCTGAGCTTTCTGCAGTACATCCTCTGGCCACTGTTCGTGGTGCTGGTGCTGCTGATGGTGTTCTTCACCTTCACGATGCTGGCCAACATCATCGCCGCGCCGTTCAACGGTTTTCTCGCGGAGAAGGTGGAGGTGGTAGCACGCGGTGAAGATCATTTCCCGCCATTCAGCTGGGCCGAACTGGCGGCCATGGTGCCACGCACCATGGGCCGCGAGATGCGTAAGCTGGCGTACTTCCTGCCGCGTGCCATCGGCCTGCTGATCCTCAGTTTCATCCCGGTGGTGAACCTGATCGCTGCGCCGCTGTGGCTGCTGTTCGGCGTGTGGATGATGGCCGTGCAGTACATCGACTACCCGGCGGACAACAACAAGATGAGCTGGCAGGACATGCTCGCCTGGCTGCGCGAGAAGCGCTGGCAGAGCCTGAGCTTCGGCGGCATTACCTACGCCGCCCTGCTGGTGCCGGGGCTGAACATCCTGATGATGCCGGCCGCCGTGGCCGGCGCGACGCTGTTCTGGGTGCGTGAGCGGGGCTAGCGACGTCACACAATCGCAACACATTCGTCACAGTCATTACATGGCACAGGCAGAGACTGCGTGCATGAACGCACCGTCTCTGCATGTCGCGCTGATCAGCGAAACCTTCCCGCCGGAAATCAACGGCGTGGCCAATACCCTCGGCCGCCTGGTCGACGGCCTGCGCAGTCGCGGCCATCGCGTGCAACTGGTGCGGCCACGCCAGGAGGTCGATCAGGAACAGGACGCCGGCAATGATCTGCTGCTCACGCGCGGCTGGCCGCTGCCCGGCTACCCCGGCCTGCAATGGGGGCAGTCATCCCTGCACAAGCTGCTCAGGCGCTGGCAACGGCAGCGACCGGATGTGCTCTATATCGCGACCGAAGGTCCGCTGGGCCTGTCCGCTTTGCGCGCAGCCAGGCGTCTGGCGATCCCGGTGGTCAGCGGTTTTCACACCAACTTCCAGCAGTACACCGGGCACTACGGCATCGGCCTGCTGACGCGGGCAATGACTAACTACCTGCGCTGGTTCCACAACCGCACGCAGCTGACGCTGGTGCCGAGCATTGGCCAGAAGGTCGATCTGCAGCGCCGTGATTTCGAACGCCTGGCCCTTCTCGCCCGTGGCGTCGACAGCCAGTTGTTTCACCCGCGCAGACGCAGCGACGCACTGCGCGAAAGCTGGGGCCTGGGGCCGGATGATCTGGCGGTGCTGCATGTCGGTCGCCTGGCGGCAGAGAAGAACCTCGGCCTGCTGGTCAAGGCCTTCCACACCCTGCAGAAGGCACACCCACAACGACGTATGCGCCTGATTCTGGTCGGCGACGGACCGCTGCGCGCCAGCCTCCAGGCGCAACTACCAGAGGCGCTGTTCTGCGGCCTGCAACGCGGTGAAGCGCTGGCCACACACTACGCGTCGGGCGATCTGTTCCTGTTTCCCAGCCTCTCGGAAACCTTCGGCAACGTGGTACTGGAAGCCCTGGCATCGAGCCTTGCCGTGGTGGCATTCGATCAGGCTGCGGCCGCCCAGCATATTCATCACGGCCACAATGGCATGCTCGCTCGCCCTGGCGACGAAGCCGGTTTCTGCGAAGCCGCCTGTGAGCTGCTGGAAGATGCCGAAGTACTGCGGCGCATCCGTCTCAATGCGCGCCGGCATGCCAGCCACCTGAGTTGGGACGGCATCGTCGCGCTGTTCGAGCAGCACCTGCGCAGCGCCATGCAACCTCAGGTCAGCGTTGAAGCAGCGCTTGCCGGTAGGGCGGGTGAAACCCGCCATTGAAGGGCGGCGGGTTTCACCCGCCCTACGCCAGCACATCCGCTCAAAACATGCGCACGTAAAAAAGCCCCGATGTGCCGGGGCCGAAACGGGGCGCCGGATCGCGACGCCCGCTTGAAACAGACTCAGACCAGCGTGGTCAGCGCATCGCGACTGAACGGCAGGATGTCCTGCTCACGACCTTCACGCACCTTCAGCGCCCAGTCCGGGTCGACCAGCAGTGCACGCCCCACGGCCACCAGGTCGAACTCCTCATTGTTCAGGCGCTCGAGCAGATTCTCGAGGCTGGCAGGCTCGGCCACCTTGTCGGTCTTGACCATGAACTGCAAGAACTCGCCATCCAGACCAACGCTGCCGACGGTGATGGTCGGCTTGCCAGTGAGCTTGCGCGTCCAGCCAGCCAGGTTGAGGTCGCTGCCTTCGAACTCCGGCTCCCAGAAACGGCGGGTCGAGCAATGGAAGATGTCCACGCCAGCCTCGGACAGCGGCTTGAGGAACGCCTCCAGCTGCTCCGGTGTCTGCACCAGACGCGCGCTGTAATCCTGCTGCTTCCACTGCGAGAAACGCAGGATGATCGGGAAGTCCGGGCCGACTGCAGCACGCACTGCCTGGATCAGCTCGATGGCGAAACGCGAACGCGCCGCCAGGTCGCCACCGTACGGGTCGGTGCGCTGGTTGCTGCCTTCCCAGAAGAACTGGTCGATCAGGTAACCGTGGGCGCCGTGGATCTCCACGCCGTCCATGCCGATGGCCTTGGCATCGCGCGCGGCCTGGGCGAAGGCGGCGATCACCTCATCGATATCGGCCTGGGTCATGCCGTGCACAACCACCTCTCCGTCCTTGAGCTTTTCCATCGGGCCGTAGCCGGGAACGCTGGCATCCGGTTCGGTGCCCAGGCGACGCACGTTACCGACGTGCCAGAGCTGCGGGACGATCTTGCCGCCTTCGGCGTGTACGGCCTCGACCACCTGCTTCCAACCGGCCAGGGCGTCTTCGCCGTAGAAACGCGGCACGTTCGGGTAACCGTTGGCGGCCTTGTGGCCGACGGTGGTGCCTTCGGTAACGATCAGGCCCACGCCCGCAGCTGCGCGGCGACGGTAGTACTCGATGACCTTGGCGTTGGGCACGCCACCGGGCGAGAAGGACCGGGTCATCGGCGCCATGACCACGCGGGTCGGCAGCTCCAGGTTACCGAGACGGAACGGGGCGAACAGGGCTTGAACAGGAGCGCTCATCATCTTTCCTCTGGGGTCGAAGGGTAATCAGGCCTGCAGCAAACGCTCCAGGCGGGTGACGAAAGTTTCCAGCGGTTGCAGGTTGCGGCCCACCTTGAGGCGAGCAAGCACGCCCTGCCAGGCGTCGCTGATGAAGGTGGCAAGGTTGCCGCAGTCCTCATCGGCCGGCAGTTCACCGGCAGCCTGCGCCTGCTCCAGGCAGTCACGCAGAATGTCCACCGAGGCCTGTTGGATAGCGGCGACCTCGGCACCAATGGCCGGCAGCATCTCGCTCATCTCGAAACTCAGGCTGCCGATGAAGCAGTGGTATTGCGGCGTCTCCTGCCGGGCGAAATGCGCCAGCAGCTCGCGGTAATAGCCGAGGATGCGCGCACGCGGACTCGCCGCCGGATCGTTCAACGCCTGGGCGTAGCGCGCCAGACGTGGCCGATAGATGAAGGCCAGCGCCTGCAGGGCGAAGTCTTCCTTGCTGGCGAAATAGTGATAGAAGCTGCCCTTGGGAATCCCGGCCGCCTGGACGATCTCCAGCACGCCGGTGCCGTGGTAGCCACGGCGCGTCATCACCGCCGAGCCTTTGCTCAGGATCAGGTCGCGCTTGTCGAGTCGAATGCTGTTCATGGCGCCGAGCATATGACCGGTCGTCTCGCTCGGCACAGCACTATTGATAATGGTGATTGAGAGCTAAAAAGCAGGATGCAAGGAACCGTGCCTTTCGTGCTCAACAGCATGGTGGATCGATGAAGCGCGATCCACCCTACGCGCTGGATGGATGAACCTTTCGCGCCGGACGCCACGGTGGATCGGTGAAGCGTGATCCACCCTACGCGGACAATCGCGGCGGCCAGCCCGTAGGGTGGATGTCGCTTTTCACATCCACCACAGCGCCAGCGCTATCAAGCACGATGCCCCGAGGTAGATGGTTCAGGGCTGCAGCCAGATCAGCGAAGCGAAACGCCCGGTGCGGGCACTGCGGCGATAGGAGTAGAAACGCGGGTCGTTGTAGGTACACAGGCCACCGCCGCTGACGGCAGTCACGCCGATGCCAGCCAGGCGGATGCGCGCCAGCTGGTAGATATCAGCCATGAACTTGCCGGCATTGATACTGGACACGAATGCGCCGGCCGCCTGGGCATGTTGTTGCACGAAGGCCTCACGCACTTCACCACCGACCTCGAACGTGGCCGGGCCGATGGCCGGGCCGAGCCAGACCAGCAATTCCTGCGGTGCGACGTCCAGCGCCTGTACAGTCGCCTCCAGCACGCCACCGGCCAACCCGCGCCAGCCGGCATGGGCCGCCGCCACACGCGTACCGGCGCGGTCGCAGAACAATGCTGGCAGGCAATCGGCAGTCATCGCCGTGCAGGCGATACCGGGCGTGGCTGTCCAGTTGCCATCGGCTTCGATGACCGTTGAAGGATCAGCTGGTGCAACGACGGTGCCATGCACCTGACGCAACCAGGCTGGCTGGCAACCCAGGGCATCGACCAGATGCTGACGGTTGCTGGTCACTGCAATCGGGTCATCCTCGACATGATCGCCCAGGTTGAAGCTATCGAACGGTGCAGCACTGACGCCGCCGCTGCGCGTGGTAACGCAGGCGCGCACATTGGCCGGCGCAGGCCAATCAGGAATGAGCCAGTCGTGGGCACTCACCCGACGAAGGCCTCGCGATCCTGACGCAGCAGGGTCAGCAGCCAGACCAGATCGTCCGGCAGCTCCGACTCCCACTTCATGCGCTTGCCGGTAGCCGGGTGATCCAGTTCGAGGAAACGCGCATGCAACGCCTGACGCGGGAACTCCTTGAGGCTCTGCACCAGTGTCGGGCTGGCGGCCGGCGGAATGCGGAAGCGGCCGGCGTAGACCGGATCGCCCACCAGCGGGTAACCAACGTGGGTCATGTGCACACGAATCTGGTGGGTACGCCCGGTTTCCAGCTTGACCCGTACATGGGTGTGCGAGCGGTAGCGTTCAAGCACGCGGTAGTGACTGATCGCCGGCTTGCCGCCGTCAGTCACGGCCATGCGCTGACGCTGGCTGGAGCTGCGGCCGATCGGCGCATCGATGGTGCCGCCAGCGGTGATCACGCCAATGCAGACGCATTCATAAATGCGGCTGACGCTGCGTTTCTGCAGCTGCTCGACCAGGTTGGTCTGCGCCTGCAGGGTCTTGGCCACCACCATCAGGCCGGTGGTGTCCTTGTCCAGGCGATGGACGATGCCGGCGCGCGGCACATTGATGATGTCGGGGACGTGGTGCAGCAGGGCATTGAGCAGCGTGCCATCGGCATGGCCGGCAGCCGGGTGCACCACCAGGCCGGCCGGCTTGTCGATCACCAACAGGTGTTCGTCTTCATAGACGATGTTCAGTTCGATGTCCTGCGCGATCCACTCGCCCTGCGCCTCCTGCTCGGCATCGAGCACCAGCGTCGAGCCGGCATGCACGGTGTCGCGCGGGCGCGCCACGGCGCCGTCAACGGTCAGACGACCTTCCTTGATCCAGGTGGAAAGGCGCGAACGGGAGAACTCGCCAAACAGCTGCGCAGCCACCTGGTCGAGGCGTTGACCGCCCTGTTCAAAGGGGACAATGGCTTGGAGTTGGATCAGCTGTTTCTTTATAGAAGTCATCTCAGAACCTGTTCAAAGTCTGCTGCGCGTCGGCCCTGCTGCGTTAAAAACAGGCTCGGATGCTCATTTACAACTCGTAAATTCCGCGTCCTCGCCTGTTTTTGCCTTGCATTGCTCTAGCTCGCGAAACTTTGAACAGGCTCTTAGGCAACGGCGGGAGCCTGGCCTTTGGTTTCGGCGACAGGCTTGTGGTTAAATACGGCGTCTTTGCCCCAGGGGTTTCCGGGGGCGCTCATCATAACAGGACGGCCGCGCGGCCGTCACAGGGACGCAAGCCGCCATGCAAGTGAAACACCTGCTGCTGATCGCCATCCTCGCCCTTACCGCCGCCTGCTCCTCCAAGCAGCCGGAGGTCGATGAAAACCTCAGCGAGGTGGAGCTGTACCAGCAGGCCCAGGCCGACCTGGACAACCGCAGCTACACCCAGGCCACCGCCAAACTGAAGGCGCTGGAATCGCGCTATCCGTTCGGACGCTATGCCGAGCAGGCGCAACTGGAACTGATCTACGCCTACTACAAGAATGCCGAGCCGGAAGCCGCCAAGTCTTCGGCTGAGCGCTTCATCCGTCTGCACCCGCAACACGCCAACGTCGACTACGCCTACTACCTCAAGGGCCTGGCTTCCTTCGACCAGGACCGTGGCCTGCTGGCGCGCTTCCTGCCGCTGGACATGACCAAGCGTGACCCAGGCGCCGCGCGCGACTCCTACAACGAGTTCGCTCAGCTCACCAGCCGTTACCCGACCAGCCGTTACGCCCCGGACGCCAAACAGCGCATGATCTACCTGCGCAACCTGCTGGCTGCCTATGAGATACATGTCGGCCACTACTACCTGACCCGCCAGGCCTATGTCGCTGCCGCCAACCGTGGCCGCTACGTGGTGGAAAACTTTCAGGAAACCCCGTCGGTCGGTGACGGCCTGGCGATCATGACCGAGGCCTATCAGCGCCTGTCCCTGGACGACCTGGCTGCCACCAGCCTGGAAACCCTCAAGCTCAACTACCCTGACCATCCGAGCCTGGAAAGCGGCGAGTTCGTCCCGCTCGAAGAGGAAGCAGACAATCGCTCCTGGCTGGCCAAGGCCACCCTGGGCCTGATCGAAACCGACACGCCGCTGCCGCCGGGCGAAACCCGCGCCAGCCAGGACGTGGTTCGTCAGTACGAGGAAGCCGAGCAGCAGATACCGCGCGAACTGCAGCAGGACGCCAAGACTGGCGAAACCGCCAAGAAGCGCTCGATCTGGAGCTACATGACCTTCGGTCTGTTCGACTGATCGACGCGTCAGCGCAGAAGGGAGGCCACGGCCTCCCTTTTTTGTGCCCGTGAATTCATCCAGGCTACGGGCCCGACTCCAACTTGCAGCCCGCCCCCCTCGGAATCAGCTCACAGCCTGCCACCGCCCCTCTGTGCCGATGGTCTCAGCTTGGCTAAACTGCCGGCTTTAACCAGATAAAAGAGCACACCATGGGCCTGTTCCGCCTGCTGTTCTGGGTTGCAGTGATCTTCGCCGCAATCTGGATCTGGCGTCGCTTCATCAGCAAAGCCAAAAGCACTCGCCCCACCGAGGACGCTGCAGCCCCGATGGTGCGCTGCGCACACTGTGGCGTGCACATTCCCAAGACCCAGGCGCTGAGCCAGGATCAGCAGTGGTACTGCAGTCAGGCCCACCTCGAACAAGGTCCGCACGCCGGTGACCGCTGATTTCAGCGCGCCCGACAGCACGCAGGGACGACGCATCCTCAGGCTCTACCACTTCTATCGCCTGAGCATCGGCCTGGCGCTGATCCTGATGATCTCCAGCAACCTCGACGAGCAGTTGCTGGATGTCGTGCATATCGAGTTGTTTCGCACCGGCAGTTGGGTTTACCTGATCCTCAACATCTTCATCGCCGTGCTGGTGCAGAAACCCAAGCACCTGATGCAGCTGTTCAGCCTGGCGCTGGTCGATGTGATCTTTCTCTCGGCGCTATTCTACGCAGCTGGCGGCACGCCCAGCGGCATCGGCAACCTGCTGGTGGTGGCGGTGGCCATCGCCAATATCCTCCTGCGCGGACGCGTTGGTCTGCTGATCGCCGCCGTCGCCGCCATGGCGCTGATCTACCTGACCTTCTACCTCAGCCTCAGCCGCCCGGCCGCAGCAGCCCAGTACGTACAAGCTGGAGCCCTCGGCGCGTTGTGCTTCGCCGGGGCGCTGTTCATCCAGGGCATCACCCGCCGCCTGCAGGTCAGCGAAAACCTGGCCGAACAGCGTGCCGCCGACGTGGCCAACCTGGAAGAACTCAACGCCCAGATCCTGCAGCGCATGCGCACCGGCATCCTGGTGCTCGATACCCAGCATCGTGTGCTGCTGGCCAACCAGGGTGCAACGCAACTGCTAGGGCGCGGCGAACTGACCGGCAAGATCATCGACCCGCATTGCCCCGAGCTGGTCAAACGCCTGCAACAGTGGCTGCACAACCCGACCCTGCGCCCGGAAAGCCTGCAGGCCCAGGTCGATGGCCCGGTGCTGCAACCCAGTTTCATTTCCCTGCAACGCGGTGACCAGCAGCACATCCTGGTGTTTCTCGACGACATCTCGCAGATCGCCCAGCAGGCGCAGCAACTCAAGCTGGCCTCGCTCGGCCGCCTGACCGCCGGTATCGCCCACGAAATTCGCAACCCGCTCGGCGCCATCAGCCATGCCGCGCAATTGCTGCAGGAGTCGGAGGACTTGCACGGCCCAGATCAGCGCCTGGCTCAGATCATTCAGGATCACTCCAAGCGCATGAACCTGGTGATCGAGAACGTCCTGCAACTGTCACGCAGGCGCCAGGCCGAACCGCAACTGCTCGACCTGAAGTACTGGCTGCACCGCTTCGCCAGCGAGTTTCGCAGCTCGGCACCGGCTGATCGACAGATCCACCTGGAGACCCAGGGCGGCAGCCTGCAAACGCGCATGGACCCGCACCAACTGACCCAGGTGCTGACCAATCTGGTACAGAATGGCCTGCGCTACAGCGCGCAAAAACATCGACTCGGCCAGGTCTGGCTGCGCCTTTTCCGCGACGAGAACAGCGACCTGCCGGTGCTGGAAATCCTCGACGACGGCCCCGGTGTGCCGCCCGAGCAGGAGCAGCACATCTTCGAGCCTTTCTACACCACCGAGAACAAGGGCACCGGCCTGGGCCTGTATATTTCTCGCGAGCTGTGCCAGGGCAACCAGGCCCGCCTCGACTATAAACCTCGTGAAGGGGGCGGCAGTTGCTTCCGTATAACCTTCGCCCATCCGCGCAAACTGAGCTGAGCATGAACCGTCAGAGAGCACTGATCGTCGACGACGAACCCGATATCCGCGAATTGCTGGAAATCACCCTCGGACGCATGAAACTGGACACCCGCAGCGCCCGCAACGTCAAGGAAGCGCGAGAGTGGCTGGCACGCGAGCCGTTCGATCTGTGCCTGACCGACATGCGCCTGCCCGATGGCACTGGCCTGGATCTGGTGCAGCATATCCAGCAGCGCCATCCGCAAGTTCCAGTGGCGATGATCACCGCCTACGGCAGCCTCGATACCGCGATCAATTCGCTCAAGGCAGGCGCCTTCGACTTCCTCACCAAACCGGTCGACCTCGGTCGCCTGCGCGAACTGGTGGCCACCGCCCTGCGCATTCGCTCTCCCGAGGGTGAGGAAACCCCAGTCGACAGCCGCCTGCTCGGTGACTCGCCACCGATGAAATCGCTGCGCAAGCAGATCCAGAAACTCTCGCGCAGCCAAGCGCCGGTCTACATCAGCGGCGAATCGGGCAGCGGCAAGGAGCTGGTCGCACGCCTGATCCATGAGCAAGGCCCGCGCGTCGAACAGCCTTTCGTGCCGGTGAACTGCGGTGCGATTCCCTCGGAGCTGATGGAGAGCGAATTCTTCGGCCACAAGAAAGGCAGTTTCACCGGCGCCATCGAAGACAAGCAGGGGCTGTTCCAGGCGGCCAATGGCGGCACCCTGTTCCTCGACGAGGTTGCCGACCTGCCGCTACCGATGCAGGTCAAACTGCTGCGAGCGATCCAGGAGAAGGCCGTACGCGCCGTCGGTGGCCAGCAGGAAGTGGTGGTCGATGTACGCATCCTCTGCGCCACCCACAAGGATCTGGCAGCCGAAGTCGCGGCCGGCCGTTTCCGCCAGGACCTCTACTACCGCCTCAACGTCATCGAACTGCGCGTGCCTCCGCTGCGTGAACGTCGCGAAGATATCGCCCAGTTGGCCGACGTGATGCTCGCGCGCCTGGCCGATGGCACCGGCCTCGCCGCCGCCAGGCTGCACCCCGATGCCCTGGAAAAACTGAAGAACTACCGCTTCCCCGGCAACGTGCGCGAGCTGGAAAACATGCTCGAACGCGCCTACACACTGTGCGAAGACGATCAGATCACGCCCAGCGACCTACGCCTGGCCGATGCCAGCGGCCCGAGTAGCGAAGGTGGCGAAGCCAGCCTGGCGCAGATCGACAACCTCGAGGACTACCTCGAGGACATCGAACGCAAGCTGATCATGCAGGCTCTGGAAGAAACGCGCTGGAACCGCACGGCGGCGGCTCAGCGTCTGGGCCTGACCTTCCGTTCGATGCGCTATCGACTGAAGAAACTGGGTATCGACTGACCACGGATCACGCGCATGTAGGAGCCGGCTTGCCGGCGATCAAGACAGCCTGCGCCGAGTCCTGAAGTCCCTTGATGCGGGGATAACAAGGTATTAGTGCAACCGCCCCGCTGGCGCATAAGGCGCCGGATCGATGATCGGCTCGCGCCCCAGCAGCAGATCAGCCAGCAACCGGCAGGACGCTGGCGCCAGCACCAATCCGTTACGGAAATGCCCGCAGTTGAGCCATAGCCCGGGATGCGTAGGCAGCTCGCCAATGAAGGGAATACCCTCGGGCGAACCGGGCCGCAAACCGGCCCAATGCCCCACCACTTCGGCATCCTTGAGTGCAGGCAACAGCTCTTCGGCCGATGCCTTGAGGCTTTCCAGCGCATTATCGGTCGGCGTCTTGTCGAAACCGGCGTATTCCAGCGTGCTGCCAATCAGGATATGCCCATCACGCCGCGGGATCGCATAACGCCCCTTGGCCAACACCATGCTTGGCAGAAAGTCCTCGGCGCACTTGTAGAGAATCATCTGCCCCTTCACCGGCTCGACCGGTAACTCCAGACCAAGCGTCTTGAGCAGCTCGCCACTCCAGGCCCCAGCAGCCAGCACCACGCGCTCGGCACGAATCTCGCCATCGGCCGTAGTCACGCCGCAGATCCGCCCCGCCTCCTGGATAAAGCCCGTGACCGGGCAATGCTCACGCAGCTCCACGTTCGGCATGGCCGCCAAAGCCGCTCGCAACGCTTTGACCAACCGAGGATTACGCACATTGGCCACGCCCGGCATATGGATGGCGCGCTCAAAACCACCACCCAGAACAGGCACCTGCCGATACGCCTCGGCGATATCCACCGGAAACAGCGCGCGCCCCTCGCGTGCAGCCCAGGCCAGCGCCTCGGCCTCATCATCGAGATCCAGCCAGTACAACCCGGTGGCATGCACCTCGGGATCGATACCGGTGTTTTCCAGCAACTGCCGCGCAAAACCCGGATAGAAGTCCTGCGACCAATGCGCCAACGCCGTCACCGCTGCGCTGTAACGCCAGGGATAGAGCGGGGAAACAATGCCGCCGCCGGCCCAGGAGGACTCGCGGCCGACACCCTGACGATCCAGAAGGAGTACACCCTCGTCCGCTGCTGCCAACAACTTGGCGGACAGCAAACCCAAAGCCCCTCCTCCAACTACTAACGTACGCCCCACATCGCCCTCTCATTTGCCAAGACAGTCAATCACTACTAAACCTTCTACTCGTGCCAGGAATGCACACAGCAGAATGTAAAGGACTATACCCATGAAACTACCTACACAGTTGGCGTTCAGCCTCTACGAGCTTCTTGTCGTGCTGGTACTGCTCAGCATCGGCGCCTCTCTGGCAGTACCAAGCCTCCTTGCACTACAACAAAAAAGCGAACGCGAAGCCCTTTGCAACCATCTGCGCGCCTCTCTCAGTCACGCCCGACTACAAGCCGTAGTGCACAAAACAAGCGTAGAGCTATGCGGATCGCACGATGGTGCAACTTGTGGTCACGACTGGAGTCAGGGCTGGCGTATGCAGCTCATGAACGCACCGGAACACATCATGCTGATCCAGCAGCATCGCAGCAGTACACCATTACGCTGGGTCGGCTTCGACTCGCGCATTCGCTTTCACGCCAACGGCACCAGCCCGTCCAGTAACGGCCGCTTCTTTCAGTGCAAAGGCACAGAAATAGCCTGGCAACTGATCCTCAACCGACAGGGGCGAGTACGCCTCGCAAGTCATCAGGAAAACCTCGCCCAGGTCCATCGCTGTCAGGGCTGAACAATACAGCAACCAGTCATCCGCTCCAGTCAGCCAGCCGTCCTGCTACGGCAGACAGACAAAGGACGTTATCGCAGTATTCGCTCGGACGTCCCCAAGGAGCAAAACATGTCACGCCATCCTGACATGCGAGGTTTTAGCCTGATCGAACTGATGATCGTGCTGGCATTGCTGGCTATCGCAGTAGGCATCGCAATACCCAACTTCGCCCGCCTGGTTGCCAACAACCAGATCGAGGCGCAGGCGCAGACGCTCAACAGTTTGCTGCAGTTCGCTCGTTCGCAGGCGGTGGTACGCCGTACCTCGATCAGGCTGCGCAATGACAACAATGACTGGATTGTCGAGAACGCTGCGGATGCCACCCGGCTGCGCCAGGAAACCTTTAACCCGAATCACGCCAGTGTCGCCAGCAGCCTGGCGCCGGTCACGCTCACCTTTACAGCAAACGGCACAGCCGAAACCGCAAGCTTCGTCGTTTGCCGCGACGATAACCCGGTCTTTGCCTATCGAATCGAGGTTCAGCCCAGCGGCAGCACGCGTCTGATGCCACGTGGCAAGGACGATCAGGGCAACGACCTGGGAGACTGCCAACCATGACCCTGCGCAATACACAACGTGGTTTCAGCCTGATCGAAGTACTGGTCACACTGCTTCTGCTGACCGTCGGCATGCTCGGGCTGGTGGCTATGCAAGGCCGTGGCATCCAGTTCACCTCGGACTCCGTGGCGCGTAACAACGCCGTCATGCTGGCGACCGAGATCATGGAAAAGATCCGCGCCAATCCCGATGCTCGGGATGACTACATGATCAACGCGCTCGAGGCGCAGGGGGCATGTGGCGCCCCCCCCATCCCCGTCGACAATGTAGCCAGGCAACTGACCTGCTGGAGCGAGAAAGTGCGCACGCTGATGCCCGGCGCTGCTGGCGACGACGCTGATGCAGTGGCAGTGCGCAATGCGTTCTATATCTGCCGTTCCCAGGTACCCGGTGCCTGTGCCGCTGGTTCTACTGTCGAGGTTCAGGTTGCCTGGCGCTCCAACGGCGAGACCTGTGGCAATGGCGCCGATCCCTTTATCTGTACCTTGCGCCTGCGCGGAGAACTCTGACCATGCACAAGCAACATGGCCTTTCCATTATCGAGATGATGGTTGCCCTGCTGATCAGCAGCTTCCTGATCCTGGGTATCACTCAGGTTTACCTGGATAACCGCGAAAACACGCTGTTCCAGCAGAGCCAGGGACAAAATATCGAGAGCGCTCGCTTCTCCATCCTTCTACTGGAGCAAACGTTGGCCAAGACCGGCTACCGTCGTCGCCCCGATGAAACCATGGAGGCAGCATTTCCCTCGTTTAGTGGCGGCAACTGCAACGGAATGGCTGCCGGAGAAGTTGTAAAGCGGATTGACGCAACAAGCTTCTGCATCCGCTACCAACCGGCCTTTCCTAGCGCTCGCACCTGCAGCGGCGACCTGATTGCCAACATTCCAAATGACCCTTACGTGAACACCGATCCAGTCGTCGAAATTTTTCAACTCACCAATGGTGAGTTGCGTTGCAACGGACAAACCATCGCCACAGGCATAACAGCGCTGAACTTCGATTACGGCGTCAACTACAACGATGACAAGCGCATCACCGAATACACACCTGCACCCGCCGCGAACGCCCGTGTGCGTGCCGTGCAATTCGCCATCATGGCAGGCAGCCCGACCGAAGTTGGCAAGAGTGCCGGCAGTGCGGTCTACGAATTCTGGTTCGGCAATGCGCCCAATGACAAACGCCTATACACCATGCTCTCCAGCAGCACCAGCATGAGGAACCTGATGCCATGAACAACAGCTGCCAATACAACCTGGGACAACGTCAGCAAGGCGTAAGCCTGCTCATCGCGTTGATTTTTCTGCTTGTCATTACGGTTCTGGCCATCGCCAACATGCGCGAGGTCAGCCTGGAGTCGCGCATCACAGGCAACATGATCGAACAGAAACAACTACTCAACGTGGCAGAAGCCAGTGTACGCGATGGCGAGCGCAGAACGGTTCAGCGCGGCCCGCAGGAACCGAGCAGTACCTGCGAAGGTATTGCACCCGGTACGCTTTGCCTGCTCGATAAAGAGCCCGCCTATGCAATAGACGCAACCAACAAGCAGGTCTATTCACCGGACGACAACACCGAACTCTACGGCGACGCCACCTGGTACGCACAGATAGCACCTGGCGGCGAGCTTCAGGGCGAGTCGGAAAACCCCGAATACGGAAACATGCTGCTAGGTATTGGCGTATTCCGTTACGAGGTAAACGGCATGGCCAGTAACAACGATTTGAATAGCGCTGTGCGCTCGACCGTGGCCCTCAATTCCAAGGGCAGGATCGAAGTCGAATGAAATCCATCTTTTTTGTGCCTGGTGATCGATCAGGGAGTCACTCCATGAATCTTTTTCAATCCACGACCAGAACCGTCGGCAGCGCCCTGCTGTTCACATTTGTCTTTTCTGGCTTTAACGCCGCTGTCGGGGCAACGCTGGATATCAGCCAAAAACCCCTCATTTTGAGCGAGAGCGTTGCCCCCAACCTGATCTTCACCCTCGATGACTCCGGCAGTATGCGCTGGGCCTTCGGCCCCGATGATGCGGGCCGCGAAGAGAGTCCGAGCAACCTGCGTAATACTCGGCGCGGAATGTCTTCAACTACCAACCCGATGTACTACAACCCCAGCGTGACTTACCGCCCGCCGGTGAAGCTGAATAACGATGGCTCGGAGGTAGAAAATGGTTATACCTCCAGTTTCACCACCGCTTATCAAAATGGCTTTCAGACCTCTTATGGCTCGATCAACTTAAGCAATGACTATCGAGTATCCTGGAACTTCAGCACTGATGAGGCCGTGAATTATAACTATAGTTCTTCCGTCAACTACGCCGCCCCGACAGGGCGCATATTTAATTTGTCGCAAAACCCTAACTCAGATTTTGGAACTGTCACTTACAGGCTCTCTCTTAGTGGGACCAGCGGAACAAGTAGCCGACAGGATGTCGATCCACCCCCAAGTATTATACCCGGGCTAGGCAGGGTCAGAGTCCAACGAACCACATCTGGAACAAATTGTACTGCGACCTTCATCAGCGGTAGCTATAGCGGCTCTATATCCTGCTCACGCAACAACAATGACTATACGATCAGCTTAAGTAACGTTCCTGTCCCTGCTTACTACTACGTTTACGACCCATCCCTTGCCGGCTGCAACGCTAATAAAAATAACGATGCCTGCCATCGCCCGGTCTTTGTATCGGCCAACTCCGGCGCAGGTGGTACCGACGAACGAGCAAACTTTGCCATCTGGTACTCGTTCTATCGCACTCGCGCACTGGCTACGGTGACCGCCGCAAATCTCGCATTCAACGAACTGGCAGCCTCGTCCCGCTTTACCTGGCAAACGCTGGCCGTCTGCAATACGCTGAACTCCAACAACTGCAACAACAACTACTTCCGTGAACTCAGCCCACGCCACAAGGCCAACTTTCTGAATTGGCTGGCCTCGGTCAAATTCAACAGCAGTACCCCGCTGCTGGCTGCCACAGCACGAGCTGGTGAGTTTTTGCGTACATCATCAGATGCGTGGGCTCACACTCCCAACCCGGTTACTACAACGGGAGGCCGTGGCGCCACCATCGAATCCCCCGTTCATGCATGCCGCCCGAGCTTCCATGTGCTGATGACTGACGGCATGTGGAACGACGACAACTTCCCGAGCGGCATCGCACGACATGACGGCGCCACCTTCACACTTCCTGACGGCAGCCAGACCTATAGCCCAAGCCGCAAGCCTTACGGCAATGACCAGAGAACGACCACTGGCACCCTTGCGGATATCGCCATGCACTACTGGGCCACGGATCTGCGTCCGACTCTGGAAAACGATGTCAAACCCTACATCCAGGTTCCCAACACAGACGCCACGGCCCAGTACTGGGAGCCCAAGAACAACCCGGCCACCTGGCAACACATGGTCAATTACACCATGGGCCTTGCGCTAACCAACTCCCTGAACGCACCGAACCTGCCATGGACTGGTGATACCTTCGGCGGTAGTGGCTACGCAAACCTGCTGTCCGGTGCGCAAAGTTGGCCTGAGGCCTCGCGAAGCTCGTCCAATAACGTCTATGACCTCTGGCATGCCGCCATCAACTCGCGCGGTGAGTTCTTCAGCGTCGATAGCCCTGATGACATGGTCAAGGCGTTCAAGGATATCCTCAACCGGATCGCCAGCCGTACCACGTCGGCAGCACGTCCTGCGGTTGCAGCATCCTTCGTGTCCGATAGCGACAACGCCCTGCAGAGCAATGTCTACGCCACCCAATTCTCCAGCGAGGACTGGAGTGGCGAGCTGAGCAAGACCCTGGTCGACAAAACCGGGGGTACCACACTGCTTTGGAGCGCCCAGAAAGCCAATGAGGGTATCAACCCCAACACTCGCCGCGTGGTGATGCTCGACAGCACTGCCAGCAACAAACTCAAGAACTTCACCTGGAACAACCTCAGCACCCAGCAGCAAAGTTGGATGAACCGCAACCCCGAAAGCCTTGGTGTGGCATTCGACAGCCGGGGTCAAGACCGCCTGAACTATGTACGGGGCGAACGGAGCAACGAAGGCCTGACCTCTCCGCAGTTCCGCAAACGCAGCTCGATCCTGGGTGACATCATCAACTCCAGCCCTGCGGTCGTCGGCACGCCTGCTTACCTCGCCTACCTCGCCGACGCGATCGAAAACCCCACAGGGGATATAACCGGCTACAGGAGTTACGCAGCGTTCCGTGAAGCCAACAAGAAAGCCAATCGCCAGGAAATGATCTATGTCGGTGGCAACGACGGCATGCTGCATGGCTTCAATGCCACGACCGGACAGGAAACCTTTGCCTTCATTCCAAGCGAAGTAATTCAGAACCTTCATAAGCTCACGGGACAAAACTACAAAGGTGGCGAGCACCAGTATTTTGTCGACGGTTCCCCCATCGTGCGCGATGTCTACTTTGGCAACGGTGATGATGAAGGCTGGCGCACCGTGCTGATCGGCACCCTGCGCGCAGGGGGCAAATCCCTGTTCGCACTGGATGTCACCGACCCAACGCAAATCAAGTTGCTCTGGGAGTTCGACTCGACCAAAGATGCCGACCTCGGCTTCACCTTCGCACAACCGGAGATCGTGCGCCTGCATACGGGTGAATGGGCAGTCCTGCAAGGTAATGGCTATAACAGCACAAACGACAAGGCTGCTCTGCTGATCATCAACATCAAGAGCGGCGAGCTGATCAAGAAGATCACCGTGCCTGATGTCGTGGAAGGCAACATCACCCTCTCGAATGGCCTGTCTAGCGTGCGTGGCGCCGACAATAACGGTGACGGGCTGGTGGACTATGCCTACGCTGGCGACCTCCAGGGTAACCTGTGGCGCTTTGATCTGGTGAAAACTACCAGCCAGGTCGTGTCTGGCGACCCGTTCGCCCGCACCAATACAGAAGTCGCCAGTACGAGCAAAGCTGATTTCAAACTAGCCTACGGTGAAAAACCTCTGTTCGTGGCCAGGGATACTGCAGGCAAGCGTCAAGCCATCACCATTCAGCCATCGCTGGTACGCCACCCCACCAGCTACGGCTATATGGTGCTGTTCGGTACCGGCAAGTATCTGGAAACGAGCGATGCCAACGTAGACACCAGTCGAGCCATGACGCTGTACGGCATCTGGGATCGCAACACCAAACGCCAGAGCACCACTGCAACTACGCCAGTTGCAGGGACTCGCGCCGGTCGCCTGGTGGAACAGAACTTCACCGAGCAACAGAACAATGTCGTTATCGGTGACGAGGAACAGAGCGCTACACGTGATATCCGCCTGGTAAGCCAAGAGGTGCCCCAGTGGTTCCGGGCACCGACCACCAGCGAAGCCGACCTCAGGATCCCAACCTCCGACGCACTGGTAGCGAAGTGGGGCTGGGCGCTGGACATGGCGGTCAAGAACAGCAACGGAACACCGCGACTGGAGGGCGAGATGATCATCAACAACATGACCGCCAGCGGCTCCATCCTGTTCCTCAGCAGCCTGACGCCGAATCAGGATCCCTGCCAGGCAGGTGCAGATACCTGGTTGTATGCAGTGGATGCCTTCAGTGGCGGTCGCACGCGCTTCAACGTTCTGGATCTAAACGCGGATCGCCTGGTCAACCAAACTGACGCATATAATGCCAACGTTGTATCCGGCATGCGTTTCCCTGCCCTGGGCGGCTTCACCCTGGCACCCGGCAACAAGGTTTTCGGCAGCGACGGCGCAGCAGACCCCGCAACCGTGGGCGATGACCCTAACAGCAGCGGCCGCCAGAGCTGGCATATCGTGCCTGAGGAGTTTCAATGATCCAGCGTAGACAGAAGGGCTTCAGCCTGATCGAACTGATGCTCGCGGTGGCGATCATCGGCATCCTGGCGGCCATCGCCATCCCCAACTATCAGGACTACATCACCCGTAGCAAGAGGGCTGAAGGCATGGCGCTGCTCCAGGAAATGGCCGCTCGGCAGGAGCGCTTCTATGCCCAGAACAACCGCTACGTGACTACCCCTGAGGATCTGGACCTGCTGGTCTCCAATCAGGCAAGCGTCATCAACGCTAACGCAGCAGGAGCCAGAGTGCGCTCGGAAAATGGCTACTACTTGGTCGGGGTATCCCGTACCAACGATGATGGCGGTTATACACTGACGGCCGAGCAGACTATCGGCGACGGCCTCTGTGGCAACCTGACCCTCACGGCCGTTGGCATCAAAGGCAAGACGTCCACCGGTTCTAATGCCAAGACGGTAGATCAGTGCTGGCGCTGAGCAGCCAAACACAAGAAAAAGGCGATCCTCGGATCGCCTTTTTCTTTTCCGTCAGAGCGCTTTCACCCTCAACTCCTTCGGCATCGAAAAGGTAATGTTCTCCGGCCGGCCATCCAGTTCGGTCTCCCCTACCGCGCCCCAGGTGCGCAGTTGCTCGACCACGCCACGTACCAGTACTTCCGGCGCGGAAGCGCCCGCGGTGATGCCGATGCCACTCACGCCATCGAACCACTCACGCTTGAGATCTTCGGCGCCGTCGATCAGATAGGCCGGAGTCCCCATGCGCTCGGCCAGTTCGCGCAGGCGGTTGGAGTTGGAGCTGTTCGGGCTACCGACCACCAACAGTACATCGCAGTCGCTGGCCAGCTGCTTGACCGCGTCCTGGCGGTTCTGTGTGGCGTAGCAGATGTCGTCCTTGCGCGGGCCGCCAATGGCGGGAAACTTGGTGCGCAGGGCGTCGATCACCTTGCTGGTATCGTCCATCGACAGGGTGGTCTGGGTGACGAACGCCAGGTTCTCGGGGTTGCGCACCTGCAGCTCGGCGACGTCCGTCTCGTCTTCCACCAAATAGATGGCGCCACCATTGCTGACGTCGTACTGGCCCATGGTGCCTTCGACTTCCGGATGGCCTTCGTGGCCAATGAGGATGCACTCGCGGCCTTCACGGCTGTAGCGCACCACTTCCATATGCACCTTGGTCACCAGCGGGCAGGTGGCGTCGAATACCTTGAGGCCACGACGCGCCGCTTCGTCGCGCACGGCCTTGGAGACGCCATGAGCACTGAAGATGACGATGACGTCGTCCGGCACCTGATCCAGCTCTTCGACGAACACCGCGCCACGGGCACGCAGGTCTTCGACAACGAATTTGTTGTGCACCACTTCATGGCGTACATAGATCGGCGGGCCGAAGACTTCCAGCGCGCGGTTGACGATTTCGATGGCGCGATCGACACCGGCGCAGAAGCCGCGAGGATTGGCGAGTTTGATATGCATGGAGATTCTCGGCACGCGGTCATTCAGAAGGGGCAGTGTAACGCGGGATCGACCAGGGTTCCCGCTTCACGTGGCCCGGATGAAATCCGGGAAACGATGGTCACGCTTTCCCGGATTTCATCCGGACTACAGACTGCAACAAGAGCCTCGCGGCTGAAGCCGCTCCTACAAGAGCGGCTGCACGGGCTAGAGCGCCTTGACGTCGATGATTTCCACATCGAAGTCCAGCACCTTGCCGGCCAGCGGATGGTTGAAGTCGATGGTGACCTGCTTGTCATCGAACGCCTTGACCACGCCCGGCAACTCGGTATTGGCGGCGTCGTTGAAGATCACCAGCAGCCCTTCGGAGAGCTCCATGCCGTCGAACTGGCTACGCGGCATGATCTGCACATTCTGCGGGTTCGGCTGGCCGAAACCCTGCTCCGGCTGCACCTGCACGCTGCGCTTGTCGCCGGCCTTGAAGCCATATAGCGCCAGTTCGAAGCCAGGTAGCAGGTTGCCGTCGCCGACCTTGAAGGTCGCCGGCTGCTTGTCGAATGTGCTGTCGACCACATCGCCGTTTTCCAGCTTGAGGGCGAAATGCAGGGTTACTTCCCTGTCCGGCCCGATGCGTACGTCTGTCATTGCGCAGCCTCCTTCGCGGACTTGTCGCTCTTGAACATATCCAGCGCCAACAGGACGGCGCCGATGGTGATGAAGGTGTCGGCCAGGTTGAACGCCGGGAAGAACCAGCGGCTCTGCCAGTGCACCAGGATGAAGTCGACCACGTGACCAAGCACCACGCGGTCATACAGGTTGCCCAGCGCGCCGCCCAGGACCATGGCCAGTGCCACAGCCAGCAGGGTTTCGTGACGCTTGAGGCGCTTGAGCCAGATCACCAGCACGACGCTGACAACGATGGCGATGGCCGCGAAGAACCAGCGTTGCCAGCCGGCTGCATCGGCCAGGAAGCTGAATGCCGCGCCGGTGTTGTAGGCCAGGGTCCAGTCGAAGTAGCCCGGAATGACTTCGATGCGCTGATACATGCTCAGCGTGCCCTCGAAGATGTCCTTGGTCACCCGGTCGGCGACCAGGATCAGCACGCTCAGCAGCAGCCAGGGCAGATGCCCGAAACGCGAGGACTCAGGCATGCTTGCGCACCTCTCCGATGCCTTCGATGTTGCTCACGCAGCGACCGCACAACTCCGGATGCGCGGCATGACTGCCGACATCGGCGCGGAAGTGCCAGCAACGGCCGCACTTGGCGTGGGCGGACTTGAGGATCTTCAGCTTCAGGCCTTCGACCTCGGTCACCACCGCATCACTCGGCGCATCGGCCAGCGGCGCGGTCTGCGCCGCCGAGGTGATCAGGGCGAAACGCAGCTCGTCGCCGAGCTTGGCCAGGTCGGCCTGCTTGGCCTCGTCGCAGAACAGGGTCACTTCCGCCTGCAGGCTGGCACCAATGGCCTTGGCCGTGCGCAGGTTCTCCAGCTCCTTGTTGACCGCAGCCTTGACCTGCATGACGCGGTCCCAATAGGCACGATCCAGTTCGAAGCCTTCCGGCAGGCGCTCCAGACCGGCATACCAGGTGTTGAGCATCACCGACTCGTTGCGCTCGCCCGGCAGGAACTGCCAGATTTCCTCGGCGGTGAACGCCAGGATCGGTGCGATCCAGCGCACCAGCGCCTCGCTGATGTGGAATAGCGCGCTCTGGCAAGAGCGACGCGCCACGCTGTCGGCGGCGGTGGTGTACTGGCGGTCCTTGATGATGTCCAGGTAGAAGCCGCCCAGCTCCTGCACGCAGAAGTTGTGCACCTTGGAATAGACGTTCCAGAAGCGGTAGTCGGCGTAGGCCTCGATGATCTCTTCCTGCAAACGCAGGGCGGCGTCGACGGCCCAGCGGTCAAGGTCGAGCATCTGCTCAGGCTGCAGCAGGTCCTTGGCCGGATCGAAGCCGTTGAGGTTGGCCAGCATGAAGCGCGCGGTGTTGCGGATACGCCGGTAGGCGTCGGCGCTGCGCTGCAGGATCACCTTGGACACGGCCATCTCGCCCGAGTAGTCGGTGGAGGCGACCCACAGACGCATGATGTCGGCGCCCAGGCTGTCGTTGACCTCTTGCGGGGCGACCACGTTGCCGAGGGATTTGGACATCTTGCGGCCGTTCTCGTCGACCACGAAACCGTGGGTCAGCAGTGCCTTGTAAGGCGCGTGACCGTCGATGGCGCTGCCGGTCAGCAGGGACGAATGGAACCAGCCGCGGTGCTGGTCAGAGCCTTCCAGATACAGGTCGGCACGCGGGCCGTCGGTGTGACCCATGTCGTGCGAGCCACGCAGCACGTGCCAGTGGGTGGTGCCGGAGTCGAACCACACGTCGAGGGTGTCATTGATCTTGTCGTAATCAGCTGCTTCGGCGCCGAGCAACTCGGCAGCGTCGAGCTTGAACCAGGCTTCGATGCCTTCCTGCTCGACGCGCTTGGCGACTTCTTCCATCAGCTCGACCGTGCGCGGGTGCAGCTCACCGGTAGCCTTGTGCAGGAAGAACGGGATCGGCACGCCCCAGTTGCGTTGACGCGAGATACACCAGTCGGGACGACCGGCGATCATGCTGTGCAGGCGCGCCTGGCCCCAGGCAGGCACGAACTGGGTCTGCTCGATGGCAGCCAGCGCACGCTCACGCAGGGGAGCGCCCTGTACAGGCTGCGTATCCATGCCGACGAACCACTGCGCGGTAGCGCGGTAGATCAGCGGCGTCTTGTGGCGCCAGCAGTGCATGTAGCTGTGCTGGATCGGCTGATGCTTGAGCAGCGCACCGACTTCCGCCAGTTTCTCGACGATGGCCGCGTTGGCCTTCCAGATGAACTGGCCACCGAAGAACGGCAGATCCGGGGTGTAGACGCCATTGCTCTGCACCGGGCTGAGGATGTCGTCGTTGCTCATGCCGTAAGCTTTGCAGGTGCGGAAGTCGTCCTCGCCATAGGCCGGCGACGAGTGGACGATACCGGTGCCGGCGCCCAGTTCGACGTACTCGGCCAGGTACACCGGCGAGAAACGCTCATAGAACGGATGGCGGAAGCGGATCAACTCCAGCGCCGCGCCCTGCGCGGTGGCAATCACCTGGCCTTGCAGGCCGTAGCGCTGCAGGCAGGACTCGACCAGCTCTTCGGCCAGCAGCAGCAAACGCTCACCGGTATCGACCAGCGCATAGGTGAACTCCGGATGCACGTTGAGCGCCTGGTTGGCCGGGATGGTCCAGGGCGTAGTGGTCCAGATGACGATAGCGGTCGGCTTGCTCAGCTCGCTGAGGCCGAAGGCAGCGGCCAGCTTGTCAGCGTCTTCGATGAGGAAGGCAACGTCGATGGCATCAGACTTCTTGTCCTGATATTCCACCTCGGCCTCGGCCAGGGCCGAGCCGCAGTCGAAGCACCAGTTCACCGGTTTCAGGCCCTTGAACACGAAGCCCTGCTTGACCATCTCGGCCAGGGCGCGGATCTCGCCGGCCTCGTTGGCGAAGTCCATGGTCTTGTAGGGGTTGCCCCAGTCGCCGAGCACGCCGAGGCGGATGAAGTCGGCCTTCTGCCCTTCGATCTGCTCGCTGGCGTAGGTGCGGCAACGCTCGCGGGTCAGGTCGGCCGGCTGGTTCTTGCCGAAGGTGGTTTCGACCTTGTGCTCGATCGGCAGGCCATGGCAGTCCCAGCCCGGTACGTAGGGTGCGTCGAAGCCGGCCAGGGTCTTGGAGCGGGTGATGATGTCCTTGAGGATCTTGTTCACCGCATGACCGATGTGGATGCTGCCATTGGCATAGGGCGGGCCGTCGTGCAGGACGAACTTCGGCCGATCTTCGCCAATCTTGCGCAGCTTGCTATACAGGCCAATCTCGTTCCAGCGCTGCAGGGTCTGCGGCTCGCGTTGCGGCAGGCCGGCCTTCATCGGGAACTGGGTATCGGGCAGGTTCAGCGTAGCTTTGTAGTCGGTCATTTCGGGCTCTTCATCAGCGGGTGGCTCTGCCAATAATCACGGGCAGCGGCGATATCGGCGGCAATCGCCGCCTTCAAGGCCTCCAGCGAGGCGAAACGCTGCTCATCACGCAGCTTGTGGTGGAAAGCCACCGAGAGACGCCGGCCATACAGATCGCCGGCAAAATCCAGAAGATGAACTTCCAGATGGGCGCTGCCGTCACCGGCAACGCTGGGTCGCACGCCAATATTGGCGACGCCCGGTTGAATCACGCCATCGACTTCGCAGCTCACCAGGTAGACGCCGGTCAGCGGCACCTTGCGCCGCTTGAGCTGGACATTGGCGGTGGGCGCATCGAGCTGGCGGCCGAGTTTCTGCCCGTGCAATACGCGCCCGGCGATGCGAAACGGCCGACCGAGCAGGGCTTCGGCCAGCTCGAAATCGCCATCGGCCAGTGCCTGGCGCACACGCGTGCTGCTGACCCGGCCACCCAGCACTTCGACGGTGGTCGAAGCATCGACACTGAAACCGTGGCGCAGTCCTGCGGCCTTGAGAAATTCAAAATCGCCGGCACGGTCACAGCCGAAACGGAAATCATCGCCGATCTCCAGATCTTTGACCTTGAGCCCATCGACCAGTACGCGCTGGACGAACTCGGCAGCCGACAGTTCGCGCAGGCGGCGGTTGAAGGCCAGGCACAGCACCATGTCGACGCCTTCTGCAGCCAGCAGGGCGAGCTTGTCACGTAGGCGGGTCAGGCGCGCCGGAGCGGTGTCCGGGCCGAAGAATTCACGCGGCTGCGGCTCGAAGATCACCACGCAGCTGGGCACGGCCAATTCCGCGGCACGCTCGCGCAGACGCGCCAGGATGGCCTGGTGCCCACGATGAACGCCGTCGAAATTACCGATGGTGACCACACAGCCCCGCGCCTGGGGCTGCAGGTTATGAAGACCTCGAACCAGCTGCATAGCACGCTTCTTGTTCACAAAGTGGCCGATTATACGCACAGCAGGCCACGCACAACAGGCATCGCGACGCCTTGAATCGCAGGGTGCGCCGACCAGACGGTGCGCACGGCGCACCCTGCAACGGCTAAAGCGACCGCCGGGCGAAATCGCGCAGGCGAAAACCCAGTACCAGCAACATGCCGAAGTAGGCGATCAGACCAGCAAACACCAGCGCGCCCAAACGCAGCAGGCGCACGAGCATCTCACCTTCAGCCCAGGCTGGCATGAGCTGCAGCAGCCCCAGCAGCACTGCGACCATCACCGCCACTGCGACCACCAGTTTGAGCAGGAACAGGCCCCAGCCCGGCAGCGGCTGGAAGATATCGGCACGGCGCAGCTGCCAGTAAAGCAGGCCGGCGTTCAGGCAGGCCGCCAGGCTGATCGCAAGCGCCAGGCCAACATGCGCCATATCCAGGCCGAACACGAACAGCGCGTTCATCGCCTGAGTCGCCAGCAGGCTGACGATGGCAATGCGCACCGGCGTCTTGATGTTCTGCTGGGCGTAGAAGCCAGGCGCGAGGATCTTGATCAGAATCAGCGCCAGCAGGCCGACCGAATAAGCCACCAGCGCCCGCTGGGTCATCAGCGCGTCCTCTGCGCCGAACTTGCCGTACTGGAACAGCGAGACCACCAGCGGCTCGGCGAGAATTGCCAGCGCCAGGGTGCAGGGCAGCACCAGCAGAAAGCACAGGCGCAGCCCCCAGTCGAGCAGACGGCGGTACTCGTCGCGATTCTTGCTCGCATAGGTTTTGGAGAGTGCAGGTAGCAGGATGGTCCCCAGCGCCACGCCCAGCACACCCGAGGGCAGCTCCATCAGGCGGTCGGCGTAGTACATCCAGGACACCGAGCCAGCCACCAGGAAGGAAGCGAAAATGGTGTTGATGATCAGCGAAATCTGGCTCACCGAGACGCCGAAGATCGCCGGCCCCATCTGTTTGAGCACGCGCCAGACACCGAGATCACCGAAACTCAGGCGCGGCAGCACCAGCATGCCGATCTTCTTCAGATGCGGCAGTTGCCAGAGCAGTTGCGCCAGCCCCCCGACCAGTACCGCCCAGCCCAGCGCCATGATCGGCGGGTCGAAATAGGGCGTCAGAAACAGCGAGAAGACGATCATGCTGACGTTGAGCAAGGTCGGCACGAACGCCGGTACAGAAAAACGGTTCCAGGTATTGAGCACGGCCCCGGCCAGCGATGACAGGGAGATCAGCAATATATAAGGAAAGGTCACCCGCAGCAGATCGACGGTCAGCTCGAAACGCTCGGCCTCATCGGCAAAACCAGGTGCAGTGGCCCAGACGATCCAGGGCGCAGCGAGCACGCCGATGGCCGTGACTAGCGCCAGCACCAGGGTCAGCAAACCAGAGACGTAGGCCACGAAGGTGCGCGTGGCCTCCTCGCCCTGCTGCATCTTGTACTCCGCCAGAATCGGTACGAAGGCCTGCGAGAACGCCCCTTCGGCAAAAATACGGCGCAGCAGGTTGGGCAGCTTGAAGGCCACCACGAAGGCATCCGACGCCACCCCGGCACCGAAGGTACGGGCGATGATGGTGTCGCGCACGAACCCCAGCACGCGCGAAACCATGGTCAGTGAACTGACGGCAGCCAGGGACTTGAGCAGATTCATGGGGTGTTTCGGCTTCCATAAAAAGGTGCAGTAGCGGACAATCCGCCGCTCAACGAAGGCGTCGAGTGTAGCGAGCCACCACTGGTCAGGCCAGCGCAGGAAAGCGTCATCAGACTTGACAGCAGGCAGATGGATCGGCATGATTCGCGGCCTTATTTGTCGTAACCCCCCAGTTTTCGAGGAGCTTGACGGTGGCCAACTCACCTTCTGCCAAAAAACGCGCCAAACAGGCTGAGAAGCGCCGTAGCCATAACGCCAGCCTGCGCTCGATGGTTCGTACCTACATCAAGAACGTAGTCAAGGCTATTGCTGCCAAAGATCTCGAGCTTGCCAAAACCGCTTACACCGCAGCCGTTCCGGTCATCGACCGCATGGCTGACAAAGGCATCATCCACAAGAACAAAGCTGCTCGTCACAAGAGCCGCCTGAACGCGCACATCAAGGCGCTGGGCGAAGCTGCTGCCGCTTAATCGCGACAGGTTCTTGAAAAACCGGCCCCAGAGGCCGGTTTTTTATTGCCCGCCATTACTGGCGGCTACTCTATGAACCATGACTGCACGGCACTGAAAACGCATCCCGGCAATTTTCAGTTGTCAGCAATCTGCGCTCATAAAAAATGCCCGCCTTCTCAATGGAACGCGGGCATTTTTGTCCAGCGGACGAGAATCAGCCGCGAGCAGCCTTGATCACGTCGATATAGGGCTCGGCATTGCGCTGATCCTGAATCAGTGCGATGAAATCATTGCCCTGCGCATCGGTGGCCGAAAGATCGTAACCCTCGGCAACGAAGAAACCCACGAAACGCTCGAAGTCATCGATACGCAGGCCGCGATAAGCCTTGACCAGCTTGTGCAGCGAAGGCGGTGTGGCGTCCGCTGGTTCCACCGCAAGGAACAGCTTGATCGAGTCATCGCTGATTTCTTCGCCAATCACCTGCTTCTTGTCTTTACGCATCGCCCGCTCCCGCCAGCATTACAGAGGGCCGGCAGTGTAACGCCGAGCCGCGCGCGGCTCAACGCGCAGCCAGGCAGGCTAACACGCGAACAATCCACACGACAGCCGACCTAGGTCATGCCGCGCCCAGCGAACTGGCTCCTATAATGCGCCAAGCCATTAGGAAGCCAGCATGTCACGCTCATCGTTACCGCTGTTCGCCGCCTGGCGCCAGACCCTGCGTGCAGGCTACTCGTGGAAGGCCCTGCGCGGAGACTTGGGCGCCGGCCTGACAGTGGGCATCATCGCCATTCCGCTGGCCATGGCGTTGGCCATCGCCGTGGGCGTGGCGCCGCAGCATGGGCTCTACACCGTGCTGATCGCCGCACCGCTGATCGCCCTGTGCGGCGGCTCGCGCTTCAATATTTCCGGCCCCACCGCCGCCTTCGTGGTCATTCTCCTGCCGATCACCCAGCAGCACGGCCTCGGTGGCTTGCTGCTGTGCACGCTGATGGCTGGCGTGATTCTGATTAGCCTGGGCCTGCTGCGCGCCGGACGCCTGATCGAGTTCGTGCCCTATCCGGTGACGCTGGGCTTTACCGCCGGCATCGGCATCGTCATCGCCGTTCTGCAGATCAAGGACCTGTTTGGCCTGCATCTGGCCGGAGCACCTCAACATCTGCTGGAACAGATCACTCTGCTGGTCCGCGCCCTTCCCAGCCTGCAGCCCGGCGACAGCCTGGTAGGCGCCGCATGCCTGGCGACACTGCTGATCTGGCCGCGCCTGATGCCGAAGATTCCTGCGCACCTGGTCGCCCTGGCGGTTGGCGCGCTGCTCGCGCTCGTACTGGAACGCCTGGGGCTGCCGGTGGCGACACTGGGCGAGCGCTTCAGCTATTCACTCGATGGCATTGAACATCCCGGCATCCCGCCTTTCCTGCCTGATCTGGCGCTACCCTGGAACCTGCCGGGTGCTGACGGCAAGCCGCTGGTGCTGTCATTCGAACTGATTCGCCAACTGCTGGCACCTGCATTTGCCATCGCCATGCTCGGCGCCATCGAGTCATTGCTGTGTGCCGTGGTCGCCGACGGCATGACCGGCAGCAAGCATGACCCCAACGCCGAACTGATCGGCCAGGGCCTGGGCAATCTGGCCGCGCCGCTCTTTGGTGGCATCACTGCCACTGCCGCCATCGCCCGCACGGCAGCCAACGTACGTGCAGGCGCCTTTTCGCCGATGGCAGCACTGGTGCATGCAGGCGTGGTGCTGGCAGCGATTCTGCTGCTCGCGCCGCTGTTCGGTTATCTGCCCATGGCCGCTCTGGCGGCGCTGCTGCTGATGGTGGCGTGGAACATGAGCGAGCCACAGCATGTCGCCCACACCCTGCGCATCGCACCGCGAAGCGATGTCCTGGTACTGCTGACCTGTCTGGTGCTGACGGTGCTGTTCGACATGGTACTGGCCGTTGGCGTCGGCCTGCTGCTGGCGGCAGGGCTGTTCATCAAGCGCATGAGCGAGCTGACCGATACGGCTGCGCTGAGCCGGCAGCAGCGTCAGGCCCTGCAGGATCTGCCCGAGCACGTGCTGGCTTACGCCATTCGCGGCCCGCTGTTTTTCGGCGCAGCGGAAAAGGCGCTGAGCGTGCTGCGCCGCTTTACCCCGGGAGTGCGCGTAGTGATCGTCGATATCAGCGCAGTGCCATTACTGGACATGACCGCCATCGCCGCGCTGGACAACGTGCTGCGCGACTATCGTCAGCAGAACGTGGCGCTGATTCTGAGCGGGCCGACTGCGCAGGTGCGCTTGCAGCTGCGGCGCGCCGGAGTGCATCGCCGTGAAGGCGAGTTGGCGTATGCGCGGGACCTGCCACAAGCACGGGAAAAGGCGCTGCGCTGGCTGGATGGCACACCGGGGAAGGCGCCGCCCGAGTAGGGTGCGCCCCGGGGACAGCGAACGAAAAGCCGGTGCGCACGGCGCACCCTACCTGGCTGCGGCACGCCGGAGTGCATCGCCGTGAAGGCGAGCTGGCGTATGCGCGGGACTTGCCACAAGCACGGGAAAAGGCGCTGCGCTGGCTGGATGGCACACCGGGGAAGGTGCCACCCGAGTAGGGTGCGCCATGCGCATCGGGGACCGCGGCATGAAAGCCGGTGCGCGGCGCACCCTACCTGGCTATTGTCCAAGCGGTGCTAACGCTACGTATGGATAAAGGGACCTACAACCCCTTGACCGCAAAAATGCCGGCAGCGTTGCGCCAGTAGCCCTTGTAGTCCATGCCATAACCGAAGATGTAGCGGTCGATGCACTGCAGGCCCACGTAATTGGCCTTCAGGTCCGGGCGCGCCTTGCGCTCGTGTTCCTTGTCGATCAGCACCGCAGTGTGCACGGCGCGCGCACCAGCGTGGCGACAGAAATCGATGATCGCGCCCAGGGTGTGCCCCTCATCGAGAATGTCGTCGATGATCAGTACATCGCGATCGATGAACGAAACCTCCGGCTTGGCCTTCCAGAACAGCTCGCCACCACTGGTTTCGTTGCGATAGCGCGTGGCATGCAGGTAGGACGCCTCCAGCGGGAAGTTCAGTTTGGTCAGCAGCTTGCCAGAGAAAATCAGCCCGCCGTTCATGACGCAGAACACCACAGGGTTGCGCTCGGCCAGCTCGGCGTTGATCTGACTGGCGACCTTGTCGATAGCCGCTTCCACCTCGGCTTCGGTGAACAGGCAGTCGGCTTCCGCCATGACTTGGCGAATGTGCACGAGATCGGCGGACATGATGTGTTCTCTCTTGATCAGGCTGATGAATGGCGGCGGACAGCTTGAAAGCTGATCGAACCGTCAAATAAAAGCGGGCAAAGGTACAGCCCCGGGCAATGCTTGCCAAGTATCGACTGACCAGCGTAGCCGATGCGCGGCACGGGGCATCGTGACTCATCAGTCACTCACCACTTGGCACAAGCAATGCTTTAATCTAACGCGATTTTTTCCCAGAGCCCCGTTGGAGATCCCAGCCCATGCCCACTCGCGAGATCCGCCACCCGCTGATCCGTCACAAGATCGGCCTGATGCGCCGCGCCGATATCAGCACCAAGAATTTCCGTGAGCTGGCCCAGGAAGTGGGCGCCCTGCTGACTTATGAAGCCACCAACGACCTGCCGCTGGAAACCTACGATATCGAAGGCTGGGCGGGCACCGTGCAGGTCGAGAAGATCGCCGGCAAGAAAATCACCGTGGTTCCGATCCTGCGCGCCGGCATCGGCATGCTCGATGGCGTGCTCAGCCTGATCCCCGGTGCCAAGGTCAGCGCCGTGGGCGTGGCGCGCAATGAGGAAACCCTGGAAGCGCACACCTACCTGGAAAAGCTCGCGCCGGAAATCGACGAGCGCCTGGCGCTGATCATCGACCCGATGCTGGCCACCGGCGGCTCGATGGTCGCCACCATCGACTTGCTGAAGAAGGCCGGCTGCAAGGACATTCGCGCCATGGTCCTGGTCGCCGCTCCGGAAGGCATCAAGGCCGTCGAGCAGGCTCACCCGGACGTGACCATCTTCACCGCCTCCATCGATCAGCGCCTGAACGAGCATGGCTACATCATCCCGGGCCTGGGCGATGCCGGTGACAAGATCTTCGGCACCAAGCAGAAGGACGCCTGACATGTCGCAGTCGGAATTCAACGATCCGCTGTGGCGCCAGGGCATTTCCGGCGCGCAGATGCTGTTCGTGGCCTTCGGCGCCCTGGTACTGATGCCGCTGATCACCGGCATGGACCCCAACGTCGCGCTGTTCACCGCTGGTATCGGTACCCTGCTGTTCCAACTGGTGACCAAGCGCCAGGTTCCGGTTTTCCTGGCCTCCAGCTTCGCCTTCATCGCACCGATTCTGGCAGCCAAGGGCGAGTTCGGCCTGCCTGCGGTGATGGGCGGCGTGATCGCTGCCGGCGTGGTCTATATCCTGCTCTCGGCGCTGGTCAAGCTGCGCGGTCCGAGCTTCATCGACCGTCTGCTGCCGCCGGTGGTGATCGCTCCGGTGATCATCTCCATCGGCCTGGCGCTGTCGCCGGTGGCGGTGAACATGGCCATGGGCAAGGCCGGTGATGGTAGCGTCGAACTGGTACCGTACAGCACGGCAATGATGATCTCGATGCCAGCGCTGATCACCACCCTGCTGGTAGCCGTGCTGGGTCGTGGCATCTTCCGTCTGGTGCCGATCCTCTCAGGTATCGCCGTTGGCTGCGCCATCGCTGCGGTGCTCGGCGTGATCGATACCAGTGCCGTCGATCAAGCGGCCTGGCTCGCCGTGCCCAACTTCATCACACCCGAGCTGCACTGGGGCGCCATTCTGTACATGGTGCCAGTGGCACTGGCGCCAGCCATCGAGCACATCGGCGGTGTAGTGGCGATCGGCAACGTCACCGGCAAGAACTTCGTCAAGAAACCGGGCCTGCACCGCACCCTGCTCGGTGACGGCCTTGCCACCTCGGCGGCTGGTCTGTTCGGGGGCCCACCCAACACGACCTACGCTGAAGTCACCGGCGCTGTGATGCTGACCAAGAGCTACAACCCGAAGATCATGACCTGGGCAGCCGTCTTCGCCATTGCCCTGGCCTTCATCGGCAAGTTCGGCGTGGCCCTGCAGAGCATTCCGGTTCCGGTGATGGGCGGCATCCTGTGCCTGTTGTTCGGTTCGATCGCCGTGGTCGGCCTCAACACCCTGATTCGCCATCAAGTGGATCTTTCCGAAGCTCGCAACCTGATCATCGTTTCGGTGACCCTGGTGTTCGGCATCGGCGGCATGGTCATCGGTGGCAAGGAGTTCGCCCTGTCAGGGATATCCCTGTGCGCGATCACTGCCCTGCTCCTCAATCTGGTGCTGCCAGGTGGCGCCGGCTGGAAACAACGGGAACAGGAAGAAGCCTGATTCCGTCGCCCAATAAAAAGCCCGCGAGCAGATCGCGGGCTTTTCGTTTGCGATGCTGGAACTTACCAGCCGACACCGAAGCCAAGGGTATAACGGGTTTCGTCCAGATCACCCTCGGCACCACTGACCATATCCTTCTCGGCCTTCATGTTCAGCGACGCCCAGTCGGTGACCTTGTAGCGCAGCCCGACCTCGGCATCCAGGCTGTAATCCGCCGCCCCACTCAGCGGACGACCTAGCTCTCCGACACTGAACAGCTCGACAGTCTTGCCGATCAGATAGCGGTTGTAGTCCCACTTCACGCTCATGGCGTAGAAGCGATCCTGCTCACCGTTGCTGTAGCGGTAATCGCTACGGTTGGCGAGGGTAGCGATGGAGAACGCGCCCAGTTCGTCATCCCAGAACTGATAACCAGGACCTGTACCGAGAGTGCGCTGGCGCTCCACCTCCTCGATACGGTCGCGCTTGTACTCGAAGCGCCCCTGCCAGAACCATTTTTCCGTGAGGAAGCGGTCGAGCGCGTACTCGGCACTCCAGTTGTCGGTGCTGACGACGTCGTCTTTCAGCTCGCGGTTATAGTCGGCGAGCGCATTGTGCCGCCAGCGACCGTGGCGGGCCTGGGTCTTGATGCCGACATCGTAGTCGTCGGAATCGCGCTCACCGCGCTTGTAGTCCAGACCGAGGTCGATGTTGCCCTTCCAGGTGAAGTCTTCCACCAGGGGCTTGGGCTTCATGATCTGTTCGATCTGCGTTAGCTCGATGGTCTTCGGCGCCTCGCCATTGGCCAGCGTGACCTTGCCCGGCTCAGCGGCCAGCAGCGACTTGGCACGCTCGCCATCTACCGGCCCGAGCTTGACCAGCAGCTCGTGGTCACTTTCCAGGGTGGCGATTTTCTTCCAGTCCAGCGGGATGGAGCCGCCGTAGTCGGTTTCCAGCAGCAGTTTGCTACCGTCGAAGAAGCGGATGGTGCCGGAGAGACGATCACCGTTCTTCAACCAGACGGTATCGGCGAAGGTGGCGCAACTGCACAGAGCGATGCTCAGGCCAAGCAGGGACAGCGATATAGGGCGCGACATAAGTTGGGTAATGGCGTTGGTGGGCGAAAGCCGGGCATTATCCGCAACCCCGGCGCCAGAGCAACAGCAGACCGGGCCGAATACGCAGAGTTCAGCTTTTTCCGTCGGGCGGCGATCCGTCGGGCGGCGTTCCGTCGGGCCGTACTCCGCCAGACGGCATCACCACCCGACGCCGACACCGATCAGATAATGCCGATCCGAAACCGTCTGCCCCGGGGCACGCAACTGATCCAGCTCGTACAAGAGTGATAAGCGCGCCCACTGGTTGAGGCGATAGCGCAGGCCGAATTCGCTATCGAGCACGTAGTCGATCTCGTCGATATGCGGGATCTGCAGCTGGGCGTTGGCATAGAATTCCAGCCGCGTGCCCCACAGCAGGCGCTTGTAATCCAGTTCCAGTGACGTGGTGTTGAACGCGAGGTCGGCAACGTCCGACTCCAGACGCACGCGATTGAACTGACCAATCAGGTCGAAACGCCCCAGCTCGTCATCCCAGAAGCGATAACCGGGGCCGGTGCCAACGATGCGCTGACGGTCAACGGTCTCGAATTCGTCCTCGGCCTGCTCCACACCAACTCGCCAGAACCAGTGTTCGGTGAGAAAGCGATCGAGGTCGTACTCCAGCTCCCAGTTGTCCTCGACCTTTCTGTCGTTCTTGGTTTCACGCTCCAGCTCGCCACTTAGCACATGGCGCCAGCGCCCGTGCTCGACGCGGGTATTGCCCTTGAGCTTCCATTCGTCGACATCGTTCTGGTTGCGCTTCATGTCCAGTTTGGCATCGAGGTTGCCCTCCCAGAGACGATCCTCCAGCAGCGGCCGCGGCGGCACCAGGCGCTTGATCTGCGCCAGCGGCAAGGTGTACTCGCGTTCGCCTTGCACCCGTACCATGCCGCTACCGGCAGCCGACAACCTTTCGCTGCGTTCGTTGTCAAAGCCGCTACGGCGCACCAGCAGGGGCTTGTCCGAACTGAGGGTATCGATATCCTTCCAGTCGATCAGCACCTGGCCGGCATATTTGGTCTTGAGCGCCAGCTTGCCGCCGTCGAGCAGGATGATCTCACCGCTGAGGCGATCACCGTTGTCCAACCAAACGGTATCGGCGCAGAGCGGGGCTGCCAGGGTAAAAAGGAATAAGGCGATCAGTACGCGCATGATAAGGACGAACCCTATGGGCAAGACGAAACCGTCAGAGTCTGCATGGCAGGCACCACCACCGGCAAGCGTCGAGGCACGCCGCGAAGCACTGTATCTGGTATTGGCTCAGGTGCCGGCAGGCAAGGTCGTCAGCTATGGCGAACTGGCGCAGTTGGCAGGTCTTGGCCGTGCCGCGCGCTGGGTCGGGCGTACGCTGGGCCAGTTGCCCGATGGCACCACGCTGCCCTGGCATCGGGTGATCGCCGCTGGCGGCCGCCTCAGCCTGACCGCCGGCAGCGCTTCCGGCGCCGAACAACGGGCGCGCTTGCGTGCAGAAGGCATCAGTATCCTGAATGAACGTGTGGATATGTGCCGCCACGGCTGGCGCCCGATGGAGTACAGCAGTTAGAGTGCGCGCTATTCATTTTCCACCCCAGATTCGAGCCTGATGCCACGCAAATCCTGGCGAGAAGCCCTCGCGACCTACGCCAACCCCGCCACACTAGCTTTGTTACTTCTGGGCTTCGCTGCCGGCCTGCCTTACATGCTGGTGTTCTCGACCCTTTCGGTATGGCTGCGCGAAGCCGGTGTGGCGCGCGAGACCATCGGCTTCGCCAGCCTCATCGGCCTGGCCTACGCCTTCAAATGGGTGTGGGCGCCAATGCTCGACCAATGGCGCCTGCCACTGCTCGGCAAACTTGGCCGGCGCCGCTCCTGGCTGGTGCTGTCGCAGGGGCTGGTTGCCATCGGTCTGATCGGCATGGCCAATTACGACCCGCAGACGCACCTGTCCTCCTTGATCGCCCTCGCCGTACTGGTAGCCTTCGCCTCGGCCACTCAAGACATCGCCGTCGATGCCTACCGCCTGGAAATTCTCGGCGACGAGCATCAGGCCGCGCTGGCTGCCGCCTACATGACGGGCTACCGGGTTGCCGCACTGCTGGCCACCGCTGGCGCGCTGTATTTCGCCGAAGGCTTCGGCTCGACCGCCAAGGACTACCAGTTCGGCGCCTGGACCGGCACCTACATGCTCTTCGCCCTGCTGATGCTGCCGGGCCTGCTCACCTCCATCTGGATGCGCGAGCCACCGGCACCGCCGCACATCAATGTCGCGCCACCCAAGCACGGTTTTTTCCACCAGTTGCTGGCAATCAGCGCGGTCATCATGCTGATCATCGCCGTGCCGACCATGTTCATCCAGTTCTATCAGAGCGATCTGGTACCGATGCTGCTCGGCGATATCAGCATGCAGGAGCTGCTCTACAACGACCGCGCCTTCCTGCGTGCCATGCTCTACAGCACCCTGGCCTGCGTCTGCGCATCCGGGCTGTTCTGGGGCGGGCTGGCACCGGTACTGAAAACGGCTGCGGCGAGGTACGGGTTCTTCCACCAGCTACTTTCCGTGCTGCTGCTGATCATTCTGTTGATCGCAATCCCGGCCATGATCACCCAGTTCTACGAAAGTGACGTGATGCTGCTGTTCCAGGGCCAGATAAGCCTGCAGGAGTTGCTGTACTACGACCGCGCCTTCCTGCGTGCGCTGCTCTATACCCTGCTCACCAGCCTGTCGATCTCCAGCCTGTTCTGGGGCGGCATGGCACCGGTGCTCACGCCGATCAACGATTTCATCGTGCGCTATCGCTGGCAGGCCCTGCTGCTGCTGAGCCTGATCGCCACCTATCGCCTGTCGGATACCGTCATGGGCGTGATGGCCAACGTTTTCTACATCGACCAGGGCTTCACAAAAGAACAGATCGCCAATGTCAGCAAGGTCTTCGGTCTGGTGATGACGTTGCTCGGCGCCGGAGTCGGTGGCCTGTTGATCGTGCGTTTCGGCATCATGCCGATTCTGCTGATTGGCGCTACCGCATCGGCGGCCACCAACCTGATGTTCATGCTGCTGGTGGGCATGGGCCCGCACCTGAACATGCTGATTGTCACCATCAGCTGCGACAACTTCAGCGCCGGCCTCGCTACCTCGGCGTTCGTGGCCTACCTGTCGAGCCTGACCAACCTGAAATTCTCGGCCACTCAATACGCCCTGCTCAGTTCCATCATGCTGTTGCTGCCGCGCCTGATCGGCGGCTATTCCGGCGTAATGGTGGAAAGCCTCGGCTACGCTCACTTTTTCCTTGCCACGGCGCTGATGGGTATACCGACACTGCTGCTCATCGTTATCCAGTGGCGTCGCGACAAGCGCCAAGCGGTGCCTGAGACGACGCCACCTGCAGTCGAAAATGCCTGATCACAGGCACCAAAAAGCCCCGGATCGACCGGGGCTTTTTGGTGGTGAGTGTCAATCAGCCTTGGCCAGATGCACCACCCGCTGCGGGAACGGAATACCAATACCCGCCTCGGTCAGACGCTCCTTGGCCAGTTCGGTGAACTCGAAGGTCACCGGCCAGAAATCACCGGTAGCCACCCATACGCGCAGCGAGATGTTCACAGCGCTTTCACCCAGCCCGGTCACGAAAACCACGGGAGCAGGGTCAAGCTGTACACGCGGGTCCTTGGCGATATCAAGCAGCACTTCACGGGCACGCTTGATATCGCTGGAGTAGTCGATGCCGATATTGATGTCGGCACGCCGACGCGGCTCACGCGAGTAATTGGTGATATGGCCGTTGGACAGCGCGCCATTAGGTACGATCACCACCTTGTTGTCCGCCGTTTTCAGCGTGGTGTGGAAGATCTGGATGCTGTCGACGCTACCGGAAACGCCCTGCCCCTCGATCCAGTCGCCCGCGCGGAACGGGCGAAACAGCATGATCAGCACACCGCCCGCGAAGTTGGCCAGGCTGCCCTGCAGCGCCAGGCCAATGGCCAGCCCCGCTGCACCGATCATGGCGATGAACGAAGTGGTCTCCACACCGATCATCGACGCCACGCTGATCAGCAGCAGAATGCGCAGCACGATGCTGACCAGGCTGCTGATGAAGCTGCTCAGCGCGCGATCGACCTTGCGCGCCTCGAGCATGCGCCCGATGCTGGAGGTGAGCCTGCTGATCAGCCACCAACCGATCAGCAGCGTGATCAGTGCCAGGGTCAGCTTGCCGCTGTACTCAAGCACCACAGGCAGCCAGGCCTCGGACAGCTTGACCAGTTCGTCGACGTTCATCTCCATAGGGGTACTCCCGTTTTCCTGTGCATGAAACGAAACCGCCATGGCATGCCATGGCGGTCAAAATGCTATCAACCTAGCCTGCGACGCCTCAGCGCCACAAAGGTTCAATCGCGAAAGTTGTTGTACTGCAGCGGCATGCCGAATTCGTGACCACGCAGCAGCGCGATAGCTTCCTGCAGATCGTCGCGCTTCTTGCCGGTGACGCGCACCTGCTCACCCTGGATGGCGGCCTGCACCTTGAGCTTGGCGTCCTTGATGTGGGCGACGATCTTCTTCGCCAGCTCCTTGTCGATACCTTCACGGAAGGTGACTTCCTGCTTCATCACCTTGCCCGAGGCATAGGGCTCCTTGGTTTCCAGGCATTGGCAGTCGATCTTGCGCTTGACCAGGCTGCTGCGCACGATGTCGAGCATCTGCTCGAGCATGAACTCGGCTTCTGCGGTCAAGGTCAGCGCCTTGTCCTTGCTCTCGATGCTGCATTTACCACGCAGGTCGAAACGGCGGTCGAGCTCCTTGATGGCATTGTCGACCGCATTGGTCAGTTCGTGTTTGTCCAGTTCAGACACGATGTCGAACGAAGGCATGAGCGGGCTCCTGATGGACGGCGCGATCCTCTTCACGGAGTGAACGCGCCTGACTTGACGATAACTATGGCGGGCCCATTATATCCAGACTGATACACGCCGTTTGGCGTCCTTCCTCTCTGTCTGCGAGCCAGCCCCATGCCCAACCCCCATCTCAGCATCCTGGTGGTGGACGACGCCAAGTTCTCCAGTGCCATGATTGGTCGCGCACTGAGCCAGGCCGGCTATCAGGACGTGCGCTTCGCCAGCAGCGCCAGCGAAGCGCTGCAGCTGCTCGAGCAGCGCCCCGCCAGCGTGCTTCTGGCCGACTGGCTGATGCCCGAGATCGACGGCCTGGAGCTGACCGCACGCGTACGCCAGTTGGACGAGACCGCCGACCACTACACCTACATCATCCTGCTGACCGGCAAGGAAGGCGAAAATGTCCTGGGCGAGGCCTTCGACCGTGGCGTCGATGACTTCATCAGCAAGGCGGCGATGAACGAACAGTTGGTGCCACGCGTGTACGCCGCTGATCGCCTGTGCAACACCCTGCAGCGCCTGCTGCACGAAAATCGCATGCTGACGCAGAATATCGCCAGCCTGGAGCGACGCAATCTGGTCGATCCACTCACCGGCCTGGGTAACCCGCGCTATCTGCGCCAGAAGCTCACCGACAGCCTGCGCCAGATCGAATCGCGCGGCGGCGCCGTGTGCTACCTGCTGATCGGCCTGCAGGACGCAGGTCAGCTGCGCAACCAGTACGGTGACCGCTTCTTCAACGAACTGCTGCATGGCGTCGCACGACGCCTGCAGCAGCTTGTCAGGCCTCTGGACGTGCTAACGCGCCTGGATGACAACCACTTCGGCCTTATCACCCTGCTCGACGACCTGCACGAGTGCTCACCGAGCAGCTTCAAGCGCTTGCACGAAGGCCTCAACTTCAAAGCGTTCAAGACCAGCGAAGGTTTCATTACGCTGAAAGCCGGTATCAGCCTGGTCGGTCTGGACGCCAAGGTGCTGCCCACTGATCCCGAGCAACTGATTCAGCATGCGCAAAATCTGCTGCCAGAGTCTTACGCCAGCGGCCGGGTCGCAGCCATGCGCCTGCCTCTGCCGTGACCTGGCACATCCTCGGTGCCGGCAGCCTCGGCAGCCTCTGGGCTGCACGCCTGGCCCGTGCCGGCATGCCAGTCAGGCTGATCCTGCGCAACCTGCAACGCCTCGATGCCTATCAAAAGGCCGGCGGGATAACGCTGGTCGAGGCAGGCCAGCCTCAGCAATACGCCATTGCCGCAGAGTTGCCGCAAACGGATACACCAATCCATCGCCTGCTGCTCGCCTGCAAGGCCTATGACGCACAAAGCGCGGTGGCGACCATCGCCGAACGCCTCGCCCCGGGTGCCGAGCTGCTGCTGTTGCAAAATGGCCTGGGCAGCCAGGATGAAGTCGCCCAACGCCTCCCTGGGCAGCGCTGCCTGTTCGTCTCCAGTACCGAAGGCGCTTTTCGCCCTAGCGACTTTCAGGTGGTGTTCGCCGGCCACGGTCACAACTGGCTGGGAGACCCGCGCGATCCCCGGCCGCCAGCCTGGCTGGGCGAACTGCAGCGTGCCGGCATCGCTCACCAGTGGAGTCCGGATATCCTCGCGCGCCTTTGGCGCAAGCTGGCGCTGAACTGCGCGATCAATCCCCTCACCGTTCTGCATGACTGCCGTAATGGTGAGCTCGCCGAGCACCCGGCCGAAATCGCCACCCTGTGCGCAGAACTCGGCGAGTTGCTGCAGCGTTGCGGCCAACCGGCGGCTGCGGAGAATCTGCACGAGGAAGTCCAGCGCGTGATCCTCGCCACCGCAGCGAACTATTCGTCCATGCATCAGGACGTCACTCAGGGACGTCGCACCGAGATCAGCTATCTGCTTGGCTACGCCTGCGCCTCGGCGCAACGTCATCAACTGCATGTGCCGCACCTGCAGCATCTGCAGCAGCGCCTGCTGAGCCACCTGCGTGAACGGGGTTTGCCCCTCGATTGAGTACGCAGGCCGGGTGTAACCCATCACTCGCAGCTTGGCGGGTTGCACCCGCCCTGCACAGGCAGTAGGCAATGGCCTGACAGCCGCGCTAACCTGCCGCCTTCACTCACCACAACGATAACCTCATGAGACTGCGTCAGCGCCTCGAAAATCTGCCAGTGGGCCGCAAACTGCTCGCCGCGCTGCTGGTGTTGCTCGCCGCTGTGATGCTGGTGGCCAATCTGGCTTTCATCAGCGCAGCCTACTGGATCACCCAGGAGAGCATGGCACCGCAGGCCCTGCACACCCTCGGTCGCCTGATCGCCAGCCCGACGCTGAGCAAGGAGGCGTTGCACTCGTCAGCATCGGCCGAGGCCGTGCTCAAACGCCTGGATGACTATGCCCCCCTGCGCGCAGCGGTTATCTACGACAGCAATGGCAACAGCCTGGCACAACTGCAGCGAGGGGAAAAATTGCAGCTGCCGCAGCAACTGGGCCAGTTGCAGAACTGGCGCGAAACAGCCTTTCGCACCAACCTGCTGGTCGACCTGCCGCATCCCAGTGGTCGTCCCGGCGCCTTGCTGCTGGTGGCTTCCAGCGAATTGCCTGGCGCTTTCTATACAGGAACCCTGACCGCAAGCCTGGTCATTCTGGCGTTCAGCGTGCTGCTGTGGATGCTGGTGGCCAGGCAGATCAAACGCCTGGTGACCAAACCCATTCGTCGCCTGGAAGAATTGTCACGCCAGGTCACCCGCGAAGAGAACTATGCGCTGCGCGCCAATCGCGGCAATCAGGATGAGATCGGCAGCCTGGCCGATGCGTTCAACACCATGCTGATGCGCATGGAGGCCCGCGAGCAGCAGCTCAAGCGTGCCCGCGACGACGCCCAGCAGGCCTTCGATCAGGCGCAGAGCCTGGCCGAGGAAACCCGCCACTCCAACCGCAAGTTGGAGCTGGAAGTGCAGGTGCGCAGCAAGATCGAGAAGAAACTCACCGGTTTTCAGAACTACCTCAACAGCATCATCGACTCCATGCCTTCGGCGCTGATCGCTCTCGACGAACAGCTCTACGTGACGCAGTGGAACCAGGAGGCCAGCGCCCTGTCCGGTACGCGCCTGGAAGAGGCGCTGAATCAGCCGGTATTTCTCGCCTTCCCGCCACTCAAGCCCTTTCTCGCGCAGCTCAAACGCACCGCCGAGCAACATCGCGTAGAGAAGATCGAGCGCGTTACCTGGCACAAGGATGAAGAGCCCCACCACTACGCCCTGACCTTCTACCCGCTTATGGGAAGTGCCGGCCGGGGCGTGGTGATCCGTATCGACGACATCACCCAGCGCCTGGCCCTGGAAGAAATGATGGTGCAGTCGGAGAAGATGCTTTCAGTCGGCGGACTGGCGGCAGGCATGGCGCATGAAATCAATAACCCGCTCGGTGCCATCCTGCACAACGTGCAGAACATCCGTCGGCGGCTGTCGCCCGGCCTGGAAAAGAACATCGAACAGGCCGAGCAAGCCGGCGTCAGCCTGCCCGCCATTGAGCACTATATGGAGGCCCGTGAGGTACCGCGCCTGCTCGACGGCATCCAGCAGGCCGGTCAGCGCGCCGCCAAGATCGTCAGCCACATGCTCAGTTTCAGCCGGCGTAGCGACCGCCAGCTATCGCCCTGCGACCTGCCGGCGCTGATCGACCAGGCCCTGGAGATCGCCGGCAATGACTTCGACCTGACCGACAGTTTCGACTTCAAGGCCCTGGAAATCGTGCGCCAGTTCGATCCGCTGCTGGGCTCGGTAGCCGGCACCGCCAACGAACTGGAGCAGGTACTGCTCAACCTGCTGAAGAACGCCGCCCAGGCCATTCACCAGCGCGACCAGGACACCGAGCCCGGCCGCATCATCCTGCGCACTCGGCAGACCGGTAGTTGGGCGGAGGTCCAGGTGGAAGACAACGGCACCGGCATGAGCGAGGCGGTGCGCAAACGCATCTTCGAACCCTTCTTCACCACCAAGGAGGTCGGCCAGGGCACCGGACTCGGCCTGGCGGTCTCCTACTTCATCATTACCAACAATCACAAAGGGCAGATGGAGGTCCACTCGACGCCAGGCCAGGGCACCTGTTTTACCCTGCGCCTGCCGCTGGCCTCCCTGCCCGAGCACACAGGACTCTGAGCCATGGGCTTTCGACTCTCGAAGATCTATACCCGTACCGGCGACAAGGGGGAGACCGGCCTGGCCGACGGCCGCCGAGTCGGCAAGGACCATCCACGAATCGAGGCCATCGGCGAGCTGGATACGCTCAACAGCCAGCTCGGCCTGCTACTGGCCGAACTGGATGATGCCGCCACGACCTGGCCGGCACTCAAGGAGATCAGCGAGGTGCTGAGCCCCTGCCAGCATCGCCTGTTTGATCTCGGTGGTGAACTGGCGATGCCCGAGTATCAGGCTCTGCAACAGGTGGAGGTGGAACGCCTTGAAGTGGCCATCGACAGCTGGAACGAGGAGGTCGGGCCACTGGAAAACTTCATTCTGCCCGGCGGTTCCAGGCTGATCGCCCAGGCCCACGTCTGCCGCAGCTTCGCGCGCAGCAGCGAACGTCGCTGCCAGCACCTCAATGCCGTCGAGCCATTGCGCGGTGAGGGCCTGGCCTACGTCAACCGCCTCTCCGACCTGCTGTTCGTCGCTGCCCGCCTGATCGCCAAGCGCCAGGGCATCGCTGAAGTGCTGTGGAAGGCGGCCAACAAACCGTAAGGCTAAAAGCTGTGCGTAGGGTGCGCCGTGCGCACCCGCAATGCTGCGATTACTGCTCGGTACGCACAGCGCCCCCTACCCCGGCCAGCTCGGTGCCCGCGGCGCCCCTACTGCGGCCAGAACGCGCGGATACCGGCCACACCTTGGGCGCCAACCTGCCAGGCGCGCTCGATATCCGTCGGGCCTACGCCGCCCAGCAGATAAGCCGGCAGGTTGAAATGGGTCAGCATCTCGCGCGCGGCGTCCCAGCCGAGCGGCTGCGCCTCGGGATGAGTCGCGGTCGCCTGCACCGGCGACAGGGTGACGAAGTCCACGCCCATCTCCATGGCCAGCGCCAGCTCCTCGGCATTGTGGCAGGACGCAGCCAACCAGCGATCCTCAGGGAACGGGCGGCCACGAGCGGCGTACTTGCGCAGTTGCTCGGCGGTCAGGTGCCAGCCGGCCGCAGGAAAGTCTCCAAGCCACTCCAGCGGCCCTTTGAGCATCAGTTGCGCCTTGCCGGCACACAGGCCCTGCACATCGACAGCGAGGTCGCGGTATTGCGGGTCGAACATGTTCGGCGCACGCAGTTGAATCAGTCGCACGCCCTGCACCAGAGCGCTGCGGATGCCGGCGAGCAGCTCACTCGGCTGCAGGCCATCCGGGGTGATCAGGTAGCGATCAGGCAGGCGCGCGGCGGCGACTATGGGTTTGTTCGCAGCAGGAAATTCGTACTCCAGCAATTGCCGCCCGCTGACCCAGGCCAATGGTTGGCCTTCTGCGCCATGCGGCTCGCCACTGAACCCCGAGACTTCCCAGACGTCCAGCAACACCTGCTTGTCCGGATAATCGTGGCGAATCTGGATCAGCGGGCGCGCAGCCTGCGGACGAATACCCAGTTCCTCCTCCAGCTCGCGATCGAGGGCGACGCGCACGGCCTCGCCCTCTTCCACCTTGCCGCCGGGAAATTCCCACAGACCGCCCTGGTGCTTGTCCTGCGGGCGCCTGGCGATCAGGATGCGTCCATCGGCACCCCGAATCACCGCTGCTGCGACATGAACGCGCTTCACCCCTTTACCTCCTGCAATGCCGCCTGATACCAGCGTTGGAATGCCGGCCAGCGATAGATGGTTTCGACATAGGCCGCTGCCGCTGTCGGCAGCGCCACATGATAACTGCGCAGACGCGCGGCGACCGGTGCATAGAAGGCATCGGCAATGCTGGCCTGACCGAACAGATAGTTGCCGGTGCTGGCGAAGCGCTCGCGGCAGCCGGCCCAGATCGCGCAAATGCGATCGATATCGGCCTGCGCCGCGTCCGGTAGCTCGAGCAACGCTCTATCTCGCGCCAAGTCCATCGGCAGGTGGCTACGCAGAGCGCTGAAGCCGCTGTGCATTTCCGCACAGACACTGCGCGCCAAGGCGCGGGCCTGACGATCCTGCGGCCACAGCTGCGCCTCGGGGTAGCACTCGGCCAGATATTCGGCAATCGCCAGGGAATCCCACACCGGCCCTTGCTCGGTCAACAGAACCGGCACCTTGCCAGTAGGCGAATGACGCAGCAGTTGCGCACGGCTGTCGGGCTGGTACAGGCGCACCAGCACCTCTTCGCATTCCACGCCAGCCAGCTCGACCGCCAAAGCGGCGCGCAACGACCAGGAGGAATAGTTCTTGTCGCCAATTACCAGTTTCAGGGCCATCTCGCGCGTCCTCGGGAATGAAGTCGCTCGACGTTAAAAGCCTGCACCCCGAATAGCAAATTCCCGCGCGTCATGGGGTCATGAGGCGCGGGAATACGGACGAGCAGGACGCGATCAGGTGCGGTATTCGGCGTTGATCTTGACGTACTCGTGGGACAGGTCGGTGGTCCAGATGGTCTCGCTGCAGCTGCCGCGGCCAAGTTCGATGCGAATGGTGATTTCCTCGCGGGCCATCACCGCCGCACCCTGTTCTTCGGTGTAGGTGGCCGCACGGCAGCCCTTGCTGGCGATGCAGACTTCGCCGAGGAACACGTCGATTTTGCTCACATCCAGCTGCGGCACTCCGGCATAGCCCACGGCGGCCAGGATGCGCCCCCAGTTCGGATCGGAGGCGAACAGCGCGGTCTTGATCAGCGGTGAATGGGCCACGCCGTAGGCCACGTCCAGGCACTCCTGATGCGTGCCACCACCGTTGACCTGTACGGTAACGAACTTGGTCGCACCCTCGCCGTCACGGACGATGGCCTGAGCCACTTCCATGAATACCTCGAACACGGCCTGCTTGAGCTTGGCGAACAACTCACCGGAGGCCTCGGTGATTTCCGCCAACGCAGCCTGGCCGGTAGCGATCAGCATGCAGCAGTCATTGGTGGAAGTGTCACCATCAATGGTGATGCGGTTGAACGACTTGTTCGCCGCGTCGCGCACCAGATCCTGCAGCACGCCCCGGGCCACCTTGGCGTCAGTGGCGATGTAGCCGAGCATGGTGGCCATGTTCGGGCGGATCATGCCGGCGCCCTTGGAGATACCGGTGACGGTGATGGTCACACCATCGTGCTGGAACTGCCGGCTGGCGCCCTTGGGCAGGGTGTCGGTGGTCATGATGCCGGTGGCCGCTGCTTCCCAGTTGTCGGCCTTGAGATCATCCAACGCCGCCTGCAGCGCGGACTCGATCTTCTCGACCGGCAGCGGCTCTCCGATCACACCGGTGGAGAACGGCAGCACGGCGTTTTCGGTCACACCGGTCAACTCGGCCAGCCGCGCACAGGCACGGCGCGCACGGGCCAGACCATCGGCGCCGGTGCCGGCATTGGCATTGCCGGTGTTGGTCAGCAGGTAACGCACTTCACCACCCAGACGCTCGCGAGTGACCAGCACAGGGGCCGCGCAGAAGGCGTTGGTGGTAGTCACACCGGCGATGCGCGAACCTTCTGCACAACGCATCACCACCACATCCTTGCGCCCGGGACGCTTGATACCGGCTGAGGCGATGCCCAACTCGAAACCAGGAACCGGGTGCAGGGTAGACAGCGGGCCAAGACCAACAGCCATAAGGTGAGCTCCTTGTGAGACGTTGCCGACCGCCAGGCGGTCTGAAAGATGGTAAAACGCCGCGAGCGGCAGAGCCGTCGCGGCGTCATCGAGGGCGGCGACAGCATAGCCGAAGCCCCCTCTACTGCAAGCGCCTTTAGCAGCGCGCAGCTGCCATGATCAGCCGATCTGACCGTGGCAGTGCTTGTACTTCTTGCCCGAACCGCAAGGGCACGGCTCGTTGCGGCCGACCTTCTGCTCGGCGCGTACTGGTGCTGCGGCCACGGCGACGTCGCCCTCTTCGCCATTGCTCTCTTCAGCTGCCAGGGCCGAAGCATCGGCGTGCTGGAACTGCATGCGCTCGGCCATGGCTTCGGCTTCGCGACGCAGTCGGGCTTCTTCTTCGGCCGGGTCTTCGCGACGCACCTGAACGTGACTGAGCACGCGGATGGCGTCGCGCTTGATCGACTCCAGCAGTTCCTGGAACAGGGCGAAGGACTCGCGCTTGTATTCCTGCTTCGGGTTCTTCTGTGCATAACCACGCAGGTGGATGCCGTGACGCAGGTGATCCATGGTCGAAAGGTGGTCTTTCCACAGGTCGTCCAGCACGCGCAGCAGAATCTGCTTCTCGAAGGTACGCAGGGCCTCGGCGCTGGCCTGGGTTTCCTTCTCGTTGTATGCGCTCAGCAGCTCGGCAAGGATGCGCTCACGCAGGGTTTCTTCGTACAGTTTGTCATCTTCATCCAGCCACTGCTGGATAGGCAGCTTGATGCCGAAGTCGCTTTGCAGCGTCGACTCCAGGCCCGACACGTCCCACTGTTCTGGCATCGACTGCGGCGGGATATGGTTGTTGACCGCGGCGGTCAGCACTTCCTCGCGGAACTCGGCGATGGTGTCGCCAACGCTCTCGGCAGCCAGCAGGCTGTTGCGCATGTGATAGATCACTTTGCGCTGCTCGTTGGCCACGTCGTCGAATTCGAGCAGTTGCTTACGCATGTCGAAGTTACGCCCTTCGACCTTGCGCTGAGCCTTCTCAATGGCGTTGGTGACCATACGGTGCTCGATGGCTTCGCCGGACTGCATGCCGAGGGCCTTCATGAAGTTCTTCACCCGATCCGAGGCGAAGATACGCATCAGGTTGTCTTCCAGCGACAGGTAGAAGCGGCTGGAACCCGGATCGCCCTGACGGCCGGCACGACCACGCAGCTGGTTGTCGATACGACGCGACTCGTGGCGCTCGGAGGCGATCACGTGCAGGCCACCCGCTTCGATCACCTGCTGGTGACGCTTCTGCCACTCGGTCTTGATCTGCGCGATCTGCTCGTCGGTGGGGTTTTCCAGCGCCGCGACTTCCACTTCCCAGTTGCCACCGAGGAGGATGTCGGTACCACGGCCCGCCATGTTGGTGGCGATGGTCAGCGCCCCCGGACGACCGGCCTGGGCGATGATCTCGGCTTCCTTGTCGTGGAACTTGGCGTTGAGCACCTTGTGCTCGATGCCTTCCTTGTCCAGCAACTGGCTCACGTACTCGGACGTTTCGATGGTGGCGGTGCCGACCAGAATCGGACGGCCCTGGGCCTGGCAATCCTTGATGTCGGCGATGATCGCCTGGTACTTCTCTTCCTGGGTCAGATAGACCAGATCGTTGAAGTCCTTGCGCGCGACCGGCTTGTTGGTCGGGATCACCATCACGTCCAGACCATAGATCTGACGGAATTCGAACGCCTCGGTATCGGCGGTACCGGTCATGCCGGACAGCTTGTTGTAGAGGCGGAAGTAGTTCTGGAAGGTAGTCGAGGCCAGAGTCTGGCTCTCGGCCTGGATATTCACTCCCTCCTTCGCCTCGATGGCCTGGTGCAGGCCCTCGGAGAGGCGACGACCCTGCATGGTACGGCCGGTGTGCTCGTCGATCAGGATCACCTGGCCGTTCTGCACGATGTACTCGACATTGCGGTTGAACAGTTTGTGCGCACGCAGGCCGGCATACACGTGGGTCAGCAGGCCGAGGTTGTGCGCGGAGTAGAGGCTTTCACCTTCGGCCAGCAGACCGGCAGTGGTGAGCATCTCCTCGACATACTGGTGGCCGGCCTCGTTGAGTTCGACCTGGCGCGTTTTCTCGTCGACCTTGTAGTGACCTTCCTGAGTCACCACGCCTTCCTCTTCCTCGATGTGCTGCTTGAGGCGCGGGATCAGCTTGTTGATCTCGATGTACAGCTTGGAGCTGTCTTCGGCCTGACCGGAGATGATCAGCGGAGTACGAGCTTCGTCGATGAGGATGGAGTCGACTTCGTCGATCACGGCGAAATTCAGCTCACGCTGGAATTTGTCTTCCAGACTGAAGGCCATGTTGTCGCGCAGGTAGTCGAAACCGAATTCGTTGTTGGTGCCGTAGGTGATGTCGGCGGCGTATGCGGCACGCTTCTCTTCCGGGGGCTGGAAGGGGGTGACGATACCGACGGACAGGCCAAGGAACTCGTACAGCGGACGCATCCAGTTGGCGTCGCGGCGGGCCAGGTATTCGTTGACCGTGACCACGTGCACGCCCTTGCCGGACAGTGCATTGAGATAGACCGCCAGGGTACCTACGAGCGTCTTGCCCTCACCGGTACGCATCTCGGCGATCTTGCCTTCGTGCAGGGTCATGCCGCCGATCAACTGCACATCGAAGTGACGCATACCCATCACACGCTTGCCGGCCTCACGGGCCACGGCAAAGGCTTCGGGAAGCAGCTTATCGAGGGTTTCGCCCTGGGCCAGACGGCCCTTGAACTCTTCGGTCTTGCCACGCAGTTGTTCGTCCGAGAGGGCAATCATCTGCTCTTCGAGAACGTTGACGGACTGCACCGCCTTGAGCAAGCGTTTGACTTCACGCTCATTCTTACTTCCGAAAAGTTTTCTAAACAGAGGCGCAAACATATCGACAGGATCTTCCGGCGAATGGATGGAGGTCGGCGCAAATCGCGACCTGGCAGCCAGCATGGCTGCAGGCGAAGGGGGCATTCTACCCGGAAAACTCAGGGAGGAAAGTGACGTTGTCAGCCCGTTGCTGCCGTGTGATGGCGCAGGCCGCGCATCCCCGGTTAGCCAGGGGCGCGACGTGAAACGTTATATGGGGATGAATGCTGGCAATTCAAGGCCAGCCAGCGCCCCAGAGTTACTCGACGCCGTTGGCGCGCGCGATATAAAGAGCGGGATTGACCTGTCGGCCATCCTTGCTGACTTCGAAATGCACGTGATAACCGGTGGAGCGACCACTGCGACCGACCTTGGCGATGACCTGGCCGCGCTGCACCAGATCACCGATCTGCACGGTGTTGCTCTGATTGTGAGCGTAGAGCGTGACGTAGCCATCGGCGTGGCTGATTTCCACGGTATTGCCGTAACCATTCTTCCTGCCGGCAAAGGTCACTACGCCAGCAGCAACCGAAACCACATCACTGCCGGGCTTGGCTGCGAAATCGATGCCCTTGTGAACGCTGGTGCGGCCGGTCAGCGGATGCACGCGACGGCCGAAAGGTGACGACACATAACCGTGCAAAACCGGGCGACCGGACAGGGTTTCGGCCTCGCTCAGGCGGCGCTCGCCAAGCAGTTGCTCCAGCACTTCCAGCTGCTGTTCACGGCTTTCGACACGCAGCGCCAGCTCATCCAGGGCGTTCATGAAAGGTGGCGGTGCATAAGCCGAAGCACCTAGCGCATCTTCGGCACCGCCCTGACCGACACTGAGGGAGAAGTCGAACTCTCCAGCGTCAAGCTCAGCCAGTTCGGTGAGACGCTCACCGAGCGCATCGAGACGGGTGAGGCGCGCCTGCAAATCCGCAACGTGTACGGCGAATGCGTCGAGCTGACGTTGCGCGTCCTGGCGCACGGCGCCGACCTGCTCACGCTGCTGGTCGAGCGCTTCGACCAGCGAGGTGTCGACCACTGGTTCGGCGGTCAACCACTTGGCGCCCATTGCAGCACCGGCGGCCAGGCTCAGGATCAGCAGCAGGACAACCGACAACAGCAACCAGCGCAAGTCCAGATGGATCGTTCGCGCCGAACCGTGACGGCTATTTAACAAGATGATATGCATGGCTTCCCCTTTTCGCAGAACACAGGCCGACAGCACGCTCTGCTACCATGACGACTCTGCAACTTAAGGCTTCCTGCCATGACGTTTCGTCCCTTGCCGGCCCAGGCACCCGCTAAGCTGTTACGCGAAGCCAAGCCCCTGAAAGCGCTGTTCGGTCAGGCACAACGCCTGACTCACCTGCAGCGTCTTGTCGATAGCCAGCTACAGCCCGCTGCCCGGGAACACTGTCACGTAGCGTCCTGGCGCGAGGGCTGTTTGCTATTGATAGTGACCGATGGCCACTGGGCAACACGCCTGCGTTATCAGCAAAGAAGACTGCAACGACAACTACAGGCACTCGAAGAATTCGCGACCTTAACGAAAATCATGTTCAAGGTGCAACCTCAAGGCGGCCAGAATCGTGGAACCGGTCGCACCTTGCACTTGTCAGATAGCGCCGCGCAAAGCATCCAGGCGACAGCCGAAGGCATCAGCGATCCCAGGCTGCGCGCGGCACTTGAGCGTCTGGCCAGTCATACGCAGAAAGGCGAATAACACCCTCGCTCCGTTCGTCGCCGTGCTTCTCTTCGCCGCACTCGCCAGACAAATGGCGCCATATTTTCTTACAGCAAAAGCCACTCCACTGAACGACCAACCATAAAAAAGGCCACCCGAAGGTGGCCTTAATTGAAGCGGGAAAGAGAGTGCGTTTACACAGCCGCAACCGGGCGCATGTAAGAGATCGGTGCGAGCTTGGCGTCCTCGAAGGTCACCATTTCCCAGGCATCGGTCTGCTCGATCAACGTACGCAGCAAACGATTGTTCAGTGCGTGACCAGACTTGAAGCCCTTGAACTCGCCGATCAGGCTGTTACCCAGCAGGTACAGGTCGCCGATGGCATCGAGAATCTTGTGTTTGACGAATTCGTCCTCGTAGCGCAGGCCGTCTTCGTTGAGCACACGATATTCGTCGACCACGATGGCGTTTTCCACACTGCCACCGAGTGCCAGGTTCTGCGAACGCAGGAACTCGATGTCACGCATGAAGCCGAAGGTGCGGGCCCGGCTGACTTCCTTGACGAAAGACGTGCTGGAGAAATCCACACTGGCGCTCTGCGTGCGATTGCGGAACACGGGGTGATCGAAGTCGATTTCGAAGCTCACCTTGAAACCATCGAAAGGCACGAAGGTGGCGCGCTTGTCGCCCTCCTCCACAGTCACCTCCCGCAGGATGCGGATGAACTTCTTCGGCGCGTCCTGCTCCTGCAGGCCAGCGGATTGAATCAGGAATACAAAGGGACCCGCACTGCCATCCATGATCGGCACTTCGGACGCGGAGAGCTCGACGTAGGCGTTATCGATGCCCAGGCCTGCCATGGCCGAAAGCAGGTGCTCTACCGTATCCACCTTGACATCACCATTGATCAACGTAGTCGACATGGTGGTTTCACCGACATTCCCGGCCAGCGCGCGGATTTCCACGACGGGGTCGAGGTCGGTACGACGAAACACGATACCGGTATCCACCGGAGCCGGCTTCAGGGTCAGGTAAACCTTCTCCCCCGAATGCAGGCCAACGCCGGTGGCACGGATGATGTTCTTCAGGGTGCGTTGTCTGATCATGGCTTGGCCGCTATATCGCTAGTTGCGAACTGTTTTCAACAATGGTCGGGAATGATAGCAGAACCGACCTTTGCTGAACACCAATCACCCTTATACTCCTGATAAATTCCATCAATCAGCCTGGCGACGCAGGAAAGCCGGAATATCCAGGTAATCGAGATCATCCTGGGTATTGAGCTTGGCTGCAGTGGCCGCACCGCCATGACTCTGGCGCTGTACGGTCGGACGCTCGTAGTCCTTGTAGTTGACCGACTGCTCGCTGCGCGGCTGCGCGGCAGGCTGCTGGGCAACCGGCTGGCTGACGGCGACCTGAACGGTGTTGTCGACCACCTTCACCGGCTTCTCCATACGCGCGCCGAGGCCGGTAGCGACCACGGTGACGTGCAGTTCGTCGCGCATGTCAGCGTCGATCACGGTGCCGACCTTGACGGTGGCGTGCTCGGAAGCGAACTGTTCGATGATGTTGCCGACGTCGGAGTACTCACCCAGCGACAGGTCAGGACCGGCAGTGATGTTCACCAGGATGCCGCGCGCGCCCTGCAGGTTTACGTCTTCCAGCAGCGGGTTGCGGATCGCCGCCTCGGTCGCTTCACGCGCACGGTTCGGACCGCTGGCGCAGCCGGTGCCCATCATGGCCATGCCCATTTCGCTCATCACGGTCTTCACGTCGGCGAAGTCGACGTTGATCATGCCCGGACGCTTGATGATGTCGGAGATACCGCGCACCGCACCAGCCAGCACGTCGTCAGCCTTGGCGAAGGCGGACAGCAGGCTGGCGTCCTTACCGAGGATGGTCAGCAGTTTTTCGTTAGGGATGGTGATCAGCGAGTCGACACTCTCGGACAGCGCGCGGATGCCTTCATCGGCGATGACCATGCGCTTCTTGCCCTCGAACGGGAACGGACGGGTCACCACGGCCACGGTGAGAATGCCCAGTTCCTTGGCTACCTCGGCGATCACCGGCGCAGCGCCGGTACCGGTACCACCACCCATGCCGGTAGTGATGAACACCATGTCGGTGCCGGCAAGCACTTCGGCGATGCGCTCGCGATCTTCCAGCGCGGCCTGACGACCGACTTCCGGATTGGCGCCAGCACCCAGGCCCTTGGTCACGCCCGGGCCAAGCTGCAGCACGGTACGCGCGCCGATGTTCTTCAGCGCCTGCGCATCGGTATTGGCGCAGATGAACTCGACGCCCTCGATGTTGCTGATCGCCATGTGATTGACTGCGTTGCCGCCGCCACCACCGACACCGATTACTTTGATAACCGCGCTTTGCGGAATGTTATCTACTAGTTCGAACATGATCCCTCTCCTTCCTTTCTAGTTGTAACGCCTACTGCAAATTTAGAAATTGCCTTGTACCCAACGCTTGATGCGTTCGAGTACCGGGGTTTTGCTTTCGTCCTGGTAAGGACTGCCCACCGACATGGAAATGCCGTCGTTCTGCTTCTGCAGCCCATACAACAGCAAGCCCACACCGGTGGAATAAATCGGGTTGCGCACCACGTCACCCATGCCCTTGACGCTGTGCGGTACACCAAGCCGCACCGGCATGTGGAAGATCTCCTCGGCCAGCTCGACCGCACCTTCCATCTTCGCCGTGCCGCCGGTCATGACGATGCCGGCCGGGATCAGGTCTTCGTAACCGCTGCGACGCAGCTCGGCCTGAACCAGGGTGAACAGCTCGTCGTAACGCGGCTCGACGACTTCGGCCAGGGACTGACGCGAGAGGTCGCGCGGCGGACGGTCACCAACGCTGGGCACCTTGATGGTTTCGCCAGCACCGGCCAGTTTGGCCAGGGCGCAGGCGTAGCGAATCTTGATTTCCTCGGCGTACTGGGTCGGCGTACGCAGGGCCATGGCGATGTCGTTGGTGACCTGGTCACCCGCAATCGGGATCACCGCGGTGTGGCGAATGGCGCCTTCGGTGAAGATGGCGATATCGGTGGTGCCGCCGCCGATGTCCACCAGGCACACGCCCAGTTCCTTCTCGTCCTCGGTCAGTACCGAATAAGCGGATGCAAGCTGCTCGAGGATGATGTCGTCGACTTCCAGGCCGCAGCGACGCACGCATTTCTCGATGTTCTGCGCAGCGTTCACGGCGCAGGTCACCACGTGCACCTTGGCCTCCAGGCGTACGCCGGACATGCCCAGCGGCTCACGCACACCTTCCTGGTTGTCGATCACGTAGTCCTGCGCCAGGGTGTGCAGCACGCGCTGGTCCGCCGGGATCGCCACGGCCTGCGCAGCGTCGAGCACGCGCTCGATATCCGCCGGGCTCACTTCGCGATCACGGATGGCGACGATACCGTGGCTGTTCAGGCTGCGGATGTGGTTGCCGGCCACGCCGACGAACGCCGAGTGAATGCGGCAGCCCGCCATCAGTTGCGCCTCTTCGACTGCGCGCTGGATCGAGGCTACGGTGGATTCGATATTGACCACCACGCCCTTCTTCAGCCCGCGCGACGGATGAGTGCCGATACCGACGATTTCCAGCTGGCCGTCGGCCGTCACCTCGCCCACCAGCGCCACTACCTTGGAGGTGCCGATGTCCAGGCCAACGATCATCTTGCCGCTCTGCGCGCTATTCATTTAGTCCTGCCTCTCCTCAATTCACTTTCTGCTCGGCCGTGGCCGGCTCCACCGGCTCACGCCAGGCCACGGCCAGGCCGTTGGCATAACGCAGGTCGATGCGCGCGATGTTCGCGCTTTGTTCTTTCAACTCCCGCTCATAGATGGCGGCGAAACGACGCATTTTTTCCACCACGTGATCACGTCCCAGCAGGATGTCGATGCGTTGGCCGCTGGCGTTCTCGGTAGCCGAGAGGAACCAGCTGCCGCGTTCGCGCAACTGCAGCCCGACCACGGTGAAGCCCATCGGCCGCAGCAATTGGCTGAGCATCTGATACTGCTGCATCACCTTTGGCTGCGCCCGCTTCGGGCCGGACAGCTGCGGCAGATGCTGGTAGTTGTCCAGTTCCTGTGGCGCGAACGCCTGCCCCTGGTTGTTGAGCAGCGCCTCGTCACCCCAACGGGCGATGGGCAGCTGTTCTTCCAGGCGCACGTCGATCTGATCCGGCCAGACGCGACGCACTTCGGCGTGGGCGATCCAGGGCATGCGCTCGAGCTCCTCGCGCATACCGCGCAGGTCAGCGCTGAAGAAGCTCGCCTCGATGTACGGCGCGATCCGCCGCTGCACCGCCTGCTGACTGACATAAGCCAGATCACCCTGCACACTGATGCGCGCGATCGGGCGGTCGGCGTAAGGCAGCAGGCGCAGAGCCCCCTCGTATGCGCCAAAACCCAGACCGACCAGCACCAGCGGCCAGAGCAGCCGTCCAACCCAGGAGAAATCCGCCTTGGGCATGCGCAGACGCATCGGCTCCTTGGCCACCAGACGGCTGGCGCCACGCGGCGCGGGCTTGCCGCGTTGCGGAGCCCTCAGCGAGTCCTGATGACGCAGAGCGATGCTCATCGCTTAACCCCTCGCCTCGACGCTGTCAGCCAGGATCGCCAGCACCAGTTGCTGGAAATCCAGACCAGCAGCACGCGCGGCCATCGGTACCAGGCTGTGATCGGTCATGCCCGGTACGGTGTTCACTTCCAACAGCCAGAACTGGCCACTGGCATCCTGCATCACGTCGGCACGCGCCCAACCCTGAGTACCCACGGCCTCGCAGGCGCGCGCGGTCAATTCCTTGAGCTCGGCTTCCTTTTCGGCAGACAAGCCACAGGGAATGCGGTACTGGGTGTCATCGGCCAGGTACTTGGCGTCGTAGTCGTAGAACGTGTGCGGAGTGCCGAGCCCGATGGGCGGCAGCACCTCGCCACGCAGCACAGCGATGGTGTATTCGGGGCCGGCGATCCACTGCTCGACCAGCACCTGGCTGTCGTAGCGCGCGGCGTCCTGCCAGGCAGCAATCAGCGCCTCGACGCTGTCGACCTTGGCCATGCCGATGCTGGAACCTTCATGCGCCGGTTTGACGATCAGCGGGAAGCCCAGCTCAGTGGCAGCAGCCTCGCAGTCAGCCCGCGAGGTCAGCACGGCATGGCGCGGCGTCGGCAGGCCGAGGCTGTGCCAAACCTGCTTGGTGCGCAGCTTGTCCATCGCCAGCGCAGAGGCCAGGATGCCGCTGCCGGTGTAGGGAATGCCGGCGCACTCGAGCAGGCCCTGCATGGAGCCATCTTCGCCACCACGGCCGTGCAGCACGATAAAGGCGCGGTCGATCTTCTCGCGATTCAGGCGCTGCAGGAAATCATCACCCACGTCGATGCCGAAGGCGTCCACACCACCGGCCTGCAGGGCGCTGAGCACGGCGTTGCCGGATTTCAGCGACACCTCGCGCTCGGCGCTCTTGCCGCCGAACAACACGGCGACGCGACCGAAGGCCTTGGGATCGAGGGTACTGTGCAAACTCATTTCGACTCCCCTACGAACAGCGGGTGTTTGATCAGTTGCGGTGCCACTGCGCCGATATCGCCCGCGCCCTGGCACAGCAGGATGTCGCCGGCACGCAGCAGCGGTTTGAGCAGCGGAGCCAGGTCGGCACCGCGCTCGACATAGATCGGATCGAGCTGGCCACGCTGACGGATGCTGTGGCACAGCTGGCGGCTGTCAGCGCCCGGGATCGGCTCTTCGCCAGCCGGATAGACTTCCACCAGCAGCAGCACGTTGGCTTCGCCGAGCACCTGCACGAAGTCGTCGTACAGATCACGGGTACGGCTGTAGCGGTGCGGCTGGTAGACCATCACCAGGCGACGCTCCGGCCAGCCGCCACGCACGGCCTTGATCACTGCAGCCACTTCACGCGGGTGATGGCCGTAGTCATCGACCAGCATCACGCTGCCACCGTCCACCGGCAGTTCGCCGTAGACCTGGAAGCGCCGGCCGACACCCTGAAAGCCTGACAGGCCGCTGACAATGGCGGCATCGTCGATGCCTTCGTCGGTGGCGATGGCGATGGTCGCCAGGGCGTTGAGCACGTTGTGGTTGCCCGGCATGTTCACCGACACGTCGAGCGGCTCGCAGTCCGGGCGCAGCACGGTGAAGTAAGTGCGCATGCCTTCCTGGCGCACGTTGATCGCACGCACGTCGGCGTCTTCGGCGAAGCCGTAGGTCATGGTCGGGCGGCCAACCTGCGGCAGCAGCTCGCGCACAACCGGGTCGTCCACGCAAAGCACGGCCAGACCATAGAACGGCAGGTTGTGCAGGAACTCGATGAAGGTCTTCTTCAGCCTGTTGAAGTCGCCGCCGTAGGTGCTCATGTGATCAGCGTCGATATTGGTGACCACCGAGACCATGGGCTGCAGATGCAGGAAGCTGGCATCGCTCTCATCGGCTTCCGCGATCAGGAAGCGGCTGGAGCCGAGCTGGGCATTGGTGCCGGCCGCATTCAGCCGCCCACCGATGACGAAGGTCGGGTCAAGACCACCGGCGGCGAACACCGACGCCAGCAGACTGGTGGTGGTGGTCTTGCCATGCGTGCCGGCCACGGCGATGCCGTGACGGTAGCGCATCAACTCGGCGAGCATCTCGGCACGCGGCACCACCGGGATACGCCGCTCCAGCGCGGTGGCGACTTCCGGGTTGCTGGTGTTGACGGCACTGGATACCACCAGTACATCGGCTTGCTCAGCGTTCTCGGCAGCATGACCGATGAAGATCTGTGCGCCGAAACTCTTCAGGCGCTCAGTGACGGCCGAGGCCTTTAGGTCGGAGCCGGATACTTCGTATCCCAGGTTCAGCAGCACTTCGGCGATGCCGCACATGCCCACGCCGCCGATTCCGACGAAATGGATGCGGCGGATACGGCGCATGCGCCGAACTTCGGCTTTGACCGCAGCGGGAGACTTAGCCACGCATCACCTCCTGGCAAATGTCGACCACCGTGCGGGTGGCATCGGGCTTGGCCAGGCGACGCGCGGTGGCGCCCATGACATTGAGTTTTTCCAGGTGCATCAGAACCTCGGTAAGCTGCGCGGCGAGCGTGTCCGCGTCAGTGGCATGTTGCGCAAGAAGGACAGCGGCGCCCTCCTTCGCCAGATATTCGGCATTGCGGCTCTGGTGGTCGTCGATGGCGTGCGGCAGTGGCACGAGAAACGACGGCAGACCGGCTGCGGCCAGTTCGCTGACAGTCAGCGCACCGGCGCGGCAAACCACCAGATCGGCCCAGCCATAAGCGCGAGCCATATCCTTGATGAAGGGCGCGACCTCGGCTTCGACCGCGGCATCGCGATAACGCTCCGCAGTGATTTCGGCATGTTGCTTGCCCGCCTGATGGAACACCTGCGGACGTACGTCGGCAGAGATTTTCCCCAGCGCGGCAGGCAGCAATTTGTTCAGCGGCTCGGCACCCAGGCTGCCGCCCAGCACCAGCAGTTTCGGCTTGCGACCGGCCAGCGGCTCGCGCGGCGTTTCCAGGAACAGCTCCTCACGCACCGGGTTGCCAGTGGTGCGGCGCTTGTCGGAAACCGCGAAGGTGTTTGGGAAAGCCTCGCAGATGCGCGTGGCGATGTGCGACAGCAGGCGATTAGCAGTACCGGCCACGGCATTCTGTTCATGAATCACCAGCGGCACACCGGCCATGCGCGCGGCCAGACCGCCGGGACCGGTGACATAACCGCCCATACCGAGCACGCACACTGGCTGCAGTTCACGCACGATGCGACGTGCCTGCAGCAACGAACGCAGCAGTTGGAACGGCGCCTTGAGCAAGGACAGCTTGCCCTTGCCACGCAGGCCGCTGACGTTGATCAGGTGCAGCGGCAGGCCTGCCTGCGGGACCAGTTCGTTCTCGATGCCACGCGGCGTGCCCAGCCAGTGCACGGCGTAACCGCGCGCCTGGAACTCGCGCGCGCAGGCCAGCGCCGGGAATACGTGACCACCGGTGCCGCCGGCCATGATCAGCACATTACCGCGCATGGCTGACCTCCTCGGCAAAATCCGCTTCGGTAAAATCCACGTCCTCGTTACCCAGGATGTTGCGCCGCTCCCACTCGATACGCAGCAGCAGCGCCAGACTCACGCAGCAGATCACCAGCGACGAGCCGCCGTAGCTGAGGAACGGCAGGGTCAGTCCCTTGGTCGGCAACAGACCAGTGTTCACGCCGATATTGATCAGGAACTGACCGATCCACAGGAACGCCAGACCGTAGGCGACATAGGCGGAGAAGAATTGCTTGGCCTTCTCGGCCCACAGACCGACGTACAGCGCACGCACGCTGACGAAGACGAACAGCCCCAGGGTGGCCAGCGCGCCAACCAGGCCGAGCTCCTCGGCCAGCACCGAGAAGACGAAGTCTGTGTGGGCTTCCGGCAGGTAGAACTGCTTCTGAATACTGTTGCCCAGACCAACACCGAACCACTCGCCGCGGCCGAAGGCGATCAGTGCCTGGGTCAGCTGGTAGCCTGCGCCGTACTGGTCGGCCCAAGGGTCGGTGAAGGTGATCAGGCGCTGCAGACGGTATTCCTGGGTCTGCACCAGGACGAACACCGCGCCGACCGCCAGGGCCACCATCAGGCCGAAGCGCAGCAGGCCGACGCCGCCGAGGAACAGCATGGCCATGGCCGAGCCCATCATCACCACGGTGGCGCCGAAGTCAGGCTCCAGCAGCAACAGACCGGCCATCGGCAGCAGCACGACGAAAGGTTTGAAGAAACCGGCCCAGCTCTCGCGCACCTCTTCCTGGCGGCGCACCAGGTAGCCGGCCAGGTAGACCACCACGAACACCTTGGCGATCTCCGACGGTTGCACGTTGAAGGCGCCGAAGCCGATCCAGCGCCGCGCACCATTGACCTCACGGCCGATGCCCGGCACCAGCACCAGCACCAGCAGGGCGAAAGCCGCCAGCAGCATGATCCAGCCGTAACGCTGCCAGATGCTCATCGGCACCATCAGCACCACGCCAGCGGCACCGAGACCGATCACCAGGTAAATCAGATGGCGAATCATGTGATAGAGCGGGCTGCCGGTCTGCGCCGCGGCCACTTCCGAAGACGCCGAAGCGATCATCACCAGGCCGAGGCCGAGCAGGCCCAGGCAACCGGCAAGCAGCGGGAAGTCCAGATCGAGGCCGCGACCCAGCAGCGGCGAGGGACGAATCTGCAGGAAGGACAGCATCATTGGAGTCCCTCCACAGCCAGGGCGAACAGACGTCCGCGCTCTTCGAAGTTCTTGAACATGTCCAGGCTGGCGCAGGCCGGCGACAGCAGCACGGCGTCGCCGGCCTCGGCCAGCTCGCTGCAACGCTGCACCGCTTCCTCCAGACTCGCTACCCGCACCTGCGGTACGGCGTCGCCCAGGGTGTCGGCCAGGCGCTGAGCATCACGCCCCAGGAGCACCACCGCACGGCAGAAACGTGCGACCGGATTCTTCAGCGCGGTGAAATCTGCGCCCTTGCCATCGCCACCGGCGATCAACACCAGCTTGCCGGCGATATCCGCGCCCAGGCCTTCGATGGCTGCCAATGCCGCTCCGACGTTGGTGGCCTTGGAGTCATCGTAATAATTCACCCCGGCGCGCTCACCGACCCACTGGCAGCGATGCGGCAAACCGGCGAACTGACGCAGGGAGCTCAGCATGGCCTCCATCGGCAGGCCCACGGCATGACCGAGCGCCAACGCCGCCAGGGCGTTGGACTGGTTGTGCGCACCACGGATCTTCAGTTCGCTCACCGGCAGCAGCGCGTCGAAACGAAACGCCAGGCACTTCTCGCCGTTGTCCTCAAGCAAACCGAAGCGCTTGAAGTCCGGTTTGCCTAGGCCAAATTCCCAGCAGGTGACCTGGTCGGCGATCAGCGGGCGTGACAGCGCGTCGTCGCGGTTGATCACCACCTGACGGGCGCCACGAAAGATCCGGTGCTTGGCCAGGTGATAGGCCGGCAGGCCGCTGTAGCGGTCCATGTGGTCTTCGCTGATGTTCAGGCAGGTGGCCACTTCGGCGTTGAGCTGATCGGTGGTCTCCAGTTGGAAGCTGGACAACTCCAGCACGTACAGCTCGATATCGTCGGCCAGCAGATCCAATGCCGGCGTACCCAGGTTGCCACCCACGGCGACACGCTTACCGGCAGCGGCCGCCATCTCGCCGACCAGGGTGGTGACGGTGCTCTTGGCGTTGGAGCCGGTGATGGCGACGATCGGTGCCTTGGCGTGGCGGGCGAACAGATCGATATCGCCAGACAGCTTGACCCCACGCGCAGCGGCTTCGGCCAGCGCTGGAGTCGCCACGGCCAGGCCGGGGCTTACGTACAGTTCCGAGGCGCGGCAGAGGAAATCCACGTCCAACTCGCCGCAACGCACTTCCACCTGCGGGTAGTCACGCTTGAGCGTCTCCAGCTCCGGCGGGTTCGCGCGCGTATCGGCCACGGCAAAGCGCACGCCCTGCTGCGCCAGGAAGCGCACCAGGGACATGCCGCTCTTGCCGAGGCCGACAACGATGCGGAACTGGTCGGAAGCGATCAATGACACGCTCTATTACCTCAGTTTCAGGGTGGCCAGGCCGATCAGCACGAGAATCACCGTGATGATCCAGAAACGGACGATCACGCGTGGCTCAGGCCAGCCCTTGAGTTCGAAATGGTGGTGAATCGGTGCCATGCGGAATACGCGCTTGCCGGTCAGCTTGAAGCTGGCGACCTGGATGATCACCGACAGGGTTTCCATGACGAACACCCCGCCCATGATGAACAGCACGACTTCCTGGCGAACGATCACGGCGATGGTGCCCAACGCGGCGCCGAGCGCCAGCGCGCCGACGTCACCCATGAACACCTGCGCCGGGTAGGTGTTGAACCACAGAAAGCCCAGGCCGGCGCCAACCAGCGCGGCGCAGAACACGATCAGCTCGCCGGCGCCCGGCACATAAGGAATCAGCAGGTACTCGGCGAAGTTCACGTTGCCCGACAGGTAGCAGAAGATCGCCAGCGCACCGGCCACCATCACGGTGGGCAGGATGGCCAGGCCGTCGAGGCCGTCGGTAAGGTTCACCGCATTGCTGGTGCCGACGATGACGAAGTAGGTCAGCACCACGAAGCCGGCGCCCAGGGGAATGGCGACGTCCTTCAGCAGCGGCAGGATCAGGGTGGTCTCCACCGGGTTCTGCGCAGTCATATAAAGGAAGACGGCAGCAGCGAGGCCGAACACCGATTGCCAGAAATACTTCCAGCGGCTCGGCAGACCACGCGAGTTCTTCTCGATCACCTTGCGGTAGTCATCGACCCAACCGATGGCGCCGAACGCCAGGGTCACGGCCAGCACCACCCAGACGTAGCGGTTGGACAGGTCGGCCCAGAGCAACGTGCTCACGGTGATGGCACTGAGGATCAGCGCACCGCCCATGGTCGGCGTGCCTTTCTTCGACAGATGCGACTGCGGGCCATCGTGGCGCACCGCCTGACCGATCTGACGTATCTGCAGGGTACGGATCATCCACGGGCCGAGCCACAGCGACAGCGCCAGGGCGGTGAGCACGCCGAGGATGCCGCGCAGGGTCAGGTACTGAAAGACCGCGAAGCCCTTGTGGAACTGTTGCAGGTACTCCGCCAGCAGCAGCAGCATTTAGTGAATCTCCCCAGATACGCCACACAGCGCCGCCACGACCTTGTCCATGGCAGCGCTGCGTGAACCCTTGATTAGTAGTGTGCTGCCGGCCTGTTCGGCACGCAGTGCTTCGATCAGCTCAGCCTGATCGACGAAGTGACGGCCTTTTGAGCCGAACTCCTCGACCGCATGCCGCATCAGCGGGCCAACGGCATACAGTGCATCGACCTTGCCGGACGCATGGCGGCCGACATCGCGATGGCCCTGTTCGGCCCATTCGCCCAGCTCGCCCATGTCTCCCAGCACCAGAACGGTGCGACCGGAGAAGCCGGCGAGTATATCCACCGCCGCACACATGGACACCGGGTTGGCGTTGTAACTGTCATCGATGACTCGCACGCCGTTCGGCGCCAGCTGCGCTACGGCGCGGCCCTTGACCGGTTGCAGGCTTTCCAGTCCTTCGACCATGGCGACCAACGGCATGCCCAGGGCATGAGCGGCAGCACAGGCCGCCAGCGCATTGGCCACGTTGTGCTCGCCCAGCAGGTTGAGCTGAATGCGCGCGCTGCCGACCGGGCTACGCAGGGTGAAACCCTGACAGCCACGCTCGTCGCGGGCCAGATCGCTGCCGTGGAAGTCAGCGCGGGTGTCGCGCAAGGCAAAGCTCAGCACCTTGCGTCCGGCAGCGCGGCGCTGCCAGGTGATGAAAGCCTTGTCATCCAGGTTGAGCACGGCCACGCCATCGTTCGGCAGGCCTTCGAGGATCTCGCCCTTGGCCTCGACGATCTTTTCCGGACCGCCGAACTCGCCCACATGGGCATTGCCGGCATTGGTGATGATCGCTACCTGCGGTCGGGTCAGGCTGACGGTATAGGCGATCTCACCAACATGGTTGGCGCCCAGCTCGATCATCCCGGCGCGATGCTCCGGGGCCAGCTCCAGCAGGGTCAGTGGCGCACCGAGGTCGTTATTGAGATTGCCACGCGTGGCCAGTACCGCGCCGCCGAGGCCGGCACGCAGAATGGACGCGAGCATTTCCTTGACGCTGGTCTTGCCGCTGGAACCGGTCACCGCAGCCAGCGGGCCGGTGAAGGCCTGGCGATTCAGCGCGCCCAGCTGACCGAGCGCCATGCGAGTATCGGCCACCAGCAATTGTGGCAACGGTGCATTCGCCACCTCACGCTCGACCAGCGCGGCGACCGCGCCCTTGGCGGCAACCTCGGCCAGATAGTCATGGCCGTCGAAGCGCGGCCCGCTCAGCGCTATGAACAGTTGGCCCGCAGCGATGGTGCGGCTATCAGTGCCCACGGCCGAGAAAGCGACATCGGCGCCAATCACGCGCGCGTTCAAGTCAGCGGCGACTTCGCTGAGCAGCCAGGGCTTAAGCATGCGCGGCCTCCCAGGCCGCCAGGGCCTTGTTCGCTTCGATAAGGTCGGAGAACGGCTGACGCACGCCCATGATTTCCTGGTAATCCTCGTGACCCTTGCCCGCCAGCACCACTACATCGGCGGCTTCGGCCTGGGCGATCAGTCGGGCGATGGCATCGCCACGACCGTGAATGAACTGCACCTGCTCCGGCACCGCAAAACCTGCGCGGATATCGGCAACGATCTGCGCCGGCGCTTCCGTACGCGGGTTGTCATCGGTCACCCACACCGTATCGGCCAGGCGCTCGGCAACTGCTGCCATCAGCGGACGCTTGCCACGGTCACGATCGCCGCCGCAACCGAACAGGCACACCAGACGCCCTTCGACATGCGGACGCATGGCTTCGAGAACCTTCTCCAGTGCATCGGGGGTGTGCGCGTAGTCGACCACCACCAGCGGCTTGTCGCCGCCACCGAGGCGTTGCATGCGACCTGCAGGCCCCTGCAGTTGCGGCAGGACCTTGAGAATCTCGTCGAGGGCGTAGTCCAGGCCCAACAGCGCACCGACCACCGCCAGCAGGTTACTGAGATTGAAGCGGCCGAGCAGATTGCTGCGCAGCACACCTTCGCCACGCGGAGTCACCAGACGAGCACGCACACCGTGATCATCGAAGTGCGCTTCGCTGCAATAAAGGAAGGCGCTGGCATCGTTCAGGCTGTAACCGATCAGACGCGACTCGTGCGCCTGCACAGCCAGTTCACGACCAAAGGCGTCATCCAGGTTGATCACCCGGCAACGCAGATTCGGCCAGGCGAACAGCTTGGCCTTGGCAGCGCCATAGGCTTCCATGCTGCCGTGGTAATCGAGGTGATCACGCGACAGGTTGGTGAATACCGCCACGTCGAATTCCAGCGCCGCGGCACGACCCTGGTCCAGACCATGGGAAGAGACCTCCATGGCCACGGCACGAGCGCCGGCCTGCTTGAGCGAAGCCAGGGTGGCCTGCACGCCGACCGGATCGGGCGTGGTGTGCTTGCCCTGCTCCAGCGCGCCATGGAAGCCGGTACCCAGGGTACCGACGATGCCACAGCGCTGACCAAGCAAATCCAGTGCCTGGGCCAGCAACTGGCTGACGCTGGTCTTGCCGTTGGTACCTGTAACACCGATCAGGTGCAACGCGCGGCTCGGCTCACCGTAGAAGCGCCCGGCAATGGCCGAAAGCTGGCCGGCCAGCCCCTTGACCGGCACCAGCACAGCACTATCGGCATGCATGGGTGCAGCACCTTCGGCCTCGAAGGCCACTGCCGCAGCGCCGCGCGCAATGGCATCGGCGATATGTACGCGGCCATCCTGCTGGGTACCCGGCACCGCCAGGAACAGATCACCCGGACGCACCTTGCGGCTATCGAGTGTCAGTTCACGAATCAGCACACTGCTCCCGGCAGCTGGCAACAATTGATTGAGCGACATGGGCATCAGTTGCGCCCTCCCTGGCCAACGGCGGCCATCTTCTGCTCGGGCGGCGGCAGATTATCTGGCGCGATATTCATCAAACGTAGCGAACCTGCCATCACCCGGCTGAACACCGGTGCAGAGATCAGGCCGCCGTAATAAGCGCCCTTGCCAGGTTCGTCGATCACCACGACCAGCGCGATACGCGGGTCCTGTGCCGGGGCGAAGCCAGCGAACAGGGAACGGTAGGAATTGGTCTGGTAGCCCTTGGCGCCAGAGTTGGTCTTGCGCGCGGTGCCACTCTTGCCCGCGACGTGGTAACCCGGCACCTGGGCGCGGAACACGCCACGCGGTGCTTCGATGACCTGCTGCAGCATGCCTTGCAGGGTCTTGGCCACGTCGGCCGGAACCACCTGCGTCGCACTGGGCTTCTCATCCACGCGGATCATCGACAGCGGCGTCATCCCACCGCCATTGGCCAGCGCTGCATACGCATGGGCCAGTTGCACCGCCGTGACTGACAGACCATAGCCGTAGGACAAGGTGGCCGTTTCGGCCTCGCGCCACTTGCGATGATTGGGCAGGTTACCCACCCGCTCACCGGGGAACCCCAGCCCTGTATCACGGCCGAAGCCGAGATTGCTGAATACATGATGCAACTGCTCGCCGCCGACATCGAAGGCAACCTTGCTCATGCCGACGTTGCTGGAATTGATCAGAATGCCGGTCAGGTCCAGCGCCGGCCCCTGAGTGCGTGACACGTCACGAATGGTGTAACGACCGATCTGCAGCGTGCCGTTACCGACCTGAACGATGTCACTGGGCTTCCAGCGCCCCGTTTCCAGCGCGGCAGCCATCGACAGCGGCTTGATGGTCGAGCCGGGCTCGAATACGTCGATCATGGCGCGGTTGCGCATGGCGGCCGGGGTCAGGTTACGGCGATTGTTCGGGTTGTAGGTGGGATGGTTGACCATCGCCAGCACTTCACCGGTCTTCACATCGACCATCACCAGGCTGCCAGCCTTGGCGTCGTTTTCCAGCAGCGCATTGCGCAGCTCGCGATGGGCCAGGTACTGCAGGCGCAGATCAATGGACAACGCCAAGGCCTTGCCAGCCTTGGCGTTCTGCGCGACCTGCACGTCCTTGATCAACTTGCCACGCCGATCCTTGAGCACCTGACGCTTGCCCGGCACACCAGCCAGCCAGTCTTCGTAAGCCAGCTCCATGCCTTCACGCCCACGGTCGTCGATGTCGGTGAAGCCGACGACATGGGCAGCCACCTCACCCGCGGGGTAGAAACGGCGGAACTCTTCGATGGCATAAACGCCCGGCACTTTCAGATCCAGCACACGCTGACCGTTCTCCGGGGTCAGGCCACGCACCAGATACATGAACTCGCGTTCCTTGTTCTGTTCAAGACGCGCGGCGAAGCTGGCGGCATCCTGCCCGAGTGCGGCAGCCAGCGCCGGCCACTGTTCACGACCGGCCTGCAATTCCTTGCCATTGGCCCACAGCGTGGTGACAGGGGTACTGACGGCCAGTGGCTCGCCATTACGGTCAGTGATCAAACCACGGTGCGCAGGAATCGGGATGTGTCGCACGCTGCGGGCATCACCATGGGCCTTGAGGAAGTCATGGTCGAGCACCTGCAGGTCGAGCATGCGCCAGGCGATGGCGCAGACCATCAGCGCCAGCAGCACCAGCACCAGGCGGAAGCGCCAGGGATAGAGTGCGCCTTCGAGCCCGATCATGGACGCACCATACGCACGGCGGCAGGGTCAGGAATGTGCATGTTCAGCTGTTCGCTGGCCAGCGCCTCGATGCGATTGTGCGCGGTCCAGGTACTTTGCTCGAGAATCAGTCGTCCCCACTCGGCCTGCGATTTGTCGCGCACGCTCAGCTCGCCATAGAGCTCATTGAGCAGCAGACGATTCCAGTGCGCGCTGTAAGACACCGCCACAGCGGAAACCAGGACGGCGATGAACAGCAGCAGCATCAGGAAGCTGCCGCTGGGCATGGACTTGATCAGCCGGCGGCTCACCGCAACTTCTCCGCGATGCGCATCACCGCGCTGCGCGAGCGCGGATTGGCCTTGAGTTCGGCCTCAGCGGCGTAGACCGGCTTGCCGATCAGCTTCAGACGCGGCTCGAAGGCCTTGGGAATGATCGGCAGGTCACGCGGCAGCTTGTCCGCTTCACCCTTGGCCTGACGTTTCATGAACTGCTTGACGATGCGGTCTTCCAGCGAGTGGAAGCTGATCACTACCAGACGGCCACCCACCTCGAGCGTTTCCAGCGCCGCTTCGAGGCCGCGCTCGAGATCACCGAGTTCGTTGTTGACGTGAATGCGAATGCCCTGGAAGGCACGAGTCGCCGGATTCTTGCCCTTTTCCCAGGCCGGATTGGCAACGGTCAGCACCTGCGCCAGATCGGCAGTGCGGGTGAACGGCTGCTCGGTGCGGCGCTGCACCACGGCGCGCGCCATACGCTTGGCGAAACGCTCTTCGCCATAATCCTTGAGCACACGGGCGATTTCGTCTTCGGCCGCCGTGGCGATCCAGTCTGCAGCGCTGACGCCGATGTCCGGGTTCATGCGCATGTCCAGCGGGCCGTCATTGAGGAAGCTGAAGCCACGCTCGGGATCGTCCAGCTGCGGCGAAGACACACCGAGATCGAGCAGGATGCCGGAGACCTGACCGCAAATGCCGCGGACAACAGCTTCCTCGCCAAGTTCCGCAAAACTGCGCTGCACAACGACAAAGCGGCCGTCTTCGGCCGCCAATGCTTCCCCGGTGGCTATCGCCAGGGGATCCTTGTCGAACCCCAGAAGCCGTCCATCTGGCCCGAGCTTCTGCAGAATCAGCCGGCTGTGCCCGCCACGCCCGAAGGTGCCGTCCATATAACGACCATCACCGCGCACAGCCAGCCCCTCGACGGCCTCGTCGAGCAGCACGGTGATATGGCGGAAGTTGCTATCGGTCATGGTCACAGGATCAGGTCACGCAGGTCATCGGAAAGGGCACCCGGCTGCTTGATGGCAGCGAGGTCGGCTTCGGCTACGGCATTCCAGGAATCTTCATCCCAGAGTTGAAACTTGTTCAGCTGACCGACGAGCATCGCTCGCTTGTCCAGCTTGGCGTATTCGCGCAGGCGCGGAGGGACCAGGAAGCGGCCACTGGCGTCCAGCTCGAGGTCGACGGCATTACCGATCAACAGACGCTGCAGGCGGCGGTTCTCTTCACGAAAGGAGGCCAGCTCACGCAGCTTGTTCTCGATCAACTCCCACTCGGCCAGTGGATAAACGCAAAGACAGGGGTCGACGGCGTCGATGGTCACGATGAGCTGGCCACTGCAACGCGCAACGAGCTCGTCACGATACCGACTCGGCATCGCGAGGCGCCCTTTGGCGTCGAGACTGATGGCGTTAGCTCCGCGAAACACGGCTGCGCTTCCCCTGTAATTAGCTTTCCATGCCCAAAAAAACCCACTTCATGCCACTTCTTACCACTTGCGCACACTATAGGAACGCGCACGCCCCACCGTCAAGGCGCGCCAGAAGGGAAAAATCCTTACAGGACGGAGATTTAGCGAACAAAAGCGAGGGGGAAAGGGATGCCGGAACCGGCTTTTGACAGATAAAACTCAACCATTCCAGCCAGCTGAAATTCGAACTTAAAGTGATTTGTTAAGAGTAAGATTTTTTTGGTATCAGACGAGCGGGGAATAGAAGCGCGAAACGAGAGAGAAGGGAGGAGAGTCGATCTGTAAGCCGGGTTCTGTCGAGGACAGTCATTCCTCTACGACGTACATCACTGCACGCCTTTAGCAACCTACCCGGTTCCAGCGCGGGCCACGCCAATGGAACCCTATTTGGTCTTGCTCCGAGTGGGGTTTACCTAGCCACGGACTGTTGCCAGCCGCGCGGTGCGCTCTTACCGCACCTTTTCACCCTTACCGGCGCCGAAACGCTTAGGCGGTTATTTTCTGTGGCACTTTCCGTAGGCTCACGCCTCCCAGGCGTTACCTGGCACTCCGCCCTATGGAGCCCGGACTTTCCTCCCCCTTCTTGCGAAGGCAGCGACTGCCCGATCGACTCTCCGCCGGCAAGGGTACCGGGCGTGATGGCAAGCTGCAAGCTGGACGGACAGCGCGAGACCTAGTTCTTGCGCTCCAAAGCAGCCTGATAAAGCAGATTCTTGCGCACCCCGGTGATCTCCGCCGCCAGCGCTGCCGCCCGCTTGAGCGGCATTTCCGCCATCAGCAGATCGAGTACGCGCAGGGCTTCGGCGCTGACTGCCTCCTCGCCTTCTGGTGCCTGCCAACCCGCCACCAGCACCACGCACTCGCCGCGCTGTTGATTGCTGTCTGCGGCCACCCAGGCGCACAAGTCATCCAGCGGCAAGCCCTTGAGAGTCTCGAAGGTCTTGGTCAGCTCACGCGCCAGCAATGCCGGGCGATCACCACCAAAGACGTCGCGCATGTCCTCCAGGCACTCGAGGATGCGGTGCGGCGCCTCATAGAAGATCAGCGTGCGCGATTCCTCCCGCACTTGCTCCAGGCGCGCACGGCGTCCCGCCGCCTTGGCCGGCAGAAAACCTTCGAAGATGAAACGATCCGAGGGCAACCCGGCCGCCGACAGCGCGGCGATCAGGGCGCAGGCGCCTGGCACGGGCACCACCGCGACCCCCGCAGCGCGCGCCTGGCGCACCAGGTGGTAACCCGGATCGGAAATCAGCGGCGTCCCCGCATCGGAAATCAGCGCGACGTCCTCGCCAGCCTGAAGGCGCGCCAGAAAACGCCCACCCTGATCGCGCTCGTTGTGTTCGTGACAGGCAGCCAATGGCGTCTCGATACCAAAATGCTGCAGCAGGCGTACCGAATGCCTCGTGTCTTCAGCAGCGATCAGCGCCACCTCGCGCAAGATCCGCAACGCCCGCGCGCTGATGTCATCCAGGTTGCCAATGGGCGTGGCGACCACATACAGGCTGCCTGGCTGGACGCTTGAGACTGCGGGCTGACTCACTGGAAACACCTCGTTAATTGAAAGAGCGCTCATTCTAGCCGGTTCCGCCCCAGCGGCATCGCACGGATGTCGCCCCTTGGGTACAATCGCCGCTCGTTTTGCTCAAGTATCAGGATGACCCGATGATCGCTAGCCTGCGCCCTCTTTCTGCTCTTTTCCTGGCCGGCCTGCTCGCCGCCTGCGCCAGCTCGCCCTCCAATAACCTGGGTCAGTTGCCTCGCACGCCACAAGCCAGCATCGAGCAGATGCTTCAGCAAGCTGCCGAGAGCAAACCGGAGCAGGCCGCCCTGCTGCGTCTGTCCGCTGCCGACCAGAGCTACCAGCAAAACGACGTGGCCCGCGCCACCCGCATTCTCGAGCAGATCGACATTGCCAGCCTGCAGCCTGCCCAGCAGATCTTCGCCAGCACCCTGAAGGCCGAGCTGGCAATGGCCCGCAAGCAACCCAAGAGCGCCCTGGCAGCCTTGCAGCACCCCAGCTTCGAGCGCTTGGGTGAGCTGCCGGTCGAGCAACAGATTCGCACCCAACTGGTCCGCGCGCGCGCTCTGGAAGCCGACGGTCAGACCCTGGCAGCCGCCCGCGAGCGGGTGTTCATCGCGCCGCTACTGAGCGATCAGGCCGCCAACGACAACCACGAAAACATCTGGAAGCTGGTATCGAGCCTGTCACCACAAACCTCTGCCGGCGCAGATAGCGACCTGGCAGGCTGGCTGGAGTTGGCTCGCGCGACCAAAAGCGGCGCCACGCTCGAACAGCAGCAAGCAGCCATCGACCAGTGGGTCGCACAAAATCCGCAGCACCCGGCGGCCGAACAACTGCCCGAAGCATTGAGCAAACTGCGCGAGCTGGCCAGCCAGCCTCTGACCCGCGTCGCGCTGCTGCTGCCACAGGAAGGCCAACTGGCCAATGTTGCCCGCGCCCTGCGTGACGGCTTCCTCGCCGCGCATTACGAAGCCCAGCAAACCGGACAGAACCCACCGGAAATCAAGCTCTACGACAGCTCCCGCATTGGCTCGCTGGACGCTTTCTACCAACAGGCGCAAGCCGATGGCGTGCAACTGGTGGTGGGCCCACTGGAAAAACCGCTGGTCAAGCAGCTCAGCGATCGCGAACAACTGCCAATCACCACCCTCGCCCTGAACTACAGCGACCCAGGCCAGGAAGGCCCGGCGCAACTATTCCAGTTCGGACTGGCCGCCGAGGACGAAGCACGCGAAGTAGCGCGCCGCGCCTGGAATGATGGCATGCGCCGCGCCGTAGCACTGGTGCCGCGTGGCGACTGGGGCGACCGCGTACTGGACGCCTTCCGCCAGAGCTGGCAAGCCCAGGGCGGCACCCTGATCGCCGCCGAGCACGTCGACCAGCCCGTGGAGCTGGCTCGCCAGATCGCCGACCTGTTCCAATTGCGCGAAAGCGAAGCCCGCGCACGCCGCCTGCAGAACACCCTGGGCACCAGCCTGGATGCACAACCGGCGCGCCGCCAGGACATCGACTTCATCTTCCTCGCCGCCACGCCGCAACAGGCGCAGCAGATCAAGCCGACCCTGGCATTCCAGTACGCTGGCGACGTGCCGGTCTACGCCACCTCGCACCTGTTCACCGGCGCCCATAGCCAGGCCCAGTATCAGGACCTGGAAGGCATTCGCTTCTGCGAAACACCCTGGCTGCTCGATACCCACGCACCGCTGCGCCAGGAAGTCAGCAATCAGTGGCCGCAAGCCGGTGGTAGCCTGGGCCGCCTGTATGCCATGGGTGTCGACGCCTACCGCCTGGCGCCGCGCCTGGGCCAGCTCCAGGCCCTGCCGGACTCGCGCATCGATGGCCTGTCGGGCAGCCTCAGCCTCAACGCCACGCAGCGCATCGAGCGTCAGCTGCCCTGGGCCGAGTTTCGTGGCGGCCAGATCCAGCGCCTTCCCGACAGCATCAATTGAGCGCACACAACGATCTGGGGCGAGCTTCCGAACAGGCGGCTCGCCAGCATCTGGAACGCAGCGGCCTGAAACTGATCGAACAGAACTGGAGCTGTCGCCGTGGCGAGCTCGATCTGGTCATGCTCGACGGCGATACAGTAGTATTCGTCGAGGTCCGCGCCCGCCGCCACAGTGCCTGGGGCGGCGCCCTGGAGAGCATCGATGCGCGCAAGCGTGGCAAGTTGGTCATCGCCGCAGAGCTCTTCCTTCAGCAACACTCACGCTGGGCCCGCTACCCCTGCCGCTTCGATGTGGTCGCCATCAGTACCGACGGTGCCACTCGCCTCGACTGGATCAAAAACGCCTTCGATGCCTGACGGCCGTAAATTCAAGGTTTAACCGATGGACATGCAATCCCGAATCCGCCAGCTCTTCCAAGCCAGCATCGATACCAAGCAACAGGCCATGGACGTTCTGACTCCATACATCGAGCACGCCAGCCTGGTCATGGTTCAGGCCCTGCTCAACGAGGGCAAGATTCTTTCTTGCGGCAATGGCGGCTCCGCCGGCGATGCCCAGCATTTCTCCTCCGAGCTGCTCAACCGTTTCGAGCGCGAGCGCCCGAGCCTGCCGGCCATCGCCCTGACCACCGACAGCTCGACCATCACCTCCATCGCCAACGACTACAGCTACAACGAGATCTTCTCCAAGCAGATCCGCGCACTCGGCCAACCGGGCGATGTACTGTTGGCGATTTCCACCAGCGGCAACTCTGCGAATGTCATCCAGGCCATTCAAGCTGCACATGATCGTGAGATGACCGTTGTCGCCCTCACCGGCCGCGACGGCGGCGGCATGGCCTCGCTGCTGCTGCCGGAAGACGTCGAAATCCGCGTTCCAGCCAAAGTCACCGCACGCATCCAGGAAGTCCACCTGCTGACTATCCACTGCCTCTGCGACCTGATCGACAGTCAATTGTTTGGGAGTGAAGAATGAAGCGTTCCGCCCTGATTCTGGCCGCCCTGGCCGTTACCCTGACCCTGACAGGCTGTGGCAGCCGCAGCATCGGCAACAAGATCGATGACCAGTTCCTGGGCCCAGAAGTCGCATCGCGCATCAGCAATGCACACGCCGACCTGTCCAGCCCGACCTCGCGCATCGTGGTCACCAGCTATAACGGCGTGATTCTGCTTGCAGGGCAAACCCCACGCAGCGAACTCAAGGATCGCGCCGCTCAGACCGCCCGCGGCGTACAGGGCGTGAAGAAGGTCTACAACGAACTGCAAGTGCAGCAACCGGCATCCCTGCTGGCACGTAGCAACGACTCTCTGCTGACCACCAAGATCAAGGCGCAGATGCTGACCGACAGCAGCGTACCGAGCGCGCGGATCAAGGTCGTGACCGAAAACGGCATCGTCTACATGCTCGGCCTGGTCACGCGCGAAGAAGCCAACGCCGCCACTCGCGTGGTACAGAGCGTATCGGGGGTGCAGCGGGTCGTGCGCCTGTTCGAATACACCAACTGATTCGAACGCAGAAACGATAAGGGCGCCCATGGGCGCCCTTTTCATTGCTCACTTGACCACTTTCAGACTTGGCCGGCCGCCAGGACGCGGCGGCTCGCCACCGGAAGGCCCATCATCATCCGGCTCAGGCTCTTCTGGACCACCCGCAACCGACGGCTCCATATCGAAGACCATGCCTTGGCCGTTCTCCCGCGCGTAGATCGCCAGGATCGCCGCTGCCGGGATGTACAGGCTGTGCGCCACACCACCGAAGCGCCCTTCGAAGCTCACCGCCTGATTGTCCATATGCAGATGACGCACAGCGCTGGGCGAAGCATTCAGCACGATCTGGCCATCACTGGCGAAGCCTGGTGGCACCTGCACGCCCGGATACTCGGCGCTGACCAGTAGATGTGGTGTGCAATCGTTATCGACGATCCATTCATAGAGGGCGCGAACCAGATAGGGACGACTGGAATTCATGGTTTCCTCCTTCTCAGCGCATCGCGCGCTCGGCAGCGGAAAGACTGGCCTGAAAGGCCTCACGAGCAAACTGTCGCTCCATATAGTCAAGCAAGGGCTTGGCCGGACGCGGCAGTTCGATACCCAGGACAGGCAGACGCCAGAGAATGGGCAGCAGACAGCAATCTACCAGGCTCAGCTCGTCACTGAGGAAGAATGCCTTGTCCGCGAACAGCGGCGATACACCGGTCAGACTCTCGCGCAGCTCCTTGCGCGCCAGCTGGCGCTCAGCCTCCTTGCTGCGTTTGTCGAGAATACGGTCGACCAGCACACACCAGTCACGCTGGATGCGGTGCATCAGCAGACGGCTGTTGGCGCGAGCAACCGGATAGACAGGCAGCAAAGGGGGATGCGGGTAGCGCTCATCCAGATACTCCATCACCACGGACGATTCGTACAGCGCCAGGTCACGATCGACCAGCGTCGGCACACTGCCATAGGGATTGACCTCGGCAAGCCTGGGCGGACAACGGCCCTGCTCGACATCGATGATCTCGACGCTGACACCTTTCTCGGCGAGCACCAGACGCACGCGATGGGAATAGTGGTCGGCGGGGTCGGAGTAGCAGGTCAACCTATTGGTCACCGCCATGGCGATCCTCCTCGCTTGTTTTGATTTTGCAGAAACACGAAAAATTGCCCAGGGCAATTCTTGAAGTTGCAAGTGACGACACCGCAAGGCGGTCACTCGGAATGGCATGCCACAAAAACCTGCGCGCCCATAGGGGCGCGCAGGTATATGCAGGGAACTGCGACGCTTTAATGCACGTCCTTCCAGTACTCACGCTTGAGCAGGTAGGCGAACACGAAGAAGAACGCCAAGTACAGCAGCACGTAAGTACCGATGCGCTGGGACTTCAGCTTGACCGGGTTGGCCGAATAAGCCAGGAAGGTCACCAGGTTCTTGATCTTCTCGTCGAACTCGGCCTCGCTCAGCGAGCCGGTCTTCTCCTCGACGGTCAGCTGATCACAGGCCTCGTGTGTGATCGGCGCACCAGTCAGCGGATCGAACTGCTTCTTGCCGTCGGCGACGACCTGGACCTGCTTGCAGCCGATGACCTGATTACCCTGCAAACCCACCAGCACGTTGGGCATACCCACGTTCGGGAACACCTTGTTGTTGGCGCCCAGCGGACGACTCGGGTCTGCGTAGAAGGTGCGCAGGTAGGTGTACAGCCAGTCATTGCCACGCACACGAGCGACCAGGGTCAGATCAGGTGGCGCTGCACCGAACCAGGCCTTGGCGTCGTCCGGCTTCATGCCGATCTTCATGTGGTCACCGATCTTGGCGTCGTTGAACACCAGGTTGTCCAGCATGATTTCGTGCGGGATGCCAAGGTCATCGGCAACACGCTCGTAACGCTGATACTGAGCCGAGTGGCAACCCATGCAGTAGTTGGCGAAGGTACGCGCGCCGTCCTGCATGGCAGCCTTATCGGTCAGGTCGATGTCGACCTTGTCCAGCGGGTAGTTGCTGGCAGCACCCATGGCCAGGGCCGGCAGCGCAGCGAAAACAAATGCAGCAAAGAGCTTTTTCATCAGCCAGTCACCCTTTCCGGAACCGGTTTGGTCTTCTCCATCCTGGTGTAGAACGGCATCAGGATGAAGTACGCGAAGTACAGGAAGGTGCACACCTGCGACAGCAGGGTACGACCCGGGGTCGGCGCCAGCACACCCAGCACACCCAGGATGACGAAGGAGATGCAGAACACCACCAGCCAGATCTTGCTCATCCAGCCCTTGTAGCGCATGGATTTGACCGGGCTACGGTCGAGCCAGGGCAGCACGAACAGAACGGCAATGGCTGCGCCCATGGCGATTACACCGAGCAGCTTGTCCGGCACCGCACGCAGAATCGCGTAGAACGGCGTGAAGTACCATACCGGGGCGATGTGCTCAGGGGTCTTGAACGGGTTGGCTGCTTCGAAGTTCGGCTTCTCGAGGAAGTAACCGCCCATTTCCGGGAAGAAGAACACCACGAAGCAGAACACGAACAGGAACACCACTACGCCGACGATATCTTTCACGGTGTAGTAAGGGTGGAAGGCGATGCCATCGAGCGGCACACCGTTCTCGTCCTTGAACTTCTTGATGTCGACGCCGTCAGGGTTGTTCGAACCTACTTCGTGCAGCGCCAGGATGTGCAGCACGACCAGGCCAAGCAGAACGATCGGCAGTGCGATCACGTGCAGGGCGAAGAAGCGGTTCAGGGTAATACCGGAGATCAGGTAGTCACCGCGAATCCACTGGGTCAGGTCGTCACCGATGACCGGAATGGCACCGAACAGCGAGATGATCACCTGGGCACCCCAGTAGGACATCTGACCCCACGGCAGCAGGTAACCCATGAAGGCTTCGGCCATCAGAACCAGGTAGATCAGCATGCCGAAGATCCACACCAGCTCGCGCGGCTTCTGATAGGAGCCGTAAAGCAGACCGCGGAACATGTGCAGATAGACCACCACGAAGAACGCAGAGGCACCGGTGGAGTGCAGGTAACGCAGGATCCAGCCGTACTCGACGTCACGCATGATGTATTCGACGGAGGCGAAAGCACCTTCAGCCGAAGGTTCGAAGCTCATGGTCAGCCAGATACCGGTAACGATCTGATTGACCAGCACCAGCAGAGCCAGCGAGCCGAAGAAATAGAAGAAGTTGAAGTTCTTCGGGGCGTAGTACTTGGAGAGATGGTCTTCCCACATCTTGGTGGCGGGGAAGCGCGCATCCACCCATTCCATGAATTTGCTCATCACGCTTTCTCCTGGTCCACACCGATGATGATCACATCATCCGTTTCGTAGGTGTGCGGCGGCACTGGCAAGTTCAGCGGTGCAGGCTGCGACTTGTACACGCGACCGGCGAGGTCGTAACGCGAACCGTGGCAAGGGCAGAAATAGCCACCCACCCAGTCCGGACCCAGGTCAGCCGGGGCTACCTCCGGGCGGAAGGACGGCGCACAACCCAAGTGAGTGCAAAGACCTACCAGAATCAGCAGCTCTGGTTTGATCGAGCGGGTCTTTTTGTCCACGTACTCTGGCTGCACGGAGGCAGCGGACTCGGGATCGGCGACACTGCCTTCGATCTTGGTCAGATTGGCCAGGATCTCCTCGGTACGGCGCACGATGAACACCGGCTGACCGCGCCACTCAGCAACCATCTGCTGACCTGCCTCGATCTTGCTGACGTTCACCTTCACCGGTGCACCGGCCGCCTTGGCCTTGGCACTGGGGAACCATGACCCCACGAACGGAGTCGCAGCACCTACCGCTCCTGCTGCACCCACCACGGAGGTGGCTGCAACCAGGAAGCGACGCCGGCCTGCATTCACGCCGTCATTGCTCATTCAGTCGTCTCCCATCAGCTTTGTGGCCTGTTGTTCAGGCCTCTACTAAGTAAAAATCGGGCCGCGCAAAAAATTCGCCAAATGGTAAAGAAAAGCCCCTTTTCTGACAAGGTAATTACCCCCGAAGAGACTGGCGAAAGCCTTGGAAGACGCGGCTTACGCGTATGCGGCACGTTGTCGCAGCAATTTGCCACGCCCATAAAAAACGCCCAGCTCCGTAAGGAAACTGGGCGCTTTGGGAAGCGTAGTCGCGATTAACGCTTCGAGTACTGCGGACGCTTACGCGCTTTACGCAGACCGACTTTCTTACGCTCTACTTCACGGGCGTCACGAGTAACGTAACCAGCTTTACGCAGCGGGCTGCGCAGGGTTTCGTCGTACTCGATCAGAGCGCGGGTGATGCCGTGACGGATGGCACCAGCCTGACCACTGACACCACCACCGGCAACGGTGACGAAGATGTCGAACTTCTCGACGGTCTCGGTCAGCTCCAGCGGCTGACGCACGACCATGCGAGCGGTTTCGCGACCGAAGAAGGTATCCAGGGCGCGATTGTTGATCGAGATGTTACCAGTGCCCGGGCGCAGGAAAACGCGCGCGGTTGCGGTCTTGCGACGGCCAGTGCCGTAATTTTGAGTCGCCGACATAATGAACTATTCCGTTAAATCTTCAGTTCTTGGGGCTGCTGAGCAGTGTGCGGGTGGACTGCACCCTTGTACACTTTCAGCTTACGGTACATGTCGCGACCCAGCGGGTTCTTCGGCAGCATGCCTTTGACCGCAGTCTCGATCACGCGCTCAGGAGCACGAGCGATCAGCTTCTCGAAGTTGATCTCTTTGATGCCGCCCGGGAAACCGGAGTGGGAGTAGTACTTCTTGTCGCTGGCCTTGGCACCAGTTACACGCACCTGCTCGGCATTGATCACGACGATGTAGTCGCCAGTATCAACGTGCGGGGTGTACTCAGGCTTGTGCTTGCCACGCAGACGGCTCGCGATTTCGGTGGCCAGACGACCCAGGGTCTTGCCAGCAGCATCAACGACGAACCAGTCGCGTTTTACTGTTTCCGGTTTAGCAGTAAAAGTTTTCATTCTTTATAGCCTCAGGGGCCGCCCAGCAAAAATAGACGGCGGATCTTACTGGATAGTGCGTACTTTGACAAGTCAAAGGCAGCCGCATACGGACGCTATCGGGGGCTCGGGTCAGCGCGTCCACAATACGGCAAGATTCTTCGGCAGGCGGCGCATCACTTCCACCGCAGAAAGAGGTGCCGAATTATCCTGATTGCGAAAAAAATTTCAACCTGCTTGTATGACTCTTTTGCCGAAGGAGTCAATCATGGAATACCGCAAGCTAGGCCGAACCGATCTCGATGTCAGCGCACTGTGCCTGGGCACCATGACCTGGGGCGAGCAAAACAGCGAGAGCGAAGGCCATGCGCAGATCGAGCGGGCCAAGGCCAGCGGCATCAATTTCATCGATACCGCAGAGATGTACCCGGTGCCACCGCGCGCCGAAACCTACAGCAAGACCGAGCAGATCATCGGCAGCTACTTCAGGCAACGTGGCGACCGCGCCGACTGGATTGTGGCCAGCAAGATCGCCGGCCCCGGCAACGGCATCTCGCACATCCGTGACGGCCAACTGAAGTTCAACCGCCAACACATCGTCAACGCACTGGACGCCAGCCTCAAGCGCCTGCAGACCGACTGGATCGATCTGTACCAACTGCACTGGCCGGAGCGGCCGACCAACTTCTTCGGCCAACTCGACTACAAGCACAAGGACGTTGAGTTCACGCCTCTGGAAGAAACCCTGGAAGTGCTCGACGAGCAGGTCAAGGCCGGCAAGATCCGCCATATTGGCCTGTCCAACGAAACCCCGTGGGGCACCATGAAGTTCCTGCAACTGGCCGAAAGCCGTGGTTGGCCGCGCGCCGTGTCGATCCAGAACCCTTACAACCTGCTCAACCGCAGCTTCGAGGTGGGTCTGGCGGAAGTGGCGATTCGCGAGCAGTGCGGCCTGCTGGCCTACTCACCACTGGCTTTCGGCATGCTCAGCGGGAAATACGAAGGCGGCGCTCGCCCGGCCGGCGCACGCATCAGCCTGTTCAGCCGCTTTGCCCGCTACACCAACCCGCAGTCGGAAGCAGCCTGCTCACGCTACGTGGCCCTGGCTCGCGAGCACGGCCTGGATCCGGCGCAGATGGCCCTGGCCTTCGTCACCGCGCAGCCCTTCGTGACTAGCAACATCATTGGCGCCACCAGCCTGGAGCAACTGGACAGCAACCTGGCCAGCGCCGAGCTGAAGCTCTCCGAAGAAGTGCTCGCCGGCATCGAGGCAATTCACAAGGCGCAACCCAACCCCGCGCCCTGACGCACCACGTAGGGTGTGCCGTGCGCACCGACAAGCACCTCAGCGTTGCAGGTGCGCACAGCGTCCCCTGCGGATTTACACCAGTGAACGAGCGATGATTTCCTTCATGATCTCGTTGGTGCCAGCGTAGATGCGCTGCACCCGCGCGTCGGCCCAGGCGCGCGCCACCGGGTACTCCCACATGTAACCGTAACCGCCGTGCAACTGCACGCACTCGTCGAGCACCTTGCACTGCAGATCGGTAGTCCAGTACTTGAGCATCGCTGCCGTCGGCACATCGAGCTTGCCCACCAGGTGCAGCTCCAGGCAGCGGTCGATGAACACCCGACCGACCTGAATCTCCGTCGCCATTTCGGCGAGCTTGAAGCGAGTGTTCTGAAAGTCCGCCACGGCCTTGCCGAAAGCCTTGCGTTCACGGGTGTAATCCAGCGTCCACTGCAGCGCCGCTTCCGCCGAAGCCAGGGCGCCGATGCCGACGGTCAGGCGCTCCTGCGGCAGCTCCTGCATGAGGTAGGCGAAGCCCATACCCGGCTGGCCCAGCAGGTTCTCCTTGGGTACGCGCACGTCCTGGAAGAACAGTTCGGAGGTGTCCTGAGCCTTCATACCCACTTTCTCCAGGCGCTTGCCCTTGGAGAAGCCGGGCGTATTGGCTTCGACCAGAAACAGACTGGTGCCCTTGGCGCCGGCCTTGGGATCGGTCTTGGCCACGACAATCACCAGATCGGCTAGCCAGCCATTGGTGATGAAGGTCTTCGAGCCGTTGATCACGTACTCGTCGCCATCGAGCACGGCAGTGGTCTTCACGCCCTGCAGGTCGGAACCCGCACCCGGTTCGGTCATGGCGATGGCCGTGACCATCTCGCCGCTCACCAGCTTGGGCAGGTAGTGCTGCTTCTGCGCCTCGCTGCCGTAATGCAGGATGTAGGGCGCGACAATGTCCGAATGCAGCGAGAAACCGATGCCGGTCAGTCCCAGGCGCCCGATCTCCTCGATCACCACGGTGCTGTAGAGGAAGTCGGCCGCCATGCCGCCGTACTCCTCCGGGATATGCGAACACAGCATCCCCGCCTCGCCCGCCTTGTTCCATAGCGCGCGGTCGACATGCCCGTCCTTCTCCCATTGGTGGTGATAAGGCACGGCTTCCTGCTCGAGAAACTTGCGCACGCTGTCGCGAAACAGTTCATGGTCGGAGCTGAATAGAGTTCTGGGGATCATGGCGCTACCTGTGTCTGAGGCGGGAGAAAAAGCATGGCCTCGACTTTAGCCAAGCAAACGCTTGGTCGCACTGGACACAAGCGCCAAAAAATAAGACGATCCAGCCGCTGCATGACCACTTAGCCTTGAACAAGAATAAATACTTATGGTTATTCCAGAGCCGCGTACGGCGTTACGCCGCGTCAGCATTCTCGCCACCGACGGCGTCTTCGCCTCCACCCTGATGCAAGCCAAGGACTTCTTCCACATGGCTGGCATTCGCTATGCCAAGCAGCAGGGCCTGGGCTTCGAACCGCCGTTCGACATCCATCTGGTCAGCCCGGATGGGTTGCCTGTGAACAGCTTCAGTAAGGTCAAGGTGCCGGTAGACGGCGACCTGGACAGCTGCGACGTGATCATCCTGCCCGCCTTCTGGGACGATTTCGACGCACTCAGTCGTCGTTATCCACAGGTGCTGGACTGGCTCAAACGCCAGCATGCCAGCGGCACGGCGATCTGCGGTGAGGCCAGCGGGGTGTTCTGGATGGCCGAAGCCGGTCTGCTCGACGGCAAGGAAGCGACCACCTACTGGCGCTTCTTCCGCGAATTTTCCGAGCGTTTTCCCAAGGTACTGCTCAATCAGGACAAGCACCTGTCCGATGCCGACAATCTGTATTGCGCAGGCGGCGTCACCTCGGCCTGCGACCTCTATATCTATCTGATCGAGCGTTATTGCGGCGCCGGCGTGGCTCAGGGCGTGGCGCGCGACATTCTCTACGAGGTACAGCGCAGCTATACGCCAGGACGCATCGGCTTCGGCGGGCAGAAGCTGCACCAGGACGTCACCGTGCTGCAGATCCAGCACTGGCTGGAGGAGCACTATGCCGACAAGTTCCGCTTCGAGGACGTGGCCCGCGAGCACGGCATGAGCATCCGCAACTTCATGCGTCGTTTCCAGGGTGCCACCGGCGACAAGCCTCTGCACTACCTGCAACGCCTGCGCATCGAAACTGCCAAGAGTCTTCTGTCTTCCACCCGCAAGAGCATCAAGACCGTCAGCTACGAGATCGGCTACGACGATGCCAGCTTCTTCGCGCGCCTGTTCCGCCAGCACACGGGGCTGTCCCCCAACCACTATCGCCGCCAGTTTCAGCAGCAGCCCCAGTGAAATCGCGCAGGCGCCATTCGGCACGCCTGCGGCGATTCGGTAACGCCCTGCACTAGACAACCTGTCTACCGCTCCGCCACACCCACCAGAAGATTGGGTATCAGCCCAACCCGCTGCCAGTAGAGTGCTTACGTGGTCGGCCCGCTTGCGCGTGGCAGACACCCAAGAACGTGCGCTGGATGCGCCTCTACAACAACAATAACGATGGAGAACGCCATGGGAGCCTCTCGTGCGCTGTGCCTGTGTGCCATTGCATCGCTGGTGCTACTGACAGCCTGCACCCCGATCAAACGCTTCGGTGCCGACCAATCGCTGCGCTTCATGGAAAACAACCTGGTCGGCCCCATGCTCGAAAGCCATGACGCCGACATGGCCTGTTATTCCGGCGCGTCCGTCGCCCCACTCATCCAGTCCACCAGCGGCATGGGTGCCGACAACCAACAGTTGCTGACCCTGCTCTACCTCACCGCCGCTACCTGTGCCGAGCAGACCGCCTTCGAGCAGGAGCTGCGCTATCTGCGCGCCTCACGCAGCAAGCAGGTCGAAGAGGCACAGGACGCACGCATCACCCAGAAGCGCTATGCCGAACTGGCGGCACGACGCCAATACCAGTCGTACCAGAACTTCGCCAGCTACTACGAGAAACGCTTCGATATCCGCATCGGCGATAGCTGCCCGGCCTTCGACAAGGATCTCGACGAACTGATCTACCTGCTGGGCCTGATCCAGGGGCTGCAAGCCATCCAGAACGACATCAACTCGCAGAACGCCGTCGGCGTACCCAAGGACATCGCGGCCAAGACCGAGCGCGCCATGAGCTGTCTGGACAATGAGAAGTGGTGGGGCGCCCCGATGGCGGCACGTGCCCTGGTCTGGAACATGCTGCCAGGCAGCGGTGAGGGGCAGAACCCCTGGCAGGTGCTCGAGCAGTCGCGACAGATCGGTGAGCGTCACGGCGTACGCCTGGCCCATGCCCTCTACGCGATCTCCGCCACCGCGAAGAACGACGAGCAGCACTTGCGCAGCGCGCTGCGGGCCTTCGGCGCGACCGAAGCGGCGAACAGCAGCTTCAAGCTCAACGAACCTTATGCCCAGGTCGATGCCATCAGCAGCAGCACCGTCATGAACAATGCCGATCGCTACTGGACGACCAATGCCGGTACACGCACTCCAATCGGCGGCCTCCTGCGTTTCTGGGACGAGCAACAGCCGGTCGATACCGGCATCGAGATCGACGACCTGCTCTAGTCAGATCGCCACAAGCCTTCCCGCCTCAGCAGCACGATCCGGAGTATCCGCCATGAAGTGTTCCAACCTAGCCGCCCCCGCCCTGCTCTGTCTGGCACTGGGCGCCTCCCCCCAGGCCTTCGCTCAGAGGATCTGCGTGTTCGACATCCTCGGTGCCCAGGGCGACATCTACAGCCTGATGAAGGACTACCAACTGGCTGCCAACCATTTCGGCGCCAGCCTCGAACTCAAGCCCTACACCGACGAGAAAATCGCTGCAGAAGACTTCAAGGCCGGGCAATGCGATGGCGTGATGATCATGGGCTTGCGCGCCCGTCAGTTCAACGGATTCACCGGCAGCCTGGAAGCACTGGGTGCCCTGCCCAGCTACCAGGCACTGGAAACGGTGATCACCACCTTGAGCTCAGCCAAGGCCAGCAAGTTCATGCTCAACGGCCCCTACGAAGTGGCGGGCATCGTGCCCATGGGCGCGGCCTACCTGTTCGTCAACGACCGCACCATCGACAACATCAGCAAACTGTCGGGCAAGAAGTTCGCGATCATGGACTACGACAATGCACAGGCGAAGATGGTGCAGCGGATCGGCGCTCAGCCAGTCGCCTCCGATGTCACCAACTTCGCCGGCAAGTTCAATAACGGCTCGGTGGATGTGGTCGGTGCGCCGGCGGCGGCCTACAAACCGCTGGAACTGCAGAAGGGTATGGGTGAACGCGGCGGCGTGGCGCGCTTCCCGGTGCTGCAACTGACCTACCAGTTGGTCATCCGTCCTGACCGTTTCCCCGAAGGCTTCGGGCAGCAATCACGCGAGTTCGCCCTCAGCCAGTACAGCCGTGCCATGGACATCATCACGCAATCGGAAAGCGAGATCGACAGTCACTACTGGATCGACATTCCGCCCGAGGACATGGAGAAGTACAGCGTGATGCTGCGTGAAGCGCGTATTTCGCTGACCGAGGAAGGCATCTATGACAAACGCATGATGGCGGTGATGAAGCGCGTGCGCTGCCAGATCGACTCAGCCGATGCCGAGTGCGCCCAGAACCTCGAATAACAATAACGAAACGGGGGCACGCCCCCGGACTCCGCCTCGACCGTAGAGCCTGCCATGCCCATTGCCTCGACCATGATCAGCCATGACCAGTCTGCGCCAACCCAGACGCTCAAACGTCCTCTGTTTGGCCGATGGCTTTCCACCCTGCCGGTTTTCCTTCTGCTGACCCTCACCCTGGTCATAGGCACCGGGGAGATGCTCCATGGCCAACTTCTGCGCATGGGCGAGCGTCTGTTCGGAGATCCGGCTGCCGGTGTGCAGTACTTCATGCTGCGCGCCGATCCGGTGACCCCGACCTGCGATCCCACCCCCGACCTCGAAGCTCCGCTGGCCAGGCAGCCCGCCCGGACCAGCAGCGATATCGACGACCTGTTCGACGCTACCGAGGTCGACCCGCAAGCGCAACGCAGCGCCCTGCAACGTGCCGGTCAACTCTGCGCGCAGCAGCATACGCTGCACGCGGCCGTCGTCGCGCACATGACGCCTGAACTGAAACTGTTCCGCAGCCTGGAAACCTCGTTCTTCGGCATCTTTCGCTTCGGCACCGACAACCGCGCCCTGCTCCTGCTGCTGCTCATCGCCATCGCCGGCATCACCAGCACCCTGCGCAACCACCACATCTCGCTGCGTCCCGCCAAGAGCCGACTCGATCACCGCGTCTCGGCTGCCGGCATGGTCATCGCCAATGCCTTGCTGGTGTTTTCCTGCAGCCACTACTTGCATACCCTGCTCAACGCCGACCTGCCGCTGAACAGGCCGTATCTCAATGGGCTGTGGATCGCGCTGTTCAGCTGCCTGTGCCTGATCAGCGTCTACAACTTGCTCAAACCACCGGCGGAAGCCGAACCTGGCGGCAATCTGGGACTGGCGCTGCTCTGCACGCCGCTGTACGCCATCATGGCGATCAGTTCCTTCACCTCGTTTTCGCTGCAAGGCCACCATGGCGGCATCGCCATCTACCTGGGTCAGCTCGTCGAGCTGTCAGGTATTTTCCTCAACCTGGCCCTGTTCATCTGGGCCGGCATGCTGCTCAAGCAGACCAACGTGGTCGACCGCTTCCTCGATCTGGTTCGCCCCTGGCGTCTGTCTCCGGAGCTGCTGACCTGGATTCTCCTGATCGGTGCCGCCGTGCCGACTGCCTACACGGGCGCCTCGGGCATCTTCGTCATCGCCGCCGGGGCCATCATCTACCGCGAAGTGCTGCTCTCCGGAGGCCGCCGGCAATTCGCCCTGGCCGTCTCGGCGATGTCCGGCTCGCTCGGCGTGGTACTGCGACCCTGCCTGCTGATCGTGGTGGTCGCAGCACTGAACAAGCAGGTGACCACAGCCGAACTGTACAACTGGGGGATCGCCGTTTTCGTCCTGACCTCGTCGCTGTTCTTCATCGCCTCGCAGGTGCTGCGTCAACAACGAATCAACATTGCCCATCCACGCGACGCCATGCCCGCCATGGCCCGCGCCCTGGTGCCGGTGGCACCCTACATCCTCATCGCCATCGTGGTGGTCTGGGTCTACAGCTACCTGCTCGATACCCAGCTGAACGAGTTCACCGCGCCGGTGATGTTGCCAGTCATCCTGCTGGTGGTGCTGATTTTCGACAAGCTGCGCGGCGAGTCACTGGTGGAAACGCCGAGCGCTCGCGCCATCGAGAACGATCAGGGCAACAGTCAGCGCAACTTCACCCAGGCCGTGGGCGCCGCCACTTATGACACTGTCGGCCATATCGGCGCGCTGACCTTGCTGATGGCCTTGTCGGTATCCACTGGCGGGGTGATCGAACGCTCCGGCCTCATGGAGCTGATCCCGCAGGACTTCCAGAGCATCTGGCTGGCACTGACCGCGTTGATGGTGGTGCTGTTCCTGATCGGCATGGTGATGGACGCCTTTGGCGTGGTGATCCTGGTGTCGGCCACCATTGCGCCGATCGCCTATGCCAACGGCATTCACCCGGTGCATTTCTGGATGATCGCCCTGACGGCCATGGAACTGGCCTACCTGTCACCGCCCGTGGCGCTGAACCATCTGCTGGCCAGACAGGTGGTGGGCGAGGCGGAAATCGCCGCCGCCAACGAGGAGGTGCGCGACAAGGGCTTCTACTACCGCTATGAGCGCTGGATCCTGCCGATGACGGTAATGATCGTGGCGCTGCTGATCGTCACCTATGGCGGTGAACTGATCGTCGAGCACGGTGCGCAGACGCTGGAGCTGTGGCGCAGCTGGCTGCCACAGTGACCGGGTAACGCCCGCCCGATGCAGGGCGGACGCCAGTTTTCAGGGCCGGTGTGGGCGCGAAAGGAACTCGTGCGACTGCATTTCCAGCAGACGGCTCAGCGTGCGCTGGAACTCGAAGCTCAGGCGGCCGCCGGTATAGAGATCCTTGAGCTCCACCTCGGCGGAGATGATCAGCTTGACGTTGCGGTCGTAGAACTCGTCCACCAGGTTGATGAAACGGCGCGCCATGTCGTCCTTGGCCACGCTCATCTGCTCGACATTGGCCAGGATCACCGCGTGGAAGATCTTGCCCAGCTCGATGTAGTCGTTCTGGCTGCGCGGGCCGTCGCAGAGCTCGCGGAATTCGAACCAGGCCACGTCCTCGCACACCCGCACGGCGTGAATCGCGCGGTTCTCGATCATCAGCGCCTCGTTCTCCACCATATGGGTGCAGTCCGGCAGCAGGCTCTGGAAGCTCTTGCGCAGGCTCTCTTCCGCAGCCGGGCCGAGCGGGAAATGGAACAGCTCGGCCTGCTCCAGCGCACGCAGGCGATAGTCGACACCGCTGTCGACGTTGACGATATCGGTGTGCTCCTTGAGCAAGGCGATGGCAGGCAGGAAGCGCGCGCGCTGCAGGCCGTCCTTGTACAGGCCATCCGGCACGATGTTGGAAGTAGCCACCAGGGAAACGCCGTTCTTGAACAGCTCTTCCATCAGCGTGGCGAGAATCATGGCATCGGTGATATCGCTGACGAAGAACTCATCGAAGCAGATCACCCGCGCCTCGTCGGCGAAACGCTTGCCGATGATGGTCAGCGGGTTCTTCTCGCCCTTGAGGGTCTTCATTTCCTCGTGCACACGCTTCATGAAGCGGTGGAAGTGAGTGCGCATCTTCTGCTCGAACGGCAGCGCATCGAAGAAGGTATCGACCAGGTAGGTCTTGCCGCGCCCAACACCACCCCAGAAATACAGGCCCTTGACCGGCCCCTGCGGCTTCTTGCCGAACAGCTTGCCCATCAGTCCGGACTTGCCCTGGTCGCGCGCGATCAGGTCGTCGTACAGACGCTGAAGATGGCGGACGGCATTTTCCTGGGCCGCATCATGGAAGAAGTCTGGCCGCTTGAGATCGGCCTGATAACGCTCGAGAGGAGTCATGATTCGTTAGAGCCTGTTCAAAGTCTGCTGCGCGTCGGGCCTGCTGCGTTAGAAACAGTCTGGAACGCCAGCCCGGTCGAATGCTCATGTACACCAGTACACTCCGCTTCCTCGCCTGTTTCTGCCTTGCATGCCTCTAGCTCGCGAGCCTTTCAACAGGCTCTCGGCCGGCAAGTAAAAACGGGGGCGTCACTTTAGCGACGCCCCCGTTGATTGGCAATCGGTGCAAGCTAGGCACACACCCTCTCCCATTTATGGGAGAGGGTCGGGGAGAGGGCAGGCCGACGACGCGGTGCACCGGATAACCCTCTCCCCCAGCCCCCCGCTCCGCGCCCCAGCCCTTCGCAGAGCTCAGGGCGCTCCAGCGGGCGAAGCCATGCTTCGCTCTTTCCGCTTACGCCCCGCAAGCGGGAGAGGGGAGCAAAAGCCTCTTCATTCCTGCGGCGCCAGCGCCTCACGCAGACGGACGATGGCATCTTCCAGCGCCTGACCGTCAGCGAACTCGGGACTGCTCGCCACGCTCTCACCGTCGATCCAGACCGAGAACACCTGGCCTTCGGCACGCACATCCAGCGGATCGCCAGATTGCAGACGCTTGTTGATCATGCCGGCCGATTTGCCATCGGCGAAGGACTTCGACAGCAGCAATTGCTCGCCATCGGCATCGAGTAGGCGGAAGCGGAAGCTGCCGTCGTCGTCACGGAAGCTGACGAAGCGTGCGCTCTTGGCGGCTTTCTTCTTCTCGCCAGCAGTGACCTGCACCTGTTCGCGGAACGAGCGCAAGCCCACCGCCTCGCGCAGCTCGCCGAGGAACGGCGTGGCGATCTTGCGCGCCTTGGCTGCACCAGCGAGGAGGATGTCCTCGAGATCGGCTGGCCTGGCGATCAGTGCGTTGTAGCGCTCGCGCGCCTCGCCCAGGGTATCTTCGAGCAACTGGTACAGACGGTTCTTCGCCTCGCCCCAGGCCAGGCCGCCTTCCAGATCGGCACGAAACTCGGCCTGCTGCGCGTGGCTGGCAAAGGCCTGGTACAGGGTGAACAGGTGCGAACCCTCGGCATCCTTGGGCTCGCCCGGCAGTTTGGAATCGGTGACGATGCGCGCCACGGCGTCCTTGAGCTGCTTGGCAGTACCGAACAGCGGGATGGTGTTGTCGTAGCTCTTGCTCATCTTGCGCCCATCGAGGCCGGGCAGCGTGGCCACTTCTTCCTCGATCACCACCTCGGGCAGCACGAACAGGTCCTTGCCCTTGCCGAACAGATGGTTGAAGCGCTGGCCAATGTCGCGGGCCATTTCCACGTGCTGGATCTGGTCACGACCGACCGGCACCTTCTGCGCGTTGAACATCAGGATGTCCGCTGCCATCAGCACCGGATAGCTGAACAGGCCCATGGTCACGCCAGCATCCGGGTCTTCGCCCTGTTCGACGTTCTTGTCCACCGAGGCCTTGTATGCGTGGGCACGGTTGAGCAGGCCCTTGCCGGCGACGCAGGTGAGCAGCCAGCACAGCTCGGGAATCTCGGGGATGTCGGACTGGCGGTAGAAGGTCGCCTTGTCGGTATCCAGGCCCAGTGCCAGCCAGGTGGCCGCGATTTCCAGGCGCGAGCGCTGGATGCGCGCCGGATCATCGCACTTGATCAACGCGTGGTAGTCGGCGAGGAAGTAGAAGGAATCCATCTGCGGATCGCGGCTGGCAACGATGGCCGGACGGATGGCGCCGGCGTAGTTGCCCAGGTGCGGCGTGCCGGTGGTGGTGATACCGGTAAGGATACGGGTGGTCATGATCAGATTCGCTTTGCTTGAACTATTTCGCTGATCGCGCGAGCCGGGGCCGCGGGACGCCTTGAATGCCAGATTGATCGCAGGGTACGCCGTGCGCACCCTACGCTACGTTCACAGACGCGGCAGAAGGAGTTCCTTCAGATCCGTCAGCTTGCCGTGAAAAAAGTGACCGCATTCTGCCACTTTCAGCAGCTCATGGGCACGCCCGAGATGGGTCGACCAGTCGTACACGGTCTGCGGCTCGACCACTTCGTCGCTATCGGGCTGGATCACCACCAGCGGGCATTGGCTGGCAGGTGGCGTCTCGGCGGTCAGCCGATGCACCGCCGGCGCCACCATGAACAGCTTGCTCGGCACCCGCCCCTGCGCCTCCAGGCGCGCACCCAGCGCGGCAGCGACGAAGCCACCGAAGGAAAAGCCCAGCAGCGTGACGGACAGGTTCGGATATTCCTCCTGCAGCCAGGCGGCGACGGCTTCGGCATCGTCCACCTCGCCGGTGCCCATGTCGTGGCTGCCGGCACTGGCGCCAACGCCGCGATAATTGAAACGCAATGTGTGATGTCCACAGTCACGCGCGGTACGTTGCAAGGTGCTCACCACCTTGTTGAGCATGGTGCCGCCCTGCACCGGGTTGGGATGGCAGATCAGCGCCACGCCTCGGGCGTCCGGTACTTCCAGCAGAAGGGCTTCGAGTTGACCCACCGGGCCTTGAATGAAAAGAGGGGTTTCGCGACTGAGCAACACTGAACTCCGTGACCCCGCAACGGGTCGACTCGTCTAGCAAACTGCCTGTGCGGCAAATGAACCTGTTCAGCGTCTCGAGAGCTCGCGCAATGCAAGGCAAGAACAGGAGAGGAAGCGCAGTGTACTGTTGTACATGAGCATTCCGAACCTGTTTTTAACCCAGCAGTGTCGACGCGCAGTAGACTCTGAGCAGGATCTGGTCGTATACAGCACAGGTTCGAGCCGCTAACGTAAAGCAAAGCCGTTTTGAGAGGAAGGACTCGTGGAACAGACCGTTACAGCCTGGTTGATACCCGCCCTGACCCTGGTGGTCGGCATCGCCGTGGGCTTTGTGCTCGCCCGCCTGGCCCCCAATGCTGCACCGGGCCGTACGCAGCGGCAGATGGATGAAATGCAGGCACGCTTCGAGGCCTACCAGAACGAAGTGGTGACCCACTTCAACACCACCGCTAGCCTGGTGAAGAAGCTCACCCAGAGCTACCAGGACGTGCAGGAGCACCTGTCCGACGGCGCCAACCGCCTGGCCCTGGACGAGCTGACCCGCCAGCGTCTGCTGGCCACCCTGAACAGCACCGAAGCAGGCGAAAAGCGCGAGCGCCTGACTCCGCCGAAGAACCATGAAATGCCCAAGGACTACGCGCCGAAAAGCGACGGCCCAGGCATGCTGGACGAGAGCTACGGGCTGAAGAAGTAACCCGCCAGCCAGAAATACCGAGCCCCGCGATTGCGGGGCTTTTTATTGGGCAATAACTGTAGAAGCAAGCTCTGCTCGCGAACGCTTCGCGAGCGGAGCTCGCTCCAACGACCGGCCGGTGCCTTGCGGGGCAAGCAATGAAAAAGCCCCGCTAATAGGCGGGGCTCATCATGCTGCATCGCGAGTTTTAGATCGCGCCGCGGCTACGCAGCAGATCCAGCACCGCCTTGACACCCTCCTCGACCGACTGCGTCTGAGTGTCGATTACCAGATCGGCATCCAGCGGCACGTCGTAGGGGAAGCCTTCGCCCGGAATGTTGTCGCCACCGGCAGCGTACAGCCCCTGAGGATCGCGCTCGGCGCAGATCTGCGGCGAAGCCTGGACGTAAACGGTGATGACGCGCTCACTACCGATCAGCGCCTTGGCCTGCTCGCGACCTTCGGCATCCGGGGCGACAAAGGCGGCCAGGGCGATCAAACCGGCCTCGTTGAACTGACGTGCCACGTGCGCGGCACGACGCCAGTTTTCGGCGCGACCGGCGCGATCCTGCGGCAGACCCTTGTTCAGGTCGTGGCGCAGGTTCTGGCCATCCAGTACGTACACAGCGCGGCCCATATCGAACAGCTTGCGCTCGACCGCGTAGGCCAGGGTGCTCTTGCCTGCTCCAGACAAACCGCTGAACAGCACGGTGGCTGGCTGCTGACCGAAGCGCGAAGCACGCTCCTCGGTCGACACATGCGCCAGACGACCATGCTGACCGCCGCCATGAGCGACCGGATCGGCGATGATCATGCCAGCACCGACGGTGCCGTTGGTCAGGCGGTCGACGATAATGAAAGCGCCGGTGGTGCGGTTGTACTCGTAACCATCCAGGGCGATCGGCGCATCCAGTGCCACCTTGACCCGGCCGATCTCATTGAGCCTCAGCTCGCTGGCCGCGCCCTGCTCCAGGGTGTTCACGTCAACGCGATGAACGATACTCGGGATAGAGCCCTGCACGTAGCTGGTGGCGCGCTTGATGTCGTACTTCTTGCCCGGCAGCATCGGCTCTTCGCCCATCCAGACCAACATGGCCTCGAAGCTGTCGGTGACCAGCGGACGGTTGTCGGCATGCACCAGCATGTCGCCGCGGGAGACGTCGATCTCGTCTTCCAGGGTCAGGGTGATCGCCTGGCCCGGGCCGGCCTGCTCCAGCTCGCCCTCGTACGTGACGATGGACTTGACCTTGCTGGTCTTGCCCGACGGCAGCGCCATGATCTCATCGCCCTTGCGCACGATGCCGCTGGCCAGGGTGCCGGCGAAACCGCGGAAGTTCAGGTTCGGGCGATTGACGTACTGCACCGGGAAGCGCAGGTCGTCGAAGTTGCGGTCGCCAGCGACCTCGACGGTCTCGAGAATCTCCATCAGCGACTGGCCGGTGTACCAGGGCGAGCGCTCGGACCTGTTGACCACGTTGTCGCCCTTGAGCGCCGACATCGGCACGAACTCGAGGGTGGTCGGCCGCAGGTTGATCTTCTCGGCGAAGGCCAGGTAGTCGGCCTTGATCTGCTCGAACACGCCCTGATCGAAGTCCTTCAGATCCATCTTGTTGACGGCGACGACGATGTGCTTGATGCCCAACAGGGAGGCAATGAAGCTGTGGCGCTTGGTCTGGGTCTGCACGCCGTAACGGGCGTCGATCAGAATGATCGCCAGGTCGCAGGTCGAAGCGCCGGTGGCCATGTTGCGCGTGTACTGCTCATGGCCGGGGGTGTCGGCGATGATGAACTTGCGTTTGGCGGTGGAGAAGTAGCGGTAGGCCACATCGATGGTGATGCCCTGCTCGCGCTCGGCCTGCAGACCGTCGACCAGCAGTGCCAGGTCGATGTCATCGCCGGTGGTACCGACTTTCTTCGAATCCTTGGTGATGGCTTCCAGATGATCTTCGTAGATCATCTTGGAATCGTGCAGCAGACGGCCGATCAGCGTGCTCTTGCCGTCGTCGACGTTGCCGCAGGTAAGAAAGCGCAGCAGTTCCTTGCGCTCGTGCTGGGCCAGGTAAGCGAGAATGTCCTGGCCGATCAAATCGGATTGGTGACTCATGGTGCGCGATCCTCAGAAATAGCCCTGACGTTTCTTTTCTTCCATCGACCCGGCGGCATCGTGATCGATCACGCGGCCCTGGCGCTCGGAAGTGCGGGTCAGGAGCATCTCCTGGATGATTTCGGGCAACGTCAGTGCCGTGGACTCCACTGCACCGGTCAGCGGGTAGCAGCCGAGGGTACGGAAACGCACCATCTTCTTGGTGATGCGCGCCTTCTCTTCATCGGACAGGTGCTCAAGGATGCGCTCGTCGTCGATCATGATCAGCGTGCCGTTCTTCTCGATCACTTCGCGTTCGGCGGCGAAGTACAGCGGCACGATTGGAATCTGCTCCAGGTAGATGTACTGCCAGATGTCCAGCTCGGTCCAGTTCGACAGCGGGAAGACGCGGATCGACTCGCCCTTCTTCACCTTGCCGTTGTACACGCTCCACAGCTCGGGGCGCTGGTTCTTCGGATCCCAGCGGTGCTTGCTGTCGCGGAAGGAATACACGCGCTCCTTGGCGCGCGACTTCTCTTCGTCGCGACGCGCGCCACCGAAGGCGGCATCGAAGCCGTACTTGTCCAGCGCCTGCTTGAGGCCTTCGGTCTTCATCACGTCGGTGTGCTTGGCACTGCCGTAGGTGAAGGGGTTCATGTCCTGCGCCACACCATCAGGGTTGATGTGGGTGATCAGATCCAGCCCCATCTCGCTGACCATCTTGTCGCGGAAGCGGTACATCTCCTGGAATTTCCAGCGGGTATCGACGTGCATCACCGGAAACGGCAGCTTGCCAGGGAAGAACGCCTTGCGGGCCAGGTGCAGCATCACGGCTGAATCCTTGCCGATGGAATAGAGCATCACCGGGTTGTCGAATTCGGCGGCCACTTCACGAATGATGTGGATGCTTTCCGCCTCCAGCTGCTTCAGATGGGTCAATTTGTCGAGCATGGCTACTCACGGTTTGCTGTTGTGGGGCCGGCGGGCCGTGGACGAGCGCGCACTCTATCACAGCATCTGCTTATACTCAGGGCGCCAGTTAGACCGAAACGATCTAGCGTTATGCCTGCCCGTACGGGCGATTCAGATCGGGTTGGGGCAGTCGATGAACAGGTGCTCGAGTGCGAAACGCCGCGCCAGATAATCCCCCAGGGCCTGTACGCCGTAGCGTTCGGTGGCGTGATGGCCGGCGGCGATGAAGCTCACGCCATTTTCTCGTGCGCTGTGGAAGGTCTGCTCGGAGGCTTCGCCAGTCAGATAGAGGTCGACTCCTGCAGCAATCGCCTGGTCGATATAGCCCTGGCCGCCGCCCGTGCACCAGCCGACTCGACGAATCAGCCCATCGCCCTCTACCAGCAGCGGCTCACGCCCCAACGTTTGCTGCACGTGCCTGGCGAAGTCGACCGCGCTCATTGGCTCTTGCAGCGAGCCGACGAGGCCAACGGTGCGCGGACTTTCCGGCTCCAGCGGGCCCTCGACGACGATGCCTAACTGCCGTGCGAGCTGCACGTTGTTACCCACCTCGGGATGCACGTCCAGCGGCAGGTGATAGGCCAGCAGGCTGATGTCATTGGCCAGCAGCGCTTTCAGGCGACGCTGCCTCATGCCGATGACACAGGGGTTCTCGCCCTTCCAGAAATAGCCATGATGCACCAGTAGCACATCGGCCTCGGCCTCGATGGCCGCGTCGATCAGTGCCTGGCTGGCGGTCACGCCGCTGACGATGCGACTGACCTGCGGACGCCCCTCGACCTGCAGGCCATTGGGGCAGTAATCATTGATACGCGACGCGTTAAGAAAAGCGTCAGCTTCTTCCACTAGCGTGGTCAGGGCAATGGCCATGAAGATTCCTCACAAGCTGTTGCGGGCCGCTGCCTAATTGGCGAGCACCTCACTATAATGCGCCACCTTAAGGGCCGGATTTGGCCCCCGCAACCCTCAGGATTGTCTCGATGCCCCAGGCACTGCGTTTTCTCGGTTGGCCCCTGCTGGTCGGTGTGCTGTTCGCACTGCTGCTGATTCAGCGCTACCCGCAATGGGTGGGTTTGCCAAGCCAGGAAGTGCAGCTAGTGCAAGCACCGCTCTACAGCCGCCTGCAGGAAGGCCCGGTGTCCTACTCCGAGGCTGTCGATACTGCATCGCCAGCAGTGGCCAACCTGTACACCACCAAACTGGTGAGCAAACCAGCCCATCCGCTGTTCGAAGATCCGACGTTCCGCCGCTTCTTCGGCGACAACCTGCCACGCCAGCAGCGCATGGAGTCGAGCCTCGGCTCGGCCGTGCTGTTGAGCCGTGAAGGCTATCTGCTGACCAACAATCATGTGGTCAGCGGCGCCGACCAGATCGTCGTCGCCCTCAAGGACGGCCGCGAAACCCTGGCGCGGGTGATTGGCAACGACCCGGAAACCGACCTGGCCGTATTGAAGATCGACCTGCCCAATCTCCCGGCAATCACTCTGGGACGCTCCGACAGCATTCGCATCGGCGACGTCACCCTGGCCATCGGCAACCCCTTCGGCGTCGGTCAGACCGTGACCATGGGTATCATCAGCGCCACCGGGCGCAACCAACTGGGCCTCAACACCTACGAAGACTTCATCCAGACCGATGCGGCGATCAATCCCGGCAATTCCGGCGGTGCGCTGATCGATGCACACGGCAACCTGGTGGGCATCAACACGGCGATTTTCTCCAAGTCCGGCGGCTCGCAGGGCATCGGCTTCGCCATCCCGGTGAAACTGGCCATGGAGGTGATGCAAGCAATCATCGAGCATGGCCAGGTGATTCGCGGCTACCTCGGCGTCGAGGTGCAACCACTGACGCCCGAACTCGCCGAGTCCTTCGGCCTGGAAGGACGCCCCGGCATCGTCGTCGCCGGTGTCTATCGCGACGGCCCGGCACAGAAGGCCGGCCTGCAGCCTGGCGACCTGATTCTCAGCATCGATGGCGAACCGGCCAGTGACGGTCGCCGTTCGATGAATCAGGTCGCACGCACCACGCCTGGCGACAATATCCGCATCGACGTGCTGCGCAACGGCAAGCCGCTGCAGCTGACCGCCGAGGTCGGTATTCGCCCTCCCGTTAACGGCAACTGATCGGCGCTCATTTTCAAGTGGGAACTTTTCTCGATTGAGGTTATTGTAATGTTATTACATAAATCACAATCATCCGGAGACCCTCCCCTTGCGCGTCACTTCCGTCTTGCTTGCCGGCAGCCTGTTAACACCCTGCGCTCTTGCCGCTGAATCTCCGGCCAAACTGGCCGACAGCATCATCAGCGCCCCCAGTGAACAAGCCGATGGGCCGGTGCAGGGTTACCGCGCCAAACGCTCATCCAGTGCCACTCGCACCGACACACCGATCAGCGAAATTCCCCAGGCCATCAGCGTGGTCCCCGCCCAGGTGCTGGACGATCTCGGCAGCAGCCGTATCGACCGCGCCCTGGATTTCGCTGGCGGCGTCTCGCGGCAGAACAATTTCGGCGGACTGACCTTCCTCAACTACAGCGTGCGCGGTTTCACCACCGGCGAGCTGTATCGCAACGGTTTTGCCATCAACCGCGGCAGCTACAGCTCGCCGGACGCATCGGCCATCGAGCGCCTGGAAGTACTCAAGGGGCCGGCGGCGGCTCTCTACGGCCGTGGCGACCCCGGCGGTCTGGTCAATATCGTCACCAAGCGCCCGCAACTGGAGCCCTTCACCCAGTTCAAGGCCAGCGCCGGACGCTGGGATCGTTACCGCAGCAGCCTCGATGTCAACACACCGCTGAACGAGGACGGCACCCTGCTTTCGCGGGTAAATCTGGCAGTGGAAGACAACGGCAGCTTCCGTGATCACGTCGGCAACCAGCGGCAGATCATCAACCCGACCTTCACCTGGCAGTTATCGCCAGACACTCTGCTGATGATCGACAGCGAGTTTTCCCGCACGGAATCGGTGTTCGACCGTGGCATTCCCGCCGTCAACGGCAAGATGGGCGCGGTCAAACGCTCGACCTTTCTCGGCGAACCCAATGACGACAAGATCCGTAACGACAACCAGTTGCTGCAGGTCAGCCTCGAGCACTATCTGAACGATGCCTGGAAGCTACGCCTGGCCAGCCATTACAGCCAAGGCACGCTGGACGGCAACAGCTCCGAACCTTCGCGCCTGATTGGCGATCAGCTCACGCGCTTCTACCGCGAACGCAGCTTCGAATGGAACGACAGCATTACCCAGGCCGAACTGCATGGACAATTCGAGCTGGCCGGCTGGCAACATCAGACGCTGCTGGGGCTGGAGTACGAGAACTATCGCAACAGCCAGAAGTACCCGCAAAGCGTTACCGGTCTGGGCTATGGCCAGGACATCTACAAGCCGATCCATGGGCAACCGAAACCGCCCATCGTCAATCCCAACGACTTCCACGAGCACACCGAAAGCTACGCCCTCAACCTGCAGGATCAGATCAGTTTCAACGAGCGCTGGAGCGGCCTGCTCGGCGTGCGCCTGGAGCGCTTCGAACAGACCGCACTGAACCGCAGTACCCGCGTCAGCAGCGAGCAGAGCAAGGATGTCGCCACACCGCGCGCGGGCGTGCTCTATCAGCTGACGCCAGAGGTCGGTGTGTTCGCCAACGCCTCGATGTCGTTCAAACCCAACGCCATCGGTGCTCAGGGTCAGGTGTTCAAGCCGGAGAAGGGTCTCGGCTACGAAACCGGCCTCAAGCTCGACCTGCTCGACAGTCGCATCGGCGCCACCGTGGCGCTGTTTCATATCGACAAGGAAAACGTGCTGACTGCCGACCCCAACAACCCCGGCGACAACATCGCCGCCGGCAAGGCGCGCAGCCAGGGGCTGGATCTGCAGATCACCGGCCAACTCAGCGAGGCCGTGAGGGTCATCGGTGCCTATGCCTATATCGACGCCGAAGTGACCAAGGACAACAGCATCCCTGAAGGTAGCGACCTGCTCGGCATCGCCCGCAACAGCGCCAGCCTGATGAGCGTGTACCAGTTCCAGAGCGGCGCACTGCAAGGTTCCGAACTGGGCGCTGCGATCACCCACGTTGGCGACCGTTCCGGGCAGACCGGCAGCGATTTCGAGTTGCCGGCCTACACCACGGTCGACCTGCTCGCACGCTGGCAAGCCAGCAAGGACCTGAGCCTGGGGCTGAATCTCAACAACCTGTTCGACCGCAAGTACTACGAGCGCTCGTTCAACAACGTCTGGGTAATGCCCGGCGACCCCCGCAATCTCAGCGTCAGCCTGACCCTCAACCTTTGAATCGGAGATTCACATGCGTATTCCTGCCTACCTGCTGCTCGCCGGCCTGTTCGCCAGCAACAGTGCACTGGCCCACGGCCTCTGGACCGAAGAGCGCCGTGGCAATATCGAAGTCGTCTATGGCCATGGCGCCGAGGACAATGCCTTCAAGGCACAAAAGATCAGCGGCGCCTGGGCCTATGACGCAGCAGGCCGAATGATTCCGGTGACCGTCGAGCGCCTGGCCGATCACGCCCGCCTGCAACCCTTGAAGAAACCCGCCGTGCTCGGCGTGGCCCTGGACAATGGTGCCTGGTCAAAGACCCCGGAAGGCCAATGGATCAACCAGGGCCGCAGCCAGGTACCGAACTCGACCCAGTCGCTGCACACCTACAAGTACAGCCTGGCGATCTACAGCGAGGGCGCCAAGCTGCCCGACCTCAAACCGCTGAAACTAGTCATCGTTCCGCAAGTCGATCCGCTCAAGGTCGGCCCCGGCAAACCTCTGCCCGTGCGCGTGCTGGCCGACGGCAAGCCGCTGGCGGGCGTCGAGCTGGTCGGCGATTACCGCGGCGCGCCACATGAGGTCAGCGCCAAGACCGATACCGAAGGCCGCGCTCAGGTGATGGTGCGCAACGAAGGGCTGAACATCATCAGCGCGGCGGTCTACCTGCCGGTAGAGAACGACCCCAACATCGAAAGCCGCGGTTTGTTCACCTCGCTGACCTTCCTCGGCGAGCCGCATCACGAGTAAGCCCCCTCTGTGCCATGAAAAAAGCCGGTGACGCTTACGCGCCACCGGCTCTCTTCAGACTCGCCTGGATCAAAGGCCTTGCAGGGCGTCCAGCAGTGCCTGGTTCTGCTCCGGCGTACCGATGGTAATGCGCAGGAACTGGGCGATGCGCTGTTGCTTGAAATGGCGCACGATCACCCCCTGCTCGCGCAGCCCAGCCGCCAGCGTGGCGGCATCCTTGCCCGGATGACGGGCGAAGACGAAGTTCGCCGTCGAAGGCAGCACCTGGAAACCCAGTCCCTGTAGACCGGCGACCACCGCCTCACGGCTCTCGATCACCTGTTGGCAGGTTCTCTCGAAATAAGCGCGGTCCTCGAACGCCGCCGCAGCACCCGCGATGGCCATGCGATCGAGCGGATAGGAGTTGAAGCTGTTCTTGATTCGCTCCAGCGCTTCGATCAGATCCGGGTGGCCGACCGCGATGCCAACGCGCAAACCAGCCAGCGAACGCGATTTGGACAGTGTCTGGGTGACCAACAGGTTCGGGTACTTGTCGACCAGGGCGATGGCCGTCTGACCACCGAAGTCGATATACGCCTCGTCTATCAGCACCACGCTGTCCGGGCTGCTCTGCAGCATGCGCTCGATGGCCTCGAGCGGCAGCAGGCAGCCGGTCGGCGCATTAGGGTTGGGGAAGATAATGCCACCATTGGGCCGGGCATAGTCTTCGACGCGAATCTGGAACTGCTCGTCCAGTGCCACCTGCTGATAATCGATACCGTACAGGCCGCAATACACCGGATAGAAGCTGTAGCTGATATCCGGGAACAGCAGCGGCGCCTCGTGCTGGAACAGACCATGGAAGGCGTGTGCCAGCACCTCGTCGGAGCCGTTGCCGACGAACACCTGAGCGGGCTGCACGCCGTAATAGGCAGCCACCGCGTGTTTCAGGCGATCCCCATTGGGATCCGGGTACAGGCGCAGGTCATCATTCAACTCGGCCTGCATCGCCGCAATGGCCCTGGGCGACGGGCCGTACGGGTTCTCGTTGGTGTTGAGCTTGACCAGCTTGCTCAGTTTGGGCTGCTCACCCGGTACATAGGGCACCAGGTCCTTGACGAAGGGGCTCCAGAATTTGCTCATCTGCCCTTCTCTCCTCGAATGCGTTGCATGGGCGATGGATATCGCTTCGATCAACCGGCGAAGCGCGATCCCGTAGGGTGCGCCGTGCGCACCAAAACATTCACAAGGTGCGCATGGCGCACCCTACTTCACTTGATCCGGTACTCGGCGCTACGCGCATGCGCGGTCAGCGACTCGCCACGGGCCAGCACCGAGGCGCTCTTGCCCAGCTCCGACGCGCCATCCGGCGAGCAGAAGATGATCGACGAGCGCTTCTGGAAGTCGTACACCCCCAGCGGCGAAGAAAAACGCGCGGTACCGGACGTCGGCAGCACGTGGTTGGGGCCAGCGACGTAATCGCCCAAGGCTTCTGCGGTGTAGCGGCCCATGAAGATCGCACCGGCATGGCGGATCTGCGGCAACCAGGCCTCCGGGTCGGCCACCGACAGCTCCAGGTGCTCCGGCGCGATGTGGTTGGCAACGATGATGGCCTGCGCCATGTCCGCCACCTGGATCAGCGCGCCACGGCCTTCCAGCGAAGTACGAATGATCTCGGCACGCTCCATGGTCGGCAGCAACTTGGCGATACTCTCGGCGACGCGGTCGAGGAAGGCAGCATCCGGGCTGACCAGAATCGACTGTGCGTCCTCGTCGTGCTCGGCCTGGGAGAACAGGTCCATGGCGATCCAGTCCGGATCGGTCTGGCCGTCGCAGACCACGAGAATCTCCGACGGGCCTGCAATCATGTCGATGCCAACCTTGCCGAACACGTGGCGCTTGGCGGTGGCCACATAAATGTTGCCAGGGCCGACGATCTTGTCCACTGGCGGCACGCTCTCGGTGCCATAGGCCAGCGCGGCGACAGCCTGGGCACCACCGATGGTGAACACGCGGTCGACACCGGCGATGGCGGCAGCGGCCAGCACGAGCTCGTTGATCTCGCCGCGCGGGGTCGGCACCACCATCACCACCTCGGGCACGCCGGCGACCTTGGCCGGAATCGCGTTCATCAGCACCGAAGACGGATAGGACGCCTTGCCACCCGGTACGTACAGGCCGGCACGATCCAGCGGGGTGACCTTCTGCCCCAGCACAGTGCCATCGGCCTCGCTGTAGCGCCAGGAATCCTGCTTCTGTTTTTCGTGGTAGCTGCGCACGCGCTCAGCGGCAACTTCCAGCGCCTCGCGCTGAGCCGGGCTGATGCGGGCCAGGGCCAGTTCCAGACGCTCACGCGGCAGGATCAGGTCAGCCATGGAGGCGACCTCCAGGCCGTCGAAACGCTGGGTGTATTCGACCAGGGCGGCATCGCCACGCTCACGCACGGCCTGGATGATTTCCAGCACGCGCTGGTTGACGCCATCGTCGGAGACGCTCTCCCAGCTCAGCAGATGATCCAGGTGTCGGGCAAAATCCTGGTCAGCGGCGTTGAGTCGGCGAACAGCAATGGGAGCGGTCATGGCAAAGCCTCGTGTAATGGCAATTCTCAGGCGCCGCTAGAGTAGCAAGCCCACCGTGCGGGCACCTGAGAATTTGGCTATGACACGGATAGGCTGCCGCGACCAGACGTCGCGGTGAGGAATCAGCCTTGGTGTCGCGCCTCGATAGCGCCACGCAGGGTATCGATCAAGGACTGGATGCGCGCGTGCTGCATCTTCATCGAGGCCTTGTTGACGATCAGGCGCGAGCTGATGGTGGCGATCAGTTCCTGCGGTTCCAGTCCATTGGCACGCAGGGTGTTGCCGGTGTCGACCACGTCGATGATCTTGTCAGCCAGGCCCACCAACGGCGCCAACTCCATCGAGCCGTAGAGCTTGATGATATCGACCTGACGGCCCTGCTCGGCGTAGTAACGCTTGGCGACGTTGACGAATTTGGTGGCCACGCGCAGACGACCTTTCGGCTCCGGCGCGCCGACCTTGCCGGCGGTCATCAGCTTGCACTTGGCGATCTGCAGGTCCAGCGGCTCGTAGATGCCCTGGCCGCCGTACTCCATCAGCACGTCCTTGCCAGCTACGCCAAGGTCGGCGGCACCATGCTCGACATAGGTCGGCACGTCGGTGGCCCGCACGATCAGCAGGCGCACGTCATCCTGAGTGGTCGGGATGATCAGCTTGCGGCTCTTGTCCGGGTTCTCGGTCGGTTCGATGCCCGCTGCGGCCAGTAACGGCAGGGTGTCATCGAGAATGCGGCCTTTGGACAGGGCGATGGTCAACATGAAACGGTTTCCTTGAACGGAAGCGGCCGCTCCGACAGGGAGCGACCCTACGACAACGGAGACAGGCGATCAGCCCGGTACACGACGGATTTTCGCGCCCAGCAGCTGCAGTTTTTCCTCGATGCACTCGTAACCACGGTCGATGTGGTAGATGCGGTCGATCAGCGTGTCACCGTCGGCCACCAGCGCGGCCAACACCAGGCTTGCCGAAGCACGCAGGTCGGTCGCCATGACCGGCGCGCCTTTGAGCTTGTCGACACCCGTAACCACGGCAGTGTTGCCTTCGACCAGGATGTTGGCGCCCATGCGCAGCATCTCGTAGACGTGCATGAAACGGTTTTCAAACACGGTCTCGATGATGGTGCCGGTGCCCTCAGCCACGGCATTCAGGGCAATGAACTGCGCCTGCATGTCGGTGGGGAACGCCGGGTATGGAGCGGTACGCAGATTGACGGCCTTCGGACGCTTGCCCTTCATGTCCAGCTCGATCCAGTCCGGACCCGTGGTGATTTCGGCACCCGCTTCCTGCAGTTTGGCCAGCACGGCCTCCAGAGTCGAAGGATCGGCGTCCTTGACCTTGACCCTACCACCGGTAACGGCGGCAGCGACCAGGTAGGTGCCGGTTTCGATACGGTCGGGCATGACGTTGAAGCGCGCACCATGCAGACGCTCGACGCCGTCGATGATGATGGTGTCGGTACCGGCACCCTGGATCTTCGCGCCCATGGCGATCAGGCAGTTGGCCAGGTCGACCACCTCGGGCTCGCGCGCGGCGTTTTCCAGCACGCTACGGCCCTTGGCCAGGGTCGCGGCCATCATGATGTTCTCGGTACCGGTCACGCTGACCACATCGAAGAAGAAGTGCGCACCGCGCAGGCCGCCTTCCGGCGCCTTGGCCTTGATGTAGCCACCTTCCACGTCAATGTGCGCGCCCATGGCCTCGAGGCCACGGATGTGCAGATCGACCGGACGCGAACCGATGGCGCAACCGCCCGGCAGCGCCACTTCGGCTTCGCCGAAACGAGCGACCATGGGGCCGAGCACCAGGATCGAGGCGCGCATGGTTTTTACCAGCTCGTAAGGCGCGACCAGAGTCTTGATCGCCCGCGCGTCGACTTCCACCGACAGTTTCTCGTCGATCACCGGCTCGATGCCCATGCGACCGAACAGCTCGATCATGGTGGTGATGTCATGCAGGTGCGGCAGGTTGCAGATGGTGACAGGCTCATCGCCCAGCAGGGTCGCTGCGAGAATCGGCAGAGCAGAGTTCTTCGCACCGGAAATGCGGATTTCGCCATCGAGGCGAGCGCCGCCGGTAATGATCAGTTTATCCATAGGAATCTCGTCGCCCGCAGGCTCAGGAACGCGCGGCCCAATCGGCCTGGCTGAAGAATTTCATGGTCACGGCGTGGATGCTGCCATCAGCGATCCAGGCATTGAGGTGGGCATAGATCTGCTGCTGACGTTTGACCGGGCTGAGGGCGGCCAGTTCGTCGCTGATCAGGTTGAGCTGGAAGTTACAGCCTTCGCCTTCGACTTCCACCTGGGTATTCGGGAGTTTTTCCTCTAGGAGGCTTTTTACTTCTGCAGCCTGCATGCTCGACCTCGACTGACGCATTCGGGCACCTGAGCCCGCGGGTCGGCCATCATACAAAAAAGCCTCCCGCCTGCGAACCCCGCCAGCGGCGGTACTGACGGAACGACGGGAAGCGCTTCACTGTTGCAGCGGCAGCAACTCGAGCAAGCCGCTGACCTGAGCGATCTCGCGCATGTCGTCGGGCAGCGCGCTGATCGTCAGCTCACGCCCTGCCTTGCGTGCATCACGCATGAACGCCAGCAGCAGCGCCAGACCAACGCTACTGGACTTTTCCACCGTGCTGCAGTCGAGCGCCAGACGCGTGGCACTGCTGGCGGCGATCAGACGCGCACCCTGCTCACGCAGCAGCGGCCCCGTGCTGTAATCGAGCACACCACTGAGCTGAAATTGCCCAGCGGCGCGCTCGCTGATGCTCGCCTGACTCACGACTCGCCTCGAGCCTGACGCGCCCTGGCCACTGTATCAGCCCAGGTATCGATGACCTTGTCGAGATCGTTACGGTTGTTCTGCATGGACTGGGCGAACTGATCGCGGAACAATTTGCCGACGTTGATGCCGTTGATCACCACGTTACGCAACTTCCAGCCACCGTCCATCGACACCATGGTGTAGGACAATGGATAGACCACGCCCTTGCCATCGCGAATTTCCATACCGACCGAAGTACGCTCGCCCTCGTCCCTGCCGCTGGCTGGCAGCACGCGAATGTCCTGATTGTTATACTCGAGCAGGGCATTGCCATAGAACTGCATCAGGCTGCGCTTGAAGTTCTCCTCAAAGCGGCTCATCTGTTCAGGCGAAGCCTGGCGCGAGTAGCGCACAGTCATCACGCCACGGGCGATACCCTCGACATCCACCACCGGGCCGAGAATCTCGTTGAGCGAGTCGTAGAAGGCATTGGGATTGCTGCGGTACTGCTCCTTGTTGGCTTTCAGATCTGCCAGCAGGGTTTCGGTGGTCTGCTGCACCACTTCATGGGCGCTTGGCGCAGCGATGGCCAGCAACGGCATGGTAGCCAGCAACGCCAGCAGGGAATTACGCACGGTCTTGAGCATGTCAGGAGCCCTCATCAATTGGCTTCATCTTTATTGACCGAATTGAGCAGGAATTTGCCAATCAGGTCTTCCAGCACCAGCGAGGACTGCGTGTCGTGGATGGTGCTGCCGTCCTTGAGCACCTCCTCGTCACCACCAACGCTGATGCCGATGTATTTCTCGCCGAGCAGCCCAGCAGTCAGGATCGACGCCGTGGAATCCTCAGGCAGGTTATTGACGCCGCCATCGAGCTCCAGGGTCACCCGGCCCATGTAACTGTCACGATCAAGATCGATGGCAGTGACCTTGCCGATGCTCACGCCAGCCATGGTGACCTTGGCGCGCACGGTCAGCCCGGCGATGTTATCGAAGTAGGCGTAGACCTTGTAGGTATCGCCAGCGCTACCGACGCTCAGGCCGCTGACGCGCAGAGCCAGCAGCAGCAGGGCCAGCACACCGGCCATGAGGAACAGGCCGACACCAATCTCCAGCGTGCGGTTTTGCATCAGAAATCTCCAAACATCAAAGCGGTCAGAATGAAATCCAGGCCAAGTACGGCCAGCGAGGCATACACCACGGTGCGCGTAGTCGCGCGGCTGATGCCTTCGGAAGTAGGCTCGCAGTCGTAACCCTGGAACACGGCGATCCAGGTCACTACAAAGGCAAAGACAATGCTTTTGATCACGCCATTAAGCACGTCGTCATAAAAAGAAACACTGTTCTGCATGTTGGCCCAGAACGAGCCCTCGTAAACGCCCAGCCAATCAACGGCGACCATCGCCGCCCCCCAGATGCCGACCACGCAGAAGATCATCGCCAGTAGCGGCATGGAAATGAAACCGGCCCACAGCCGCGGCGCGACGATGTATTTGAGCGGGTCGACGCCAATCATCTCCAGACTGGAGAGCTGCTCGGTGGACTTCATGTTGCCGATTTCGGCGGTCAGCGCGGAACCGGCGCGACCAGCGAACAGCAGCGCGGTCACCACCGGACCGAGCTCACGCAGCAGGGTCAGCGCGACCATCTGCCCCACGGCCTGCTCGGAGCCATAGCTGACCAGGATGTTGTAACCCTGCAGTGCCAGCACCATACCGATGAAAACACCGGACACGACAATGATCGCCAGCGACATCACGCCAACTGCGAACAGCTGCTTGATCAACAGTTGCAAAGGCTTGCCGGCACGGCTGCGGCCGCACAGCGCGCTGACCAGAAACAGCACCGAACGCCCCAGCGTCGCGACCACATCGATACCCGCACGGCCGAACAACCGCAGGCGTTCGAGCGGTGAAATTCTGCGCATCAACCTCTCCCCAACAGATCTTCGCGGTAGTCAGGCGCTGGAAAATGAAACGGCACCGGACCATCCGGAATGCCCTTCATGAACTGACGAATACGTGGATTATCCGACTCCATCAGCTCGGCCGGCGTGCCCTGCCCCAGCACCTGCGCATCACCGACGACATAGATGTAATCGGCGATACTGGCGGTTTCTGCAAGGTCGTGAGAAACCACCACGCTAGTAATCCCCAGCGCGTCATTGAGCAGGCGGATCAGGCGCACCAGAACACCCATGGCGATGGGGTCCTGACCGACGAACGGCTCGTCATACAGCAGAATCTGCGGATCGAGCGCAATGGCACGGGCCAGCGCGACACGGCGCTTCATGCCCCCAGACAACTCGTCCGGCATCAGCTCCAGCGCTCCGCGCAGGCCAACGGCCTGCAACTTCATCAGGACGATGTCGCGGATCATTTCTTCCGGCAACTGGGTATGCACGCGCAATGGAAAGGCCACGTTCTCGAACACATCGAGGTCGGTGAATAGCGCACCGCTCTGAAACAGCACGCCCATCTGCTTGCGCATGTCGAACAACTCGTCGCGCGACAGCTTCGGCAGGCTGACGCCTGCTACACGAACATCACCGGCCGAAGGACGCAGCTCAGCGGCGATCAGGCGCAGCAGCGTGGTCTTGCCGCAGCCGGATGGCCCCATGATGCCGGTCACCTTGCCACGCGGTATGCGAATATCGACCCTATCGAAAATCGACCGCGCGCCACGCTGAAAACTGACGCCCTGCAACTCGATCGCGTACTCGTGCTCGGCGCTCATCTGAACTCCTTGAAAATCAGGCCTTCCTGGCAGACGCCACCTCCAGAAGCAAGGACACGCGCCAGCCAGAGGGGGCCAAAATGGCCGCGAACTATAGCATTTGCCGAACAGGCCGCCCAATAGCCCCCCAAAGCAGCGTTCAGACTTGCGACAGCTTCGACACTGCCTCATTGCAGCAAGGGTGAGCGCGGAAAGCTTTTCCCGCTATAATCCTCGTCTTTTTTCGCCCGACAGCCTTGCCCAGCATGAACCAGACCCGCGACCTGATTGACTCCGCGCAGCGCACCATCCGCCTCGAGCTTGAAGCGGTGCAGGAGCTATTGCCCCGCATCGATGCCGATTTCATCAAGGCCTGCGAGCTGATTCTCAGCTGCAAGGGCCGCGTGGTCGTGGTTGGCATGGGCAAGTCCGGGCATATCGGCAACAAGATCGCTGCAACCCTGGCCAGCACCGGCACCACGTCTTTCTTCGTTCACCCGGCAGAAGCCAGTCATGGCGACATGGGCATGATCACCAGGGACGACATAGTCCTGGCGCTCTCGAACTCGGGCTCGACCGCCGAGATCGTCACCCTGCTGCCACTGATCAAACGTCTCGGTATCCGCCTGATCAGCATGACCGGCAACCCGGACTCTCCATTGGCCAAGGCTGCCGAAGTCAACCTGGATGCACGCGTCTCGCAGGAAGCCTGCCCGCTGAACCTGGCGCCGACCTCCTCGACCACCGCCAGCCTGGTACTGGGTGACGCACTGGCTATCGCCCTGCTCGAAGCGCGCGGCTTCACCGCCGAAGACTTCGCCTTCTCCCATCCGGGTGGCGCCCTTGGCCGGCGCCTGCTGCTCAAGGTAGAGAACGTCATGCACGCAGGCGACGCCCTGCCACGCGTACGCCGCGGTACCAGCCTGCGCGATGCCCTGCTGGAAATGACCCAGAAAGGCCTGGGCATGACCGTGGTTCTGGAGGAAGACGGCCGCCTCGCCGGCATCTTCACCGACGGTGATCTGCGCCGCACCCTGGACAAGGGCATCGATGTGCGCCAGGCATTGATCGACGAGGTCATGACGCCGCACGGCAAGACCGCTCGCGCCGAGATGCTCGCGGCCGAAGCCCTGAAGATCATGGAAGACCACAAGATCAACGCACTGGTAGTGGTCGACGACCTGGACAACCCGGTCGGCGCCCTCAACATGCATGACCTGCTGCGCGCGGGAGTAATGTGATGAACGACCTGCAGCAACGCGCCCGCGCCATCAAACTGGCGATCTTCGACGTCGACGGCGTACTCACCGACGGCCGCCTGTACTTCCTCGAAGACGGCAGCGAGTTCAAGACCTTCAACACACTCGACGGCCACGGCATCAAGATGCTGATCAACTCGGGGGTACGCACCGCCATCATCAGCGGGCGCAAGACCCCGGTGGTCGAGCGCCGCGCCAACAACCTCGGCATCCAGCACCTGTTCCAGGGGCGCGAGGACAAACTCGTGGTACTCGACGGCCTGCTCGCCGAACTCGGCCTAAGCTATGAACAGGTTGCTTATCTTGGCGACGACCTGCCGGACCTTCCAGTCATTCGCCGTGTCGGATTGGGCATGGCCGTGGCCAGCGCCGACATCTTCGTCCGCCAGCACGCCCACGGCGTAACCCAGGCACGCGGCGGCGACGGTGCGGCACGGGAATTCTGCGAACTGATCATGCGTGCCCAGGGCACACTGGATGCGGCCCAGGCCGCCTACCTGTAGAGAACAGCATGCCGCGTAAAATCCTCAACACCCTGATCTTTGCTCTGATTGCAGTCGTCGTGGCCGCACTCGGTTACTGGAACCTTGCCCCGGACAGCGCACGCCAAGCCGAGCGGGCCAGCGACGACAACGTCGTTGACTTCTATGCAGTGGGCGCGCGCACCGTGCAGTTCCAGGATGACGGCAAACTGCACTACCGTATGACTGCGGACAAACTCGAGCACATCAAAAGCACTGACATCACCCTGATCGACACCCCCAAGCTGAAGCTCTATCGCGGTACCGAGCTCCCCTGGGAAGTCACCAGTCAGCGTGCCGAAGTCTCGCCTGGCGGCGTCGAGGTAGAACTGATCGACGACGTGCGCATCGCCCGCACCGACGCCAAGAACCGCCCCACCGTGATCACCAGCAGCCGCATGACCGTTATTCCTGACAAGGAATATGCGCAGACCGAGCAAGCCGTTAGAATCGTTGCGGCCAACGGGGTGACCACGGCACAAGGAATGAAAGCGTACTTGAATGACGGCAGGATGCTCCTGCAGTCCAACGTAAGAGGCCAGCATGAGGTTCGTTAATACCCTCCCCCTTATTCTCAGCCTCGGCGCCGTATTGGGAAGCGCGGCTGCCTGGGCACTGCCATCGGATCGCGATCAACCGATCCGCATCCAGGCCGACAGCGCCGAACTGGATGACAAGCAAGGTGTAGCCGTTTATCGCGGCGACGTGATCATCACCCAGGGCACCCTGAAGATCACGGGTGACACCGTAACCATCACTCAGACCGCCAGTGGCGATATCGATGTATTCACCTCGGTCGGCAACCTGGCCTACTACGAGCAGAAGCCGGCCGTGGACAAGGACATCGTCAAGGCCTACGGCAAGACCATCCAGTATTTCGCCAGCAATGAGCGCATCGTACTGATCGACCAGGCCAGGGTAATTCAGGAAGGCAATACCTTCGAAGGCGAGAAAATCGTCTACGACACCCGCCGCCAGATCGTCAACGCCGGCCGCGCGACAGGCGGCAACGTCAGCACGCCGCGCCCACGTATCGACATGGTCATCCAACCGAAGAACAAACCCGCGGATCAGCAGCAGTAATGGCCACTCTCAAAGCCCAACACCTGGCGAAAAGCTACAAGAGCCGCCAGGTCGTGCGTGACGTCAGCCTGAGCATCGAAAGCGGTCAGATCGTTGGCCTGCTAGGCCCCAACGGCGCAGGCAAGACCACCTGCTTCTACATGATCGTCGGCCTGGTGCGCTCCGACCAGGGCCGCGTACTGATCGACGACCTCGACGTCAGTCATCAGCCCATGCACGGCCGCGCACGCGCAGGCATCGGCTACCTGCCGCAGGAAGCCTCGATCTTCCGCAAGCTGTCGGTAACCGACAACATCATGGCCATTCTCGAAACGCGCAAGGACCTGGACCGCGCCGGACGTCAGGCGGAACTGGAAAGCCTGCTGCAGGAATTCCATATCCACCATATCGCCGACAGTCTCGGCATGAGCCTGTCCGGCGGTGAACGACGCCGCGTGGAGATTGCCCGGGCTCTGGCGACCAACCCCAAGTTCATCCTGCTCGACGAACCCTTTGCCGGGGTAGATCCGATCTCGGTGGGCGATATCAAACAGATCATCCATCACCTCAAGGCCAAGGGCATCGGTATCCTGATCACCGATCACAACGTGCGTGAAACCCTGGACATCTGCGAGACCGCCTACATCGTCAACGATGGGCAGCTGATCGCCGAGGGTAACGCCGAAACCATCCTCGCCAACCAGACGGTGAAAGAGGTATATCTGGGCCATGAATTCCGCCTGTAACAGGCTGCGTGAAAACCACTGTGCTCGGCGCTGCTGCGTCAAAAACAGCCTGTAGGTTGCCCACTATTTCGCTACAGAAATATTGCACCCCCTAGGCAAAAACGAGAAGTTCAGGCATATAATTTGCTTCCTGCGGCGCTTCGGCGCCCTGATGTGGAAGGCGTAACTCGCCAGTAAATTAAGGTCTGCAATGAAACCATCGCTAGTCCTCAAGATGGGCCAGCAGCTGACGATGACCCCGCAGCTGCAACAGGCTATCCGCCTCCTCCAACTGTCCACCCTGGACCTGCAACAGGAAATCCAGGAGGCGCTGGAATCCAATCCCATGCTCGAGCGCCAGGAAGATGGCGACGACTTCGACAACAGCGATCCAATGGCTGATGGCGCCGAAAGCGCCACGTCGACCCCGAGCAAGGAAGAGAGCTACCAGGAAACCACCCCCACGGTGGATAACCTGGAAGAGGGCGAGTGGGGCGAGCGCATTCCCAACGAGTTGCCGGTCGATACTGCCTGGGAAGACATCTACCAGACCAGCGCCAGTAGCCTGCCCAGCAACGATGATGACGAGTGGGACTTCACCACCCGCACTTCCAGCGGCGAGAGCCTGCACAGTCACCTGCTCTGGCAACTGAACCTGGCGCCCATGTCGGACAAGGATCGCCTGATCGCGGCCACCCTGATCGACTGCATCAACAACGACGGTTACCTCGAAGAAACGCTAGAGGAAGTCACCGAATCCTTCGACCCCGAGCTGGATGTCGAACTGGACGAAGTGGAAGTGGTGCTGCACCGCATCCAGCAGTTCGAACCGGCGGGTATCGGCGCCCGCGACCTGCGCGAATGCCTGCTGCTGCAACTGCGCCAACTGCCTGCCGGCACGCCTTGGCTGAGCGAGACACAACGCGTGGTCGGTGACTACCTGGAGCTGCTCGGCAGCCGCGATTATGCCCAGCTGATGCGCCGCACCAAGCTCAAGGAAGACGAGCTGCGCCAGGTCATCGACCTGATCCAGCGCCTGAATCCGCGTCCAGGTTCGCAAATCGAATCCAGCGAACCGGAATACGTCGTGCCCGACGTCATCGTGCGCAAGCACAACGAACGCTGGCTGGTGGAACTGAACCAGGAGGCCATGCCACGCCTGCGGGTCAATCCGCAGTATGCCGGCTTCGTCAAACGCGCCGACTCCAGTGCCGACAACACCTTCATGCGCAACCAGCTGCAGGAAGCACGCTGGTTCATCAAGAGCCTGCAGAGTCGTAACGAAACGCTGATGAAGGTGGCCACGCAGATCGTCGAGCACCAGCGTGGTTTCCTCGACTACGGCGACGAGGCGATGAAACCCCTGGTGCTGCACGACATCGCCGAAGCGGTGGGCATGCATGAGTCGACGATTTCACGCGTTACCACGCAGAAATTCATGCACACACCGCGCGGTATTTACGAGCTGAAATATTTCTTCTCCAGCCACGTCAGCACCTCTGAAGGCGGAGAATGCTCGTCCACCGCGATCCGCGCGATCATCAAAAAACTGGTTGCAGCAGAAAACGCGAAAAAGCCGTTGAGCGACAGCAAGATCGCTGGTTTACTGGAGGCACAAGGCATCCAAGTCGCCCGTCGGACGGTCGCCAAGTATCGCGAGTCCCTCGGTATAGCGCCCTCCAGTGAGCGCAAGCGACTGATGTAGGCCAGATCGACTGAAGGCCTCAGGCCTTCAGGCCAAAGTGTTCCGGCGGCGGGTCGAACCAGACCCGTCTCTTACACAAGGCAACAAGGAGAAAGCGGTATGCAAGTCAACATCAGTGGACATCAGCTGGATGTGACCGACGCCCTGCGTGACTATATCGGCGAGAAACTGGGCCGACTGGAACGCCACTTCGACAAGATCACCAACGTACAGGTGACCATGGAGGTCGAAAAACTCAAGCAGAAGATCGAAGCCACCCTGCACATCGCTGGCGGCGAAGTCGTCGCCAACGCCGAGCACCAGGACATGTACGCTGCCATCGACCTGTTGGCCGATAAACTCGACCGTCAACTCATCAAGCACAAGGAAAAGCAGCTAGAACGCCTGCAAGGCGCCACGGCCCGCTGACATTCCCTATCCATGATCCGACTTGAAAATATCCTGACCCCCGGCCGTTCCCTGGTGAACGTGCCGGGCGGCAGCAAGAAACGCGTGCTCGAACAGATCGCCAATGTGGTTGCGCGCGATCTGCCAGACCTGGATGCCCAGGACATCTTCGAAAGCCTCATCGCCCGCGAGAAGCTCGGCTCTACCGGCTTCGGCAACGGCATTGCCATTCCCCACTGCCGCCTGGCCGGCTGCAGTGCCCCGATCAGTGCTGTCCTGCACCTGGAGGCGGCAGTCGACTTCGACGCCATCGACGGCGTGCCCGTCGATCTGCTGTTCGTGCTTCTGGTGCCAGAGGCGGCAACCGATGCGCATCTCGAACTGCTGCGCCAGATAGCCAGCATGCTCGATCGCCAGGATGTACGTGAACGTCTGCGCCAGGCCAACAGCGGCGAAGATCTCTACCAGGTCGTCGTGGACATTCAGAACGGTCAATAAACATGCGCCTGATCATCGTCAGCGGTCGCTCGGGCTCGGGCAAGAGCACCGCCCTCGATGTACTTGAGGACAACGGTTTCTACTGCATCGACAACCTACCGGCCGGCCTTCTGCCGGATCTCGCCGAGCGCTTCCTGCCGCATAGCGACATGCTGCTGCCGCAGGTGGCCGTATCCATCGATGCGCGCAACCTGCTGAGCCAGCTCAAGCGCTTCCCGGAACTGCTCGACGAAGTGCGCAAGCGCAGTATCCATTGCGACGTGCTGTATCTCGATGCCGAAGACGAAACGCTGCTCAAGCGTTTTTCCGAAACGCGCAGACGACACCCGCTGACCAACGACAATCGTTCGCTGGCCGAAGCCATTGCCTACGAAAGCCAGCTGCTGGCACCGATCACCGATCGTGCCGATCTGAAGATCGATACCACCCGACTGAATCTCTACCAGCTGCGCGATACGCTCAAGCTACGCCTGCTGGGCCAGACGCAGACTGGCACCGCCTTTCTGGTCGAGTCCTTCGGTTTCAAACGTGGCATGCCAGTGGATGCTGACCTGGTGTTCGATGCGCGCTGCTTGCCCAATCCGTACTGGAAACCGGAACTGCGCGATCATTCCGGGCTGGATCAACCGGTGATCGACTATCTGGCCGCGCAACCGGAGGTCGAAGAGATGTATCAGGACATCCTCGTCTACCTGGAAAAATGGCTGCCACGCTTCGCCGCCAGCAACCGCGCCTATGTCACCATCGCCATTGGCTGCACGGGCGGCCACCACCGCTCGGTGTACCTGGCCAACCGCCTGAGCCAGGCACTCAAAGACTCGCTGAAGAACGTCCAGGTGCGTCACCGCGACCTCAGCTAAGGAATCCTGCCGCGATGCCAGCACGTGAAATCACCATCATCAACAAACTTGGCCTGCATGCCCGTGCTGCAGCGAAGTTCGTCGGCGTAGCGAGCACCTACCCCTGCCAGGTGCGCATCGGCCGCAGCGCCGAAAGCCTGGTAGACGGCAAGAGCATCATGGCGGTGATGATGCTGGCCGCCGGCAAGGGCACCAATGTGCACCTGCTGACCGAAGGCGAACAGGATCACGAGGCTCTCGATGCACTGGTTGCGTTGATCGAGAACTACTTTGACGAAGGCGAGTAGCATCACCCCACGAACGAAAAGGCCACCCGCGGGTGGCCTTTTCGTTTCTAGCAGCCTCAGCTACCGGCGACCGTCATCTTCTCGATCAGCACCGAGCCGGTGCAGATATTGCCGCGCCGTTCCAGATCACGCCCGACCGCGACGATCTGGCGGAACATGTCGCGCAGGTTGCCGGCAATGGTCACCTCCTGCACAGGGAACTGGATTTCACCGTTCTCCACCCAGAAGCCCGCCGCGCCACGGGAATAGTCGCCGGTAACCAGGTTCAAGCCCTGCCCCATCAGTTCGGTGACCAGCAGGCCACGACCCATGCGGCGAATCAGCGCCTGCTGATCCTCATCGCCATGGGTGACGAACAGGTTGTGCACACCACCGGAGTTGGCGGTGCTCGGCAAACCCAGCTTGCGCCCGGAATAGGTGCCGAGCACGTAGGACACCAGTTCGCCCTTCTCCACGAACGGCTTGGCGTAGGTGGCCAGGCCATCACCGTCGAAGGTGGCACTGCCGAGTGCGCGCGGCAGGTGCGGACGCTCGTCGAGGCTCAGCCATTCGGGGAACAGCCGCTGCCCGAGCGCACCTTCGAGGAACGAGGACTGGCGATACAGGTTGCCACCCGAAATCGCCGCCAGCAAATGGCTGAACAACCCACCGGCCAGCTCGGCGGCAAACAGCACCGGCACTTCGCAGGTCGGCACCGGGCGCGCACCAAGACGGCTGACCGCACGCTCGGCGGCGCGTTGGCCGATACCCTTGGCATCGGCCAACAGTTCACCCTGGCGATTGACGTCGTACCAGTAGTCGCGCTGCATCTGCCCTTCACCCTCGGCGATCATCACGCAGCTCAGGCTGTGGCGGGTGCTGGCGTAACCGCCGATGAACCCGTGACTGTTGCCATACACACGACAACCCTGATGGGTATTGAGGCTGGTGCCATCGGCGTTCTTGATCCGCGCGTCAGCCGCGAAAGCCGCAGCCTCACAGAGCAGCGCCTGCTCCACCGCCTGCTCCGGGGTGATCGACCAGGGGTGGTAGAGATCCAGCTCAGGCAGCTCACGGGCCATCAGCGCAGCATCGGCCAGGCCAGCGCACTCGTCCTCGCTGGTATGTTTGGCAATCGCCAGGGCCGCGGCCACGGTCTCGCGAATGGCCTCGCTACCGGTGGCCGAGGTGCTGGCCGAGCCCTTGCGCTGGCCAACGTACAGGGTGATACCGAAACCCTGGTCGCGATTGAATTCGACGGTCTCCACTTCGCCCTGGCGCACCGTGGTGGAGAGCCCCTGACCAGCCGAGACCGCGACCTCGCAGGCACTGGCGCCCTGGCGCCTGGCCTCGGCGAGAATTGCCTCCACCTGCTCTTGCAGTACTGGCAAGGCCTGCGGCCCGATGCGTTCTACTTCACTCATAACCACTCCCGATTCTCTTGGCGCAGGCACTTTCTGTACGAAATCCAAGGCCTGCTCTCGACTGCCCGCTGCGGGCCGGCAGTCACGGTTACTGCTATCATGGCGGCGTTTCCCTCTGGACCCACCCCATGTCTGATTCCTACGACGACTTCTCCCTGGAGAAGAGTAAATCCCAGGTCAAACGCGAACTGCATGCCCTGCAGGAGCTTGGCGAGCGACTGACCACGCTCAAGGCGGATCTGCTGGCCAAGATGCCGCTGACCGATGCCTTACGCCGCGCGCTCGCCGAAGCGCCGAAACATACCGCCAATGCCGCGCGTAAACGCCACATCCAGTTCATCGGCAAGCTGATGCGCGAACAGGATATCGACGCGATCGTCGCCATGCTCGACCAGGTGGACAGCTCCACCCGCGAGTACAACGAACGCTTCCACGCTCTCGAGCGCTGGCGCGACCGTCTGATCGCCGAAGGCGACAGTGCGCTGGAGAGCTTCGTCGAGCTCTACCCCGACGCTGACGTCCAGCACCTGCGCGGCCTGGTTCGTCATGCTCAGCACGAAGCCGCGCGCAACAAGCCGCCGGCTGCGGCGCGCAAGGTGTTCAAGTACATCCGCGAGCTCGACGAAATCCACCGCGGATTGCGCTGACCCTAGGGTGCGCCATGCGCACCGACTCTTCGCCAGCCGCTGGTGCGCACGGCGCACCCTACTGTTGTCGGCCCTACGCACCAGTGCCGCCGACAGTGATCGCGTCGATCTTCAGCGTCGGCTGACCGACACCGACCGGCACCGACTGACCGTCTTTGCCGCAGGTGCCGACGCCACTATCCAGGGCCAGGTCATTGCCGACCATGGACACCCGGCTCATGGCCTCCGGGCCGTTGCCAATCAAGGTGGCGCCTTTGACCGGCGCCGTGATCTTGCCGTCCTCGATCAGGTAGGCCTCACTGGTAGAGAACACGAACTTGCCACTGGTGATGTCCACCTGGCCGCCGCCAAGGTTGGCGCAGTAGATGCCCTTCTTCACCGAACGTATGATTTCCTCCGGATCGCTCTCGCCAGCCAGCATGTAGGTATTGGTCATGCGCGGCATCGGCAGGTGCGCGTAGGACTCGCGACGCCCGTTGCCGGTGGCGGCCACGCCCATCAGGCGGGCATTGAGCTTGTCCTGCATGTAACCCTTGAGCACGCCGTTCTCGATCAGCGTGGTGCATTGGGTCGGCGTGCCTTCGTCGTCGACACTCAGCGAGCCGCGTCGTCCGGCCAGAGTGCCGTCGTCGACGATGGTGCAGAGGCTGGAAGCGACCTTCTGGCCGACCTGGCCGCTGTAGGCCGAACTGCCCTTGCGGTTGAAGTCGCCTTCCAGGCCGTGGCCGACCGCTTCGTGCAGCAGCACGCCGGACCAGCCGGCACCCATCACCACTGGCATGCTGCCAGCGGGGGCAGCGATGGCCTCCAGATTGACCAGCGCCTGGCGCAGCGCCTCGCGGGCGTAGCCCATGGCGCGGTCTTCATCGAGAAAATAGCGGTAGTCGGTACGTCCGCCACCGCCATGGCCACCGCGCTCGCGGCGCCCGTTCTGCTCGACGATGACGCTGACATTGAAGCGCACCAGCGGGCGGATATCGGCGCTGAGGCTGCCGTCGTGGGCCGCCACAAGAATGCGGTCCCAAACCCCGGCCAGGCTCACGGTAACCTGCTTGATGCGCGGATCCAGCGCACGCGTGGCACGGTCGATACGCTGCAGCAATTCAACCTTCTCGGCGCGCCCCATGACGTCCAGTGGGTTGCCTTCGGCATACAGCTGGGTCACCTGCGGGCTGACGAAAGCCTGCACACGGCCCTGCTGGCCAGCACGCGAGATCGAACGCGCGGCCTGTGCGGCCTGCGTAAGCGCATCGAGGCTGATCGCGTTGCTGTAGGCAAAACCGGTCTTCTCGCCCGACTGGGCGCGCACACCAACGCCCTGATCGAGATTGAAGCTGCCCTCCTTGACGATGCCGTCCTCCAGCACCCAGGTTTCCGAAACCTGGCTTTGAAAGTACAGATCGGCGGCATCGATTCCCGGCCCAGCGACTTCGCCCAGCACGCTGCCGAGGCTATCGAGCGTCAGGTTACCGGGGGCAAGCAGATGCTCGCTGACGGATTGCAACATCGTGTTCATGGTCACTCCACAACGATCGGACGGGGTACGTCCGATGAAAAGATTCGGCGGTGCTGCTGCACCGGCATGCGTTGGCGAATGTTCGCCTGCTCGGCGGCATCGCGGGGAGCCAGCAAGGCCCCTTCACCCTGGTCCTGCTCGGCCAGCACCTGACCCCATGGGTCGATGATCGCCGAGTGGCCGAACGTCAGACGCTGACCGGGGTGCTCGCCACCCTGCCCGGCCGCCAGTACATAGCATTGAGTTTCGATGGCGCGGGCGCGGGTCAAGACCTGCCAATGCGCGGCACCGGTCACCGCAGTGAACGCTGCCGGCACGCTGATCAGCTCGGCGCCAGCTTCACGCAGCGCACCGAACAGCTCAGGGAAGCGCAGGTCGTAACACACCGTTAGCCCCAGACGCCCCACGGGGGTGTCGGCCACCACGACGCGCTGGCCATGGGCGAAATCGTCGGACTCGCGATAACGACCACGGTTGTCGGCGACATCGACATCGAACAGGTGCAGCTTGTCGTAACGGGCCACACGCTCACCCTGATCATCGATCAGCAGTGAGCAGGCATGCGGTTTGCCGTCGGCATCATCGTCCGGAGGCAGCGGCAAAGTGCCAGCCACTATCCATAAACTGAGGTCACGAGCAGCGCGTTTCAACCAGGGCAGGATCGGCCCCTCGCCCAATGCTTCGGCGCGGCCGATGGCAGCCAGGTCGCGGCGACCCATGGCAGCGAAGTTTTCGGGCAGCACGGCGAGGCGCGCACCGCCCTGCGCGGCACGCTCCAGCATACGGCGAGCCAGACGCAGGTTGGTTTGCACGTCGTCCTGGCTAACCATCTGGATTACAGCGAGATTCATGGCGACACTCTTTGCGGCTTGGTGTAACAGCGTACGCCAAGAGACCACGTCATTGCGGTTTTTCGAAGGGCTTGTCGAAGCTGATCTGCGGGTCCTGCATCGGGCCCTTGACGTCGTACTGCACACTGGCGAAGCGGGCGACCTTGTCGCCGAGCAATTTGTCCACGACAAACAGCGCCCCGCCAATCGCCGGGGCGCCGACGATCAGCGCCGCCAGCGGCAGGTTGTTGGTCACCGGCAGGGTCACTAACAACTTGGCGTCGATGCGCTCGTTGTTCATGTCGAGATTGCCATTGAGTTCCAGATTGCTCGAAGGTCCGCTCAGGATGATCGGTTCATGCGTCACGAACAGGCCATTGGTCGCCTGCAGGTTGCCCTTGACCCGGTCGTAACTCAGCCCCTTGCCCAGCAGGTCGGAGAAGTCCAGACGCAGGCGGCGACCAATGGAGTTGAAGTTGAGCAGGCCAAACACGCGCAGCGCCTGGGCCGAGCCCTGCACTTCGACGAACTGACCTTTGCGCAGCGAGGCGTCGAGATTGCCGGAGAAGCGCTTGAGCGAGAACCAGGCCGGTGAACCGGGCCAGCTGCCGTCGGCGTCCACACGAAAACTCTCACTGGTGACGCTCGGGGCGAAGTTCCAGGCCAGCAACACCTTGCTCAGCTCTTCGCCCTGCAGGCGACCCTTGTACCAACTGCTGGTGTTGCCCGGCGTACCACGCCAACCGGCGCTGCCCCCAATCTTCAGCCCCTGCAGGTCGAGGTCGAGCTCCTCGAAGCGCACACCCTGAGCTTCAGGCCTGACCTTGAGCGACCAGGCGCCCAGCACCTTGTCACCGCGCTGCACGCGCTCAATGGCGATATCCAGCGCCGGAATCTGCCGAGGGTCGATATCGGCCAGAGGATCGGGCGCATCGCTGACTTTCGTCGCCTCAGAATCTGGCGCCGGCAACCGCACGTACTGCAGATCGATACGAATAGGCACACCCTCGGCATCGGCCAGCAGCACACGCCCGGCTGCCAACTCGCTGTCGAGTTGCAAGGCCCAGTCCTGGCCCTCTCGTGCCAGACCAAGCGTCAGCTGCTCGATCTCTTGACCAAAACCACGGAACCGCCCGATATCCAGCCGCGCGCTGCGAAACAGGCGCTGGCTGTCAGCATCCACCTTCACCGGATGTTGGCTGCCGAGCTGCTTCCAGGCATCCAGGTCAAGCTCATCCAGATGCCCACGCACACGTAAACCCTGACCGGGAGGCAGGCCGGCCGCACCGCCACCGAGCACCACCTCACCGCGTCCGTCAGCCAGCGCCCCCGGGGGCGCGGCCAGACTCAGGCTGGCCAGCTCGCCATAGTTCGCCCAGTAACGACGCTCGCGCCCGGAAAGGGTCATGCGCCAGTCGGCATCACGCTCCTGCTGCGCCGTCTTGCCGAAGGGCGCAGGCAGATTGATCGCCACACCGCGCAGATTGGAATCGACGCGCAGCTTGCTGTCATCGCCATCCAGGGTCAGGCGCAGTCGATAAGGCAGCAGTCCGCTGGCCGGCAACTGCTGCGGCCCGCCCAGCCACTGGCTGAGGGTATCGACCTGGACCTGTCCACGCAGATCGAACAACGTACGCGCCTGCCCACGCGCGCCCTCGGCGCGGATAGTGCCGCGCACCTGGCGCCCGAGGACCTCGGCGCGAACGTCCGGCGCGCTCAACCCGGCTGCGCTATCGAAGCGAAACGCACCCTGCACCTTGCTCAGTTGCAAGGCGGGATTGGCCAGCTTGAGGCTCGCGCCCTCGGTGGCGAAGTCCACCACCACACCGGGCGGCTGCCCCTTCTGCAACGGAATATCCAGCTTCAGACGCCCGGCCAGAGGCCCTTCACCTTGCCAACCGGCAAAGATCCCCGCTGTGCCCAGAGGCGCTTCCTGCAGCAGTTTGATGGCGTCACTCAGGCTGCTCTGCACCTCGCCATCGAGCTCCAGGCGCGGTGGCTTGCCATCATGCCGCAAGGGGATATTGGCTGTGACGTCATTGACCTGACTCTCCAGCAAACGCCCGCTCTGCAGGCGCACGCGCACTGCATCATCCTCGATCAGCACCTCGCCCACACCCTCACGCAGCGACGGCCAGCCGGGCTGGAACGCCAGCTCGGCATCCTTGACCTTGAAGAACAGGCTGAGGCTGCGCGCGCCCAATGGTGCGCCCTTGTTCAGCGAACCCTGATACTGGAAGTAACCCTCTTCGACGTGCCCCGCGCGGATCGCCGTCTTCAACCAATGATCGAGCTCAGCGCTCATGCCCGGCGCGCGGCTCGGCAGGTACTTCTCGGTGTAGGCCGCATCGCCGTCGCGCATGCCGACACGCAGGTCCATGTAGTCTTCAGCCTCGGGATCGCGCAACAGGCGGATGAGCATGTCACCGGCGACCTGCCCTTCCTCGCCATCCACGCGCATATAGGGGCTATACAGGGTCAGGCCGGTTTCACTCCAGTCCCAGCTCAACCGCGCCTGGGCATGGCGATATCGCCAGGGTTCGGGGAACAGTTGATCCAGATGCAGGGCGAAATTCTCGCTATTCAAGCGCAGTTCGCCCCGGAACATATTGCCCGAGGCACTGCCACTGACGTTCTCGGCCGCCGGCGCACCGCGATAGGCCTGAATGCCTACCTTGTCCAGGTTCGCGGCGAACTGCAGGCGCTCGGCACCTTCACGCTGCGGGTAATAGTCGAGCAACAGGTTGTTGACCGCACCCACCGGAGCCAGCGCGACCAGCACATCGCGCGCTGCATCGGGCATCGGCACCAGCGCGTGAACCAACGGAGACCAGGCAGCGAGATCAAGCCGATCAGCCGTCAGCGCCCAGCGCTCGTCGGCTTCGCCCGTATCCTGCTGCTTCAGGTTAAGGTGCAGCTCGCCGATGCGCTGCTCACCATGGGTCAAGGCCAGGGAGTCGATCTGCGCCCGCACGCCCTGCTTGTCTTGCGTGAAGAAGGCGTTGAAGGCCAGGTCCTTGAGAGTCACGGCCTTGTGTTTGGCCTGGCCGCCGGCCAGCTCGGGTGCATGCAGACGCAAGGCGCCCTTGTCCAGGGCCAGACCATGGCCCTCCAACCAAAGCTCACCGCCGGCCTGCAAGCGCTGCACCTGCCAGTCGCCAAGCAGCGATTTGGGCAGCCAGGTGGCCCAGTCGCTCTGCGGCAGGCTCAGATAGAGCTCGGACTGTGCCTCGCGCCAGGTCTTGGGCTGCATGCGCGTACGCAGCCGCAGCGCCACAGGCTGGCCATCGGGCAGCAGCAGGCGGCCGTCAAGGCGCTGACTGTTGCTGCCGTAACGCAGGCTCAGGTTGACGTAGCTGAGCAGCAGCGGCTCCTGATCGAGCGGCTGCAGCACCACACGACTGTCGAGCAGACTGATGCGGTGCACGATCTGCAACTGCTCCAGTAACTGCTCGACATTCAGCTCGGGGCCGCTGCGCTGTGGCAATCCTTGCAACTGCCAGCCACCTTCAGCGTTCTGCTGCACGTTCAATTGCAGGCCGTCGAATTGCAGGTGGGCGATGCGCGGCTGGCGTGCCAGCAGGCTAGCGCCCACATCCGGCACCAATTGCACACGCTCCAGGCTCAGGCCTTGCTCTTCGTCACCCAGGTGCACGTCATGCGCCACCAGCACCGGGGCAAAACCCTGCCAATGACCTTCGAGGCGACCGATTCGTACCGGTACTCCCAGCTGCGCCGTGGCACGATCTTCCAGTTCGAGCCGGTATTCGGCCACCAGCGGCACCAGCTCACGGCCCAGGCTGACGTACAGCGCAGCCAGCACCAGCATGGCGGCGCAAAGACCCAGCCCCCAGCGCAGCAGCGCCGAAAACAGGCGCGCCAGGGCGCTCACCTCCACAGCTGGCGTGCTCAGAGCAGCACCACGTCGTACTGTTCCTGGGAATACATGGTTTCCACCTGGAACTTGATGGTACGTCCGATGAAGGCTTCCAGATCGGCGACGTTGCCCGACTCTTCATCGAGCAGGCGATCGACCACCTTCTGATTGGCCAGCACCCGATAGCTTTCCGCCTGGTAGGCGCGGGCTTCGCGCAGAATCTCGCGGAAGATCTCGTAGCAGATGGTCTCCGGCGTCTTCAGCTTGCCGCGCCCCTGACAGGCAGTGCAGGGCTCGCAGAGAATCTGCTCGAGGCTTTCGCGGGTACGCTTGCGGGTCATCTGCACCAGGCCGAGTTCGGTGATGCCGATGATGTTGGTCTTGGCGTGATCACGCTCGAGCTGCTTCTCCAGGGTACGCAGCACCTGGCGCTGATGCTCCTCGTCCTCCATGTCGATGAAGTCGATGATGATGATGCCGCCCAGGTTGCGCAGACGCAGCTGACGGGCAATGGCCGTGGCCGCCTCGAGATTGGTCTTGAAGATGGTTTCTTCGAGGGTGCGATGGCCAACGAAGGCGCCAGTATTGACGTCGATGGTGCTCATCGCTTCGGCGGGGTCGACCACCAGGTAACCACCGGACTTCAGCGGCACCTTGCGTTCCAGTGCGCGCTGGATTTCGTCCTCGACACCGTACAGGTCGAAGATCGGTCGCTCGCCAGGATAATGCTCGAGACGATCAGCGATCTCCGGCATCAATTCGGCGACGAACTGCGTGATTTTCTGGAAGGTTTCCCGCGAGTCCACGCGAATCTTCTCGGTCCGCGGGCTGACCAGGTCTCGCAGGGTACGCAGCGCCAGGGACAGATCCTCGTAGATCACCGTGGGCGCCTTGCAGTTCTGGATCTGCGCACCGATCTGGTCCCAGAGGCGGCGCAGATAACGGATGTCGATCAGAATTTCATCAGCACCTGCACCCTCGGCGGCGGTGCGCAGGATGAAGCCACCGGCTTCCTCGATGCCCTCGGCGGCGACGCAATCGGCGACCACCTGTTTGAGGCGCTCGCGCTCTGCTTCGTCTTCGATCTTCAGGGAAATACCGACATGACTGGTGCGTGGCATGTACACCAGATAACGCGAAGGGATCGACAACTGAGTGGTCAGACGCGCCCCCTTGCTGCCGATGGGGTCCTTGGTGACTTGCACCACCAGGCTCTGCCCTTCGTGCACCAGGGCGCTGATCGGCTCTACCGCAGTTCCCTCGCGGGTGGAAATCTCGGAAGCATGAATGAAGGCCGCACGCTCCAGGCCGATATCGACGAAAGCCGCCTGCATGCCAGGCAGTACGCGCACCACCTTGCCCTTGTAGATGTTGCCGACGATGCCGCGCTTCTGCGTGCGCTCGACGTGCACTTCCTGCAGCACGCCGTTTTCCACCACCGCCACGCGCGACTCCATCGGCGTGATATTGATCAGAATCTCTTCGCTCATGCATCCATCCTGGTGATCATGCCGGCCGGGCTACTGCACCGCCCCGCGGACTCAAGCTTTCGGGCACGCCAAAAAACTACCTATGCTGCCACCGCCAGGGTTCTTAGCGCGGCCCTTTCGCCGGCAACTGCCAGCAGGCGATACCGAACTCGCCAAGCAACTCGGCAGTTTCGCAAAGCGGCAGACCGACCACTGCCGAATAGCTGCCCCGCAATTGGCTGACGAACACGGCTGCCAACCCCTGGATACCATAACTGCCCGCCTTGTCGCAGGGTTCGCCGCTGGCCCAGTACGCTTCGATTTCCGCCTCGCCGATAGTACGAAAGCTCACTTCGCTGCTGACCACTCGCGCCGCCTCGCGGCCATCACCGACCAACGCCACAGCCGTCAGCACCTGATGACTGCGCCCCGACAGGGCCTGAAGCATCGAGCGTGACTCGGCGAAGTCCGCCGGTTTGCCAAGAATACGTCCATCGAGCACCACAGCGGTATCGGCGCCCAACACCACGGCATCGTCACGCCCGCCCAAGGCGAGAAGACCGGCGCGCGCTTTTTCACGCGCCAGGCGTTCTACATAGGCTGCCGCCGGTTCGGCTGGCAATGGATTTTCATCTATCGAGGCGATTTGCGTGACGCAAGGCACAGCGATCTGAGCCAGCAATTCACGGCGACGGGGCGAGGCGGAGGCCAGAAACAGCTCGGCCATGCGGGTATCTCCCTTGGCGAACCGCAGCCAGCCGCACGGCAGGCTGCGTTCAGTTGACGTTGAGGCGCAGGTGCAGACCGCGCAGGATGGCGCAGATCCAGGGCCACAGCAGAGCGCTGACCAGTGCCGGCAGGACAAAGGCCAGGGTTGGCGGACGACTACCGGTCAGGGCGTTGAGCCACAGCTGAACCAGCTGGGCAAGACCGAACACCACCATCAACACCATGCTCTGCTGCCACATGGGGAACATGCGCAGGCGCTGATGCAGGCTCAGTACCAGAAAGGTGATCAGCGTAAGGATCAAGGCGTTCTGCCCGAGCAAGGTACCAAACAGCACGTCCTGCGCCAGGCCAAGAATCCAGGCGGTGGTCATGCCGACGCGATGTGGCAGGGCCAGCACCCAGTAGGTGAGGATCAATGCGACCCAAAGCGGGCGGCCGATCTGCATGAACTCGGGGAGCGGCGAAACGCTGAGCAACAACCCGAGCGCCAGGCTCAGCCAGATCACCCAGCCATTACGGGGCAGTACGCCAGCCATCAGTTTGTCTCCTGTGCTGGGGCGTCTTCGGCCGATGCATCACTCTGCGCCGGCGCCTGCTCGCCATTGCGTGCCTGCTCGGCTTCGCGGTCGGCGGCCTCCTGGGCCTCGGCGGAATCGTTGGCACGCTGCTCGGGAGTGCGCCGGTCGGAGAAGACCAGCAGCAGGTAACGGCTGCGATTGAGTGCGGCAGTGGGTACGGCGCGGACGATGGCGAAGGGCTGGCCAGAGTCGTGAATCACTTCCTTGACCGTGGCCACCGGGTAACCGGCCGGGAAGCGCTGACCCATGCCGGAACTGACCAGCAGATCACCCTCTTTGATATCAGCGGTGTCGGCAACGTGGCGCAACTCCAGGCGCTCCGGGTTGCCAGTGCCAACGGCGATGGCACGCAGACCGTTACGATTGACCTGCACCGGGATGCTGTGAGTGTTGTCGGTAAGCAACAGCACGCGCGAGGTGTAGGGCATGATCTCGACCACCTGGCCCATCAGGCCTCGCGCATCGAGCACCGGCTGACCGAGGAACACGCCATCCTTCTCGCCCTTGTCGATGAGGATGCGGTGGGTATAGGGGTTGGGATCGACGCCGATCAGCTCGCCGACCAGCACCTCCTCGTCCACCAGCGCGGCGGAGTTGAGCAGTTCGCGCAGACGCACGTTCTGTTCGGTCAGCGCTGCCAGCTTTTGCAGGCGACGCTGCAGCAGCAGAGCCTCGGCCTTGAGCTTCTCGTTCTCGGCCATCAGCTCGCTGCGCGAGGAAATCTGCTGAGTCGCCCCATCCCAGACGCGAACGGGCACATCGGCTAGCCAATAAAAGGGCGTGAGCACCAGCCCCATCTGGCTGCGCATCGGCTTGAGGGTCTCGAAGCGGGCATCGACCACCATCAGCACCGCCGACAACACGGCAAATACCAACAGACGAATGCCCAGCGAGGGACCTTTGGCGAAGAGCGGCTTAATGACCTGCTCCTCGTGCGCCACATGGGCGGAAAGCGCGCGAATTCATGCGAAAGGCAAACCGGTCAGGCGAAGGTTGGGCCGAGTGTACTGCAATGCTCGAATATGCGCGTGCCGCCCGGAGGCGGCACGACAGCGAGCCACTAGCGAACCTCCTACTCGGTGGAGAGCAGGTCCATGGCGTGGCGGTCCATCATTTCCAGGGCCTTGCCGCCGCCACGGGCGACGCAGGTCAGCGGGTCTTCGGCAACGATCACCGGCAGACCGGTTTCCTGGCTCAGCAGCTTGTCCAGATCACGCAGCAGTGCACCACCACCGGTCAGCACCAGGCCGCGCTCGGCGATGTCCGAGGCCAGCTCGGGCGGCGATTGCTCCAGCGCGCTCTTGACCGCCTGGACGATGGTCGCCAGAGATTCCTGCAGCGCTTCGAGCACTTCGTTGGAGTTCAGGGTGAAGCTGCGCGGTACGCCCTCGGCCAGGTTACGGCCGCGTACGTCGACTTCACGAATCTCGCCGCCCGGATAGGCGGTGCCGATTTCCTGCTTGATACGTTCAGCGGTGCCTTCACCGATCAGCGAGCCGTAGTTGCGGCGCACGTAGGTGATGATGGCTTCGTCGAAACGGTCGCCGCCGACACGGACGGATTCGGCGTAAACCACACCATTCAGGGAAATCAGGGCGATCTCGGTGGTACCGCCGCCGATATCGACGACCATCGAACCGCGCGCCTCTTCGACCGGCAGGCCGGCACCGATGGCAGCAGCCATCGGCTCTTCGATCAGGAACACTTCGCGAGCACCGGCGCCGAGGGCCGATTCACGAATGGCGCGGCGCTCGACCTGAGTCGATTTGCACGGCACACAGATCAGCACACGCGGCGACGGCTGCAGGAAGCTGTTCTCGTGAACCTTGTTGATGAAGTACTGCAGCATCTTCTCGCAGACGCTGAAGTCGGCGATCACGCCGTCTTTCATCGGACGAATCGCGGAGATGTTGCCAGGCGTACGGCCGAGCATACGCTTGGCCTCGGTGCCGACGGCCACGACGCTCTTCTGGTTGCCGTGGGTACGGATGGCGACCACGGACGGTTCATTCAGGACGATACCGCGCTCGCGCACATAAATAAGGGTATTGGCAGTGCCCAGGTCGATCGACAGATCGCTGGAAAACATGCCACGCAGTTTCTTGAACATTAGGAAGGGACCCTAGGCAACGCGTGGGTGAAGGCCAGGCGCGGAAAACGCGCAGGTAAAAAGTGCGGCAAACTCTAACAACGGCAGGGATTTTGAGCAAGGCGGCAATATGGTAGATTGCCTGTTTTTCCGGGCCTTGTAGCTGCACATCGCGGCCTTTGACCGCTGGCTCGCGACATACGTTCCCTGCAGCCGCTCACCGATGCCCCTCTGTCACACTTCCACTGGAGAACCCCCGATGGCGCTTGAACGCTCCGAGGTGGAAAAAATCGCCCACCTGGCCCGCCTGGGTCTGAATGAAGGCGATATTCCGCAAACCACCGAGACCCTGAACAGCATTCTCGGCCTGATCGACCAGATGCAGGCCGTCGACACCCAGGGTATCGAACCCCTGGCCCACCCGCTGGAAGCCACCCAGCGCCTGCGTGCCGACGTGGTCAACGAGAGCAACCAGCGCGACGCCTACCAGGCCATCGCTCCGGCTGTGGAAAGCGGCTTGTACCTCGTGCCGAAAGTCATCGAATAAAGGAAAGGGCTCGACATGCATCAATTGACCCTGGCCGAGATCGCCCGCGGCCTCGCCGACAAGCAATTCTCCGCCGAAGAGCTGAGCCTCAGCCTGCTGGCGCGTATCGCGCAGCTCGACCCGCAGCTCAACAGCTTCATCACCGTCACCGAAGACCTCGCGCTGGAACAAGCCAAAGCTGCCGACGCCCGTCGCGCTGCCGGCGAAAACAGCCCGTTGCTCGGCGCGCCGATCGCCCACAAGGACCTGTTCTGCACCAACGGCGTGCTGACCTCCTGCGGCTCGAAGATCCTCACCGGTTTCAAGGCGCCCTATGACGCCACCGTGGTGGAGAAACTCAAGACCGCCGGCACCGTCACCCTGGGCAAGCTGAACATGGACGAATTCGCCATGGGCTCGGCCAACGAATCCAGCCACTACGGCCCGGTGAAGAACCCTTGGGACACCAGCCGTGTACCGGGCGGTTCTTCGGGCGGCTCGGCTGCCGCCGTAGCCGCACGCCTGCTGCCGGCTGCCACCGGCACCGACACCGGCGGCTCGATCCGCCAGCCGGCTGCGCTGACCAACCTCACCGGCATCAAACCCACCTACGGCCGCGTTTCGCGCTGGGGCATGATCGCCTACGCCTCCAGCCTCGATCAGGGTGGCCCGCTGGCCCGCACCGCCGAGGACTGCGCCCTGCTGCTCGGCGCCATGGCCGGTTTCGACAGCAAGGATTCCACCAGCGTCGACCAGCCGGTCGATGACTACCTGGCCGCCCTTGCCCAGCCACTGGCAGGCCTGCGTATCGGCCTGCCGAAGGAATACTTCGGTGCAGGTCTGGACGCGCGTATCGGCGAGAAGGTCATGGCCGTGGTCGAAGAGCTGAAAAAGCTCGGGGCCACCGTCAAGGACATCAGCCTGCCGAGCATGCAGCACGCGATCCCCGCCTACTACGTGATCGCGCCGGCCGAGGCCAGCTCCAACCTGTCGCGTTTCGACGGTGTGCGCTTCGGCTACCGTTGCGAGAACCCAAAAGACCTGCAGGACCTGTACAAGCGCTCGCGTGGCGAAGGCTTCGGCGCCGAGGTCAAACGCCGCATCATGGTCGGCACCTACGCGCTGTCCGCCGGCTACTACGACGCCTACTACATCAAGGCCCAGCAGATTCGCCGGCTGATCAAGAACGACTTCGTCGCTGCCTTCAAGGACGTCGACGTGATCCTCGGTCCGACCACGCCGAACCTGGCCTGGAAGCTTGGCGAGAAGAACGCCGACCCGGTGTCCGCCTACCTGGAAGATATCTACACCATCACCGCCAACCTGGCCGGCATTCCCGGCCTGTCGATGCCGGCCGGCTTCGTCGATGGTCTGCCGGTGGGCGTGCAGTTGCTCGGCAACTACTTCCAGGAAGGTCGTCTGCTCAATGTCGCGCACCAGTACCAGCAGGTCAGCGACTGGCATAAAGCGACGCCCGCAGGATTCTGAGACAGCCCTCCCCTCTTCCCTTCTCGTTCATGACGAGTGGGAGAGGGGCCGGGGGAAAGGGTATGGCCCGCCACCCTCTCCCCAACCCTCCCCCGCAAGCGGGAGAGGGGGCAGACCGCAAAACATTTGAGGGATATTGAACATGCAATGGGAAACCGTGATCGGGCTCGAGATTCATGCTCAGCTCAGCACCCAGTCGAAGATTTTCTCGGCCAGCGCCACTACCTTTGGCGCCGAGCCCAACACCCAGGCCAGCCTGGTCGACCTCGGCATGCCCGGCACCCTGCCGGTGCTCAACGCCGAAGCCGTGCGCATGGCCTGCCAGTTCGGCCTGGCGATCGACGCCGAGATCGCCGAACGTAACGTCTTCGCGCGCAAGAACTACTTCTACCCGGACCTGCCCAAGGGCTACCAGACCAGCCAGATGGACCAACCCATCGTTGGCAAGGGTTTCCTCGACATCACCCTGGAAGACGGCACCGTCAAGCGCATCGGCATTACCCGCGCGCACCTGGAAGAAGACGCCGGCAAGAGCCTGCACGAAGACTTCCACGGCATGAGCGGCATCGACCTGAACCGCGCCGGCACACCGCTGCTGGAGATCGTCTCCGAACCGGACATTCGTTCGGCCAAGGAAGCCGTGGCCTACGTGAAGGCGATCCATGCGCTGGTGCGTTACCTGGGCATCTGCGACGGCAACATGGCCGAAGGCTCGCTGCGCTGCGACTGCAACGTCTCCGTGCGCCCAGTCGGCCAAGCGGAATTCGGCACCCGCGCCGAGATCAAGAACGTCAACTCCTTCCGCTTCATCGAAAAGGCCATCAATCGCGAAGTGCAGCGCCAGATCGAGCTGATCGAGGACGGCGGCAAGGTGGTGCAGGAAACCCGCCTGTACGATCCGAACAAGGATCAGACCCGCTCCATGCGCAGCAAGGAAGAAGCCAACGACTACCGTTACTTCCCCTGCCCGGACCTGCTGCCGGTGGTGATCGAACGCAGCTTCCTCGACGAACTGCGCACCGGCCTGCCCGAACTGCCGCCGCAGAAACGCGAGCGCTTCGAGAGCCAGTTCGGCCTGTCCACCTACGACGCCAGCGTGCTGAGTGCCAGCCGCGAGCTGGCCGACTACTTCGAAGTGGTCGAGAAGACCTGCGGCGATGCCAAGCTGTCGGCCAACTGGGTGATGGGTGAGCTGTCCAGCCTGCTCAACAAGGAAGGCCTGGAGATCGAGCAGTCGCCAGTATCCGCCGAGCAACTGGGCGGCATGATCCTGCGTATCAAGGACAACACCATCAGCGGCAAGATCGCCAAGATGGTCTTCGAGGCCCTGGCTGCCGGTGAAGGCGCCAGCGCTGACGAGATCATCGAGAAGAAGGGCCTCAAACAGGTCACCGACTCCGGTGCCATCGAAGCCATGCTCGATGAAGTACTGGCTGCCAACGCCGAACAGGTCGAGCAATACCGCGCCAGCGATGAAGCCAAGCGCGGCAAGATGTTCGGCTTCTTCGTCGGCCAGGCCATGAAAGCCTCCAAGGGCAAGGCCAACCCGGGGCAAGTGAACGAACTGCTGAAGAAGAAGCTCGAAGGCTGAGCCAGGCCGGCTCGCTTACGCTAGCTGCAATGACGCCGGGCTCGCCCGGCGTTTTTCATGGAGACCGCGAATATGACGATGCGTAACCCGGATGCAATCCGGGAACCTTTGCTACCCCGGATCACATCCGGGCTACAGGCCTGTGCACTGCTCGGTGCACTCGCCCTGCTCGGCGGCTGCTCCACCTTCGGCGGCGGCTCAGGCAGCAGCGAAACCGGCAAGGCCTCCTATTACGGTGACCGCCACCACGGCCAGCGCACCGCCAGCGGCGAGCGCTTCGATCAGAATGCGCTGACCGCCGCTCACCGCACCCTGCCCTTCGGCACCCGGGTGCGGGTCATCAACCTGAACAACGAGCGCAGCGTGGTGCTGCGCATCAACGACCGCGGCCCCTTCGTGCGCGGTCGCGTCATCGACGTTTCCCGCGCTGCCGCCGTGCGCCTCGACATGCTGCGCGCAGGCGTGGTGCCGGTCAGGGTCGAGACGCTGGACTGAGGAACAATTGGCAACAAAATCTTTCTGCCACCCCTGGCAGCCAAAAACGCCATCGCTACACTAGCGGCACTTTTTTCGGAGCTACCCTGCAATGACCCTGATGACCTATGTCTACCTGATCGCCGGCCTGGTGCTGCTGGTTGCCGGCGCCGAGGTATTGGTACGCGGCGCCGCCAAGCTGGCCGCACAGTTCGGCATTCCGCCACTGGTAATCGGCCTGACCGTGGTGGCCTTCGGCACCAGCGCGCCGGAAACCGCAGTCAGCGTGCAGTCGGCGCTCAATGGCAGCGGCGATCTGGCCATCGGTAACGTGGTCGGCAGCAACATCGCCAACGTCCTGTTGATTCTGGGCGTGACCGCCCTGGTCGCACCGCTGGTCGTCTCGCGCCAGCTCATTCGCCTCGATGTGCCCATCATGATCGGCGCCAGCCTGGTCACCTTCGGCCTGGCCTGGGATGGTGAACTGAGCCGTTTCGATGGCACCTTGCTGTTCGCCGGCGTGCTGGCTTACACCGGTTTCCTGATCTATAGCGCGCGCAAGGACAAGGGCGGCGACGATGACGAATTCGCCAAGGAATTCGGCCTCGACGAGGCGCCCAAGCCCTATGCCTGGGCGATCAACCTGGGCCTGATCATCGCCGGCTTGGTGCTGCTGGTGGTGGGTTCCAACTTCCTGGTCGAAGGCGCCGTGCAACTGGCTCGCGCACTGGGCCTTTCCGAGCTGGTGATCGGCCTGACCGTGATCGCCATCGGCACCTCACTGCCAGAGCTGGCCACCTCGATCATCGCGGCGTTCAAGGGCGAGCGCGACATCGCCGTGGGCAATATCGTCGGCAGCAACATCTTCAACCTGCTCTGCGTACTGGGCCTGGCTTCGCTGGTTTCGCCCGCCGCCATCGCAGTATCGCCCAACGCCCTGGCCTTCGATTTTCCGGTGATGATCGCCGTGGCCGTCGCCTGCCTGCCGATCTTCTTCAGCGGCTATCGCATCAATCGCTGGGAAGGCCTTCTGTTCCTGGGCTACTACGTGGCCTACACCCTCTATCTGGTGATGTTCAGCACGGGCCGCCCGCTGGCTCAGACCTTTGGTGACGCGATGATAGGCTACGCACTGCCGCTTACCGCCATCACCCTGGTGATCATCGCCGGGCGCGCCTGGCACAGACAGCGTGGTGAGCAGGTGTGAGCATGAGCGACAACCATGATCGCGGCGTGCAGGTACGCCGCGAGGTGATGGGCGACACGTTCGTCGATCGCGCCCTGGGCAACGCCACCGAGTTCACCCAACCGCTGCAGGATTTCGTCAACGAGCATGCCTGGGGCGGTGTGTGGACGCGCAGCGGCCTGCCGCGCGCGACCCGCAGCCTGATCACCCTGGCCGCGTTGACCGCGCTGAAATGCCCGCAGGAACTCAAAGGCCATGTGCGCGGCGCACTGAACAACGGCTGCACCGTCGAGGAAATTCGCGAAACCCTGCTGCACTGCGCGGTGTATGCCGGCGTGCCGGCCAGCATCGATGCCTTCCGCGCTGCACAGGAAGTGATCGACGAGTACCAGAACAACACCCGTTCGTAGGGTGTGCTGTGCGCACCAACCATCACCGCCATCGGTGCGCACGGCGTACCCTGCGGCGCCCTCCCCTAAATCCAGCCACCCCACTGCAGTATCAGCAGACCGATATTGGTGGTGACCACCGCCGCCAGGGTGGTGATGACAATGATGGCCGCCGCCAGCTCATGGTTGGCGCCCACCGCACGGGCCATGACGAAGCTGGCCGCCGCCGTCGGGCTGGCGAAGTAGAGAAACAGGATCGCCAGATCCGCCCCGCGAAAGCCCAGCAGCCAGGCGCCGAAGGTGCTCAGCAGCGGCAGCCAGACCATCTTCATCATGCCTGAACCGATGGCCGTGCCGCTGCTGCGGCGCAACGACGCCAGACTCAGGGTGCCGCCAATGCAGATCAGCGCCAGCGGCAGGGTCATCTGCGCGAAGTACTCGGCCGAGGTCAGGAACCACTGCGGCAGCGGGATTTTCCAGTAGGCAATCGGCACCGCCAGCAGCACGCCAATGATCATCGGATTGGTCACGATGCTGCGCACGATGGCCTTGGCGCCGGGCTTAACGCCCGGACTGTAGATGGCCAGAACCACCGCCGAGAGCGCGTTGTAGCAAAGGATCACCAGTGCGGCGAGCAGCGAACCGACCGACAGGCCGTAGTCGCCGTACATGCTGGTGGCCAGCGCCAGGCCGACGATACCGTTGTTGCCACGGAAGGCGCCCTGGGTGTAGATGCCACGATCCTCGAACGGCACCCGCCAGATCGCCCAGGCCCAGGCGACGAAGAACGACGCGGTAGTGGCCAGAAAAAAGTAGCTCAGCAACTGCGGCTGCATGGCCGTATCCAGGTCAGCCTTGACCACGCCGAGAAACAGCAGAGTCGGCATGGTGCCGCGAAACACCAGGCTCGAAGCGGTGTCGATGAAGGGCGCATCGATCCAGCGCAGGCGTTTGAGCGCCACGCCGAGAAACAGCATGGCGAACACGGGCGCGGTGATGGCAAGGGTTTGTGCAGCGACGGCGAGCATGACGACACCAGCAGGTTGTCTGACGACCTATGTTAGCTGGCTAAGCATCTTCCTGCCATGGGCAAAAGCCGCGCAGCTGCAGGGTGGGCCGGGCGGCGATCCGCTTCAGCCCACGCAAACCCGCGTTGACAAGCTCAGGCCCATCTTGCGGCCTGAGCCCCCCCTGGTGGGCTGAAGCCCACCCTACGAGTCAAGGCATGCCAAGGATCAGCGGCGAACCGGGCGTTTCTGCAACTTGCGCTGCAGGGTGCGGCGATGCATGCCCAGGGCACGGGCGGTGGCGGAGATGTTGCCTTCATGCTCGGCCAGCACGCGCTGGATGTGTTCCCACTGCAGACGGTCCACCGACATGGGGTTTTCCGGCACCAGGCTGTCGAGGTCGGCATGCTCGGAAAGCAACGCCGTGAGTACATCGTCGGCATCAGCCGGTTTGCACAGGTAATTGGCCGCACCGCGCTTGATCGCCTCCACCGCGGTGGCGATGCTGGAATAGCCGGTGAGGATCACCACACGCATCTCGGCGTCCAGCTCCAGCAGCTTGGGCAGCAGCACCAGGCCGGAGTCGCCTTCCATCTTCAGGTCGACCACGGCGTAATCCGGAAGGTCGTCCTTGGCCAGGGCCAGGCCTTCTTCGGCGCTGGAGGCGGTGGACACGCGCAGGCCGCGGCGGCTCATGGCACGCGCCATCACGCGGGTAAAGGTGGGGTCGTCGTCGACCAGCAGCAGATGGGGCTGCTCTTCGCCTTCGAACAGGGATTCGTCGCTCATGCTGGGTTTTCCTTGTCAGGCCACGCCATAGGCTCGCGGCAACTTCAATTCGGTGAGGGTGCCGCCTTCTTCATGGTTATACAACTTAACCGTGCCACCAGCACGGGTCACGCTGGCCTGGCTGAGAAACAGCCCGAGGCCGAACCCCTTGCCCTTGGTGGTGAAGAACGGACGACCAAGCTGCTCGGCGATGGCCAGCGGCACGCCGGCGCCGTGGTCGCGAATGCTCAGCCGCAGCCACTGGTGATCCCAGTCCAGGCGAATGTCGAGTTTGTCCGGGCAGGCGTCGGCAGCGTTGTTGAGCAGGTTGAGCAGGGCCTGGGTGAGATCGGCCGGCGGCATGATGCGCGGCGGCGTGCCGCGGCCCAGGCATTGATAGCGGTAGCTGGCCTCAGGACGCATCAAGTGCCAGCGATTGAGGGTGGTTTCCAACCATTCGACGCAGGACTGCTCCACCACCGCCTGACGTCGGTCATTCTCGGCGGCCCGCACCAGCTGCTGCAGGGTGTACTTGCAGAGTTTGACCTGCTCCTGCAGCAGGGCCAGGTCATCCTGCAGCGCCGGCTTGTCGCGATACTCCTGGCGCAGCTCCTTGAGCAGCACGCTCATGGTGCCCAGCGGCGTCCCCAATTCATGAGCGGCGCCAGCAGCCTGGGTGGCCACGGCCAGCAGTTGCTGGTCGCGCAGGCTCTCTTCGCGGCGCTCAGCGCGCAGCTCGTCCTGGCGGCGCAGCTCCTCGGCCATCTTGGCAACGAAGAAGGTGATCAGCGCAGCAGACAGGGCAAAACTCAGCCACATGCCGTAGACCAACAGGCTCTCACGCGCGGCCGGCAGTTCGAGCGGATGGGTCCACACCAGCAGCAGGGTATAACCGGCCAGCGCCAGGCCAGCCAGGACGATGGTGAACATCCAGGGTAGGGTTGCCGCGGCGATGGTCAGCGGCACCAGGTAATAGGAGACGAAGGGGTTGGTCGAACCGCCAGAGTAATACAGCAGCACGCTGTGGATGATCAGATCGCAGCCCAGCTGCACGGCATACTCGACTTCGGTCACCGGCCAGGGGCCGCGCAGGCGCACGGCCGTACCCAGGCACAACAGCAAAGAAACGCCAAGGGTGACCGATAATTGCAACCAGGGTAGCGGTAGCATGCCGGACTTGTAGGCGAGACCGACCGAGCCAGCCTGAGCGGCCAGCACCAGAATACGGATAAGGGTCAGCCGCCAGAGGTTCTGGCGGCTGGCGGAGAGTAATTGCACGGGTTCGAGCATGGCGACTCCATTGGTTGCGCCGAGTATAACCAAGCCTGGCGCGGCTCTCCGCCGCTGCGGCAACCGGACGCACATTTCATCAAAGCCAGACTGGTGAGAAGGATGAAAAAAATCCAGCGGCATTAACCCGGATCGCGACTCGCCTTCGTCTAACCTCGGGAAACGGCCACAAGGCCATCGAAAAAAGGAACCGCACCATGCGCACCATGACCCGTATCGCCACCGCCCTCGCCCTCACCGCCGCCAGCCTGGCCAGCACCGGCCTGCTGGCCGCCGAGGCGCGTTACAACCAGATTTCCCTGCGCGCCGAGGTCAATCAGGAGGTGGCGCACGATCTGATGCATGTCACCCTCTATACCGAAGCGCAGCACAGCGACCCGGCCAAACTGGCCGCCGAGATCACCACTACCCTCAACAAGACGCTGGAGCAGGTCCGCCAGGTCAAGGGCGTGGCAGTCAAACTCGGCAGCCGCAACAGCTACCCTGTGTATGACGACAAGGGCCAGAAGATCACCGCCTGGCGCGAGCGCGCCGAGGTGCGTCTGGAAAGCGCTGACTTCGCCCGCTTGTCCACCCTCACCGGTGAATTGCTGCAATCGATGAAGATGGCCGGCATGGATTTCAGCATCGCCACCGATACTCGCAAGACCCGCGAAGACGCCATGCTCAAGGACGCCGTGAATGCCTTCAAGGCACGCGCGCAACTGGCCACCGAAGCGCTTGGCGGCAAGGGCTACAAACTGGTCAGCCTGAACCTCAACACCGGTGGTTTCCAGCCGCCAATGGCCATGCGCAACTTCGAAGCCAAGGGTATGGCGATGATGGATTCTGCCCCCACACCGCAAATCGAAGCCGGTACCAGCCAGGTCACGGTCAGCGCCGATGGCGTCATCGAAGTGCAGATGCCCTGAACCTCGTTCCGCAACAAAGCAGCGCCGTTATCGTCAGATAACGGCGTTTCGCCATCTTTTCCCTGCAACATTTTCATAAATGCGACAGCAAATTACAGCGCTGTAGCGCTAACCATTTTCCGCGCGGCAACCCCCTTGCCTCGGGCACAAGGCCTGCATAGTTTCGGCGGTGGTCTCCACAAGAGGCTCCTCAAGGACCACAACCACAACAACGATGAGGTCAAGATGCGCAAGAACGCCATTCTCCAGGCTTTACTCACCGCTGGGCTGATCGCCAGCGCTCCCCTCGCCAGCGCCGCCAACCTGGTGTTCTGCTCCGAAGGCAGCCCTGCCGGTTTCGACCCAGGCCTGTACACCACCGGCACCGACTTCGACGCCGCCGCAGAAACCATCTTCAACCGCCTGACCCAGTTCGAGCGCGGCGGCACCAAGGTCGAGCCCGGCCTGGCAGAAAGCTGGGAGGTGTCCGACGACGGTCTGACCTACACCTTCAAACTGCGCCCCGGGGTGAAGTTCCACACCACCGAATACTTCAAGCCCAGCCGCGAGCTCAACGCCGACGATGTGCTGTTCACCTTCGGCCGCATGCTCGACAAGGACCATCCGTTCCGCAAGGCGTACCCCACAGAATTCCCCTATTTCACCGACATGGGCATGGACAGCAACATCGCCAAGCTGGAGAAGCTCGATGGCATGACAGTGCGCTTTACCCTCAACGACGTGGACGCCGCCTTCGTGCAGAACCTAGCGATGAGCTTCGCCTCGATCCAGTCCGCCGAGTACGCGGACCAGTTGCTCAAGGCCGGCAAGGCCGCCGACATCAATCAGAAACCCGTCGGCACCGGCCCCTTCGTATTCAGCCGCTATCAGAAGGACGCGGTTATCCGCTACAAGGGCAACCAGGACTACTGGAAGCCCGATGACGTGAAGATCGACAACCTGATTTTCGCCATCAACACCGACTCGTCCGTACGCATGCAGAAGCTAAAGGCCGGCGAATGCCACGTCACACTGTTCCCGCGTCCGGCCGACATCGAGGCACTGCAGAAGGACGCCAAGTTGCAGATGCCCGAACAGGCCGGCTTCAACGTCGGTTACATCGCCTACAACGTCACCCACCCGCCGTTCGACAAACTGGAAGTGCGCCAGGCGCTGGACATGGCGGTGAACAAGCAGGCCATCCTCAACGCGGTCTACCAGAACGCCGGGCAACTGGCGGTCAACGGTATGCCGCCGACCCAGTGGTCGTATAACGAGGACATCAAGGACCCGGCCTTCGACCCCGAAAAGGCCAAGGAGCTGCTCAAGGCCGCCGGTGTCAAGGAAGGTACCGAGATCACCCTGTGGGCCATGCCGGTGCAGCGCCCGTATAACCCCAATGCCAAGCAGATCGCCGAAATGCTGCAGGCCGACTGGTCCAAGATCGGCATCAAGGCACGCATCGTCAGCTACGAGTGGGGCGAGTACCTCAAGCGCGCCAAGGCCGGCGAACACGACGCCATGCTGATCGGTTGGAGTGGCGACAACGGTGACCCGGACAACTGGCTCGGCACCCTCTACGGCTGCGACGCGGTCGACGGCAACAACTTCTCCAAGTGGTGCTTCGAGGACTACGACAAGCTGGTCAAGGCCGCCAAGCGCACCACCGACGTGGCTGAACGCACCGAGCTGTACAAGCAGGCCCAGGTGATCCTCAAGCGTGAGGTGCCGATCACTCCGCTGGCCCACTCCACCGTGTACCAGCCGATGCGCAAGGAGGTGCAGGACTTCCGCATCAGCCCGTTCGGCATCAACTCGTTCTATGGTGTAGGTATCGGCAAGTGATGGCGCGCGGCGCCCGCTAGCGGGCTGCGCCAGCCGGTCGGCTTCCGTAGGGTGTGCTGTGCGCACCGCGTACTCGGAGAACCTGAAAACTGGTGCGCATGGCGCACCCTACGGATCAGTGCGCTGCCTCGGCCGGTTAACTTCCGTAGGGTGCGCTGTGCGCACCGCGTACTCGGAGAACCTGAAAACTGGTGCGCATGGCGCACCCTATGGATCAGTGCGCTGCCTCGGCCGGTTAACTTCCGTAGGGTGCGCTGTGCGCACTGCGTACTCGGAGAACCTGAAAGCTGGTGCGCATGGCGCACCCTACGGATCAGTGCGCTGCCTCGGCCGGTTAACTTCCGTAGGGTGCGCTGTGCGCACCGCGTACTCGGAGAACCTGAAAGCTGGTGCGCATGGCGCACCCTACGGATCAGTGCGCTGCCTCGGCCGGTTAACTTCCGTAGGGTGCGCTGTGCGCACCGCGTACTCGGAGAACCTGAAAACTGGTGCGCATGGCGCACCCTATGGATCAGTGCGCTGCTTCGGCCGGTTAACTTCCGTAGGGTGCGCTGTGCGCACCGCGTACTCGGAGAACCTGAAAGCTGGTGCGCATGGCGCACCCTACGTATGACCGCCGCAAACCAGGCCCAACATCCTCGACCAAGGAGTTGCCATGTCAACCCTGTTTTTTCCGCGCGGCGGCCTGCTGCTGGCCGCGCTGCTTGCTGCTCAGGTCCAGGCAGCCAGCCTGGTGGTGTGCAGCGAAGCCAGCCCGGAAGGGTTCGACATCGTTCAATACACCGCTGCCAGTACCGCCGACGCCACGGCGGAAACTCTGTTCGAACGTCTGGTGGCCTTCGCCCCTGGCAGCACCGAAATCGTCCCGGCATTGGCACAAAGCTGGGAAATAGGCGATGACGGCCTGAGCTACACCTTCACCCTGCGCAAGGGCGTGAAATTTCACGCCAACCAGGATTTCAGCCCCAGCCGCGAATTCAATGCCGATGACGTGCTGTGGAGTTTCCAGCGCCAGCTTGACCCGGCGCATCCCTGGCACGCACTGTCGCTGCGCGGCTTCCCCTACGCAGAGGCCATGGGCCTGGCGCAACTGATCGAGCGCATCGACACGCTCGACGAGCACCGCGTGCGCTTCGTCCTCAAACACCCGGAGGCGCCCTTCCTGGCCAACCTGGCCATGGGTTTCGCCTCCATCTACTCGGCCGAATACGCCGATTACCTGCTCGCCACTAACCAACCCGAACGCCTGAACAATGCCCCCATCGGCACCGGGCCTTTCGTTTTCGAGCGCTACGCCAAGGACGCTCAGATACGCTTTCGCGGCAACCCCGATTACTGGAATGGCGCACCCAAGGTCGAGCGCCTGGTGCTGGCCATCACCCCCGAGCCCAACGTGCGCCAGCAAAGGCTGAAGGCCGGCGACTGCCAGATCGCCCTCTACCCGCGCCCGGTGGACATCCCGGCGCTGAAGGCCGACCCGAAACTGCAGGTGCTGGAGCTGGATTCGCTGCTGACCGCCTATATCGGCATCAACACCCGTCACCCACCGCTGGACGATGTACGCGTGCGCCAGGCGCTGAATCTGGCGTTCGACAAGGCCGCCTACATTCGCGCGCAGTATGGCGAAGGTAACGCCACACCGGCCGTGGCACCTTACCCGGCGACGCTCTGGGGCCATGACCCCACGCTCACCGACTGGCCACACGATCCCGAGCGGGCCCGCCAACTGCTGGCCGAGGCTGGTCACGCTGATGGCTTTGCCCTGTCGATCTGGACCCGGCCAGGCGGCGGACCGACCAACCCCAACCCCGGGATCGGCGCGCAGATGCTGCAGGCCGATCTCGCCGCCATCGGCATTCGCAGCGACATTCGCGTGTTCGAGTGGGGCGAGCTGATCAAGCGCGCCAAGAATGGCGAGCACGACCTGGTGTTCATGGGCTGGGCCGGCGACAACGGCGACCCGGACAACTTCCTCACACCCAATCTGTCCTGCGCCGCTGCCGAAAGCGGCGAGAACCAGGCGGGCTGGTGCGACAAGGCCTTCGATGCCCTGATCACCCAGGCACGCCGCGAGCCCGATACGAGCAAACGCACCGCGCTGTATCGCCAGGCGCTGGCGATCTTCCATGAGCAAGCGCCGTGGATTGCCCTCGCCCACCCCAAACAGTTCGCAGCGCTGCGCAAGGGCGTCGAAGGTTTCGTACTCAGCCCGATGGGCTCGAACAACTTTTCCAGGGTGAGCGTGCCCTGAGCGGCCATGGCTCGATCCTGATGGAAAGAGCTTCCGAGTCAGGCGTGGGCGTGGTTAAACGCCCAGACCGAAGGGGTCGTCCACCGAATGGCTGGGCTGGGTAAACCAGCGCGGACCGTCGGCGGTCATATAGAAATGATCCTCGAGACGGATGCCAAACTCGCCCGGCACGCAGATCATCGGCTCGTTGCTGAAGCACATGCCTTCTGCCAGCGGGGTGTCATCGCCGCCGACCAGATACGGCCCTTCGTGAATGTCCAGGCCGATGCCGTGCCCCGTACGGTGCGGCAGGCCAGGTAAGTTGTAGCCAGGCCCAAGCCCTGCCGCCTCCAGGCTACGCCGGGCCGCCGCGTCCACCGATGAACAGGGCGCCCCAAGGGTGGCAGCCTCGAACGCCGCCTGCTGAGCGGCCTTCTCCTTGTCCCAGAATTCGCGCTGACGCGCGCTGGGCGTGCCGAAAACGTAGCTGCGGGTGATGTCCGACAGGTAACTGTGCACCTTGCAGCCGGTGTCGATCAGCACCATGTCGCCGTCCTTGAGCCGCTGCGCATGCTTGACCCCATGCGGAAAGGCACTGGCAGCACCGAACAGCACGATGCAGAAGGTCGAGCCAGGCGCACCGACACGGCGGTGCGCCTGGTGGATGAACTCGGCAACTTCGGTGGTGCTGATACCTTCATGGAGGATGCTCGCAGCCGCCTTGTGCACTTCCAGGGTCATGTCCTTGGCGCGCTGCATCAGGGCGATTTCGGCTGGCGATTTGGATTGGCGACAGGCCGTGGTGATGCCGCCGGCATCGACGAAGCGATAACCGCTGGTCAGTTGGCGAATGCCTTCGAACATGAAAAAAGGCAAGGAAGAACAAAGACCTACCTTCGGCTGCGCACCATCATTGGGCAATACCCCCAGGCGCTTCAGACAACTCAGAAGTAACACGTAGGGGCTTTCGTGCTCCTGCCAGGTATTGATCGCACCGGGCACGACTTGAAAGTCGCGCACCGTGCCTTCCTCGAACGCAGGCGCCAAATACTCCAGTACGCCGCTGGCTGGCAGAATCGCACCGACCATGCGTTCGCTGGCATTCCACTGTACGCCAGTGAAGTACTGCAGGTTGCTGCCGGCAGCCAGAAACAGCGCGGCGATGTCCTGCTCACGCATCATTGCCTGAGCGCGGGTGATGCGTGCCTGGTATTCCGCCTCGCTGATCGGCTCCGCGCCGTCCATCATGTTCTGCAGGCGCGCCAAGGCCTGCTCCGGCGTGCTGCCGCCCACTCCCAGTGTCATCTGCGCATCCTCGTCTGGCGCCCACGACGAACATCGTCACCGGGCAATTGGTTGCGGCAAAATTTAAGTGGAACTTAAATTCTGGTCAAAGTTTTTTTCAGCCAGACTTAAAAAGCGCCCCGGCATCAAGCTGAAGTCCCAGTAGCTCATGGCTATACTGCGCTGACCCGAACAGCGAGCCTCCTTCATGACCGCAGATCGCATTGGCGAACGCTTGCGCCGCTACCGGCGGGCCGCCGGCAAGACCCTCAATCAGGTAGCGGCAGACGCCGGTCTGACCGCCAGCTTCCTGTCCCAGGCAGAACGCAACCTGACCGGCGTATCGCTGTCGTCACTGGCGAGCATCGCCAAGTCGCTCGATGTACCGCTCAACGTGCTGTTCGACCAGCCCACCCAGGCGCAGCCGGATTCTCACGTCAACGAACGGGTGCGCTACACCGTCGGCGGTCAGTTGCTGGCCTACGAACGCCTGTCCAGCTCATTTCCCGGCAACTCGATCAACGCGGTGAAGATGAACATTCCGGTGGGCTATCAGTCTGAACTGATCGCACATGAGGGCGTGGAATTCTCCTATGTACTCAGCGGGCAGATCGTCTACACCATCGAGGGTCGCGACTACCCCCTCGGCCCCGGCGACTCGGTGCATTTCGATGCTGGCAAGCTGCATCGACTGGCCAATACCGCCGATGCCCCGGCCGAAGTGCTGACCATGACCACCATGGCGCTTTTCGGCGATCACCCCGCCAACGAGTGACCTTTTGCCCCAATTCAGGGCAAATATGCGCAATGTTAGTGCTGCTTAATTTTTGTTGACCACAATTTCAGCATGACTTAATTTCGAGCTCGACCCGGTGGGCTATCCGCCTTCACCGCATTACGAGCTCGCGCTGCACCCAGGCGCGAACAACAAGAAAAAGAGGTTCGCATGCGTATGTCTCCCCTGTGCAGGGCCCTGCTCACCGCAGGACTGCTCACCAGTGCTTCGTTCGCCCACGCCAGCAACCTGGTGTATTGCTCCGAAGGCAGTCCGGGTGGTTTCGACCCCGGCCAGTACACCACCGGCACCGACTTCGATGCAGCCTCGGAAACCATCTTCAACCGCCTCGCCGAATTCGAGCGCGGCGGCACCAAGGCACAACCGGCCCTCGCCACCTCCTGGGACATCAGCGAAGACGGCCTGACTTACACCTTCCATTTGCGCGAAGGGGTCAAGTTCCACAGCACCGACTACTTCAAGCCGACACGCGACTTCAACGCCGACGATGTGCTGTTCACTTACCAGCGCATGCTCGATCGCAACCACCCGTTCCGCCAGGCATACCCCAGCGAGTTCCCCTACTTCACCGATATGGGCCTGGACAAGAACATCGCCAGCATCGAGAAGACCGACGACATGACTGTGGTCTTCACCCTCAATGCCGTGGATGCGGCCTTCGTGCAGAACCTGGCGATGAACTTCGCCGCCGTGCATTCGGCCGAGTACGCCGACCAGTTGCTCAAGGCCGGCAAGGCCGCCGAGATCAACCAGAAACCCATCGGTACTGGCCCATTCGTGTTCAGCCGCTACCAGAAGGACGCGGTGATCCGCTTCAAGGGCAACACGCAATACTGGGCACCCGAACAGGTGAAGATCGACAACCTGATCTTCTCCATCAACACCGACGCCTCGGTACGCGCACAGAAGCTGCGCGCCGGTGAATGCCACGTCACCCTCAACCCGCGCCCTGCCGATCTGCAGGGTCTGCAGGCCGACAAAAACCTCGCGGTACCGAGCGAGCCTGGCTACAACGTCGGCTACATCGCCTACAACGTCACCCGTGCGCCATTCGACAAGCGCGAAGTGCGTCAGGCGTTGGACATGGCGGTGAACAAGGCGGCGATCATCGACGCCGTGTACCAGGGCGCCGGCCAGCTGGCCGTGAACGGCATGCCACCGACCCAGTGGTCCTACGACGAGTCGATCAAGGATGCCGCCTACGACCCGGAGAAAGCCAAGGAGCTGCTAAAGGCCGCTGGCGTGAAAGAAGGTACCGAGATCACCCTATGGGCCATGCCTGTGCAGCGCCCCTACAACCCCAACGCGCGGCTGATGGCCGAGATGCTGCAAAACGACTGGGCCAAGATCGGCATCAAGGCCCGTATCGTCAGCTACGAGTGGGGCGAGTACATCAAGCGTGCCCATGCAGGTGAACACGACGCCATGCTGATCGGCTGGACCGGCGACAACGGTGACCCGGACAACTGGCTCGGCACCCTCTACGGCTGCGCCTCGGTCGACGGCAACAACTTCTCCAAGTGGTGCGACAGCGAATACGACAAGCTGGTGGTCGCCGCCAAGCGCGTGACCGATCAGGAACAACGCAGCGAGCTGTATCGTCAGGCCCAGGTGGTTCTCAAGCGCGAAGTGCCGATCACGCCGATCGCTCACTCCACGGTCTACCAACCGATGCGCACCAGCGTCAAAGGCTTCCAGATCAGTCCCTTCGGGCGTAACAGCTTCATCGGTGTCAGCAACGACTGATAGCCGGCTGCGCGAGCGCCCTCGAACGACGCCCCGGGCAAACGCCCGGGTCATGTCGTGATCGAACAGCTAACCTGCAACGTGCTCGAAGGAATCGCCAGAATTCCAGGCGGCTCGATACCGTTCTGATGAGGAGTTACCCACCGCCATGCTGAGCTTCATTGCACGCCGTCTGGGCTTGCTGATCCCTACCTTCTTCGGCGTCACCCTGCTGACCTTCGCGCTGATTCGTCTGATCCCCGGTGACCCGGTGGAAGTGATGATGGGCGAACGCCGCGTCGATCCGCAAATGCACGCTCAGGCCATGGAGCGCCTGGGGCTGAACAAGCCACTGTATGCGCAATATTTCGACTACATCGGCCAGCTCGCCAGCGGCAACCTCGGCGAATCGCTGCGCTCGCGCGAAAGCGTGTGGAAAGAGTTTCTCACCCTGTTTCCCGCCACCGTCGAACTGGCACTGGCCGCCTTGCTGTTCGCCGGCACGTTGGGCCTGATCGCCGGCGTCATCGCGGCACTCAAGCGCGGTTCGCTGTTCGACCATGGCGTGATGGGCATCTCGCTGACCGGCTATTCAATGCCGATCTTCTGGTGGGGCTTGCTGCTGATCATGTTCTTCTCGGTGGGGCTGGGCTGGACGCCGGTGTCCGGGCGCATCGACCTGCTCTACGACATCCCGCCAGTCACCGGCTTCATGCTGATCGACACGCTGCTTTCAGAAGAGCAAGGTGCTTTCGTCGACGCCCTGCACCATCTGATCCTGCCGGCCATCGTGCTCGGCACCATTCCGCTGGCGGTGATCGCACGGATGACCCGCTCGGCCATGCTCGAAGTGCTGCGCGAGGACTACATCCGCACCGCGCGGGCCAAGGGCCTGTCGCCGACGCGCGTGGTCTTCGTGCATGGCCTGCGCAATGCCTTGATCCCGGTGCTGACCGTGTTCGGTCTGCAGGTCGGCGCCCTGCTCGCCGGCGCCGTACTGACCGAAACCATCTTCTCCTGGCCGGGTATCGGCAAATGGCTGATCGAAGCCATCGGCGCCCGCGACTACCCGGTGGTACAGAACGGCATCCTGCTGATCGCCTGCCTGGTGATCCTGGTCAACTTCACCGTGGACATCCTCTATGGCCTGGCCAATCCACGTATTCGCCATCAGAAATAGGGACGGCGCGATGAAGAATCATAAAGATTGCGTAGGGTGGACGACGCTTCACCCGTCCACCGCGGCCTCTTCACGGTGGATGAAAAAAGCGTCATCCACCCTACGCGAGGTGCGCCCATGAGCACCGTCACCAATCTCGACCAGAGCCTGCTCTACCCCTCGCCACTGAAAGAGTTCTGGCAAGCCTTCAGTCACAACAAGGGCGCCGTCTGTGGCCTCGGCTTCATGCTGCTGATGGTGTTCTGCGCACTGTTCGCGCCCTGGGTAGCGCCGCATCATCCGAGCGAGCAGTACCGCGACTTCCTGCTCACTCCGCCGGTCTGGCTGGACGGTGGTCAGTGGCGCTTCCTGCTCGGCACCGATGAGTTGGGCCGCGACCTGCTCTCGCGTCTGATCCACGGAGCACGCCTGTCGCTGCTGATCGGCCTGGCTTCGGTGGTGCTGTCGCTGATTCCCGGCATCCTGCTGGGTCTGGTCGCCGGTTTCTTCCCGCGCCTGCTCGGCCCCGGCATCATGCGTCTGATGGACATCATGCTGGCGCTGCCGTCGCTGCTGCTGGCAGTGGCCATCGTCGCGATCCTCGGGCCAGGGCTGATCAACACCATTTTCGCCATCGCCATCGTCTCGCTGCCCTCCTACGTACGCCTGACCCGCGCGGCCGTGATGGGTGAACTGAACCGCGACTACGTCACCGCCGCACAACTGGCCGGCGCCAGCCTGCCAAGGCTGATGTTCTTCACCGTGCTGCCCAACTGCATGGCGCCGCTGATCGTGCAGGCCACTCTGAGTTTTTCCTCGGCGATTCTCGACGCCGCCGCGCTGGGTTTTCTGGGCCTCGGCGTACAACCGCCGACACCCGAGTGGGGCACCATGCTCGCGTCGGCGCGCGACTACATCGAACGCGCCTGGTGGGTCGTAAGCCTGCCTGGCCTGGCGATTCTGCTCAGCGTGCTGGCGATCAACCTGATGGGCGACGGCCTGCGTGACGCCCTTGACCCGAAACTGAAGAACGCCATCTGAGGAGGCCCATATGCACAAGATGATCTCGGTGCGCATGGCGCACCCTACTGCACGGCCCGGTAGCTGCGTAGGGTGGATGACGCTCTTTTCATCCACCATCAACGCACGGCGGTGGACGGGAGAAGCGTCGCCCTCACTACACACGGAGGGCGCCCGATGAGCCTGCTGGATATCCGCAACCTGTCGGTGCGCTTTGGCGCGGCCGACGCCGTGCCGGTGGTCGACGGGCTCGACCTCAGTGTGGAAAAGGGCGAAGTGCTGGCCATCGTCGGCGAGTCCGGCTCCGGCAAGTCGGTGACCATGATGGCGCTGATGGGCCTGATCGACGCGCCCGGCATCGTCCAGGCCGATTGCATGCAGTTCGACAACACCGACATGCTGCGTCTGAAGGGCCGGCAGCGTCGGCGTATCGTCGGCAAGGACCTGTCCATGGTCTTCCAGGATCCGATGACAGCGCTCAACCCCAGCTATACCGTGGGTTTCCAGATCGAGGAAGTGCTGCACCAGCACCTCGGCCTGAAAGGTAAAGCGGCGCGTGCTCGCGCTCTGGAACTGCTCGAAAGAGTCGAGATACCCGGCGCCGCCAGTCGCCTCGATGCCTACCCGCATCAGCTCTCCGGCGGCATGAGCCAACGCGTGGCGATCGCCATGGCGATTGCCGCCGAACCCAAGCTGCTGATCGCCGATGAACCCACCACTGCGCTGGACGTGACCATCCAGGCGCAGATCATGGAGCTGCTGCTGGATCTGCAACGCGACCAGGGCATGGCCTTGGTGCTGATCACCCACGACCTCGCCGTGGTGGCCGAAACCGCCCAGCGCGTCTGCGTGATGTACGCCGGGCAAGCGGTGGAGCTGGGCCAGGTGCCGACCCTGTTCGATGCCCCCAGCCATCCGTACACCGAAGCGTTGCTCAAGGCGATCCCTGAACATAGCGCCGGCGCCCATCGCCTGGCGACCCTGCCCGGTATCGTCCCCGGCCGCTATGACCGCCCACAGGGCTGCCTGCTGTCACCGCGCTGCCCCTATGTGCAGCCACGTTGCCGCGACGAGCGCCCGGCGCTGGACGCACACGAGCGAGGCGCCGCGCGCTGCTTCTTTCCTCTTGCACCCACGGCGGAGGTGGCCTGATGAGCACCGTACTTCAAGCCCGTGAGCTGACCCGTCACTACAGCGTTTCCCGTGGCCTGTTCAAACCGGCAGCTTTGGTGCAGGCGCTCAACGGCGTGTCCTTCAGTCTGCAGGCCGGCAAGACCCTGGCGGTGGTTGGCGAGTCCGGCTGCGGCAAGTCCACCCTGGCCCGCGCCCTGACGCTGATCGAAGAGCCCAGTTCCGGAAGCCTGCAGATCGCCGGGCAGGAAGTGACCGGTGCCAGCCATGCCGAGCGCAAACAGCTGCGCCGCGACGTGCAGATGGTGTTCCAGAACCCCTACGCCTCGCTCAATCCGCGACAGAAGATCGGTGACCAACTGGCCGAGCCGCTGCTGATCAACACCCACCTTTCGCGCGCCGAGCGCCGTGAGAAGGTGCAGGCGATGATGCAGCAGGTTGGGCTGCGTCCGGAGCACTATCAGCGCTACCCGCACATGTTCTCCGGCGGCCAGCGCCAGCGTATCGCCCTGGCCCGCGCCATGATGCTGCAGCCCAAGGTGCTGGTGGCGGACGAACCGACCTCGGCGCTGGACGTGTCGATCCAGGCCCAGGTGCTCAACCTGTTCATGGATCTGCAGGAGCAGTACCAGACCGGCTACGTGTTCATCTCGCACAACCTCGCGGTGGTGCGTCATGTCGCTGACGACGTGCTGGTGATGTACCTCGGCCGCCCGGTAGAGATGGGCCCGGCCGTGGCGCTATACGCGCGCCCGCTGCATCCCTACACCCGCGCCCTGTTGTCGGCGACACCGGCGATTCATCCGGACCCGGAAAAGCCACGGATGAAGATCAGCGGTGAGTTGCCCAATCCGTTGAACCCGCCGTCCGGCTGCGCCTTCCACAAGCGCTGCCCACATGCCGACGAGCGCTGCCGCGGCGAACGCCCTGAGCTGCGTCTGATCGATACGCGGCAGGTGGCCTGCCACCATGTGGAGCGGATCGTCGACTAGCGGCCGTTGAAAAACGTAGGCGACGACTGCATGGATGCAGGAGGTAGAGCGAAGCAGGAAGCTCGAGCCGAGGCAGCCAGTGCAATACCGATGGCGGCCCCGCAAAAACAGCCGAAAAACGACCGGGGTCGCGTCCGACTTTACGTGTTGTAAATGAGCATTTTTAGCGGGGGCGCCTAGCCTGGGCTCGCACGCGAGGCTGTTTTTAACGCAGCAATGGCAACGTAGGTAGTTTTTCAACGGCCTGCTAGCTCTCTGCCATGGCGCGCCGCGCGGTAGACTCTCGCGGTGCGCACGGCGCACCCTACAGGCAAATGTCGGCTGCCGGTCCCACCGACGCCGCGTCATGGCGTCGGAGGCAGCGTCAACTCGATGTTTTCTGCCAGCGAGTCCTCCAGCCGCTGCAACTCCACGCCGACCGCAGCGGCGTCGTCAGCCAGCGTTTCGGCGATATGCAGGAACTCCGCCGTGGCTTCGACGAAGGCCAACACCACCATTGGGTCGAAGCGCGTGCCGCTGGCCGCGCTGATCTGCGCCACCGCCTGCGCAGGGCTGATTGGCGGTCGGTAAGGATGTCGGCAGCTCAGTTCTTCGAAGTGGCCCACCAACGCCATCAGACGCGCCGAAAGCGGAATCTGTTCGCCTGACAACCCCTGCGGATAGCCTTTGCCGTCCCAACGCTCATGTTGGCCGTAGACGATGTCTTTGGCATCGGAAAGAAAATCGGTGACGCTGCCCAGCTTGCGCTCGGCGCGCTGCAACGCATCCCGTCCGGCGATCACCCCCTCGCTCAGCAGGCGCAGGTCATTTTCATCCGGTTCGCCATGATTGAGCAGTACGCGATCCGGAAGGGTCAGCCGGTCGATCACATGCAACATGGCCGACTTGCCCAACTGGGCGATGCGCTCCTCGCTCAGAGACGCCGACAAGGCCGGCTGCTGCCGCGCGAATGCAGCGGTCAGGCAGGTCATGTAGCGCTCGATACGCTCCAGGCGACGACTGCTCGGGTTGTCACGCATGACGGCAACGCTGGCCATGGCCTCGATGGTGACATCCTGCAGGTTCTGGATATCGCGCGTGCGACGCTTGACCTCGAGTTCCAGATACTCGCTCTTGTCACGCAGGTAATCGGTGGCCGCCTTGACCTGCAACTGCGCTCGAACGCGCGCGAGCACGATGGGCGCGCTGACCGGTTTGGTTATGTAGTCGGCGGCGCCAAGGTCGAAGCCCAACTGCTCGTCGGCGGCATCGCTGCGACCGGTGACCAGAATCAGCGGGATATGACAGGTCTGCGGATCGGTTCTGAGCCCGCGACAGAGCGCGTAATCGTCCTGCCAGCCCAGCAGAATCAGGTCTGGCTGCGGCCGCGACCTGGCGGCGTGTAGCGCCTCCTTGCTGCCAACCAGCCGCACCTGATAACGGTCGACCAAAAGCGCGCCGAGGCGCTGGCGCGCATCGACCGCATCGTCCACAACCAGAATCAGCTCCTGCTCCAGCCTATCGAGCATCCCGCGCATGGCGATCTCCGTTGGCACCTGCTTATCCATCATTAAAGCCGCTGGGCTGCAGTTGCGCTCACGCCATCGTACAAATGACCTCGGCAGAGCTTTGAAAGTGCAATGCGGATTGGCAGGACAGCGAACGCAGTCGACAATTATCAGCAAGATCGCTAGCAGAAGGGCTGCTCCATGCTCGACCAGGAACGCTGTTGGCAGGCCGTTTGCGAACGTGATGAGGCGTTCGACGGACGCTTCGTTTTCACCGTACGCAGCACCGGCATCTATTGCCGGCCGAACTGCCCTGCGCGGCGGCCACGGCGCGACAACGTCAGCTTCCATGCCGATGCCGCCAGTGCCGAGGCAGCTGGCTTTCGCCCGTGCAAGCGCTGCTCACCGCAGGGGCAAAGTCCGGCTCAGCAACTCGATACGCTGGTTGCGGCCGCCTGTGAGCTTCTGAATGGCGAGCAACGCCTGACGCTGCCACAGCTGGCAGCCCGTATCGGCCTGTCGCCATCGCACCTGGCCCGTACGTTCAAGGTGAGGACCGGGATGACCCCCAATGCCTGGGCGGCGGCGCAGCGGCGCCAGCGCCTGGAGGCGCAACTGGGTGCAGCGGATAGCGTGCTCGATGCCGCCCTGGCTGCCGGCTATTCCGGGACCCGCGCGCTGTATGAACACCCCCAGGCCATGAGCCCCGCTCAGCGCCGCCAACGTGGTGCCGGCGAGCGCCTGCGCTACAGCATCGCCCCCTGCCCGCTCGGGCAGGTGCTACTGGCCACCAGCGACAGAGGCGTTTGTGCCTTGTTATTCGGCGACGAGCCGGCAGCGCTACGTGATGAGCTGCAACAGCGCTTCGCCGCCGCCCAGCTCGAAGAAGATGAACAGGGTCTGCGCAACTGGCTGCAGCAAGTACTGGCGCAATTGCAGGAGCCGGAGCGTGCCGCTCACCTGCCTCTGGACATTCGTGGTACGGCCTTCCAACAGCGCGTCTGGCAGGCGCTGCAGACCATCCCCAGAGGCGAGACGCGCAGCTACGCCGAGCTGGCCGGGCAGTTGCACAGTCACCCGCGGGCGGTTGCCCGGGCCTGCGCCAGCAACGCCATCGGCCTGCTGCTGCCCTGCCACCGCGTGGTGGCCAGCGATGGCAGCCTCAGCGGCTATCGCTGGGGGCTGCAGCGCAAACGGCGGTTGCTGGAGCAGGAGCAGTCGTAGCACTGTCGGTGCACACGGCGCACCCTACGCTTTGCTTCGCTGCGCGCTGACACCCGTAGGGTGCGCCGTGCGCATCAGCCCTCTCACCGGTCTCTAGGCCAGCATCGCCTTGGCCACCTCGGTGCGTGTGCCGCGCCCGACCAGTTGCTCCACCAGGGTCAGGGCAAACGCCAATGCCGTTCCCGGGCCCTGGCTGGTGATGCAGTTGCCATAGACCACCACCGCCTCATCCACGAACGTGCAGCCGCTCAGTCGATCACTGAACGCCGGATAGCAGGTCATCCGTCGCTGCCTGAGCACCCCGTAGCGCTGCAAGGCCAACGCGGGCGCCGCGCAGATGGCAGCGAACAGCTCGCCCGCCTTGGCCTGCTTGCGTACGCGCTCGGCCAGTGGTTCGAAGTCAGCCAGATGCTGCGCACCCGGCATGCCACCGGGCAGGACGATCAGGTCGAAATCCTGCGCCAGCACGTCCACCAGCATGGCATCGGCAGTCAGGCGGGTGCCACGGGCGCAGGTGATCATCCTGCGCTCTTCGATACTCGCTACCAGTACCTCGATATCGGCGCGGCGCAGCACGTCGATCAAGGTCACGCATTCGAGATCTTCGACACCATCGGCGACTGCAATCAGTGCTCGCTTGCTCATCTCACCACTCCTTGAGGCAGAAAATGAAACTGTCCACCTGGTCATAAAAAGACACGGCAGACCATAAATTCACCCGGCAAAACCTTGCTGGTATGATGCGCGGCTTTTGCCAGATCGAGCAATTTTCCGGCCTGCACGGACGAATGTGCTTTGCTTTGTGCAGATCAATTTCGGCGCGCTCGCGCCTCGGGGAGCCACCATGCTGGAAAGACTGTTCCAACTCAAAGCCCACAACACCACGGTGCGCACCGAGGTACTGGCCGGGATCACCACCTTCCTGACCATGGCCTATATTCTCTTCGTCAACCCGGAAATGCTGGCCAAGACCGGCATGGACCACGGCGCGGTGTTCGTCGCCACCTGCCTGGCTGGAGCCATCGGCTCGCTGATCATGGGCCTGCTGGCCAACTACCCGATCGCCCTGGCGCCCGGCATGGGCCTCAACGCCTTCTTCACCTACACCGTGGTGATGACCATGGGCTACAGCTGGCAGACCGCCCTGGGCGCGGTGTTCCTCTCCGGCGCAATCTTCTTCCTGCTGTCGATCTTCAAGATCCGCGAGTGGATCATCAACAGCATCCCGCTGGCGCTGCGCGCCGGTATCGCTGCCGGCATCGGCCTGTTCCTGGCGATCATCGCACTTAAGAACGCTGGCATCGTGGTCGATCATCCGGCCACCCTGGTCGGCCTCGGCGACATGAGCAAGGGCGGCGCGCTGCTGGCCTGCCTGGGGTTCTTCGTCATCGCCGCACTGGCCTATCGCAAGGTCACCGGCGCGGTGATGATCGGCATCCTGCTGGTCACCGGCCTGTCCATTGCCCTCGGCCTGTCCGAACTGCAAGGCGTAGTGTCGATGCCACCGTCGCTGATGCCGACCCTGCTGCAACTGGATATTGCCGGTGCGCTGGATATCGGCTTGATCAGCGTGATCTTCGCCTTCCTCTTCGTCGACCTGTTCGACACCTCCGGTACCCTGGTCGGCGTCGCGCAGAAGGCCAACCTGCTGGACAAGGACGGCAAGATGCCACGTCTGGGCCGTGCCCTGCTGGCCGACAGCAGCGCGACCATGGCCGGCGCCGCGCTGGGCACCAGCACCACCACCAGCTACATCGAATCCGCCGCTGGCATCAGCGCCGGCGGGCGTACCGGCCTGACCGCCTGCGTGGTCGCCGCGCTGTTCCTCCTGGCCCTGTTCTTCGCCCCGCTGGCTGGCGCCGTTCCGGCCTACGCCACCGCGCCAGCGCTGCTGTTCGTCGCCGTACTGATGATGAGCAGCCTGGCCCAGATCGACTGGGACGACCTGACCGTCGCCGCGCCGGTGGTGATCGCCGCCCTGGCCATGCCGCTGACCTTCTCCATCGCCAACGGCATTGCTTTTGGCTTCATCGCCTGGACCGCGGTAAAGGTACTGGCCGGGCGCTGGCGCGAGCTGAACCCGGCGATGTGGGTGCTCTCGGCCCTGTTCGTCGTCAAGCTGGCCTACTTCGCCTGATCAGTGCACAAGGTGGATGACCAAAGAAGTAGGGTGGACATCGCTTTTCATGTCCACCAATGCCCTCCTTCCAGCTGCACAAACGGTGGATGAAAAAGGCGTCATCCACCCTACATGTTCATCCATCCGCCCATGCCGACGAGCGACCCAAGGCACGCGACCATCGCCTCCGCTACAATGGCGCCCCGTTTTCCTGCCCCATGAGTGACCGATGAGCCGCCCCGCATTCGACCCCGCCACCTACGACGCCCAACTCGCCGAGAAGAAGGCCCGCCTGGTCGAACTGTTGGCGCCCTTCGCCGCGCCGGAGCCTGCGGTGTTCGACTCGCCGCGCGAGCACTACCGCATGCGCGCCGAGTTCCGCCTGTGGCGTGAAGACGGCCAGCGCCACTACGCGATGTTCGCGCCGGGCGACAAGCACACGCCGATCCTGCTCGACGATTTCCCCATCGCCAGCCTGCGCATCAACGCGCTGATGCCGCGCCTGCGCGCCGCCTGGCAGGCCAGTGAGACGCTGTCGTTCAAACTGTTCCAGGTGGAGTTCCTCACCACCCTGGCCGGTGATGCACTGATCACCCTGGCCTACCACCGCCCGCTGGACGACGCCTGGCAAGCCGAGGCAGAACGCCTGGCCGCCGAGCTGAATGTCAGCCTGGTCGGCCGCTCCCGTGGCCAGCGTCTGGTGATCGGCCGCGACTATGTAGAAGAAGAACTGAGCGTGGCCGGACGCAGTTTCCGCTACCGCCAACCGGAAAGCGCCTTCACCCAGCCCAATGGCCGGGTGTGCGAGAAGATGCTGGGCTGGGCCTATGACGTGCTCGGCGAGCGTAACGACGACCTGCTGGAGCTGTACTGCGGCAACGGCAACTTCACCCTGCCGCTGGCCACCCGCGTACGTCGCGTGCTGGCCACCGAGATCAGCAAGGCCTCGGTGAATGCCGCCCTGGCCAACCTGGCTGACAACGGCGTGAACAACGTCGAGCTGGTGCGCCTGTCCGCCGAGGAGCTGACCCAGGCGTTGAACGAGGTGCGCCCGTTCCGCCGCCTGGCCGGCATCGACCTCAAGAGTTATGCGTTTGGCAGCGTCTTCGTCGACCCGCCGCGCGCAGGCATGGACCCGGACACCTGCGAGCTGACCCGGCGCTTCGAGCGCATCCTGTACATCTCCTGCAATCCGGAAACCCTGGCCGCCAACATCGCCCAACTGAGCGACACCCACAAGGTGACGCGCAGCGCCCTGTTCGACCAGTTCCCTTACACCCACCATATGGAAGCGGGTGTGTTGCTGGAAAGGCGCTGAGATTCAGGTTGCTGCTTGCGTGCTATCCAACAGGGCAATGGCGTAGCCATTGAGCGATAGCACCAGCGCGTGACCTTTGGCGAGCACCACCTCTGCCTCGTTATCCTGAGCCAGCAGAACCTCGCGCAGCGTGTAGGGAATCTCGACGGGAACCCCATCGATCGTGGTGGTTTCAGAATTGGCGCCGTTCATGCTGTAGCGAATGACTTTGCCCTCGCCTTTCAAGCGATAAACTTCGTCAGTCAACGGTTCGTATGAAGGCGCCATGCTGCCCAGATAGCCAAGCCCTTTGGCGAACTCGGCCAGGCTGTCACGCTCGTTCTGCTGCAAGGTACGATGGGATTTGCCATGCAGGCGCAGATCCTGAAGATTCATGCGCCCCGAGAGATACCCGCCAAAGAAGCGGGTGGCATTGAATGCAAAGAAGGCAATCAGGCCAAGGCCGATCAGGCCCATAACGATGTCCATATCAAAGGTCCTTGTTCACGGAATGTTGCACCGCGCATTTTCTTGCCAAGTGTCCCCTACAGCAAGCGTGCCGTGCCGTATCGTGACCCACGTCTCTCGCGCTAGAGACCGCGCAACGCCCACCAGGCCAGCCCGGCCGACACCACCTCGAGCAGCAGCGCATAGAGGTTGAAGGTCTGCTGCGCACCACCATCCAGCCACAGCCCGGCAGCACGCGCCAGCGCCAGCACGCTGTACAGCAGCACCAGCAGAAGCAGCGCCGGGCGCAGCAGGTCCAGGCGCAGCAGCGCCATCGCCAGGTAAGCCGCCAGCCCCAGTTGCAGCCCGCCGTAATAGGCGCGCACTTCGGTCACCGCCGCGTTGCCCATCAGCAGTGCGCCGCTGAAACTGGCCATTTCCTCGGGACGAATGAAGTAGGCCAGCCCCAGCACGAGCAAGGCAGCGATCTGGATCAACAGGACGATTCGGGCGAACAGCATCGGCAGGTTCCAGGCAATGGATGGCTGCCGCCAGCATAGGCCGCCACGGGTCGCGACGCATAGTCGCAATGACTTGGGCAGCCGCGATGCCGACGCTATGCTGAACACTCGATTATCTGGAGCCTTGCCATGCGTCGTTCCCTGTTCGCCCTCTGCCTCTTCACCAGCCTCGCTCACGCCAGCGAGCCACTGACCATCGATGTACACCGCGATGCCAATTGTGGCTGCTGCAAGGCCTGGATCAGCCATCTGCAGGACAATGGCTTCACCGTCAACGACCATGTCGAGGCCGACATGGTCGCCGTCAAACAGCGACTCGGCGTTCCGCCTCGCCTGGCTTCCTGCCACACCGGCGTGATCGACGGCAAGTTCGTCGAAGGCCACGTGCCGGCGGCCGACATTCTCAAACTGCGTGAGCGCGCGGACCTGATCGGCGCTGCCGTACCTGGCATGCCCATGGGCTCACCGGGCATGGAATATGGTGATCGTGTCGACGCCTATCAGGTCATCGGCCTGGATCGCGCGCGCCAGGATCAGCTGCTGAACGACTATCCCGCCAACTGAGTCGGCGCGCGCAGCTACACTGCTGCGATAACCAACCAGGGAGTGCGGCCATGCGCTGGCAACGCGGTAGACGTAGTGACAACGTGGTGGATGCGCGCGGCCGTTCCGGTAGGCGACTCGGCGGCGGCCTGAGCCTCGGCGGTGTGGCGGTGATCGTCATCGTCGGCCTGCTGATGGGCCAGGACCCGCTGCAGATTCTCGGTCAGATCGCCGGCCAGGCCACCCAGCCGCAGGTTACACAGACGCAGAGTGCGCCAGCAGCGAACGACGAGCAGAGCGAGTTCGTCCGGGCCATTCTCGGTGATACCGAAGACACCTGGCGCGAGCTGTTCCAGCAGGCCGGCCAGCAATATCGCGATCCGCAACTGGTGCTGTTCTCCGACGGCGTCAATTCCGCCTGTGGTTTCGCCAGCTCGGCAGTCGGTCCCTTCTACTGCCCAGGTGATCAGCGTGTGTATCTGGACATGGCGTTCTTCCGCGAGATGGAGCAGCGCTTCTCTGCAGCCGGCGATTTCGCCCAGGCCTACGTGATCGCCCATGAAGTCGGCCATCACGTACAGACCCTGTTGGGCGTCTCGGCCAAGGTCAATGCGGCGCGCCAGCGTGGCGAACGCGTCGAGGGCGAGGGCGGTCTGCTGGTGCGTCAGGAACTGCAGGCCGACTGCCTGGCCGGGGTCTGGGCGCATCACGCGCAACGCCGGCATGCCTGGCTGGAGGCCGGCGACCTGGAAGAAGCACTGAACGCAGCCAGCGCCATCGGTGATGACCGCCTGCAGAAGCAGTCGCGCGGTCAGGTGGTGCCGGATGCTTTCACCCATGGCACCTCGCAGCAGCGCGTGCGCTGGTTCAGCGCCGGTTTCGAGAGCGGTCAGCCGGGACGTTGCGACACCTTCAAGGCGGCGCGCCTTTAACGCACCGGATCAGACCACGAAACGCTTGCTCCACCAGGCGAAGCCGCAGGCGCCGGCGCCGCACAGGGCGATCACCAGCGCCATGGGCATGGCCGAACCATCATGCAGGAAGGCCACCAACGCCGAAGCGCTGGCCGCCACGCTGAACTGCATGCTGCCCAGCAACCCGGATGCGCTGCCGGCATGACGGCCCTGCCCGGCCATGGCGCAAGCCGTGGCATTGGGCAGCACACAGCCGAGGCTGGCCACGCAGATGAACAGCGGAATCAGCAGCGGCCACAACTCGGCCGGTTGCCACAGCGCCAACGCCAGCAGGCACAAGCCACTGGCCAGGTACACCAGCACCATGCGTCGCAGCCACAGCGCCGGACCGCCGCGCAGCACCAGACGCGCATTGACCTGCGCCATGATCACGAAGCCTGCCGCGTTGCTGCCAAACAGCCAGCCGTAGTGTTCGGCCGGCACACCGTACAGTTCGATGAACACGAAGGGCGAGCCGGCGATGTAGGCGAACATACCGGCCATCGCCACACCGCCGGCCAGGCTGTAGCCCATGAACGGCGCATTGCCCAGCAACGCTCGGTACTGGCCAAAGGCACCACTCAGCGGCGCCGGTTGCAGATGCTGCGGGCGCGTCTCCGGCAACCACAGCAGCACGGCCAGCAGGCACAGCCCGGCAAAGATCGCCAGGCTGTGGAAGATCCACGGCCAGCCCAGCGTATTGAGCAGCAGCCCGCCCCCCAGGGGCGCGAGAATCGGCGCCAGGCCCATCACCAGCACCAGTTGCGAGAACACCTTGGCCGAAGCCAGCGGATCGCACAGGTCGCGCACTACCGCGCGGGTGATCACCATCCCGGCGCAGCCGCCGAGGGCCTGGACGAAGCGCGCCGTCACCAGCCATTCCAGGTTCGTCGCCAGGGCACAGGCCAGCGACGCTACGGTAAACAACGCCACCCCGACCAGCAGCGGCACACGGCGACCGAAGCGATCCGCCAATGGCCCGTAGAACAGCTGGCCGATGGCGATCCCGACGAAATAGGCCGCCAGCGACAGCTGAATATGTTCGACATCGGTGCCGAACTGCTGCGCCAGGGTGGGGAAGCTCGGCAGGTAGAAATCGATGGCCAAGGGGCCGAAGGCGCTCAGCGCGCCCAGGATCAGCAGGGTTCGCAGGTTCATGAATAGTCCGGAAAATTGTTAGCCGGCTAATCATCTCACCGACCAGGCCGCAGATGAAAGCGCGGATCGCCGAACGACGATTCGCGCTCATCGATGCAGCGCCTGTTATTCCCTGGCCTTGCCGCGCTGGCTCACCCGTTGCGCCGCCGACTCCACCAGCAGGTAGAACATCGGGATGAGGAAAGTGGCCAACAGCGTGGCCGCGAGCATGCCACCGATCACCCCGGTACCGATGGAATGACGACTGGCCGAGCCAGCGCCGGAGCTGATGGCCAGAGGTACGCAGCCGAGAATGAACGCCAGCGAGGTCATCACGATGGGGCGGAAACGCAGCTTGGCCGCCTCCAGTGCCGAGTCGAAGATGCTCTTGCCTTCGGCGCGCAGCAGCACGGCGAACTCGACGATGAGAATGGCGTTCTTCGCCGCCAGACCGATCAGGGTGACCAGGCCGACCTGGAAGTACACGTCATTCTGAATACCGCGCAGCCACACCGCGAGAATCGCCCCGAAGACCGCGAACGGCACAGCGGTAACCACCGCCAACGGCAGCGTCCAGCGCTCGTACTGCGCAGCGAGAATGAGGAATACCAGAATCAGGCCGAAGACAAAGGCCTGGGTTCCCGAGCCCTGAGTCGCCAGCTCCTGATAAGCCGAGCCGATCCAGCCCAGGCTGTAGTTCTCGCCCAGCACCTCATCGGCCACTTCCTGCATCGCCGCCAGCGCCTGCCCGGAGCTGTAGCCCGGCGCCGGGCCGCCGAGCACCTTGGCCGAGGGATAGACGTTGAAACGGTCATAGGAGTCCGGCCCGAGGATGCGCCGCACCCGCAGCAGGGTTGACAGCGGCACCAGATCGCCACTGCTGGAGCGTACGTAGACCTGGCCGAGATCTTCCGGCTTGCGGCGGAACTCCGACTCTGACTGCAGGCTGACCTGCCAGGTACGCCCGTAGAGGGTGAAGTCGTTGACGTAGTAACTGCCGAAGGTGGCCTGCATCGCGGTGAACACATCGCTGACGCTGACGCCAAGGGCGCGCGTCTTGGTGCGATCCAGGTCGATGTAATACTGCGGCACGTTGGCACTGAAGGTGCTCTGGATACCGGCCAGCTCCGGCCGTTTGCTGGCGGCCTCGACGAAAGCCTGGACCTTCTCGCCGAGCTGCTCGACGCTGCCGCCGGAGCGATCCTGAATGAAGGATTCGAAGCCGCCGGTGGTACTCATGCCGGTGATCGGCGGTGGGTTGAACGACAACACCAAGCCATCCTTCTGCGCGGCGCCCATGCCCATGAACTCGCGCGTCAGGTTGCGCGCATCGAGCTCGGGCGTAGTACGTTCGCTCCAGTCCTTGAGCGGCACGAAGGACACCCCGGCGTTGCTGCGCACACCGAAGGTGAGCACGTCGAAACCGGCGAACGTCACCACATCCTGCACCGCCGGATGTTCCATCAACTGCTGGCTCACCGCACCACTCAACGCCTCGGTGCGATTGAGCGAAGCGGCTGGCGGCAGGTAGTAAGCGTTGATCACATAGCCCTGATCCTCGTCGGGCACCAGCGAGCCGGGCACCCGCGAGAACAGCAGCATGACCAGCGCGATCATCCCGCCGAACAGCAGCAGGCCGACCAGCGAACGCTTGAGGAAGAAGCGCACCCCGGCGCCGTAGCCCTCGGTGGCCTTGTCGAAGAAGCGGTTGAAGGCGCGAAACGGCGCTGCCGGTTCGTGGTGCCCGGGTTTGAGCAGCAGCGCGCAGAGCGCGGGGGAAAGCGTCAGGGCGACGATGCCGGAAATCACCACCGACACCGCGATGGTGATCGCGAACTGCTTGTACATCTGTCCCGCCAGGCCGCCGAGGAAGCCCACCGGCACGAACACCGCGCAGAGTACCAGGACGATCGCGATGATCGGCCCGGTCACCTCCTCCATCGCCTTGATCGAGGCCTCGCGCGCGTTCAGGTTTTCGGTTCGCATTACCCGTTCGACGTTCTCGATCACCACGATGGCGTCATCCACCACGATGCCGATGGCCAGCACCATGCCGAACAGCGTCAGCAGGTTGATGGAGAAGCCCAGCATGTACATGCCGGCGAAGGTGCCAACCAGCGACACCGGAATGGCCAGCACCGGAATCAGCGTGGCACGCCAATTCTGCAGGAACACGAACACCACCAGCACCACCAGCACCAGCGCTTCGAAGAAGGTGTGGATCACCTCTGTGATCGAGACCTGGACGAACTTGGTAGTGTCGTAGGGAATCTTGTAGGCGATGCCTTCGGGGAAGCGCTTGGCCAGACGCTGCATGGTGCGCTCGACCGCCTCGGCGGTATCCAGAGCATTGGCGCCGGGCTGCAGATAGATACCGAAGGCGGCGTTCTGCTGGCCATTGAGGGTGGTGACCAGCGAATAATCCTGCGCACCCAGCTCGACCCGCGCTACGTCCTTGAGCAATAGGCTGGCACCGGTGTCGTCGGTGCGCAGGATGACACTCTCGAACTCCTTCGGGTCGGTGAAACGCCCTTGCGTGGTGACCGTATAAGTGAAGTCCTGCGGTTCCTTCAGCGGCTGCTGGCCGAAGCTGCCGGCAGCGAACTGCGAGTTCTGCTCGCGGATGGCGTTCACCACATCAGTGGGCGTGAGGTTGTACTGCGCCAGCTTGTCCGGGCGCAGCCAGATGCGCATGGAATAGTCCTTGGAGCCGAACTGACTGGCATCGCCAACACCCTTGAGGCGCTTGAGCTCGTCGATGACATTGATCAGCGCGTAGTTGCTGATGAAGATCGGGTCACGCGAATCATCCGGCGAGTAGAGGGTGATCACCTGGAGAATGTCGGAAGACTTCTTCTCCACCTTCACGCCCTGGCGGCGCACCTCCTCCGGCAGCTTGGCCAGTGCCGCCTGTACCTTGTTGTTGACGTTGATGGTGGCCTGGTCCGGGTCGGTGCCGACCTCGAAGTACACCGTCAGGCTCATCGCCCCGCTGCTGGAGGAGTTGGACAGCTGGTAGATCATGTTCTCGACGCCATTTATCTGCTGTTCCAGCGGCGCCGCCACGGTTTCGGCAATGACCTGCGAACTGGCACCAGGGTAAGAGGCGCTTACCGACACCTGCGGCGGCAGGATTTCCGGGTACTGGGCAATGGGCAACGCGCGCATCGCAGCCAGGCCGGCGAGCACGATGACGATGGAGATGACGGTGGCGAATACCGGACGGTCGATGAAGAAGCGCGAGATCATGGCCGTTACTCCTGCGCCGGGCTGGCTGGCGTGGCTGCCTTCGCCTCCTCGACCTGCACCGGGCTGTCCGGTCGCACCTTGGCCAGGCCGTCGACTATCACCCGCTCACCATCGCTGACGCCGGCCAGAATCACCCAGCGTCCGCCGGCCGTATCGCCCGTGGTGACCTGGCGCATGCGCGCGACGCTCTGTTCGTCCACCACGTAGACGAAGGTGCCACGCGGCCCCTGAGCGACAGCGCGCTCCGGTACGGTGATGGCGTTGGGGCGGGTCAGCCCCATAACCTGCACCCGCACGAACTGCCCGGGCAACAGCTTCTGCTCGGGGTTCGGCACCACGCCACGGGCGCTGACGGTGCCGGTGCCGCGGTCGATCAGGCTGTCGGTGAAGTCCACCTCGCCCTCAGTCGGATAGACCGAGCCGTCACCGAAATGCACTTCCACGCTGAGCTTGCCGCTGGCCGGCGGTACCAGACTGCCTTCGGACAGTTCGCGGCGCAGGCGCTCGGCCTCGGCGTCCGGGTAGGCGAAGTTGACGAAGATCGGGTCGAGCTGGGTGATCTGCGTCAGCAGGCTGGCACTGGGATCGCCGGCGACGATCAGACTGCCTTCGGAGACGCTTTCCTTGCTGGTGATGCCGGTGATCGGCGCCTTGACCGTGGTGTAGTCGAGATCGATCTGACGCGACTGCACCTCGGCCTGGGCCGCTTCGATATTGGCTTTGCTCTGCTCGAAATTGGAGACGGCATTGTCCAGCTCGCTCTCACTGGCGAAGCCTTTTTTCTGCAGTTCACGGATGCGTTTGAGGTCACGATCGGTCTGCCGAAAACGCGCCTGCTCCTGCGCCAGGGCACCCTTGGCACGGGCCAGAGCAGCCTCGTAGGGGCGAGGATCGATACGAAACAGCACCTGATCCTTCTGCACCCGACTACCCTCCTGATAGGTGCGTTCCTGCAGGATGCCGCCGACCTGGGCCCGGACCTGCACCTCGCGGTAACCGGCGGTTCGCGCCGGATACTCCAGCACGATGGGCAGTTCGCCGGCCTTGACCTGCTCGACCGTCACCGCTGTGGGTGGCGCATCGGCGGCCTGGACGCTCGCGGCCAGCAAGACCAGGCTGAAGGGCAGGCAGATACCGACCAAACGAACGAAGGGCATGAGGCATTCCTCTCCTTGGCTAGACACGGGACAGAAGCAGGACAACCAAGCCCGCCACCAGCAGGCGGGGCAAAATCGGTAAACTCGGCACAATCTGAGCCTAGTTCCAATTAACCGGATCGCCATGCGTAGAACCAAAGAAGATGCGGAGAAAACCCGCTGCGCCATCCTCGCTGCTGCGGAACAGTTGTTCCTCGAACGAGGGGTCGCCCATACCAGCCTCGAACATATCGCCAGACATGCCGGGGTTACGCGCGGTGCGGTTTATTGGCACTTCCAGAACAAGGCGCACCTGTTCCACGAGATGCTCAACCAGGTTCGCCTGCCGCTGGAGCCACTGGCCCAACAACTGGCGGCAGTCGATGGCCTGTCATCGCTGCAGTTGCTGCGCGATCTGTGCATAGAAGCCATGGCCAATCTGGTGCTCGACGAACAGCGCCGGCGCATCCTCACCGTGCTGCTGCGCCGCTGCGAGTTCACCGAGGAGCTGCGCGAGGCCGAGGAGCGTCACGAGACCTTCGTCAATCAGTTCATCGACCTGTGCGAACAACAGTTCGCCCTGTCGACCGTACAACCGTACCTGCAACCGGGCATCACCCCGCGCCTGGCCTCGCGCACCTTGCATGCGCTACTCGTCGGCCTGTTCAGTGACTGGCTGCGCGATCCAAATCTGTTCGACGCCCAGACCGATACCCCGGCGATGATCGACAGCTGCTTTCGCGGCCTGCTGCGGCAGTGGCCTTAGCAGACCCGAGCTCTACGCAGGCGCAACCTCGTAGCCCTCGTCGCGAATCGCTGTCTGTATCTGTGCGGCATCCAGGCCTGCCTCGACCCGCACCAGACCCGCAGCCAGATCGACCTCAACCCTGGCCGTCTGCTCCAGCGCCTGGATCGCCTGGGTGACGGCCCGCTCGCAGTGACCGCACGACATTCCGCTAACCTTGAATTGCTGCATGACTGACTCCTTGAATCGGTGGTTGATGGGTGTAGTCTCGACCTTGCCACGATGGCAAGGTCAAGCCCTTGCTTCATGTCACCCGCCCCGGTTTCTGCATGAGGACCCTCGCCATGCGCCTGCTCTGCTCCGCCCTTGCCCTGCTGATGGCGCCTCTGGCTCAGGCAGAACCACTGGCACCGCTGCCCTCGACAAGTCAGGGCGAAGGCTACGCGGTGTTGATCGTCTCGCGCGAACGCCTTGAGGTGGCCACCACCTGCGAGGTCGCGCTGTATGTGCATGATCAGATGGCCGCACGCCTGCATCAGGGCCAGTCGGTGTCCTTCAACCTGCCGCCCGGCAAGGTCTCGTTGCGCCTCGGCCTGACCGGCACCGGCCCCTGTCAGGACGGTATCAACCAGCTCGCCGGTCAATCGCTGGAACTGCAGGCCGGCGAAGTGCGCCGCTACCGCATCGCCATGGGCAGCGATGGCCTGCGACTGCATGCCGCGCCGACGCTGAACTGAAGACTTGACCTTGCCATGGGGGCAAGGTTGATCCTGTAGCCACGACGTTACGGGGAGCCAAACCATGTCCACCTTCGACCTGCCCATCCAGGGCATGACCTGCGCCAGTTGCGCTGGCCGTATCGAGCGCGCGTTGCGCAAGCTGCCGCAGGTAAGCAGCGTCAGCGTCAACTTGTCCAGCGAGCAGGCTCGCATCGAAGCGCCTGACGATAGCCTTGCGCAGCTGATCACCACCATCGAGGGCGCCGGTTACAGCGTGCCCAGCCAGCCTCTGGAGCTGAGCATCGAAGGCATGACCTGCGCCAGTTGCGTCGGCCGCATCGAGCGCGCCCTGGGCAAGCTGACGGGTGTCAGCCAGGTCGCCGTCAATCTCGCCGACGAGAAAGCGCGCCTGCAGGTGCTTGCCGGCTTCGATCCGCAGCAGGCGTTGAAGGCCGTAGCCGCCGCCGGATACAAGGCCAGCCTGTTGGACGAGCGCCCGGCTGCGGATCAGGCGCAGCGTCGCTTGCAGCGGGAACGCCTGACCTTGCTGGCGGCCATCGCCCTGACCCTGCCACTGGTAGTGCCGATGCTGGTCGAACCATTCGGTCTGCACTGGATGCTGCCGGCCTGGACGCAGTTCCTGCTCGCCACGCCTGTGCAGTTCATCTTCGGTGCGCGTTTTTACCGCGCCGCCTGGCAGGCGCTGAAAGCCCGTGCCGGCAACATGGATCAACTGGTGGCCATCGGCACCAGCGCCGGTTACGGCCTGAGCCTGTACCAGTGGGCCGTGACGCCAGCTGGACAGATGCCGCACCTGTACTTCGAGGCCTCGGCGGTGATCATCAGCCTGATCCTGCTCGGCAAATACCTGGAGAGTCGCGCCAAGCGCCAGACCGCCGGTGCCATTCGTGCCTTGCAGGCATTGCGCCCGGATCACGCGGTGCGCCTGATCGATGGACGTGAAGAGCGCGTCGCCATCGACGCACTGGTGCTGGGCGACCGGATTCTGGTCAAGCCCGGCGAACGCTTCCCGGTCGACGGCCAGGTACTGGAAGGCAACAGCCATGCGGACGAAGCGCTGATCAGCGGTGAAAGCCTGCCGGTGGCCAAGCAGCCGGGCGACAAGGTGACGGCCGGTGCCATCAACGGTGAAGGTCGCCTGCTGCTGGAAACCACTGCCCTCGGTGCCGAAACGGTGCTGTCACGGATCATCCGTCTGGTGGAAGACGCCCAGGCTGCCAAGGCGCCGATCCAGAAGTTGGTGGACAAGGTCAGCCAGGTATTCGTCCCGGCGGTGCTGCTGATCGCCCTGGCTACGCTGCTGGGCTGGCTGGCGTTTGGCGCATCGCTGGAAAACGCCCTGCTCAACGCCGTCGCCGTGCTGGTGATTGCCTGCCCCTGCGCGCTGGGTCTGGCCACGCCGACCGCGATCATGGCCGGCACCGGCGTCGCCGCGCGCCACGGCATCCTGATCAAGGACGCTGAAGCGCTGGAGGTGGCCCACGCCGTGCAGCACATTGCCTTCGACAAGACCGGCACCCTCACCGAAGGCAAGCCGCGCATCGTGCATATCGGCCTGGGCGAAGCCAGCGAAGAAGAACTGCTGCGCCTGGCCGGCGCTCTGCAACAGGGCAGCGAACACCCGCTGGCCAAGGCCGTGCTGCAGCGCTGCGCAGAACAGCACATCACCCTGCCGGCACTGAGCGACAGCCGAGCGCTGGCAGGCCGCGGCATCGCCGGTGATGTCGAGGGTCGCAGCCTGCAACTGGGCAGCAGCCGCCTGCTGGAGGAAAACCAGTTACAGGCCGGCGCGCTCGTCACATCGGCGCAAAGCTGGGAAGCCGAAGGCCGTACGCTGTCCTGGCTGATCGAAACCGGCAGCAGGCCACGCCTGCTCGGCCTGCTGGCCTTCGGTGATCAACTCAAGGAAGGCGCCGCCGACGCCATCGCCGAGCTGCGCGTACAGGGCATCACCAGCCACCTGATCAGTGGCGATAATCAAGGCAGCGTGGCGGCGGTGGCCAGCGTGCTGGGCATCGACGAACCCCACGCTCAGGTATTGCCGGCGGACAAGGCACGGCTGATCGGTGAACTGCGCCAGCACGGCACCGTAGCCATGGTCGGCGACGGCATCAACGACGCACCGGCGCTGGCCGCAGCGGACGTCGGCATCGCCATGGGTGGTGGCACCGATGCTGCCATGCATGCCGCCGGCATCACCCTGATGCGCGGCGACCCGCGCCTGGTGCCGGCCGCCCTGGATATCAGCCGGCGCACCTACGCCAAGATCCGCCAGAACCTGTTCTGGGCCTTCATCTACAACCTGATCGGCATTCCCCTGGCTGCGGCCGGCCTGCTCAACCCGATGTTCGCCGGCGCCGCCATGGCGCTATCCAGCGTCAGCGTGGTGAGCAACGCGCTGCTGCTCAATCGATGGAAGCCGAAGGGAGATCAAATGCGATGAACATCGGCCAAGCCGCCAAGCACACCGGCCTCAGCGCCAAGATGATTCGTTACTACGAGTCCATCGACCTGCTGCCCCATGCCGGGCGCTCAGAGAGTGGCTATCGGCAGTACGGCACGGCCGACCTGCACCGCCTGGCGTTCATCAAGCGTGCGCGGGATCTGGGCTTTTCTCTGGAGGAGGTGGGAAAGCTGCTAGCCCTGTGGCAGGACAAGCGGCGCGCCAGTGCCGATGTGAAGGCGCTGGCCGAGGAACATATCGCGGAGTTGGAACGCAAGATCACCGAGATGAGTGCGCTGCGCGATACGCTGTTGGAGCTGGCGAACAGTTGCCAGGGTAACGACCGACCGGACTGCCCTATATTGAGGGGGATCGAACAAGGCGTGGGCTGCGAGGCTGCGAAATGCTCGCCTCGGAACGAAGGCGCTTCGTAGCCCGGATGCAATCCGGGGCATGCGAGTGTCACTCCTGATCCTGACGCCCACCGCCCCCGGTGCGCACGGCGCCCCCTACGAAGCAGGACTCCTCTCAGCGCATCCAGCCCTGTAGGGTGCGCTGTGCGCACCAGGGGCAGCGTGTCGCGGCATGTGTGCACGGTTGAAACGCGCCCGGCACGGGCCGTCACCTAGTCGGTGCGCAAGGCGCCCCCCAAGAAGTAGAGCCCTCTCAGCGCATCCAGGGCGGGATCGGTTCGGCGTCCTTGGGCTCGTCGTCGGCGCTGAGCAGGGCCTGCTTCTTCGCTTCCTCGGCCAACGCGGCCTTGATCTCGCGCATCACTGCATCGATATCGGCGGCGTCCTCGGGCTCGGCGAACTCACCCGTCAACTCCGTATCCGGTTGCAGCTTGCCAGCCTCGTAAAGCGCCCACATTTCCTTGGCATATTTGGTGTACTTGAGCTCGGGGGCAAACTGGCCGAAGTAATCGGCCATGTTGCGCACGTCGCGCTCGAGCATGCTGAAGGCGTGGTTGTTCGCGGCGGCGTCCACGGCCTGCGGCAGATCAATGATCACCGGCCCCTCAGGGCCGAGCAGCACGTTGAATTCCGACAGGTCGCCGTGCACCAGGCCTGCGCAGAGCATCTTGACGATTTCCTGGATCATGAAAGCGTGGAATTCACGCGCATCATCCGGATGCAGATCGACGTCATTGAGCCGCGGCGCAACATCGCCCTCGCCGTCGCCCACCAACTCCATCAGCAGCACACCATCGAGAAAGTCATAGGGCTTGGGTACCCGCACACCGGCACTGGCCAGGCGAAAGAGCGCCGCCACCTCGGCATTCTGCCAGGCCTGCTCCTGCTCCTTGCGCCCGTATTTGCTGCCCTTGGCCATGGCCCGCGCCTGACGGCTGCCACGGACCTTGCGGCCCTCCTGATACTCGGAAGCCTGGCGAAAACTGCGTTTGTTGGCTTCCTTGTAGACCTTGGCGCAGCGCAGCTCATCGCCGCAGCGCACCACATAAACCGCTGCTTCCTTACCGCTCATAAGCGGTCGCAGCACCTCGTCCACCAGGCCATCTTCGACCAGGGGTTCAATACGTTTGGGCGTCTTCATCGGTGTGGATCACGGGTCCTTTTTGGCCAGGGGCGAGACGTTCAGGGGCCATCCTCTCACAGCACGGGGCAGATGCCGACTCCCACCGCTCAGGCGCTGACCAGATGACGCCTGAGCGTCTCGATGGCATAGCGCACTTTGGCCGGTTGAGCATCGCGCCGTGGCGTGACGATATGCAGACCGATAGGTTCGAGATGCCAATCCGGCAGCAATGGCAACAGCTCGCCGCGAGCCAGCAGTTCACGGACTTCCGGCTCCGGCTGCAACGACACGCCCATACCCGCCAGGGTGAACTGACGCGAGGCAAGGATGTTGTTGCAGCTGATGCGCATCTCCAGCCGCAGCCGCTGCTGCACTCCACCAGGGCCATGCAAGGTCAGGTGCTGGCTGCGCTCCAGATGCAGGCCGATCCAGTCGAGCTTGAGCAATTGCGACGGCTCGACTGGTAAACCGGCGCGAGCCAGATAGGCTGGAGCGGCGCACAAGATCATGCGCCAGTCGGTCACGTAACGGGCCACCAGGCTGGAGTCCTCCTGGCGGCCGACACGGATGGCGAGATCGATACGCGACTCGATCAGGTCGATCGGCTCATCGTGAAAGAACAGGCTCAGGCTCAACCCCGGATGAGCGCTGAGCAACGGCGCCAGCGCCTCGCTCAGCAGCGGCCCGGAAAACCCGACCGGGGCGGCAACACGCAACTCGCCCACCGGCGCATCGCGCTGTTCGGCCAGGCGCTGCGCGGCTTGCTCGGCCAGTTCGACTATCTGTCGGCAGCTTTCATAGAACTGTGCGCCCGCCTCGGTCAGGGTCAGCTTGCGGGTGGTGCGGTGCAGTAGCGTGACGCCAGTGGCTTCCTCCAGCCGGCGAATCTGCTGGCTGACTGCCGATGCCGTCATGCCCATGGCTCCGGCAGCCGCCACCATCGATCCCCGCTCCACCACCATGGCGAAAAGCGCCATGCGTTTGAGCTGCTCCATTATAAAGCCCTACTTAATTATCCAAGTTCATCAGGCCACTTTTTTCGGTGTTTATCCAGCAGTGATCATGTGTCTACCGTCACTCTTCGAGATTACCTCAATGAAAATCGCACTGATTGGTGCCACTGGTTATACCGGCACGCCATTGCTGCAAGAGGCACTGGGCCGTGGTCATCAGGTCACCGCGCTGGTACGCCATCCGCAAAAGCTGAACGCACACCCGCAACTCACCGCCGTTCAGGCGGACGTCCATGACAGCGCCACGCTGGCTCAGCAGTTACACGGCCACGACGCGGTGATCAGCGCCTTCAACCCAGGCTGGGGCATTGCGGATATTCGCGAGCAATTCGTCGCCGGCAGCCGCTCGATCATCGCGGCGAGCAAGCAGGCCGGCGTCAAGCGCCTGCTGGTGGTCGGTGGTGCCGGCAGTCTGTACATCGCTCCCGGCGTGCAACTGATCGACACCCCGGAGTTTCCTGCCGAGTACAAGGAAGGCGCCGAAGGTGCGCGCCAGGCACTGAACCTGCTGCGTGAAGATCCGGAGCTGGAGTGGACCTTTCTATCGCCAGCCGCCCTGCTCGTTCCGGGGCCACGCACCGGCAAGTTCCGCCTGGGCCGTGACGAGTTGCTGATGAATGGCGAAGAGCCGGGCAGCATCTCGGTGGCCGACCTGGCCGTAGCAATGCTGGACGAGGTCGAGCAGCCGCAGCACGTTCGTCAACGCTTTACCCTGGCGTACTGAGCCGCGTCGCACTGTCGCAACACTGTAACCACCGGAAATACACAGCCCAAGAGGATTTTGCATGACCCCCTTCAGCAGCAGCGCCTTCGTCACTACGGATACTCCGGCGCGCTACATCAGCCGTCTGTGCAAGCACTTCGCACACAAGATTCCGGTCAGCTTCGACGAGCAGCAGGGCCGCATCGAGTTCGACGCCGGACTCGCGACCTTGAAGGCAGAAAACCAGGGCTTGCGCCTGCGGGTTGAAAGCGCCAGCAGTGAAGACCTGCAACGCCTGGAGGGCGTCGTCGGCAGCCATTTCGAGCGTTTTGCCTGGCAGCAAGAGCTGACCCTGGACTGGCAGCCCAACTGATCCCTCACAGCGCATCCAGCCGAGCGCGCAAGCGGCGCAACACCGCCAGCGACTCAGGATTGTCGCCATGCACGCACAGGCTATCGGCCCGCAGCCGCAGCGGTTTGCCATCGATATCGGCGAAAGAATCGCCGCTGGCGATAGCCAACGCCTGGCCAAGGATGCGCTCGGGGTCCTGGTGCACTGCACCACTGAGCCGGCGCGGTGCCAGTTGACCATCTGACAAGTAGGCGCGATCAGCGAATGCCTCGAACACGAGCGGTACATCGGCTTCGTCGGCCAGGCGCAACTCCCGCTCATTGTCAGCCAGCGCCAGCACCATCAGCGGCAGGCCCTTGCGGTAGCTGGCACAGGCATCGAGTACCGCCGTCAGCAGCGCGTCATCACGAACCAGATCGTTGTAAAGCGCGCCATGCGGTTTGACGTAAGCCAGCTGACAGCCGCCTGCCCGGCAAAAGGCATCCAGTGCCCCGACCTGATACAACACCAGTGCGCGGACCTCTTCCGGCGAGCACTGCAGATGACGTCGACCGAAGCCTTGCAGATCCGGATAGGAAGGATGCGCGCCAATGCTCACGTCATGCGCCACGGCAAGCTCGACGCTACGCGCCATGATCAGCGGATCGCCGGCATGGAAGCCGCAAGCCAGATTGGCCTGATCGATCAGCGGCATGGCCAGCGCGTCGTCGCCCATGCGCCAGGCGCCGAAGCCCTCGCCCATGTCGCAGTTCAGGAGAATACGGTTCATGCCGGCAGCTTAGAGCGCCAGGAACGCATGCGTAAAGCACGTGCCACACTCGAGAATTAATCGCATTTACAAAATTTACATCTGCCTGCAGGCCAATCATCACGGCCTCTCCAGCCGGATGCCCTGTCCGTCGGTATCATCCGCAATTGAACCTTATATGCAAATCACTATCATCCCGGCCGTCTGCAACCGTTCCGACTGCACCCTCTTACTGCAAGGAGTAGATCGATGTCCGCCCTCAATTCCCGCACCGCCTTGGCCAGCGCCATTGCCTTGGCCGCCAGCTTCGGCGCCCAGGCCAATGAGCCTATCGCCCTCGGCGATGTGGTCGTCAGTGCTTCCGGCTTCGAACAGAAGATCACCGAAGCCCCCGCCAGCATCAGTGTGATCAGCCGCGAGGAGTTGCAACAGAAGCGCTACAACAACCTGGCACAGGCACTGGGTGACGTCGAGGGTATCGACATAGGCCAGGGCACCGGAAAAACTGGCGGGCTGAACATCAGCATCCGTGGCATGCCCAGCCAATACACCCTGATCCTGATCGATGGCCGCCGACAGAACGCAGCCGGCAACGTCACCCCTAACGGTTTCAACGAGACGTCCACCAGCTTCATGCCGCCGCTGTCCGCCATCGAACGTATCGAAGTGATTCGTGGGCCCATGTCGACCCTTTATGGTTCCGATGCCATGGGCGGGGTGATCAACATCATCACCCGTAAAGTCGGCAAGGAGTGGACCGGCTCTTTGACCCAGGATTACACCTATCAGGAGAATCGCGATTTCGGCGATACCCGCAGCACCAGCATCTATGCCAGTGGCCCGCTGGTAGACGACCTGCTCGGCCTACAGGTACGAGGCAGCCTGTTCAATCGTGAAGAGTCCGATCTGAGCTACGGCAATGGCGTTGAAGTCAGCAAGCGCGGCCCATCTCCAGTCGATGGCGGGACCAACAATCTGGGCGCACGCCTGACGCTCACCCCGCACGAGAATCACGACTTCGGCCTGGACATCGAGCGAAGCCGCCAGAGGTACAACAACGACGAGTGCCAGCTCGGCAGCCTGGATGGTTTGAACCGCGACTGCACTGCCAGCGCCACCACCGCCAACGGCTATGCCGACGAATTACGCTTCGAGCGTGAGCAGATTGCCCTGACCCACAGCGCACGATTGGGCTTCGGCACTCTGGATTCCAGCCTGATGCACAACCGTACCGAAACCATCGGCCGCACCATTCCGGGTAATGTGATCGGCAACAGCTCCGGAATCCCGGGCACACTCATCGGTGACGACCGAGATCTGGAAACCACCAATCTGGTTTTCGACACCAAACTCGTAGCGCCAATTGGCGAATCGCACGTTGCGACGCTCGGCGGTCAGTGGTGGAAAGCCGAAATGACCGACGGCATCGCCCTGGACGATTTCGAGCAGAAAACCTGGGCACTCTTCGCCGAGGATGAATGGCGCCTGCGTGATGATTTGGCACTGACACTGGGCGCTCGTTATGACGACCACGAAGCCTTCGGCGGCCACGTCAGTCCGCGCGCTTATCTGGTATGGAATACAACCGACAACTGGACGCTCAAGGGCGGCGTCAGCCGTGGCTATCGCACGCCGGATCTGAATGATCTGCACAGCGGCATCAACGGCGTCACCGGCCAGGGCACCATTATCACCATCGGCAACCCGGACCTGGAACCCGAAACCACCACCAGCACCGAATTCGGCGTGTACTTCGACAGCCTGGCCGGTTTCAATGCCAACGCCACCCTGTTCCACAACAAATTCAAGGACAAGATCGCTACCGGTGACCCGGTTACCGACCCGCTGTGCGCTGGCAACACCGGTGGTACCTGCGCCCAGCAGATCAACATCGACGAAGCCGTGACCCAGGGCCTGGAACTCGCCGCGAGCTGGAACTTCGCCCCGGCCTGGACACTTTCAGGCAACTACACCTACACCGACAGCGAGCAGAAAAGCGGCGACAACAAAGGCGAACCGCTGACCAATACTCCTGAGCACCTGGCCAATGCCAAGCTCGCCTGGCAGACCACTGATCGCCTCAACCTTTGGCTGAAGAGCGAGTACCGTGGTGAGCGTGCTCGCTTTACCTCGAAGTACGAAAATCTGGCCAACGCCAATGGCAGCTACTCCACCAACCAGTCGATCTACGACACCCTGGGCAAGAACACCAAGGCCTACACCCTGTTCCATTTGGGTGGCTCGTTCAAAGCCTCGGAAAACGTGACGCTCAACGCGGCAATCTACAACCTGCTCGACAAGGACTTCGTCAAAGGCAAGGCCTATACCACTTACGCCAACAGTGGTGCAGCCAATGGCACGGCCTACGGTACGGACTACATCCAGAGCACCCAGTCCACCACTGGCGTGATGGAAGAAGGTCGTCGCCTGTGGCTGTCGGCAGTAGTCGAATTCTGACCACAACCGCAAAAAGCAAAACGCCCACACGAGGTGGGCGTTATCACCCGTAGGGTGCGCTGCGCGCACCAGCACTATCAGGCGGTGCGCACGGTGCACCCTACGCGGCATGGACTCCAGGCTACGGTAGCAGCCTAAGGTTTGCAGCGCCTTACAGGTAGTAGGACTTCAGCGGCGGGAAGCCATTGAACTCCACGGCGCTGTAGCTGGTGGTGTAGGCACCGGTGGACAGCCAGTACAGGCGGTCGCCGCTGGCCAGGTTGAGCGGCAGGCCGTACTTGTAGTTCTCGTACATGATGTCGGCGCTGTCGCAGGTCGGCCCGGCAATCACCACCTCTTCCATCTCGCCCTTCTTCTCGGTCCAGATCGGGAACTTGATGGCTTCGTCCATGGTTTCGATCAGGCCGCTGAACTTGCCCACGTCGGCATAGACCCAGCGCTCGACCGCAGTACGCGACTTGCGTGCCACCAGCACCACCTCGGAAACCAGTACGCCGGCGTTGGCGATCAGCGAGCGGCCCGGCTCGAGGATGATTTCCGGCAGTTCGTCGCCGAAGTCTTCCTTGAGGAAGCGGGTGATCTCCTCGGCGTAGGTTTCCAGGTCATTGGTGCGCTGGATGTAGTTGGCCGGGAAGCCGCCGCCCATGTTGATCATCTGCAGAGTGATGCCGTCTTCTTCCTTCAGACGCTCGAAGATCACCTTGACCTTGGCGATGGCGGCGTCCCAGACGTCGATATCACGCTGCTGGCTGCCGACGTGGAAGGAGATGCCGTAGGGCACCAGGCCCAGTTGCTTGGCCAGGATCAACAGGTCCAGGGCCATGTCCGGCTGGCAGCCGAATTTGCGCGAGAGCGGCCAGTCGGCGCTGGTGGAGCCTTCGGTGAGGATGCGCACGTAGATCTTCGAACCCGGCGCAGCCTTGGCGATGTTGCGCAGGTCGGCTTCGGAGTCGGTGGCGAACAGGCGCACGCCCTTGTCGAAGAAGTAGCGAATATCACGGGACTTCTTGATGGTGTTGCCGTAGCTGATGCGCTCCGGGCCAACGCCGGTGGCCATGACCTTGTCCAGCTCGTAGATCGAGGCGATGTCGAAGCTCGAGCCCTTGTCGCGCAGCAGCTCGATGATCTCGGTGGCTGGGTTGGCCTTGACCGCGTAGTAGATCTTGGCGAACGGGAAGCAGTTGCCCAGTTGATCGTAGGCATCGGCGATGATCTGTCGGTCGATCACCACGAACGGGGTTTCGTGTTGATCGGCGAACGCCTTCATGCGCTGGAAAGTGGCGGGTGCGTAATAGTCTTCGACCTTGATCGACATGCTGGGGACTCCAATGGCAAAACCGGGAACACATTGATTCGGGCAGCAGAACCGCTTACAGGTTCCGCTACGTGTCGGGGCTGGCCGCGCTAAACGCTGGCCTGAACGTCTGACAGTTTCCCCACTTTGGTTCGCCTACTTCCCAAGGCATGTCGCCGAGCATCACCGGTACCGACCATTCGCCGGCCGGCAACCTCTCGTCGTCAGTACTTGAGCCGGATGGATCGTTTCCAGCATGGACGTTCGGGCGCGGACTTTAAGACCATGCGCCCCTCAGATCAACCGGAAATTACCCCTAATTTCATCTCGTTCCGGATATCACACAAAACGTCCTGAAATGCTGAACAGGCGGGGCTTTCAGCCAGTTTGGCGCAGCTGTGTTTCAGTGCCATTGCAGCACCAGTTCGTCCACCTGGGCGAAGCCCTGCAAATGGCGTCTGATTACCTCCTGCAACTCATCCAGTTCGGCCGCACTCGGTGCTGTGCAGGTCAGCTGCAACGTCTGTTCATCGGCCTGCAGCATGCACTCGCCAATGGAGAAACGCAGCAGGCCTTCGCGCTCGCTCCAGCGCGCCTCGATCTTGTGCGAAAAATGCTTGCACAGGCGCCCAAGCAGGCGCGGCGCCTGGCTGCTGGGAAAACGGCTATGGCTATTGGGCATGAGGTGAGACTTCCTTGAGCAGAGGACTATCGGCCAGCACCAGCGGCTGGCCGAGCGAGCAGTGTTCGATACGTGCTTCGATGGCGTAGGCGCGGCGCAGCCATTGCGCATCCAGCACCTCGGCGGGAGCGCCGAAACGGTAAGCCCCGTCCGGCGCCAGCAACAGCAGGTGACTGCAGAACCGCAGCGCCAGGTTGAGGTCATGACAAGCCACCAGGGCGATGGTGCGCTCCGTGCGGCAACGCTCGGCGACGCAGTCGAGCACGCGCAGTTGCCAGTGCAGATCGAGCGCGCTGGTGGGCTCGTCAAGCAACAACAGTTGCGGCTCGCCGACCAGCGCCTGCGCCAGGCCAAGCAGTTGTCGCTGCCCGCCGGACAGGCGATCCATGCGCTGCAAGGCCAGATGCTCGATGCCCAGGCGCTGAAGAATCGTTTCGACCCGTACCGTCAGCTCGTGCGAAGCAAGCTGCGGACAACGCGCCCGCGCCGCCGCCAGCAAACTCTCATAAGCCAGCAGTGACACCGCCTGTGGCAATTGCTGCGGCAGGTAGGCCACCTGCACCTGCTGGCGCCAGGGCGGCACACCACTCAGCGTCGAATCATCCAACCGCGCTTTTCCCTGGCACGCCTGCAAACCGGCAATGGCGCGCAACAGCGACGATTTGCCGACGCCGTTCGGGCCGAGCAGGCCAACCAGGCTGCCGGCTTCCATGGCAGGCAGGCTCAGATCCTGCAAGATGCTGCGCGCGCCATAGCTCAGCCCCAGCCCCTCGATCTGCAGGCTCATAAGCTGCGCCCCCGCGCCAGGATCAAACCAATGAACAGCGGCACTCCGATCACGGCAGTGACCAGCCCCACCGGCAGGATCACCCCGGGCAGCAGCGCACGGCTGGCCATGGATGCCAGCGACAACAGCAAGGCACCGGCCAGCGCACTACCGGGCAGATAGAAGCGGTGATCCTCGCCCAGCAACAGGCGCGCCACGTGCGGCCCGACCAGGCCGATAAAGCCGACCTCGCCGACGAAGGCCGTGGCCACACCGGTCAGCAGGCTGACCCGCAACAGCACGAAAGTGCGCAGGCGGCCGACGCGAATGCCCAGGCTACGCGCCTGCTCCTCACCGCCGCGCAGGCTGGTCATCGCCCAGGCCTGACGCAGCGCCAGCGTCAGGCACACGGCAAGCACCGCAGTCACCAACCCCACACGCTGCAGATCGGCACGCGCCAGGCTGCCGAGGGTCCAGAACACAATCTGCTGCAGCGCATCGGCATCGGCGAGAAACTGCAGCAACCCGACCAGCGCATTGATCCCGAACAACAGGGCGATACCGAACAGCACCAGGGTATGCAGCGCCTCCCCCAGCACCCGCGCCACCATGAGCAATAGCAGGCAGGAGATGAAGGCGCAGACGAAGGCCGCCAGCGGCAGCAGCAGGTCGGCGCCTAGCCCGCCCAGATTGGGCCGCAGCAGGATCACCAGCGCAGCACCGAGCGTCGCCGCCGCGCCGACGCCAAGCGTGAAGGGGCTGGCCAGGGGGTTGTTCAACGCCGTCTGCATCTCCGCGCCAGCCAGGCCCAGGCTGGCGCCCACCACCAATGCCATCAGCGCGTAGGGCACGCGAATCTCCAGGATGATCACCGCCTGCGCGGCGTCCAGATGCTGCGGCTGCAACAAGCCACGCGCCACATCCCACCAGCTCAGGCCAGCCGGGCCGGTGGCCAGATCGGCGATGAAGCTGGCCAGCAGCAACGCCGCCAGCACGCCCAGGCAAGCCCAGCGCCGCAACAAGGTTCGCCGGTAACCGATGCGCAACGCCCGCTGCGCACTCACAGGCTGATCCAGTACTGGCCGTCCAGCGTCACCGGCTGGAACTCACGGTAGAAGTGTTCCAGGGCGCGCTGCGGATCGAGATCGACAAAGGCTTCGGGATACAGCCACTTGGCGAACACCTGCACCGCCACCACGTTGAACGGGCTGTTGTAGAAGCCATGCCAGATGGCATGCGCCCTGCCCTCGCGTACGGCGCCCAGATGCTGCAGGACGCCGCGTCCGAGCAGGTGCCTGAGCGAGGCCTGCGCCGCATCCGCCGTCACGCCCGGCCCCAGGGCGATATAGGGCGCGTCCTCAGCCAGGCTGTCGGCCGAGCCCACGGCGCTGGCGATGTACAGTTCGGGAGGCTGGCTGAGCAGCAGCTCCAGGCTGAGGGTGCCGGCATGGCCGGGCAGACGCTCGCGGGCGATATTGTCGCCGCCGGCCTCGGCCAATAGATCGGCGAACATGCCGCGCGCCATGCTTTCGCAGCAGCCCTCGCCAAGGCCGGCGCGGCTGTGCAGAAACACCTTGGGCGCGGCGCCTTGTGGCAAGCGTTCACGCACCGCAGCCAGCGCCTCGGCATGCGCCGCGTTGAAGGCTGCGGCGCGCGCCTTGCGACCCAGCGCCTGACCGAGCAGGGCCATGCTGCGCGGCGTGTTCAACAATGGCTGCTCGCGGAAATCAACGAACAGCACCGCCACTCCGGCGCGCTGCAGCTGCTCGATCAGCCGGCCCTGCGTGCTGTCCGGGCCATGCCCGGACAGGCTGAAAATCGCCAGATCAGGGCGCAGCGTCAGTACCTGCTCCAGGCTGAAAGTATCGGCCGCGCCCTGGCCAATGCGCGGCACCTTGGCCAACTCGGGAAAGGCCTGCTGGTATTGCCGCGCGCTGCCGGGATCGACCAGCGCCAGATCGGCAGGCATGCCCACCAGGCGCTCCAGCAACTGCTCGCCTTCAAGAATGGCCAGCACCGGCAACAGACGGCCCTCGCCCAACACGATGCGCTCGACGCGCTCGGGCACCTGCACCTCACGCCCGGCCAGATCGATCAGCACCTGCGCCTGTACCGGGGCCAGCAGCGCCAGCCCCAGCAATACTGCAACGATTGCTCGTCCCATCAGATTCGCCATGCCAGGCCCAGACGCAGCTCACGGCCTGGCTCGTAGGAGCCACGGATACCCTCGTAGTCCGGAATGTGCTCGAAGTCCTCGTTGCTGGCGTGATCCAGGTACTGCTTGTCCAGCAGGTTCTTCAGCGTCAGGGTCACCGTCAGGCTCTCAGGCACGGCCTGCCATTCGGCATACAAGTCGTGCACGCCGTAGCCTGGCTTGGAGACATCACCGACGCCGGTGTGCAGGGTGTCGATGCCGCGCACGAAGCGGCCCTGCCAGCCGAGAGTGAGATTATCGCTGGCGCGGTAGTCGGCAAAGGCGGTCCAGGTGTCGCCGAGGCTGGTGCCCAAACCGTTGTATTCGTAGACGTTGAGACGCTCGCCATCCAGACGCGCCTCATTGCGGTGGTAGCTCAGCCCCAGGCTGAGCTGCTGCCAGTGGTAGGCGGTGCTGAGCAGTACACCCTTGCTCTTCAGATCACCGACGTTCTCATACAGATTGGGCCGGCCGATGGGGTCGGCGATGGCATCCTTGATCCGGGTGACGTAGGCCTTGCCGCTCAGCTCCCAGCCACCGTCGCGGTAGTCGAAGCCGACCTCGTCGGTACGCGCCTTCTCGGCTTTCAGGTCCGGGTCGTTGCCGGATACATCGAGCTTGAAGGCATCACGCACCTGCGGCCCGCGCAGTGCCCGCGCCTGGCCGGCGAAAACAGCCAGTTCGGGAGTCAGCTGGTAGCGCAACCCCAGGTTGGGGCTGATGCCTTCCTCGGTGAAGGTCTGCTTGTCGCGGTCGTCGAGCGTGTAGCGGTCGTAGCGCAGGCCGGCGTCGAGCTGCAGACGCGAGGTGATCTGGTAGCGATCCTGCAGGTAGACACCGAGCACTTCGCCGTCTTCGTGATCCAGCTCGCGGTCACCCTCTGGACCCAGGGTGGTGCGATCATCACGCAAGTCGACGCCATAGGTCAGCTGATGCGCGCCGAGACGGCTGGTGTTGCGCAGGTCAAACCCCGTGCTGCGGGTATCGCCAAAGTACAGACCGAAGCGGCCGTCCTGCTCCAGCTCGTTTGTGGTGTAGTAGGTGGTCAGCTCGACATCCAGCAGGTCGTTGTTCACGGGCAGCCAGGCGTAGTTGAGCGTCCAGGTCTCGCGTTCGGTGCTCAGCGGATACAGGCGGTTGAAGCTGCTCGGGATCCACTGCGGGCGCTGGCTGCGCTCGCCCTCATCGATGCGTTTCTCGTAACTCAGGCGCAGGGTCTGCTCGTCCGTCAGCTTGCCCACCAGCTTGGCGAAGCCGAGTTTCTGCCGTGCCGCCGTACCCAGCACGTCGTCGTTATTGCCGTCCTCGTAGTCGTTCTGATCCTGGTAGGTGGTCATGGCCAGCGCCGACCAGTTCTGGTTGAAACGGCCGAACACACTGGCGCTGCTCTTGTAGCCCTCGCCATTGCTGAAGTAGCCGGTCTTGAGCAGCGCACCGAGCTGCTCGCCATCGCGCAGCAAGTCGTCCGGGTCCTTGGTCACGAAGCGGATTGCGCCGCCCAGCGCGCCCGGTCCGGCAGTCGCATCGCCGGTGCCGGCCTGGACTTCGGCGCGCTTGAGCAGTTCCGGCTCGATGCCGATGCGGCCCGTATGGTGGAAGGTCTGCCCCGGCTGGCTGGCGCCGTCGATGCTGATGTTCAGCAGGGTGTCCTCCAGGCCGCGCAAGTAGAGCTTCTGCGCCACGCCGGGGCCGCCGGCCACGGACACCTCGGGATTGGACTCGAACACTTCCTGCAGGTCGCTAGCCTGGTAACGCTGCAGTTGCTCGGCCTCGACGCTTTCGTTGCGATCGATGGCAGCGGCGGTGATCTCCTGCGCCTGCAACTCCAGCGCGGTATCGGCGCCATGCGCCTGCGCAGCGAGCAGACTACCGAAGGTAATGGCGCCGAGCAGACTCAGGCGATAAGGGCAGTGCGGCATGATCGATCCTCCCCAGGAAAGATGTGAATATTTCGCATTTGCGAATTCTCATCACAAGCCCCCAGGCAGGGAACCACTTTTACAACTGTTACACCGCCGTGCGCGGCAGGCGAATGTCCATGAACAAGCCGCCACCGGCGCGATTGCTCGCCCGAATGCTGCCACCAGTGGCGCTGACCTGGCGCTGTGCCAACGCCAGGCCGAGGCCGAAACCGGCGCGCTCGCTGCCGCCGCGAAAGAACGGCTGGAAGATGCGCTCCAGCCATTGCTCGGCCACGCCCGGGCCCTGATCGGCGACCCGCAGCAGCCAGGCGCCATCCTCCTCGGCCAGGCTGACCTCGATCTGGCCGCCCGCCGGGGTGTGGTCGAGCGCATTGCGCACCACGTTCTCGATGGCCTGGCCCAACGCCCGATTGCTGCTGCCATGCAGCGGCGCGCTGTCGGGCATCTGGCAGAGAATCTGCCGGTCCGGGTACTCGAAGCGCGCATCGTCGAGGATGCTGTCGAGCAACTCGGACAGATCCAGGCTCTCGTCGCGCAGCTCGGGTCGTTCGTTTTCCAGCCAGCTCAGGGTCAGGGCGTCCTCGACCAGGCGACGCATGCCGGCGCAGTCCTCGCGGATGCGTTCGAGCAGGCCGACCCGGTCGCTGCCTTGCTCGGCCAGGCTCACCGCCATCTCGATGCGCGTCAGCGGCGTGCGCAGCTCGTGGGACATGTCCGCCAGGCGCTGACGCTGATCGATGATCAGTTGCCCGGTGCGCGCGGCCATGGCGTCGAAGGTCTCGGCCAGGCGCGCCAGCTCGTCATTGCGCGAGCCCAGCAGCGAGCGCACGCGCACGTCCAGGCGGCCGTCGCTGAACTGCCGGGTGGCCTGTTCCAGACGACCGAGCGGCTGCATCAGGTGGCGGTAGAGCACCAGGCAGACGATCAGCATCAACACCAGTGGCACCACCAGTTGCAGCAACAGCTTGGCGTAATGCCAGTTGAGGCCGGGGCGCATGCGCTGCGGCAGGATAATCAGGAAATGGGTTCTGCCGTCGGCGAACGGCAGATCCATGATGGGGTTTTCCTGGAAGTAGAGGTGAATCTTCCAGCTCACGTCGCGGCCCAGGCCGAAGCCCTCGTAGAAGCGCTCGTTGAGCACGCTGCCGGCCAACGGTCGCACCTCGGACTCGACCACTGCCGCCCAGGTCTGCTCCTGCTGCTGCAGGGTAGTGAGCCAGCGCGCCAGGGCTTCATGATCGCCAGCGCGGTACATCGCCTCGGCCTGCTCGCCGTAATGACGCAGGGTGCGCTGGTGCTCGGCATCGATGAAGCTCATGCGCTCCTCGGTCTGCCAGGCGACGCGGGCGATGATCCAGAACAGCAGCACGCTGCCCAGGCCGATGACCAGGCACAGCTTCCAGAACAGGCGCCGGTTCATGTGAAGGCGTAACCACGGCCGTGCAGGGTCTGCAGCCGGTCGGCGCCCAGGCCAGCCTCGCCCAGACGGCGACGGATACGGCTGACGTGCATGTCCAGACTGCGGTCGTACTGGCTGTACTCGCGCTCCAGCGCCATGCGGTACAGGTAGGGTTTGCTCAGCGCCTCACCGCGATGACTGACCAGCAACCAGAGCAGGCGGAACTGCAGTGGCGTCAGCGCCAGGTCGCAGCCTGCGACCCGCGCCTGCTGGGCGTGGCGGTCCAGTTGCAGTTCGTCGACCTGCAACTGTTGCGCCTGGCCGCCGCGCGCACTCTCCTGCGGGCGCGTGCGGCGCAACACGGCGTCGATGCGCAATTGCAGTTCGGTGATGTTGAAAGGCTTGGGCAGGTAATCGTCGGCACCATGGCGCAGGCCGCGAATGCGCTCCTCCTCAGCCCCGCATGCGGTGAGCATGATCACCGGAGTCTGCTGTTGCTCGCGCAGGCGGCGCAGCACGGAAAAGCCATTGACGTCCGGCAGCATCACGTCGAGCAACAGCAGATCCGGCGACTCACGCAGCGCCGTCTCCAGGCCCGCCTCGCCCAGATGACAGGCGCTGGTGGCGTAACCCTGACCGCGCAGCAGCTCGCCGAGCTGGGCGGCCAGGGTGCGATCGTCCTCGACGATCAGGATGCGAGCCAGGCTGGCGGTCATGTAGGTCACTCAAGGCGATTAAAGCGAATGATTCTCATATATAAAAACCACTTCGGCAACCCTGGTCCACATGGCGCGTTTTGCTCGGGTCAGTACACGTCACGACGATAGCGACCTTCCTCGATCAGCGCCTGCACCGCCTCGTCGCCGAGCAGGTCGCGCAACGCCGCATCCACACCGCCGGCCATGCCCTGCAGGCTGCCGCATATGTAAAGGGCAGCCCCTTCGTCCAGCCAGGCACGCAGGCGCTCGTGTTGCTCGCGCAATAGATCCTGCACGTAGCGCTTGTGCGCCTGATCGCGGGAGAACACCAGATCCAGATGCTGCAGCTCGCCTGAAGCCAGCGCCGCCTGCAGCTCGTCAGCACAGAAGAAATCGCAGGCGCGGTTGCGCTCGCCGAACAGCAGCCAGTTGCGCCCTTGCCCCGCCAGCGCACGTGCCCGCAGCAGCGAACGCAGTCCGGCCAGGCCGGTGCCATTGCCGATCAGTACCAGCGGGCGATTGTCGTCCGGCAGGTGGAAGCCGCTGTTGCGCCGCACCCGTGCCAGTAGCTGCCCCCCTTCGGGCAGGTACTCGGTCAACCAGCCAGACCCCAGGCCGAGACTGCCATCAGCCTGCACCGCCTGGCGCACGATCAACTGCAGCACGCCATCGGCCGCCACCGAGGCGATGGAGTATTCACGCGTACCCAGCGGCACCAGTGCATCGACCAGCGCCTGGGCATGCAGGCCAACCAGATGAGCGAAGCTGTCCGGCAACTGGCGTTCGGCCAGGGCTTCACCCAGCCTCGTCGTCTGCCCATCGAGCGTCACCGGCTCGAGGCCTTCGAAACCGGAGTGCTGCAGCCAGGCCTGCACCCGCGCAGGCGCATGCCGTGGGCGAATTTCCAGGATATCGCCGGCCTGCCAGGTGCTCTGCGCCGGCGGCGTCAGGCCAATGAAGAACACCGGTGCACCCTGGCTGCACGGGTTGAGCAGGCGCCGTTCGGCCAGCGTCCAGTTCTGCCAGGGCAGTTGTTCGAAGCGAATCGGCGCGGCGCCGGTCAGCTCGCTCAACTGCTGTTGCCAGCGCTGCAGCGCGGCCTGATCGGCGCCATCGACTTCGATGCTGTCGAACAGCCGCTGCGCGCCCTGCAAGCCCAGCCAGTCGTTGATACGCCGGGCAAAGCCGCAGAAGTGCTGATACTGCCGGTCACCCAGCGCCAGCACGGCATAACTCAGTTGTTCGAGTGGCAGCGAGCCGCCCAGCACCTTGCGCTCGAAGCCCTGCGCGGCATCCGGCGCCTCGCCGTCGCCAAAGGTGCTGACCACGAACAGCGCCTTCTGCGCCTGACGCAGGCTGTCGGCATCGACGCGCGACAGCGGCTCGACCCGCACCGCAATGCCGGCGGCCTGCAACTGCCCGGCGCTCTGCCAGGCCAACTGCTCGGCGAAGCCGCTCTGGCTGGCGAAGCCGACCAGCCAACCATCGCCGGCATCATCGCCCTTCAACGCAGAGCGTGCCGCCAGCGCAGCGCGCTTCTTGCGCCGGCGATCCAGATACAGCAGCCAACCGGTAATGAAGAACAGCGGCATGGCCCCGGTGGCCAGCATCATCAGAATGCGCCCCGGCATGCCGAAGTACTCGCCGACGTGCAGCGCGTAGATGCTGGCCAGCAGCTGCGCCTTGAAGCTCTTGTCGGCGTAGCGTTCATGGCGGCTGACTTCGCCGCTTTTCGGATCGATCTGGAACTGGTTGAAGGCACGCACATGCTCGGCGCCATCGAGCATGTAGAAAACCGTCGCCGGCTGCCCGGCCACCGGCGGCAGGCGCAGGTTCCAGGCAACCATCTTGGGCCCGGCAGTCTGCTGGATGCTCTGCCACACGGCATCGTAGTCGACTTCCGGCGCGTGGCCGCTGGGCGCCTGGCGGCCGCCACGGCCACGCTTGCCACGTTGCTCGGGCGGGGTATCGGAAAGCATGCGCGTCAGCCCTTCGCGGTACCAGTCATAGGACCAGTAGAGACCGGTGAGACCGGCGCAGAGGTAGAACAGCAGCGCCCAGGTGCCCGCAACGGCGTGCAGGTCCCAGTTGAAGCTGCGACCTTTCTTCCTCCAGTCCAGAGTCAGCCAGGTGCGCCAGCTCAAGGCCTTGCGCGGCCAGCGCAGGTAAAGGCCTGACAGGCAGAAGAACATCAGCGCAATCGTACTGGCAGCGGTGATCTGCTTGCCCACTTCGCCCATGGACAGGAAGCGGTGCAGCATCAGCATCAGGTGGAAGAAGTCCTGGCCAACGGGCTCGGCCAGCACTTCACCAGTGTAGGGGTCGAACACGATGCGCGGCCCACGCCGCTCGCCCGGCGGAGGTACAAGAAAAGCGGTGCCAGGTCCGTCATGGCGACTATCGACCCACAACCCGGTGACACGATCAGCGGTAGCGGCCTCGATCTTCGCCGCCAGTTCACCGGGTGTGAGATGCCCCTGTGCGCTGGGCTGGATCTGCCAGCGCTCGGCGTTGAGCGTCCGGGTTATCTCGCCCTCGAAGCTGTAGAGAGCACCGGTGATGCCCATGACGGCCAGCACCAGGCCGGCGCTGATGCCAAAGAACCAGTGCAACTGGAAGATGATTTTCTTGAACACGACGGAGCCACCCTTGCCCTGACCCACTGCGAAGGGCGGCCACTCTATATGGGAATAATTTTCATAACCATTCATTTACGCGTTATTTACGCATCGACGGCGCGGCCCGGCAGCATCAGCTACCGGCCCATCTGAAAACCGATAGCCGCTCTCCGCCAGAGCTCGCAGTTATCGGTATAATCGCGCGTTTTACGGGTGCCAGGTTCTGTACGAAAGGTCGTCGAGCGAAGGTCAGGCAAGGCGTAACGACCAACGGGAGTAACAGCCGAAGGCTGGCCCGAAGGGTGAGCGCCAGCGAATCAAACAGGCGAAGAAGCGGAGTTTACGTGCTGTAAATGAGCATTCTGAGGCTGTTTTTAACGCAGCCTCACCGAGCGCAGGCACCTTTCGTACAAAACCTGAGGCACCCTCAACGATTCCATCCAGGCACGTATTCATGACCACCCAGGCCGCAGAAGTCGCCAAGCGCCGTACCTTCGCCATCATTTCCCACCCGGACGCCGGTAAGACCACCATCACCGAGAAGCTGCTGCTGATGGGCAAGGCAATCGAGGTTGCCGGCACCGTGAAGTCGCGTAAATCCGACCGCCATGCCACTTCCGACTGGATGGAGATGGAGAAGCAGCGCGGCATCTCCATCACCACCTCGGTGATGCAGTTCCCCTACCGCGAGCACATGATCAACCTGCTCGACACACCCGGCCACGAAGACTTCTCCGAAGACACCTACCGCACCCTGACAGCAGTGGACAGCGCGCTGATGGTGCTCGACGGCGGTAAGGGCGTCGAGCCACGTACCATCGCCCTGATGGACGTGTGCCGCCTGCGCGATACGCCCATCGTCAGCTTCATCAACAAGCTCGACCGCGACATCCGCGACCCCATCGAGCTGCTCGACGAGATCGAGGCGGTGCTCAACATCAAGGCCGCGCCGATCACCTGGCCGATCGGCTGCTACAAGGATTTCAAGGGTGTCTACCACCTGACCGGCGACTACATCATCGTCTACACCCCGGGTCATGGCCATGAGCGCACCGCGGTCAAGATCATCGAGAAGCTGGATTCCGACGAGGCTCGCAACCATCTCGGCGACATGTACGAGCGCTTCGTCGAAGAGCTGGAACTGGTGCAGGGCGCCTGCCATGAGTTCGAACCTGAAGCCTTCCTCAAAGGCACGATGACTCCGGTATTCTTCGGCACCGCACTGGGCAACTTCGGTGTCGATCATGTGCTCGACGCCGTGGTCGATTGGGCGCCGCGCCCACTGCCACGCGCGGCCAACGAGCGCACTGTGGAGCCGACCGAGGAGAAGTTCTCTGGCTTCGTGTTCAAGATCCAGGCGAACATGGACCCGAAACACCGCGACCGCATCGCCTTCATGCGCATCTGCTCGGGCAAATACACACAGGGTATGAAGATGCGCCACGCGCGCCTGGGCAAGGACGTGCGCGTCGGCGACGCCCTGACCTTCTTCTCCAGCGAGCGCGAGCACCTGGAAGAGGCCTACGCCGGCGACATCATCGGCCTGCACAACCACGGCACCATCCAGATCGGCGACACCTTCACCGAAGGCGAAAACCTGGGTTTCACCGGCATCCCACACTTCGCCCCGGAACTGTTCCGCCGCGTGCGCCTGAAGGACCCGCTGAAATCCAAGCAGCTGCGCCAGGGCCTGCAGGAGCTGGCCGAGGAAGGCGCCACCCAGGTGTTCTTCCCCGAGCGCAACAACGACATCATCCTCGGTGCGGTCGGTGTGCTGCAGTTCGACGTGGTCGCCAGCCGTCTGAAGGAGGAATACAAGGTCGAGTGCGCCTACGAGGCGATCAACGTCTGGTCGGCCCGCTGGATCGAGTGCAGCGACGAGAAGAAGCTCAAGGAATTCAAGGACAAGGCCCATGAGAACCTCGCCGTTGACGGCGGCGGCCACCTCACCTACCTGGCCCCGACCCGCGTCAACCTCAGCCTGATGGAAGAGCGCTGGCCGGAAGTCAAATTCCGCGCAACGCGCGAGCATCACTGATCGTCGCTCTGCACAGGGCCACAAACGCCAATCCGTAGGGTGGATGACGCTCTTTCATCCACCGATAAGATTGCAGATGGTGGATGGATGAAGCGTCATCCATCCTACGCGGCAGATGTGAGCCGGATGCTGACACCCGCGGCAAGCGTCCGATAGCCGAAATAGCGGTCACCAGCTACTCTCGCTTTCTCGACTACAGGAGTTCTCGATATGCGTGCTGCCCTTCTTTCTCTGCTCTTCACCGCTGGCATCGCCCAGGCTGGCGTGCTGGTCAACTCGACGGTATGGGTGGTTGCACTCAAGTGCAGCGGCTACCAACAGTGCTACGCGTCCAGTAACGGCTCCTACACCGGCAACCTCAATGGTGCGCGACGCTTTGACGATGCCGCTTCAGCCGAACGTTTTATCAGCAGCTTCACCAGCAGCATTCGCGACAAGAGCCCCCAGATTCAATCCATTGTTGAGCAGGTGTGCGTACAGCCAGCTGACAACCGCACCAACGGCAAGCCCTGCTGAAGCGCCGCACCTAATGGGATCTGCTTCGGAGCCAACATGTCCCATCCCAATATCGTCATCCTCACTGGCGCCGGCATCTCCGCCGAGAGCGGCATCCGCACCTTCCGCGCCGCCGACGGCCTCTGGGAAGACCACCGCATCGAAGAGGTGGCCACGCCCGAAGGCTTCGCTCGCAACCCGTCACTGGTGCAACGTTTCTACGACATGCGCCGCGCGCAGTTGCGCGATCCGGCCATAGCACCCAATGCCGGGCACCTGGCCCTGGCCGAGCTGGAGGCTGGTTGGCAGGGCGAGTTCCTGCTGGTCACGCAGAACGTCGACAACCTGCACGAACGCGCCGGTTCCAAACGCCTGCTGCACATGCACGGTGAGTTGCAATCGATGCTCTGCAGCAACAGCCAGCAGCGTTTTCCATTGCTGGAGGACATGCCTGTCACGCAGCCCTGCACATGCTGCGGGCTGGTCGGCACCTTGCGCCCGGATATCGTCTGGTTCGGCGAGATGCCCTATCACATGGAGCGCATCTACGACGCGCTGGAGCAGTGCGAGCTGTTCGTCAGCATCGGTACCTCGGGGCACGTCTATCCGGCGGCTGGTTTCGTCGAACAGGCGCGTCGCGCGGGCGCGCATACGCTGGAGATCAATCTGGAGCCGAGCCAGGGCCATTCGCTGTTCGCGGAAAAACGCTACGGCCCGGCCACCGAGCAACTACCGCGCTGGGTGGCGGAGCTGTTGACGGGTTGAGAGGGAACGTAGGGCGGGTGAAACCCGCCAATTGTCGAGCCGGCGGGTTGCACCCGCCCTACGCTTATCAACTGACTGCCCCTCTCCCACAAGCGGGAGAGGGGAGACGAGCACCTACTGCGCAGCGGCGTCGACAGGCGCAGCCGCTTCGGCCGGCACCTCCGGCTGCGGGCTGAACACGCCGTTGCTCCAGGCGTAGTAACCCAGACCCAGCGCCAGCAGCAGCGCCAGTATCCAGGGCCACACCACCGGTTTGTTGGCATAGGGATCGCGCAATGCACGGTCGCTGCCTTTGGGCAGTTCCGCCATCTGTGTGAGCGCCGTACCGAAGGGGATGCTGATGCGCGCCTGGGCATTCACCGCCCAGCCGTTGCCATCGAGGATCGGCCCCAGGCTGCGCCGGCGCAGCTTGAACCAGGCCAGCAGCATGGCCGGCCCGGAGATGGCCAGCAGCACGCAGAGCAGTAGCAGCGGAACCTGCCACAAGGCCAGCGACAGAATCCCTGTGACCACCGCCGCCAGCGCCGTACCCAGGGCACCGACCGCCAGGCCGATGGCCGCGAAGATACCGGCGAACTTGGCGATATCGAAGGCCGGGGTAGGTGTGGCGGCTGGAGCGCCCCCGGTTTCGCCTACCTTGGCTGCGGTCTTGCTGACCATGTCGGCATCGCGACTGGCCGCGAGCTTCTGCACCTGATCGGACACCAGCTTGGAAACGCGTCGATACGGCGACCAGAACGCCTCGCGGATACTGATGGCGTGCTGCACCACCTTGACCACGGTGGCATCCCAGTCATTGCCATCGCGGTCGTAGAACAGGCCGTGACGACCGGCCTGCAGATCACCCTCGCTACCGGCTGTTACCGCCACCACGATATTTAAGGTCTCCTTACCGCGTACCGGCTCGCCGCGACGCGTGCAAGCGCAATAGAGCAGGAAGCACTCACTGGCCGCCGCGACCTTCGCGTGGGCCTCGACGTCGCCGACCTCGACCACCAGCTCGCAGCTCTTGCCGTCGATGTAGAGCACGCCCGCCTGGAACACGGCCTTTTCCTGACGCGAATAGAACGCCTGGAAGGACACGAAGTTGCGCAGTAGCGTGACCAGTCCATGGCGCAGGCGAATCAGCTTGTCCAGCTCGACCAACCCGTCCGCCGCTTCGGCCACGGTCTTGTCCTCCTCCACCAGCGCCAGCAGGCGCGCTTCGGCGCCCTGCTCCACCAGCTCGAGAATGCGTCCGCGCTCGAGCACCTCGGCAATCGCCACGTTCGGCGTCTCGGCGCGCCAGGCCAGGTAGTTGCCGCACAGGGCGACCAGATGCTGCCACTGCTCGCGCGACAGGCTGTCCTGCTCGCCATACACCGGCACCACCACGCGCTGACGGAACGCGTCGATGGCGGGCTGCCAGGCAGGATTGAGACTCTTGCTCAGCGGCAGCTCGTCGCCGTGCTGCACGGTTGCCAGGGGCAGGTCGGCCACCTCACTGGCATCCGCCAGCGACAGCGAGGCCAGACGCACCAGTTCCTCTTCCCTGGCGTTCATCAGGGCGGCGGCGCGCGGATCGAACTCGGCCATGGCCACGCGGGTGAAGTAATCGTCGATCTTGGCGCGCACGGCACTCAGTGCCTCGACAGCGGCCACGGTACCCTCACCGAACGCATCCAGCCCCTGCTCGGCAGCACGCGCATGCCAGGCATGCAGCTGCCGCGCCTGATCGAAGAAGGCAGCGATCTGCTCGGCGCCGACGGCCGGCTCGCCACTGCGGTCGGTCTGCGCACCCAGGCAGGCGATGATGTCGGCGATGGCGGCCTTGAGTTCGGTATCGTCGGTAAAGGTCGCCGGTACCAGGCCGTCGCCGTTGGCCTGCTGCGGTGGGAACAGCTTCGCCAGGTCAGCGGTATCGGCAGGCGTCAGGCTCTCGTCATCGGGGCGGCCGAGCACACCCAGCAGGCGCTGCGCAGCCAGACGCAGGCGCGCGCCCACGGCATCGTCGGTGAGCGACGACAGTTGCAGCGGACCGTCGTGGAACAGCACGGCAGGGTCGGCCAGACGCGCCAGCGTCCAATCGACCACATCGAGCATTTCCGGGGCGCGGATACGACCGTCATTGTTCTGGTCGATGTACTGCAGCATGCGCCGATCCAGCTCCAGGTTGTTCACCGGGCAAGCCAGGCTGGCCCAGAGTTTCTGGTCAAGGCTGCGCAAGGCAGCGAGGTCGGCGGGCGTTTCCAGTTGCACCTGATCGAAGCCGCCGGCACGGAAGAAGCGCCAGCGATGCGCGAGAGCTTGAGTCATCTACAGAAGGTCCTTTCTTTGTGAGGGCGACTGCGCCACGAAGCCTGCTGAGGACCGTCGCAGCGCATCGGCGCACCGTTCCCCTCAACAGACACCTACTTGCCCGGCGCTGTTCGGCTCAGTGTAACCGAGGCAACGGACCCTGCGCTTATTGCGCGCCGACCGCCATCGGCTGCGCCTCGGGCTGTTTGATCAGCGCATAGAGCACCCCGGTCACCAGGCTGCCGGCGACGATGGCGAGCAGGTACAGCAGCGCGTGATTGATGGCATTGGGGATCAGCAGCACGAACAGGCCGCCGTGCGGCGCCATCAGCTTGCAGCCGAAGTACATCGACAGCGCGCCGGTCAGCGCACCACCGGCAATACTGGCCGGGATCACCCGCAGCGGGTCCTTGGCGGCGAAGGGAATCGCCCCTTCGGAGATGAAGCACAGCCCCAAAACTCCGGCTGCCTTGCCGGCCTGACGCTCGCTCTGGGCGAACTTGCGCCGTGCCAGCACAGTGGCGATGGCCATGCCGATGGGCGGCACCATGCCGGCTGCCATGGTCGCCGCCATCGGTGCATAACTGCTCGACGCCAGCAGGCCGACGGAGAAGGCATAGGCCGCCTTGTTGATCGGCCCGCCGAGATCGACGCACATCATGCCGCCGAGCAACACACCCAGCAGGATCGCATTGGTGCTGCCCATGCCGTCGAGAAAGGCGGTGAGTCCCGCCAGCATGCCCGCCACCGGACTGCCGACCAGATAGATCATCACCAGCCCGGTGAACAGGCTGGCCACCAGCGGGATGATCAGAATCGGTTTGAGCGCCTCGACGCTGGCCGGCAGGCGCACCCAATGGGCGATGGCCTTGGCCGAATAGCCGGCAAGGAAACCGGCGATGATGCCGCCGATGAAGCCGGCGCCCAGCGAACTGGCCAGCAGCCCGCCGATCATCCCCGGTGCCAGGCCCGGACGGTCGGCGATGGAATAGGCAATGTAGCCGGCCAGCAGTGGCACCATCAGTTGAAAGGCGCTCTCGCCGCCAATCTTCATCAGCGCGGCGGCCAGGGTGCCCTCCTCCTTGAATGACTCGATACCAAAGACGAACGAGAGGGCGATCAGCAGACCGCCCGCCACCACCATCGGCAGCATGTAGGACACGCCGGTGAGGAGGTGCTTGTAGGGGCCGGTTTTCTCGCCACTACTGGCGACGGCCTTGCCCTCGGCGGGTGCGGCTTCGCTCAGCGGCCGAGCCTCGTTCAAGGCCCGCTCCAGCGTCTGTTGCGGCTGTTTCAGTGCCACGCCGGTGCCACAGCGGTAGACCTTCTTGCCGGAGAAACGGCTGGTATCCACCTCGATATCGGTGGCCAGTAGCACGGCATCGGCCGCCGCGATGGCGGCATCGTCGAGCAGGTTGCGCGCACCGACCGAGCCGCGGGTTTCCACCTGCAACTCGATGCCCATGCGCAGCGCCGCCTGCTGCAGCGCCTCGGCAGCCATGAAGGTATGCGCTACACCGGTCGGGCAGGCTGTAACAGCGACCAGTCGGCGACGACTGCCCGCAGCAGGCTCGCTGCTTTCGCCATAGGGTTGAGCGCGCTCGGCGGCGTCACGCAGAAAACGCTGCGGGTCGGCCAATGCCTCGGCCGGTGTGGCCTGCAGCAGGCGCTTGCCGGCAAAGCGCGCCAACGGCAGCTCACCGGTCTTGACCACCAGCACCCAGTCGGCAGCGGCGATTTCGGCTTCGCTCAGCGGGGAACCAATGGCACGCGCGTCATGCACCTCGACACGGGTTTGCCAGCCCAGGCGCTCGGCCGCAGCCTGCAACAGGCGCGAACACAGCACGCTAGTGACCTGGCCATTGGGGCAGGCGGTGACGATCAGCAGATTCATGGTGGGTGCCTCTTATTGTTCTAAAGGCTGCAGTTGCACGGCCGCTTCGAGACGGGCCAACTGCTCGCGATCATGGATACCGAAGCCGATCTGGGTGACCGCCTGCGCCGCCACCGCCGTGGCCAGGCGCAAGGTGCGCTCGGCCCGCCAGCCTTCGAGCAGGCCATGCAGGCTGGCCGCCAGCAGCGAGTCGCCGGCACCGACCGTACTGGCGACTTCGACACGCGGCGGTACGGCTCGCAGGGCGATATCCGGCCCATGCCAGTCGACGCCATCTGCACCACGCGACAGCAGCACATGCTCGATGCCCTGCGCGCGCAGCGTCTGCACGGCAGCAGACAGGTCGCTGCCGCACACCTCGGCCAGCTCTTGCTCGTTGGGTTTGATCAGCCAGGGCGCGACGCCCAGAGCCGCTTGCAAGGCCGCACCGCTGCTGTCTACCGCCAGCGGTACGCCGCTGGCCTTGATGCGCCGCAACAGACCGGCGAACCACTGCGGGGTGACGCCACGTGGCAGGCTGCCGGCGACCACCACGGCGTCATGCCCGGCGAGCAGCGGTTCCAGCTCAGCCTCCAGGCGTTGCAGGTGCTCGGCCTCGACCTGCGGGCCAGGGCCGTTGAGGTCGGTGATGCAGCCATCGGCCTCGGCCAGCTTGATGTTACTGCGCGTCTCGCCCGGCACGCGGACGAACAGGTCGTGAAAACCGCGCTTGTGTATCAGGTTCTCGAACGGCGCGGCATTGGCGCGGCCGAGAAAGCCACCCACGCTCAAGGTATGGCCAAGATCGGCCAGCACCTGGGCGACGTTCAGGCCCTTGCCGGCGGCGTGGCTGCGCAGCTCATGGCAGCGGTTGATCGCGCCGGGCTGCAAGCGCTCGAGACGCAGGGTCAGGTCCAGCGCCGGGTTCAGGGTCAGGGTCAGGATTCGGGCCATCAGTGCATCTCCGCCACCAGCGCGCGAACGGCGCTGGCACTGTCCAGGGTCAGGGCGCGGTCGGCCAGGGTTCGCGCCTGGCGGCTGTCCAGCTCACGCACGCGCGCCTTGACCAGAGCAATGGAACGCGGCGTCACGCTCAGTTCGTCCACGCCGAGACCAACCAGCAGCGGTACGGCCAGACGGTCGCTGGCCAGTTCGCCGCAGATGCCGACCCACTTGCCTTGCGCATGGGCAGCGGTCACGGTCATCTCGATCAGGCGCAGCACGGCCGGGTGCAGGCCATCGGCCTGCGCCGACAGCTGCGGATGGCCACGGTCGATGGCCAGGCAGTACTGAGTCAGGTCATTGGTGCCGATGCTGAAGAAGTCCACCTCGCGCGCCAGCACCGGCGCCAGCAGCGCCGCCGAGGGCACTTCGATCATGATGCCGACTTGCAGGTCGCGCACCTCGATCTCTTCGCGCAGGCGCTGCACCATGTCACGCGCCGCACGCCACTCCTCCACCGAACCGACCATGGGGAACATGATCCGCAGCGGGCGGCCATCGGCCGAGGCAAGCAAGGCGCGCAACTGGGTTTCCAGAATGTCCGGGCGCTGCAGGCTCAGGCGAATGCCACGCACACCCAGGAAAGGATTTTCTTCGGCCGGCATCGGCCAGTACGGCAGCGGCTTGTCGCCGCCGACATCCAGCGTACGCACCACCAGCGGGCGCCCGTCCAGCGCATCGAGCACGCGCCGGTACTCGCGCTCCTGCGCAGCGTGATCCGGCGCCTGGGCATGCTCCATGAACACCAGCTCGGTGCGCAGCAGGCCAACGGCTTCCGCGCCCAGTTCCACGGCGTCGGCGGTTTCGCCGCTGGCCCCGATATTGGCTGCCACCTCCACACGCACGCCATCGCGCGTCTGCGCATCGTTGAAGCGCTCGGCATGCGCCTGCTCGCGACGCTGCTGCGCCGTCTCACGTTCATGCAACGCCTGGTCGCGCTCGGCCGCATCCGGGGCGATACGCAGTAGACCGCTATCGCCATCGAGCAGCAGCGGCGTGCCTTGCGCCAGCGCCAGCACGCCATCGCCAGCACCAACCACAGCGGGAATCCCCAGGGCGCGGGCGATGATCGCACTGTGCGCGGTGGCGCCACCCTGGGCGGTCAGGATGCCGGCCACACGCTGACGGTCGAGACCGGCGACGTCCGACGGCACGACTTCAGCCATCACCAGGATGTAAGGCTCGTTCGGCTCGCTGGGCAGCTCGATGCCACACAGATGCGCCAGTACACGGTTGCCGATATCACGCAGGTCAGCCGCCCGCTCGGCCAGCAATGGGTCATGCAGCGCTTCCTGACGCTTGGCAGCTGCCTCGACTTCGACCTGCCAGGCTGCTTCGGCGCTTGCACCCTTGCCCAGGCGCGCCTCGACGTCTTCGCGCAATGCCGGGTCGGCGAGCATGGCCAGGTGGGCACTGAAGATTTCCCGGATGCTCGCCACACCGGCGCCATCGACCAGGCGCTGGATCTGCGCAGCGACAGCGGTCAGGGCTGCATCCAGGCGCGCGCGCTCCTGCTCGACACCCTGGCCCTGCTCGGCGAAATGAAACGCCGGCGGCGTGCGCACCAACGCCGGGCCGATGGCGATGCCGGGCGAGGCGCCGACCGCCTGCAGACGGCTACCGGCAACGGGAGCAACCGCTTCGACAGGTTCCAGCTGCGCAGCGACTTCGGGCAGCGCGTCGCTCAGCGGCTCGACCGTTTCACCCAGGCCACTTTCCAGCGCGGCGCGAATGGCCGGCAGTGCACGGTCGGCAATCGCCGGTTCGGCGCTGAATTCGAGCATCTGACCACGCCGCGCGCCCAGCGCCAGCAGGCGGCTGAGGCTCTTGGCCGAGACGCCGGCGCCCGTGTCACCGAACAGGCGCACGCGGATGTCACCGGCGAAACCCTGCGCCAGCTCGCTCAGCGCCTTGGCCGGGCGCGCATGCAGACCATGGGCATTGAGCAGCGGCACGCTGAGGCTGGGCCAGTCCGGCGGCACCTCACCGCCCAGCGCCTCGATCACCTGCCGGCTGTCGCTGGCTTCGCTGAACGCGGCCGCGCGACCACCGATCAGCACATCGCACAACCGCTCCAACGCCTGACGGTGCGCCTCGCCCTGGCTGGCCAGGCAGAACAGACCGCGCAGCGCCTCACCGCGAAAAGTCAGCGGCTGCGCTGGCGTAACGAACGCCAGACCGGGCCGCTCGACGCTGGCCTCGCTGTGCAGCCACCACAGGCCATCGCCCAACGGCAGCGGCTCGCCCCGCGCCAGCCCGAGGGCGAAGCCGCTGCGCGCGCAGCCGGCCTGGCGCAACAGGCGCGCGCCCTGCCAGAGCAATTCGTCGAAGTCTTCAACCGGCTGCGCCAGCGCCACCAGTTGGCCGTCCAGTGCCAGTGCCTGCGGTGCGCCCTGCAGCAACTCGAGTATCTGCGTCGGCTCGCGGGCTTCGCGCAGCGCCTGGCTCAGATCGCCTTCGCCCAGAGCGCGGGTCAGCAATTGCAGCAGGTGCAGGTGTTCGTCGGATTGCGCGGCGATGGCAATGGCCAGGTAGACCTGCTGGCCATTACCCCAGTCCACACCGGCGGGAAACTGGATCAGGCTGACACCGGTACGCAGCACCTGATCGCGGGTCTGCGGTGTGCCATGGGGGATGGCGATGCCCTGGCCGAGAAAGGTCGAACCCTGAGCTTCGCGTGCCTGCAGGCCGTCGAGATAAGCCGCAGTGGCCAGGCCGGAACTGGCCAGCGCATCGCCGAGCATGGCCAGGGCTTCGCCCTTGTTCGCCGCCGCCCGGCCCATCTGGATTTGGCTGGCATCGAGTTCGAGCATGGGGGCCTCCGGCTTGGATTCTTGTTTTGACTAAGAAGGGTGTTCACGGGCTCGACGCTCACTTAAGCCACCCAAACACTTTCAAGACTAGCTGATGAATTGCACTGCTGAAACGATTCATCAAGCGCTGGCACCTTATCTGATAATGAGTAATCCTTGAAGCCCGGTCGTCGTCGAGTCGGTGTAGACTCGCCGCGCTCGCACGCTCGAAAACTCTTCCCTGCATGGTGCTGTGCCCGTGAAACTCAGCGACATCGCCCGCCTGGCCCAGGTCTCGGTGACCACCGCCAGCTACGTGATCAACGGTCAGGCCGAACGTCGGCGCATCAGCCCTGCCACCGTGGCCAGGGTACTGGCAGTGGTCGAGGAACATGGCTATCGCCCGGATCAGCAGGCCGCCAGCCTGCGCCGCGGGCAAAGCCGCTGCCTGGGTTTCATCCTGCCGGACCTGGAAAACCCCAGTTATGCGCGCCTGGCCAAGCTGCTCGAACAGAAGGCCCGCGCCGCCGGCTATCAGTTGCTGATCGCCAGTTCCGACGATGACCCGAGCAGCGAGCGCCAGTTGCTCGAGCTGTTCCGCTCACGCCGCTGCGAGGCGCTGATCGTCGCCAGTTGCCTGCCTGCGGACGATCCGCTGTATCCGGCCATCGTCGCCGCCGGCCTGCCGGTCGTGGCCGTGGACCGCGCGCTGTCGCCCACTCACATTCGCTCGGTGGTCAGCGATGACGAGCAGGCCGGGCACACCCTGACCGAAAGCCTGCTGACGCCCAAACCCCGGCATATCGCCCTGCTCGGCGCGCGCGCGGAGCTGGTCATCAGTCAGGCGCGCGAACGTGGCTTCCGTTCGGCATTGAAAGGTTTCGACGGACGCATCAGCGTTTATCACGGCGAGCTGTTCAGTCGCGCTTGCGGCTACCGACAGATGCAAACACTGCTGGAGGAAGTCGGCTCGCCGGATGCGCTGCTGACCACCGCCTACGTGCTGCTCGAAGGGGTGTTCGATGCGCTACGCGAACAGGGCAGCGAACAATGGCCTTCAGTGCGCCTGGCCACCTTCGGCGATACCCAGTTGCTGGATTTTCTGCCGCTGCGAGTCAATGCCATGAGCCAGCAGCACGAATGCATCGCCGAACGCGTGCTGGCCTGGACACTGCGGGCGGTGGAACACAATGACTATCAGCCCGGCATCGAGGCCATCGGCCGCCGCTTCAAGGACCGAACCCAGAGGTAGGGAGCGCCATGCGCACCGACTGCTGGAAAGGATCGGTGCGCACAGCGCACCCTACACCTCGTTCTGATGCGCCTGCTAACCACCCTGAATCTTCTGCAGCAGTGGCGCGCACTGGCTCGGCTCGTCGCCCGCGCTGGGCGCCACCAGCGCCAGCAACCCGGCCGCTGGCGCCACAGCGACGCCCAGCGCCACCAGGCCAACACCACGCAGTGCCAGCGGCGTGGCCTGCACACCCGGCGACGGCTCCTTGAACGTACCGCGCACATAGAGCGGCGAGCGCAGGGAAAAGATGCGAAAACCCTTGGTCGATGGCGTGATGGTGAAATCCAGCCGCTCGTTGGCGAAGTTGGCGCTGCCGTCGACCTTGATCACCGCATTGTCGGTGTCGATGACGAACAGCCGCGTGCTCATCAGCCCCTGCTTGATGCCAAGATCAGCCGCCGCACAATGGATCCTCACATCCTCGTCGCCGAACAGCCTGCCGACCAGGTAATTGCCGACGTTCAGGCCGGCGATCTCCATCAGGCCGCGACTCACCGCGCCATCGTTGATCAGCATCTTCAGTTCGCCATCGGCGCTGCCGAGCAATGCCGCCACCGAGTTGCCGCGGCCGCTGATGCGCGCATCGCCGTTGAGCGCACCGAGGCTGGTCTGCATCGGCGCAAAGGTGGGAAACAGTTGCTTGAGCTTGAGCTCGCGGGCACGCAGACGCATCTGCCCCTGCAACGGCGTGGTGGCGCCATTGAGGCGAATCTGCGAATCGAGCTCGCCACCGGCCATGCCGAAACGCAGCGGTTCCAGACTCAGCGTGCCGTCATTGAGCACCACATGGGTGTCGAGATCAGTGATCGGCAACTGCTCGCTATGCACGATGCGCTTGCCGACGAAACGCACATCGGCATCCATGGCACGCCAGCGGTCGGTGCGGAACTCGGAGACAGGCAACGCCTTGTTCGCCGGCTGCACGTCCCGCTCGCCGCGCTCGCGCTTGTCCGCGCTGGAGTCGGCGCCGATCAGCGGCGCCAGGTCACTGAACAGCAGTTGGTTGGAGGTCAGTCGGCCGGACAGCTTCGGTCGCGGCTCGCGAGCCACGAACGTCAGGTCGCCCTGGACATCGCTGTCGCCGATCTGGCCGTTGAAACCGAGGTAGCGAAAGATCGCCCCGTCGGCATCGCGCAAGTCGGCCTGCAGGCGACCATCGGTGCTGTACCGCGGGGTATCCGGCAAGGTCACGCCGGTCAGCGGATACAGCTGACCGAGGCTTGCGCCGGACAGTCGCAAACGCAGATCCAGTGCGCCCAGATTCTGCGGATCGGTCAGGCTGCCAGCCAGCACGATGCGGGTCGCGCCAATGCGCACATCGGCCTGCAACGGGAACGGCTGCGACGCGTCATGCAACGCCAGCAGGCCACCGACCTTGCCGTTACCGGTCAACGGCTGCCCGCGAAAATTGCCCTGGGTCTGCCAGGCGAAGGCGTAATCCTGGGCGCTGGCATTGCTCTCGGCCAGGCGCTCGGCCGCGCTCTTGCCAACGATCTCGGCGAATGGGATCGGTTCGCCAAGCGGCTGGATAAGGACCTCCAGGCGAGTATTGCTGACCTTGTCGTCGAGCTTCACCTGCCCCTTGTCGAAAGCTATGGTGCCGATATCAGCGTCCAGGCGCCGGGCTGGTCGGTGTCGTCCGCCGGCTCTTTGCCCAGATCGAACTCCCAGTTCGCCCGACCATCATCCAGGCGCTGCAGGTCGGCGACCGGCGCGCCGAGTTCGATACTGGGGATGCTCACGGTCTTCCACAAAAGAGCTAGCGGAGACAAACGCAAACGCACGCTGTCGAGGCTGACGAAGGTATCGCCTGGCGCCCAGTCCGGGTTGCCCAGGCGCAACTGCTCGGCAGCAAAATGGGGCCAGGGTAGCCAGGCGCTCAACCCCTGCTGACCGGCTTCACGCTGCCAGACCACGCGCAGATCGCCCTCGATGGCGAACGGCCGATTCAGGGCCGCAGAAACCTGTTCATTGATCAGCGGCCGCGCCCGATTCCAATCGAACAGCACCAGAAACAGCATCAACGCCGCCAGCAACAAAAGGAAAACGGCGAACGATGCGCCTACAAACTTGCGCAAATGACGCACCCAGCGACCTCCTTATTTCACTGCCCGAGTGAAAATCGTCCATGTCCATACGACTGAAAAGATTCGCCAACGCTCCCTTGTTCTGGCGTGAAAGGGGAAAATAGCTGATTCTGAACGCCCGCTGGTGAGCAGACCGATGCGCCTGATCGACACCCATACACACCTGGACTTCCCCGACTTCGACGCCGACCGCGACGAAGTACTCGCACGCAGCCGTGCGCTGGGCGTGCAGCGCATGGTGGTGCTCGGTGTCTACCAGGCCAACTGGCAGCGGCTATGGCAGTTGGTCGAGGCCAACGAAAACCTGCATGCCGCGTTCGGCCTGCATCCGGTCTATCTGGATGACCATAGCCCACAGCATCTCCCTGAGCTGCGCGACTGGCTGGGCAAACTGGCCGGGCACCGCCAGCTGTGCGCCGTCGGTGAGTTCGGTCTGGATTATTACCTGGAACACCTGGACCGGCAGCGCCAGCAGGCGCTGTTCGAAGCGCAGCTGCAACTGGCCGCCGAGTTCGAACTGCCGGCGCTGTTGCACGTGCGCCGTGCCCATGCAGCGACCATCGCCACACTCAAGCGCTTTCGCCTGGCGCGCGGCGGCATCATCCACGCCTTTGCCGGCAGCCATGAGGAAGCTCGTGAGTACATCAAGCTGGGCTTTCGCCTCGGCCTCGGCGGCGCCGCCACCTGGCCGCAGGCCAATCGCTTGCACAAGGTGGTGGCGGCGCTGCCGCTGGACGCCATCGTGCTGGAAACCGACGCCCCGGACATGGCCCCCGCTATGTATCCCAACCAGCGCAACAGCCCGGAATACCTGGCGGACATCTGCAGCGAACTGGCAACACTGCGCGGCGTGACGGCCGAAGAACTGGCGGCGGCCAGCAGCCGTAATGCGGATGAGTTGTTCGGCTGGACATAGACCGCACAGAGCGTCGGCAAATCGCCCTACACGACCGTTCGTAGGAGCCCCGCCCCGGAGCGAATGTTTCCAGACCCTGTCGCCCAGATTCGCGGCTGAAGCCGCTGCCACAGGGTCAGCACGACGGTCGCGGGAATACTGTGGGATGGGCTTTAGCCGCGACGACTACAAAAGCATCGCCGCTGAAGCCCCTCCCACGGTGCGATCAGACCCTGAATGCGCCGATCAACTGCTTGAGACGCGAAACCAGCTCGCTCAGCTCGCGGCTGGCCTGCTCGGTCTGGCTGGCACCGGCAGCGGTGCGCTCGCCCGCATGGTTGATCTCGACGATGTTCTGGTCGATATCGTGCGCCACCGCCGTCTGCTGCTCGGCCGCCGCAGCGATCTGCTGGTTCTGGTCGACGATCATGCCCACCGCGCCGAGGATGTTCTCCAGGGCCTGCTGCACCTTGGCCGACTGGCTGACCGTGCCATCCGCCATCTGGTGACTGGCGTTCATCGCCTTCACCGCCGCCCCCACACCGCCTTGCAGCTTGGCGATCATCGCCTCGATCTCTTCGGTGGACTGCTGCGTGCGCTTGGCCAGGTTGCGCACCTCGTCAGCCACCACAGCGAAACCGCGCCCCTGCTCACCCGCACGCGCCGCCTCGATGGCGGCATTGAGCGCCAGCAGATTGGTCTGCTCGGCGATCCCCTTGATCACGTCGAGCACCTGGCTGATCGCCGCACTGTCACTGGCCAACTGGTTGATCACCGCCACCGACTGGTCGATTTCACCGGCAAGACGCTGGATCGCACCGACCTGCTGCTCGACCAACGCGCGGCCGCTGACTGTTTCCTGATTCACGCTCTGCGCGCTCCCCACCGCTGCGGCGGCGCTGCGTGCGACCTCCTGGGCAGTGGCGGACATCTGATTCATCGCCGTGGCCACCTGCTCGATCTGCGCACGCTGACCGGCCACCGCCTGGTTGCTCTCGCCTGAAACCAGCTCGACGCGATCCGCCTGGCCACCGACCTCGCCCACCGTATGCCCGACGCGCTCGATCAGATCATGAATGCGCAACACAGTCTGGTTGAATACCTGTCCCAGCTCGCCCAGCTCGTCTCGGCTCTGCGCCTGGAAGTTGGCCGTCATATCGCCTGCGGCAACCCTGTCCATCACCTTGCCCAGGTTTTTCAGGGTCGAGCGGGTGGACACGTAGAAGCCGCTGTAGAGGTAGACGATCAGCAGGAACACCACCACCAGCGCCACCACCAGCAACACCATCTGCGCACGGTTCTCGGCCAGCCGCTCGCTCAACTGGCTGTCGAGGAACGCCAGCAGGCCGTCGTTGAAGGCGTAGGTCCTGGCCATTTCCTGGCTGACCTGATCGTAGAACTGCGCCCAGGGCGTATCCAGGCTGTCGGCGATGATCACCTGATCCTCGAACAGCACGCCGCTGTCCTTCAGACTCTGGCGACTGGCTTCGGCCAGACTGCCCAGCCCGTTCTGCGCAGCGACGTTACCGGCCAGTGCCTCCTGCAGATTCAGGCCGTACTCGGCGTGCAGCTTCTCCAGTTGCAGCAGCAGGTCATCGAACTGGGTGCTGGCTGCGGAATTGAGAAAACCCTGCCCCAGGGAATAGGCGCCGATGGCACGGCCTTGACTGAGCACATCGGTGATCTGCGGGGTGACGTTGGTGATCAGCTCGGTGATCTGCCGCACCTGGCGTTGCGGGTCCTGGCTCAACCCCGCCTGACTGGCCACCAGTTTGATGAAGACCTGGGAAGACCCCAGCAGCTTCTCGACGATGACGGTCTTGCTCTGCAAAGAGGTCTCGGCCTCTGCGCCTTTCAGCTCGGCCAGCAATTCGTCGCGCTTGGCGACGAACTCCGCTGCCTGCTCGGCATCGCTGGTCACCGGCTGCAGCCCTTGCAGGCCGGCATTGAGCGACTCCTGCAGTTGATCTATACGCCCCTCCAGATCCCCCGCCTGACCGGACTGACCGATCATCGAGTTGATCTGCACCAGATCGTTGAGGCTTTCAAGATCACGACGCAGTTGCAGGCTGCTGCCGAGTAGCTCGAGGCTTTCCAGGGCAGTCTGGGTGCCGACGAACTGACGATAGGAGTCGCGCACCAGATAGAAGTTGGTGACGAGCATGGGCAGGAAGAATAAAACGCTGATCAGGCTGAACTTCATGCCGAAGCTGAGGCGATTCATCAGCGCGATGGCCGGATACAACACGGTCTTCACTAGACGTCTCCAGTTGCCATTATTGTTATAGGTATCGCTTGGATCGCCGCCGAGCCTCTCACGGGCTGATCACGGCGTCCTGTGTCGACCGACCTGCGGCGCGCCGATCCATACGGCGAATACAGGCAGATAAATGTGACGAAAATCACCAAACAGGGTCGACTACGGCCTCCTTATACCCCTTATCGACACGCGCCTCTGTAACTTAAGGTTAAACGCGCGCCCAGAGAGTCCAACCAAGGCCATGCAGGTGGGGCGAATGCTGTTTTCGCCATTCGCCGCAGGGCGCGGCTTCCACAAAGCCAGCACGTAGGGCGGGTGCAACCCGCCACTGTGCGTGACAGCAGGCAGCCCCCGCCCTGCATAGCGCTTGGCCAGGTTCTCTAGATGAACAGTACCCAAACCGCGTAACCGGCGTACCAGACCACCGCAGCACGGATCAGCAATTGCCACAGCTGATCAAGGGTATCGACCCCCTCCTCGCCCATCACCGGCGGCGGCATCTCACCGGCCGCACGCCCGGCCTTGATCACCAGTTGCGCGGCAGAAATGTCCCAGCTCAGCAGCTCATGCAGCAGGGCGCGGCTGACGGCGACGAAGTTGCCGACCAGCGCGAAACTGGAAGCCAGTACCCGTGCCGGCAGCCAATCGAAGGCGTGGCGCAGTTGCACGGCGCGCTCACGTAAAGCCGCTTGCTCCGCATGCTCGGCACTCAAGGCCAACAGCCGATAAGCCAACGCCGCCATGGGCCCAAGCAGCAGATACCAGAAGATAACGGCGAAGAAGCTTTGATAGGCCTGCCATAGCAGATGCCCCTGAACCTGCTGCAGCAACTCGGTGCCCTCCTCCGGCTGCAGCGAAAGATCACGTTCAGCCACATGGTAAGCCGCCTGACCGTCACCACGGCGCCAGGCATCGCGAAACGGCCCCAACGCCGCAAGCAGATCACCACGCCCCAGGCTGTAGATCAGCACCAACAAATGCACGGGCAAAGCCAGCCAGCCGTAGGCCAGCGGTTTGAGGATCAACAGCAGCAGCGCCAACGCCAACACCGGCAGCAGCACCAATATGGCCAGGCACAGCCACGGAGCCTGCTGCAGACCGCCTTGTTGCAGGCGCTGCAGTTGCGCCAACCAGGGGCCGTCCTGCTGGATGCGCAGACGCCAGGCGGAAAATTTCTCGACCCACAGCACCAGCAGAATCACCAGAAAACTCATTGCTACCTCTCCTTCAATTCGGCGTGCAAACGCGACCAGTCGAACGCTGCCCCCGGGTCGGTCTTGCGCCCAGGTGCGATATCGCAGTGGCCACGGATACGTTGCGTCGATAGCGCCGGGTAGGCGTCCAGCAACTGTCGCGTCAGCTCGGCCAACCTGGCGTATTGAGCGTCGCTGTAGGGCAGATCATCCGTCCCTTCCAGCTCCACGCCCAGGGAAAAGTCATTGCAGTTGTCGCGCCCCTCGAACCAGGAAATCCCGGCGTGCCAGGCACGATCCCGACAGGAGACGAATTGCGTCAGCCCGCCATCACGCTCGATGAAGAAATGCGCGGAAACCTGCAGGGACGCGATCTCGGCGAAGAAAGGATGCTCATGCACGGGCAAGCGGTTCTGAAAGAACGCCTGCACCTTGCCGGTACCGAACTGCCCAGGCGGCAGACTGATGTTGTGCACCACCAGCAGGGAGATCTCGCCACCCGGGCGAGCGTTGAAATTCGGCGACGGGCAGTGAGGGATACCCTGGAACCAGCCAGTTGAAGGGTCGAGCTGCATGTGGCACTCCTGAACGTGTCACCACTCTAGAGCAGGTGGCTACGGCGGCCAAGCGCGAGGCCGCAACAGGATGTGCAAAGACGGGAAATATCCAGGGAAACTCAGAAAACCCCATTTATCGTCACGCCCGCGAAGGCGGGAGCCCAGGAGCAGCGCAGATTCTGGATTATTTCCCTTCGGACCAGCGCAAGCGCCGTTCAGCGATAAAGATGCTGTTGCGCCAGCGCAGCAATGACGTTTTTTCAGAACATCCCGAGGATCAGGCTCTGTAGGAGCTGCGCCCCGCGGCGAATCGATATCGAGCACGCCGCACCATCGAAAAGCTTCGCCCCGGGGCGGGGCTCCTACCGGCCAAACCGCTGCCAGGAGCGAAGCGCTCCCAGGCCAGGATCAGCTGTGCTTCAACTTGCGCAGATTGCCGATGACCGACTCCAGAGCGCGGTCGAACAGCAGCGCATCGTCGAGCAGGCGCACAGCGTTGCGGCGGAACTCCACCGCCAGCGCGTTGCGTGTCTTCTCCAGCACCTTCATGCCGGTGCGATTGACGAACACATACTTGCCAGTGGGTTTGATGATGGCCGCCAGCTTACAGCGCAGCTTGTGCTCCTCATCTTCCTGGATTTCCACCCAGCTACCCACGCGCAGGCTGTCCACCTGCAGCAACGCTTCGTCGTCGTCCGGGAGCACAACGTCCGGCTCCTGCGGACGGGTCTGGCCCGGCGCAAGCAGAATGATCTCTTCGACCACCTCGACCATTGCCGGAGCGTCCTCGACCTCTTCGGCCGCCGGCAGCTCCAGCAGTGGCAGCTCGATGCCGGCTTCGCTCGGATCGGTATGCGCAGCATCCTCGGCAACGGCCGTCTCGGCTTCAGGGGCCGCGCGTTTGAAGCGCTGGAAGGCCTGCACATGCAGCACTTCCAACTGACTGAAGAATTCGCTGGTAGAGAACGGATCGAACGCCGCACTGGCCATGCCTTCACGCAGCGCCTTGAGCAAGCCGGGCACCAGTTCCAGCAAGCGCAGACGCGCCTCGGGGTCTTCATGCGGGGCGACGCTCCAGACCAGGTCATCCATGGTCTGCAGCGCAACCTGCCATTCGTCCGACTCCACGCCATGCTTGAGGCAGGTGAGCATCAGCACCTTGCTCCAGGCTTCCTGCAGCAGCCGCACCACCACTTCCGGCAGGGTCTTGCCCAGCAGCCGCTCGTTCAGTGCATGTTCGACCTGGCGGCGAGCCAGTTCAGCCTTGGCGCTGCCTTCCTCGGCGTCGCGGGTACGCTGCTCGAGCAGTTCGCTGCGACGGCGCTCATCGCCCGTGAACGCCATGAACTCGGCCAGCAGTTCGGAGAAGATCGCCGGATCATCGACGAAGTCGTTCAGCAGGCGCTGAACCACCTGTTCGATCTTTTGATAGAGGCTGTCACGCTGCGCATCATCCTGATCGACCCACCCCAGCGCGGCAGAGGCGATTTCGTTGAGCAAGCGGCGCGCCGGATGGCTGCCACGGCTGAAGAAGGTCTTGTCCAGCACCGCCACCTTGAGCATCGGGATCTGCAGGCGGCCAATCAGTGCCTTGAGCGAATCCGGCAGGGTGCGGTCATCGAGAATGAACTCGAACAGCATCGACACCAGATTGATCACATCTTCGTCGACCTCGCCCACCACCCGCGCCTTGCCACTCTTGGCACTGGCACGTTCGAGCAGTCGCTCTAGCTGGTCGCGAAGATCGAAATCCTCGACGCTGACCTGCGCCGGAGCCCGCTGCTGCATATGCGATAACAGGCGCATAAGGTCGCTGCTGGTGATCGGCATTGCATCGGCGGCCTGAGCCCGGCGTGGCATCGCCGTGCCGCGCACTTGCGAGAGCAGATCCTGCAGCGCACCGAACACTTCCTGCACACCCTGATCGGCGCCTTCGAGCAAGGGAATGCCTTCTTCGCCGGACGACTGGACATAAGCGGAAGCTGCCGGGCGCTGCTGACGGCGCGGCGGTGCGGATTTCAGTTCAGGCAGCACACCCGCGCTGACCAGCGCCTGATTGGCCTCGGCGTAAAGACTGTCGCAACTGCCGAGCACGTACTTTTCGAACAGCTTGAGGATGATCAGCTTGACCTTGATCTCCACACCCAGGCTGCTGCAGGCATCGAGGAAGTATTCGCTGAGCAGGGTCGGGCCGAGCGGGTTGCTCTTGTCGTCCAGCTTCTTGCTGATCACTGCATTGAGGCGCGTGGTGAGATGGCCCAAGGCAACAGCGTCTCGGCTCATCACCTTGGCCACCATGGCGTCCAGCGCCACGGTTTCTTCCAGCTCGTCGTTCTGCACCAGGCTCAGGCTGTCGAACGACACGGCATCCAGGGCTGGCTGAAGCTTGCCGATTTCGTACTGATTGAGATTGGCGAAGGACTCGAACACCTTCTGCAGAAAACCGCGCTCGATGTTCTTGCGTTTCAGACGCAGGTCGCGCATGGCCTCGAAGAACGCGTTCTGCTCGGCGTTGCTGGTCGCCCGATCCGCCATCTCGAAGAGGGTATCGTCCGCGTTGTCGAACAGGCTCTGCAGGTTCTGCTTGAGCTGTTGCGCCGCTTTGTCACGCACCTGAATCAGCGCCACGGGCAGTCTTCCTACCGGCGAAGTTGGCGATTGCTCTGCGGTGGCCTTGTTCAGGTGCACCACATTCGCGTCGGTCTTCATTCTAGTCTCCCGCAGACTGCCCGAACTCGAGCTTCCTGGTCTGCACAGCGTCAACCGAGCGTCGTCCGTAACGTCAAAGGCCTGGCGTCAATAATGAAAAAAGTAAAGCCATTATAGGGAGGCCGCGCGCCATACCAAGCCAATTTTTCCTACAGACATGACCCAGATCACAGATAGCCACACGCCACCTCCAGACGGTAGCCCCTACACGACAGCCGTATCTTTACAGCGTAACGCTGACAGCCCTGTGACGCTGCCCCGCTGGTCGGGCCGCGCCCGCCTTTTCAGGCGCTGCGACCCGCAGCGAATCCTTTTGCCCCGCGGTGGTTCCGAGCACACTCCAACCCATTGCCCTCCCCCTGCCTGCCTCTATAATCGCCGCTCGCCTACACCGGAGCCGATCATGCCCAACCTGACACTCGCCGACCTCAGCAGCGAAATCGAAGCCAACGTCCGCCGCGCCCTGGCCGAAGACATTGGCAGCGGCGACATCACGGCCCAGCTGATTCCGGCCGAGCGTCTGGCCAGCGCCCGCGTGATCACGCGTGAAGAGGCGGTAATTTGCGGCACAGCGTGGGTCGATGCAGTATTTCGCCAACTCGACCCGCGCGTCGCGGTGCATTGGCAGGTGCAGGATGGCGACAAGGTCAGCGCCGACCAGACCCTGTTCCGCCTCGAAGGCCCGGCCCGTGCCCTGCTCAGTGGCGAGCGCAGCGCCCTGAACTTCCTGCAGACCCTGTCGGCCGTCGCCACCCGCTGCCGTCACTATGCCGACCTGGTTGAAGGCACCCAGGTAAAACTGCTGGATACCCGCAAAACCCTGCCGGGCCTGCGTCTGGCGCAGAAATACGCCGTGACCTGCGGCGGCTGCCATAACCACCGCATCGGTTTGTACGATGCCTTCCTTATAAAGGAAAACCACATCGCCGCCTGCGGCGGCATCGCCCAGGCCATCAACGCCGCCCACCAGATTGCCCCGGGCAAGCCGGTGGAGGTGGAAGTGGAAAGCCTGGAAGAACTGCGCGAAGCGCTGGAAGCGGGCGCCGATATCGTCATGCTCGACGAACTGTCACTCGAGGATATGCGCGAAGCCGTAAGACTCACCGCCGGCCGCGCCAAGCTCGAAGCTTCGGGCGGCATCAATGACAGCACCTTGCGCGTGATCGCCGAGACGGGCGTGGACTACATCTCGCTGGGGACGCTGACCAAGGATGTGAAGGCGGTGGATTTGTCGATGAGATTGGCGTTGTAAAACAACGCCAGTCCCAAGAGCGGCTGCTACAGGGGCGGGAGAGATCGCAGCAAGCAGTCGGTGCGCACGGCGCAGCCTACGTCAGGCACTCGTCTTTCGAGCAGCGCCATCAAGGATATTGAAGAACACCGTCTCCAACGAAACGGCTGGCTTGACCGTCAGAAGATGACCGCCCACCTGGTTCAGCTGCGCAATGAAGGCCGGCAGCTCGGCCTGCTGCACTTCACACTCGAACTCACCCTCACGCAGCATACGCAGCGGCTCACCTATCGGCTGCGCAGCGTGATAACGCACCAGCATATCGTCAGCACGCTCGGCAGCCAGTTCGCGCGGCGAGCGCACGGTCAGCAACTCACCCTTGTTGATAAAGCCGAAGCGGTCGGCAATACGCTCCACGTCATGCAGCACATGTGAGGTGAAGAAGATCGCCCCACCCTGTTGTTTGAACTCGGTGAGGATCTCCACCACATCCTTGCGCCCGACTGGATCAAGACCGGAAAGCGGCTCGTCCAGCACCAGCAACTTGGGCTGCACGACCATCGCATGGGCCAGCGCCACGCGCTGGACATTACCCTTGGACAACTCGCGGATACGCCGCTTGGCATTCATATCGACGGAGAAACGCTCCAGCCAGTGCATGCATCTGGCATCTGCATCGCCCCCCTTGATCCCGTACATGGAAAGCCCCATGCGCAGGATTTCCAGCGGCGTGAACTGCTCGTACAGGGCCGGCGTTTCGGGCACGTAGGCCAGGGGCGCGCGGGCCGAAGCATTGCGCGCATCCACACCATAGATGCTCACCTGGCCCTGATAGTCGTTGATGATGTCGAGCATCACCTTGATCGTCGTGGACTTACCGGCGCCATTGGGCCCGACAAAACCGAAGACTTCGCCCTCGGTGAGCGCGAAGCTGATGTCCTTCAGCGCCCGAACCTCTTTGCCCTTGACGCGAAACGTCTGGCTGACGTTCTTGAACTCCAGCACAGCACTCACTGCTGATTCTCCATACCAGGAATTTTCAGTTCTCTGAATTCGATACGCCCGTCACGCAACTCGTAACCCAGTCTCAACGGGTCTTGCGGGAGCATAGCCATCTCCCCTGAGTCGACCAACTGCTGAAAATCCTGCAAAGGGCCATGAGCCTCCTCGTAGCGACGCTGGGCAGCCCGCAGATCGATCAACCCCTGCAGTCGTATCACCCGCTTGTCGAGCATCTCGCGCAGTTTGGGATCATGAGTCGTATCACGCTGCTGCATCAGGTAATTGACTGCCAAACGCTCATCTGCCAGCGCCTCGGCTCGCAACATGATCGCCATGCGCCGCAAGGTGACAGCGTTCTCCGGCCAGCGCTCTGCAGACAACTCCAGGGCCTGCACCGCCTGTGTCTTGTCCTTCTCGAAAAAGGCCTGATTGACCCCATAGAAGAAGGGCGGGATACCGTCCCAGAAACGGCAATTCATGGCTCGCCGCAACACATCGTTACCCTCGGCAACCGCGCCGCCCCAGGTCAGCAAACCGTTGGCAAGGTAGTAGTTGTCTTCGTGGCAGGCATTGAGCTGGGCCACCACCACCTGCGCCCGCACCAGGTAATGAATGTCGGCCTGCCCCTGGTCCACAGCCGTGGCAGAGAGGCGTATGGCCTCCATGTTCGCAGCGAGAAAGCGATCACCCGCATAAAGCGCGGTCAAGACCGGGGCCGACACCACAACACGGTCCTTGACCGTAGCATTGTGAAAGACGATCGGCTGACCACTGCGCCACAGCACCGCAGCCACGAATGCAGCGAAACCGGCGAGAGCGAACAGAAGACTCAAGGAGCGCTTGAACATGATCAGGCGAAACGCTTGCGCTGCAATACCCACACCGCCAACCAGAGGAAGGCGAAGGCGTAGGCCAGGCAGCTGAGCACCAACACACCCAGATCACTGGGCAGGAATTCCATGCGGCCATAAAGGGCCGTCATGCGGATGTCGAGGGAGCCCAGGTCGGGCAGCAGGTAGCCAAGCACACCGACGCCGGCTCGGTAACTTTCCGCGCCCTCGACGACCCAGGTTTCGCGCGTCAGCAGTTCGATGATGGCCGCGAAGGAGCGCGCCATCAGCATGAAGCCCAGCGTACCGATCAGCACGAAACTGGGCGTGGAGGCGACCATGGCCAGAAACACCGCCAGCGCCGTCAGCACCAGCAGATCCAGCCCGATCAGCGCCACGGTCGCGACGTAAGGCCAGCCCAGCGAAACGCCGGTGGCCTGGGCGTAGTCTTCACCGATCCAGGCAACCAGCAGGCCGAGCGCAACCGCCATCACGATCAGCACGCACGCCATCAATACGACAACCGACGCGAAGCGGCCAAGCAGCAACCCCTGCCGGGCACGCGGATACGTCAGGGAAGAAAGGAAATAACGCCTGTCGAATTCGCGCGAGAGCAGTTCCTGCACCACCAGCACCATGATCAGCGGCAGGATAAGGCGCATCACCGACAGCCCAACGTCCAGCCCTACGGTCGCAGGTTGGCGGCCACTGAACTCCGAGGCCATCCAGACGATAAGCAGAAGAAAGAAGAGCGATATAGCGGCAAGCCAAAGAAAATGGGCTCGGAAGGCGAGCAGGATGCCAGAGCGGAAATCAGAAAGCATATAAGCGGAGTTATCTGGAGAGTGAGGTTTCAGCCGTTATACCGCAAACAGAAGCGCCAAATAAGGGAGCAGATCACTTCCGCGTGGAAGCCATGATCCAAATCGAATTCTTGACGTCGGCCTGAGCATTGGCGTCGTTCGCCTTGGCACGATACTCGTTGAACTGTGGAATGGCGATGGCAGCGAGAATGCCGATAATGGCGACCACGATCATCAACTCGATCAATGTAAAACCGAAACTTCTATAATTCATTAGTACATTGCCCCGCTTCAAGCATGACTAGCTCACCAATAAAAAAGCCGTGAAGATACCTCCCCACGGCCTCGAACTTAGCAGTAACTAGAAAAATTACTGGAAGCTAACCAGTTGCCCGGTAGGTGCGTTTTCATCGCAGTTTGCGCTCAGGGATTGAGCACCAACAGTGCCGCCAGTACTGGAGGCACGGAAACCACGATAGCTTGGGCTGGCAACAGTAACATTCTCGCCGGCGTTGGCTGCACTGCACTGCGCGTCGTTATATACAGCATCACCGTCTTCGTTCACACCAATCTGAGCACAAGTCAGAGTAGTGCTACGACTACCCGTAGTATGGCAAGCACCTACGTTGATAGCGTTACGAGCCTCATCGCAGTTATATGCGCCAAAAACACCCTTCGAGAGGTTCAGACGGACAGTATCGCCCAGAATAGCGCACTCGGTGGTGGTAATAGCTTCACCACTCTCAATTGCAGCAGGAGCGGCAAAGAGAGAGGAACTGAAAACAACAGCGGAAGCGGCGAACAGAGCCAGCAGATTCTTTTTCATATCGATCACCCTTAGCGCTGAGCGGCAGTCATGACGCTGATGGAGTTCTTCACATCAGCCTGAGCAGTGGAGTCGTTCGCCTTGGCGCGATACTCGTTGAACTGCGGAATGGCGATGGCGGCGAGGATACCGATGATCGCAACGACGATCATCAGCTCGATCAGGGTGAAACCCTTTTGCTTCTTCAGAGACTTCATGGATTAACTCCTATGTGGTTAAGGTCAGTGACCTGCGAAGTACATAGCAGGTCGCGTGCCAACTCTGAAATACCGCTTTTTCAAGGATATCCAGCGTACCGGCCCGATTCACATCACAGGAATTCGGCAGCATGTGACGCATTTGGTCACACCAGATAACTACGCTTGGGCCGAGACGTAATATGGGCTATATAAGCAGGATCAATCCTCGGACCAAGCGCCTGCATCATGAGCGATACCGCCCAACTCACCGGCCTCGCCCGCCAGCTGGTCAATGCCAGCCTTATCGACGAACGCACCGCCAGCCAGGCCTTTGCCCAGGCGCTGCGCAACAAGATTCCGCTGGTGTCCTATCTGGTACAGAACAAGCTGGCCTCGAGCCGTGCCGTGGCCGAGATCGCCGCCGAGCAGTTCGGCGTGCCCTACTTCGACCTCAGCGCGGTAGACAAGGAGCACCAGCCGAAGGATCTCGTCAGCGAGAAACTGTGCCGCCAGCACCGCGTACTGCCGCTCTACCGTCGCGGCAACAAGCTGTTCATCGCCCTGTCCGACCCGACCAATCACCAGGCCCTTACCGATGTTCAGTTCAGCACCGGCATCAGCACCGAAGCGCTGCTGGTCGAAGATGACAAGCTGGGCGACGCGTTGGACAAGTTTTTCGACTCCGGTACAAGCGGCATGGAAGACCTGGCCGACGTTGACCTGGACGGGCTGGATGTCGAAGCCGTCAGCGACGAAGCGGACGATGCTGGCGCCGGTAACGATTCTGACGATGCGCCAGTGGTGCGTTTCATCAACAAGATGCTGCTGGACGCCATCAAGGGCGGCTCGTCCGACCTGCACTTCGAGCCCTACGAAAAAGCCTACCGCGTACGTTTTCGTACCGACGGCATGCTGCATGAGGTAGCCCGGCCGCCCATCCAGCTGGCCAGCCGTCTTTCCGCGCGCCTCAAGGTCATGGCGCAACTGGATATCTCCGAGCGGCGCAAGCCGCAGGACGGCCGGATCAAGATGAAGGTCTCCAAGACCAAGGCCATCGACTTTCGCGTCAACACCCTGCCCACCCTCTGGGGCGAAAAGATCGTGATGCGGATTCTCGACCCCACCAGCGCGCAGATGGGCATCGATGCGCTGGGCTATGAAGAGGAACAGAAAGAGCTGTACATGACAGCCCTGAAGCAGCCGCAGGGCATGATTCTGGTGACCGGCCCAACCGGCTCGGGCAAGACGGTATCGCTTTATACCGGCCTGAATATCCTCAACACCACGGACATCAATATTTCCACTGCGGAAGATCCGGTGGAAATCAACCTGGAAGGCATCAACCAGGTCAACGTCAACCCGAAACACGGCATGGATTTCGCCCAGGCCCTGCGCGCCTTCCTGCGCCAGGACCCGGACGTGATCATGGTCGGTGAGATTCGCGACCTGGAAACGGCCGAAATCGCCATCAAGGCCGCGCAGACCGGGCACATGGTGATGTCCACCCTGCACACCAACAGCGCCGCGGAAACCCTGACCCGCCTGCGCAACATGGGCGTGCCGGCATTCAACATCGCCACCTCGGTGAACCTGATCATCGCCCAGCGCCTGGCGCGCAAACTCTGCAGCTGCAAGAAGGAAGTAACACTACCGCGCGAGGCCTTGCTCAAAGAAGGCTTCCCTGAAAGCAAGATTGGCAGCTTCAAGCTGTTCGCCCCCAATGGCTGTGACAATTGCAAAGGCGGCTATAAAGGAAGGGTGGGGATTTATGAAGTAGTTAAAATCACGCCCTCCCTGCAACGCATTATCATGGAGGAAGGCAACTCCATCGAAATCGCCGCGCAGGCGAAAGCCGACGGCTTCAATGACCTCCGAACTTCCGGGCTGTTCAAGGCGATGCAGGGCATCACCAGCCTGGAAGAAGTCAACCGTGTGACCAAGGACTAATCCATGGCGGAAAAAGCACTGAAAACCAGCGTATTCGCCTGGGAAGGTACCGACAGAAAAGGCGGCAAGATCAAAGGAGAGATCTCTGGCCAATCTCCTGCACTGGTCAAGGCCCAACTGCGCAAGCAGGGCATCAACCCGCTCAAGGTGCGTAAAAAGGCAGTTTCCCTTTTCAGCGCGGGCAAGAAGATCAAGCCGATGGATATCGCCTTGTTCACCCGCCAGATGGCCACCATGATGAAAGCCGGCGTGCCACTGCTGCAGTCGTTCGACATCATTGCCGAAGGCTTCGACAACCCGAACATGCGCAAGCTGATCGATGAGATCAAGCAGGAAGTAGCTGCGGGCAACAGCTTCGCCGCCTCGCTACGCAAGAAGCCGATGTACTTCGATGACCTTTACTGCAACCTGGTCGACTCGGGCGAACAGTCCGGTGCCCTGGAAACCTTGCTCGACAGGGTCGCCACCTACAAGGAAAAAACCGAAGCGCTGAAAGCCAAGATCAAGAAGGCCATGACCTACCCTATTGCGGTAGTCGTGGTTGCCGTGATCGTCACGGCGATTCTGTTGATCAAGGTCGTACCGCAGTTCGAGAGCGTATTCGAAGGTTTCGGTGCACAATTGCCGGCCTTTACGATGGTGGTGGTCAACCTTTCCAGATGGCTGCAGGAGTGGTGGTTCCTGGTACTGTTCGCGATCTTCATCTCGTTCTACAGCTTCGGCCAGGCATACAAACGCTCGGAGAAGTTCCGCGACTCGCTAGACCGAGCGCTGCTCAAAGCCCCCATCGTTGGCCCCATTCTGTACAAGGCTGTAGTCGCGCGCTTTGCTCGAACCCTGGCAACCACGTTTGCTGCTGGCGTACCACTGGTTGACGCGCTGGACTCTGTGGCGGGCGCGACCGGCAACGTGGTGTTTCGCAATGCGGTCAACCGTATCAAGAATGATGTCTCATCAGGCTCGCAGCTCAACTTCTCCATGCGCAACACCGGGATTTTCCCAACCATGGCGGTACAGATGACCGCCATCGGTGAAGAGGCCGGTTCTCTGGATGAAATGCTGGATAAAACCGCCGGTTACTATGAAGAAGAAGTGGACAACGCGGTAGATAACCTCACCACGTTGATGGAGCCACTGATCATGTCTGTGCTCGGTGTGCTGGTCGGCGGCCTGATCATCGCCATGTATCTCCCCATCTTCCAACTCGGTTCGGTGGTTGGCTAAAACATGGCGTTCGACTTTATGGCCGACAATCTGTCGGCCTTTGTTTTTGTCTGTGCGATTTTCGGCCTACTGATCGGCAGCTTCCTCAATGTCGTGGTTTATCGCCTACCGCTGATGCTGCAGCGCGATTGGCAAGGCCAGGCGCGGGAGGTACTGGAGTTACCGCCCGCCGCACCAGCAGAAACCTTCAACCTGCTTCTGCCCAACTCTTCATGCCCTGATTGTGGCCATGAGATAAAGCCCTGGGAGAACATCCCGGTCATCAGCTATCTGTTCCTGCGCGGCAAGTGTTCGAACTGCAAGACTTCGATCAGCAAGCGCTACCCCATCGTCGAGCTGGCCTGCGGGCTGCTTTCTGCTTATGTTGCCTGGCATTTCGGGTTCACCTGGCAGGCCGGCGCCATGCTGGTGCTGGCCTGGGGGCTGCTGGCGATGAGCCTGATCGATGCCGATCACCAGATTCTGCCGGACGTGCTGGTGCTGCCATTGCTGTGGCTGGGCCTGATCGTCAATTACTTCGGGCTGTTCACCAGCCTGGAGGACGCGCTGTGGGGGGCGATTGCCGGTTACCTGAGCCTGTGGTCGGTGTACTGGCTGTTCAAGCTGATCACCGGCAAGGAAGGCATGGGTTACGGTGATTTCAAGCTACTGGCGATGCTCGGCGCCTGGGGTGGCTGGCAGATTCTGCCGCTGACCATTCTGCTGTCGTCGCTGGTCGGGGCGGTGCTCGGGGTCATCATGCTGCGCATGCGCGGCAGCGATTCCGGCACGCCGATTCCCTTTGGCCCTTATCTGGCGATTGCCGGGTGGATCGCCCTGCTGTGGGGTGATGTGATTACCGGCAGTTATCTGAAGTTCGCCGGTTTTTGAGCTAATCCAGCAACACTCGTCACTCCCGCGAAGGCGGGAGCCCAGGAGTTATACTGGCTCCACAAGCTGGGTCCCGCCTTCGCGGGGATGACGGATCGCGGCACACGCGGTTCGCATCGCATCCAATTCCCCCCTACAATCGCGGCCTTGAGCAGTAACGAGGCCACATTGGCGTTATGAAACCCTGGATACTCGGCCTGACTGGCGGCATTGGTAGCGGCAAGAGCGCGGTGGCGCAAGGCTTTATCGAGCGCGGCGTGCACGTGGTGGACGCCGATCATGCGGCGCGCTGGGTGGTCGAACCGGGTCGTCCGGCGCTGACCAGGATCGTCGAGCATTTCGGCGAGGGCGTACTGCAAGCCAATGGCGAGCTGGACCGCGCCGCACTGCGCAAACTGATATTTGCCGCCCCCGAGCAACGCCGCTGGCTGGAAAGCCTGCTGCACCCGCTGATCGGTCAGGAGATCGTTCAGGTGCTGGCGCGCGCAGAATCGCCCTATGCCATTCTGGTGTCGCCACTGCTGGTCGAGTCCGGCCAGCGGCAGATGACCCAACGCATATTGGTCGTCGACACGCCTGCCGAGTTGCAGGTGCAACGCACCATCGCGCGCGACCAGAGTTCGGAAGAACAGGTTCGCGCCATCATGCAGGCCCAGGCCAGCCGCGAAGAGCGCCTGCGCCATGCTCACGACGTGCTGATCAATGATCGTGATATGGCCTGGCTGGACGCGGAGGTCGAGCGTCTGCACAACTTCTATCTGACCCTGCGTGGAGGCCAGCCATGACCATTACCGTTCAATGCCCAACCTGTAGCGCGCCCGTCGAGTGGAAAGCCGAGAACACCTACCGCCCCTTCTGCTGCGAGCGCTGCAAGCTGATCGATCTGGGCGCCTGGGCAGCCGAAGAGCATGCGATTCCCGGCAACGACCTGGAAGACGAGATATTCAGCGGAGAGCTGCCGACAAGGCCGCATTGACGAGCGATCGCGGCTGAAGCCGCTACTGCGGTAGCGCCTGGGTAAGCTACGGAAACCATCAGCATCGTGCACGCAGGCGGTGCGCACGGCGCACCCTACGGGGCTCAGGGGCGCATGAAGGCGTAATCGCGATCATCGTCGAGGTTGTCGGCGAGAAACTGCAGTTCGCCAGCCAGTTCCTGAGCGTCGCGCAGCGCCTTGTTCTGCTGCACGATTTCCGCCAGCAGCGCACGCAATACCATCAGGCGCTCGAAACCCTGGGCTTCGCCGTCGCCCAAATCATCGTGCAGGGCGCTTCTGGCCCAGCTGTGAATACTCATGTTCAAGTCCCTCGGAAGCGGTTTTCACAGCATGGCGGCAAGTCCATTCTGATCCTTGATCAGGATCAATCCCGGCAGCGCCATTCAATCGGCCAATACAGCGCCATTCATTCGCCGTGATCACCCTCCTTCCAGGGTGCCTGCAGGTAGCGGCTGCGATTGAAGGTTTCCAGCCAGTCCGGGTAGAACACCACGAGCGCGGTGACGATGGTGCCGTTGATAAAGGCTTCGGGGAACGCCACCAACCACAGGTAGCCGGCAAAGTCGTCCAGCCAGGGTGGCATGGGGAACAGCCCGTCCATCCATAACAGGGCGAGTCCGCCGAGCAACGTCATCAGCGTAGCCAGCGCCGCCGGGAAGAAACCGCAGAAGAAGATGTAGACGAACAGGTTACGCGGCTGCGCGCGCTCGACACGTATTGCGCACGCTTCGGTGACCAGCACCGGAATCAGCACCAGCAGCACGCAGTTGATGCCAAGCGAGGCCATATCCATGCGGCCGATAGCCAGCAGGCCAAGCTGCGCAGCCAGACCAGCCAGCACGGCGAGTGGCCAGTCGAGCAGCAGGGTTACGGCGGTCATGCCGATGAAGTGATAGGAAAGCCCGGAGTCGAAATCGCGGCGCACCAGCCATAGCAGAAACAGCGCGAGCATGGTGCCGAACAGCAGATGCTGGCGGCGCAGGTCACTGAACAGTTCGACCCACGGCGCCCGTGTTATCGCCCAGAGCAGCGCCAGCCCATAGACCAGCCAGCCGCCCAACAAGGTGGAGAAAGCCAGTAGATTGGAAGCGATCATGCGCACACCCTTATCTTCATTCATCGCCGTGCCAGGGAGTCTACACCGGCACTCGGATTTGATTTTGCCGGCAGAGCAACTGCAATGGCGACAGCCCTGCCATTGATCGACAACAGCCAACAAAGCCCAGCTGGATTTCCACGCTCACTGGAACGACCGGAGTTGCCGGCACTGGCAAGCCAGCCTGCGCTACAGCTAAGCTTCGGACATGGACGATTCCGACTATCTGCGCCTGCTGACGCACCAGGCCGAACAAGCCAATGCCTTCCTCTCCAACGCCAAGAAATGGGAGCGCGAGCGTTGGGTTTGTCAGCGCCTGCTGCAAGCGCTGAACGTGCGTCACCACAGCGACGACTTCACGCCCAGTGGCCAGGAGCCGCCGGATGTGCTGTTTCGCGATGCCAATTTCGAAGTGTTCTTCGTGCTCGACGAAGGCCGGCGCCTGAATGACGAGTGGCGCGCCGAGCTGGAGCGGCGACGCAGCGCCTTTTCCCTGAGCCAGCTGGTACGCCGCGAAGCACGCCCCAAGCGCATTCCAGCCAGCGAGATGCAGGCGAGGCTGGCGCCGACCTTGCGCAAGAAGGCGCATAACTACCGCGAGCGCGGCATCGACCTCGGCGAACTCGACCTGGTCGCCTTCGTCAGCCTCAAGCGCGCCGTGCTCGATTGCAACAGTCATTTCCCGCCACCCACCGAATACCTGCGCCAGGGCTGGCGCTCGCTGTCGCTGGTCGGTCCGCGCTTCGCCCGTGTGCTGTTCGCTCACCCGGACGCGCCGGTTTTTCTGCGGCAGAACCTCGGGCGCAGCCTGCTGTTCGACATCGGTATCGGCCTGTGAGCCCCTTGCAGGAGTTGCTGGCCGATGTACCGCAGGTCGGCCAGGTGCGCTGGATAGGCGTGCGCCCCAGGGCGCGTGAGGCGATGCTCGAAGTCGACGCTGTGGAAGCGCGGCGTGAAGCCGGCCTGACCGGCGATCACAGCCGGCCCGGACCGCGCAATGCGCGGCAGGTCACGCTGATCCAGTGGGAACACCTGGCCGTCGTCGCTGCCCTGCTCGGCCGCGACGCGCCCATGCCGCCGAGCGAGCTGCGCCGCAATATCGCGGTCGCCGGCATCAACCTGTTCAGCCTCAAGGGCCGGCGCTTTCGCATTGGCCAGGCGCTGCTGGAAACCACCGGCTGGTGCCAGCCGTGCGCCCGCCTGGAAGAACGCCTCGGTCGCGGCACCTTCCAGGCCATGCGCGGCCATGGCGGTATTACCGCTCGTGTGATCGAAGGCGGCATAATTCGCCTGGAGGACGCCGTAAGCGTTGAAATCCTTGCCCCATTATCTGACCCGCAGGACAACGACGCTCGCCAAGGCTGGCGGGCACGCCTAGAATAGCGGCATTCAAGCAGAGGCCCACCCATGACCAGTCGCCTGAGCCCCGAAGACCAGCAGAAAGTCGACCACTACCTGAGCGCACCGCAGCATCAGGTTGAACGTCAGCCGTTTCGCGTCTGGCGTCTGCTGGCGGTGGTCATGGTCGTGACCATTGGCCTGGGCCTGCTGAGCCGCCTTCTGAGTCGACTGGTGCTATGAGCTGCCTTGCGCTCGCCCTCTCGGACTCACACCGCATTTTTCAAAGCCTTGTGAGCAATATCCATGTCCCATCGCATCGTGATTGTCGGCGGAGGCGCCGGCGGTTTGGAGCTGGCCACCCGTCTGGGTAGAAAACTGGGCAAGAGTGGCGCCGCCCGAATCATTCTGGTTGACGCCAACCTCACCCATATCTGGAAACCCCTGCTGCACGAAGTGGCCGCCGGCTCGCTGAACTCCTCGGAAGACGAACTGAACTACGTGGCCCAGGCCAAGTGGAATCATTTCGAGTTCCAGCTCGGGCGCATGTCCGACCTCGACCGTGCCGGCAAGAGCATCACCCTGGCACCGACGCTGGATGACGACGGCCAGGTGCTGATGCCTGAGCGTCGGATCACTTACGACAGCCTGGTCATTGCCGTTGGCAGCACCACCAATGACTTCGGCACGCCTGGCGCCGCCGAGCACTGCATTTTCCTCGACACGCGCGCGCAGGCCGAACGCTTCCATCGCCGCATGCTTAGCCATTATCTGCGCGCGCACGCCAACGAGAGTGAAAGCGGCTCGAAGATCGACATTGCCATCGTCGGTGCCGGTGCCACCGGGGTCGAGCTGGCAGCAGAACTGCACCACGCCGCCAAGCAACTGGCTGCCTATGGCCTGAATCGCATTCGCCCCGAAGATATGCGCATCACCCTGATCGAAGCCGGGCCGCGTGTACTGCCTGCCCTGCCCGAGCGCATCGCGCGTCCGGTGCATAAGACCCTGGAGAAGCTCGGCGTCACCGTACTGACCGGCGCCGCCGTCAGTGAAGTGACTGCCGATGGCCTGAAAACCGCCGACGGCAACTTCATCCCGGCCAGCCTGAAAGTCTGGGCTGCCGGCATCCGCGCACCCGGCTTTCTCAAGGATCTCGATGGTCTGGAGAGCAACCGTATCAATCAACTGCAGGTTCGTCCGACCCTGCAAACCACGCTCGATGACGACGTCTTCGCCTTTGGCGACTGCGCCGCCTGCCCGCAGCCGGGCACTGAGGGTCGCAACGTGCCACCACGCGCTCAGGCGGCGCATCAGCAGGCCTCGTTGCTGGCCAAGTCGCTACGCTTGAAGATCAGCGCCCAGCCGCTGCCGGAATACCGCTATCGCGACTACGGCTCGCTGATCTCGCTGTCGAGCTTCTCAGCGGTCGGTAACCTGATGGGCAACCTGACCGGCAGCGTCATGCTCGAAGGCTGGCTGGCACGGGTGTTCTACGTATCGCTGTACCGCATGCACCAGATGGCCCTGTATGGCGTGCCACGCACCCTGCTGCTGATGCTCAGTGATCGCATCGGGCGCAGCACCGAGCCGCGTCTGAAACTGCATTGATAGCGGCCGCCATGCGGCCTTCTGATGACCCTCTCCCATTCATGGGAGAGGGTGCCCGAAGGGCGGGAGAGGTTGCGGCAGGTGACTCTGCAGCAAATTAGCCCTCTCCCCCGCCCCTCTCACGCAAGCGGGAGAGGGGCGACAAGCGGATATGCTGTAGCCCGGATGAAATCCGGGACGACCATTCAACTTTGAGAATTTTCCCGGATTGCATCCGGGCTACGCCTGCTGCGTCTGAAAGCCAAACACGCAAACACGAAAAAGCCCGCACTAGGCGGGCTTGTTCGTTGTGGTGGTGGGTCGTGTAGGATTCGAACCTACGACCAATTGGTTAAAAGCCAACTGCTCTACCAACTGAGCTAACGACCCAAAAATGGTCGGGGTAGGGGGATTCGAACTCCCGACATCTTGCTCCCAAAGCAAGCGCGCTACCGGACTGCGCTATACCCCGATAGGAAGTTGGCTCCGCGACCTGGACTCGAACCAGGGACCCAATGATTAACAGTCATTTGCTCTACCGACTGAGCTATCGCGGAACTTCGGTCTTCCAGCTCTGCTGCGCTTCGGCTTTCGCTTTACCGCTTCAGAGGCGCGCCATTTTACGTAGCAAAATTTCCCTGTCAACCCCTGCAAACTGCTTTTATGACAATGCTTTGCAGGCAAGCCATGGACTACTATATGTTTCATCGAACTGCGGCACGACGCAGGACGCGCCAGCCGACGACGCCAGTCAGGACAGTCCATGAGCAACCAGGACAAGCCCCCCATTCACCCCAAGGTGGTCAGCCTCGCCAGCCGCGGTATACAGCCGCGCTTCAGCGATCTGGTACAAGCCTGCCGCAAACTGGTGATGAATCGACTGGCGGAGCATCTGAGCGGTGTATTTGGCCAAGTCGATGACACCCTGTTCGAGTGCGCCGAGAAAGCCGAGAACAACAAGGTGCAGACGTTGTTCTTCGACAACATGCGCGAGATCCGCCGCCAGCGTCCACAGATCGAGCGCAGCTACCACCAGGCCATCGCCAACAATTTTTCCGCTTTCCTCGACGGCAAACTGCAGGATCAGACGCCGGCCGAAGTGGACCCCGAGCAGTTGGCCCTGGTGCAGAACGAGGATTACGAAGAAACCCTGCAAGTCACCAATATGGTCAGCCGGGTCAAGGCACGCTGCACCCAGCCGCTATTCGCTCTGGAGCAGCGCCTGGCGCTGCTCAACAACGGCCAGAAGCTCGGCGAGGACAGCAACCCTTTCGGCCCACAGGCCATTGCCCAGGCGTTTCGCGATGCGCTGGCGCCCTGCCCCTTCCCACTGCAGATCAAGACCATCCTGTACATGCTCTTCGATCGCCATGTGATGCAGAGCCTCGATTCACTCTATGCTGCACTCAACCAGCGCCTGATCGATGCCGGCGTGCTGCCCAACCTCAAGTACAGCGCGCAGATCAATCAAAGCGTCAGCCGCCCCGATGCGCCTCAGGCAGAAGCCCCGACACCCCAACAACAAGCACCGGGCAGACCGGGCGCGACGTCTGCCCCCGCGGAACCGGCACTGTTCGACCTCGATCTCAGCGCACCGCCGCCGAGCGATCCGGCCGCGCTGTTCAGCGGCCTGTCCAGCCTGCTAGGCGAGCATCGCCAGAGCCACCCGGACGCCCCGCTCCTGGGCGGCACACGGAGCATCATCAGCTTCTCACCGCGCGAGGCCAGTCGTACCTACAGCGCCAGCGAATTGCTTGCTGCGCTCAATCGCATGCAACAGCAGTCGGCCCACGAACTGGCCCAACGCCTGCACCAACCGCAAGCCGTTGAAGGCCTCAAGGCCGACCTGCAGCAGCAATTGGAATCGCACAGCAGCCTGCCGGGCGACAGCAAGGTGTCCGATCAGGAAGCCGACGTGATCGACCTGGTTGGCATGCTGTTCGACTTCATCCTCGATGACGAAAACCTGCCGGACGCCTGCAAGACCGCACTTTCGCACCTGCATACGCCCTACCTGAAAATTGCGCTGCAGGACAAGGCGCTATTCACCCAGCACCACCATCCGGCGCGACGCCTGCTCAACACCATGGCTCAAGCCGGCGTGCTGTACGGCAACGAAGGCGACGAACGCGGCCTGCTGGCCAAGATGCAGTGGGTGGTCGAACGGGTGATTCACGGTTTCAGCGGTGATCTGGGGCTGTTCGACAGCCTCATCGAGGAGTTCAACGAATACGTCGAGACCCTGCGCCACAAGGTCGAACTGCGCGAGCGTCGCGCGGTCGAGGCGGCCAAGGGCCGTGACCGCCTGCTCGGGGCCCGCGAACAGGCGCTTGAGGTGATTCAGCACTGCGTCGGGCAGCGCGACCTGCCAACCATCATCCGCAATTTCCTCGAACTGACCTGGGCCGATGTCCTGGTTTTCGTCTTGCTGCGCCACGGCGAGCAGAGCACGGAGTGGAAGCGCTCCTGCGAAGTGGCCGAGCAACTGGCCTGGAGCGGCACGCCGCTCGGCGAGGTCGAGGTGCTGCAATTGCAGGAACAGCGCGTGCCCATGCTCAGCGACCTGCGTAAGGGCCTGGAATTGCTCGGCGGCTACCATGAGGACGGCATCCGTCGCCTGCTGCAGGACCTGGTGGCCTGCCAGCACGCGGTGCAAGCCAAACAACCGCAGTTGGCCGCCCAGCTCAGACCCACCCTGCCAGAAAGCCCCCTGGGCGCCATGCTCGGTGAGGATGCCGACCTGGCTCGCCAGGCACCTTCGCGCAGCAAGCTCTCGGCACGCGCACAAGCCCTGGCCAAGGAACTGGCCAGCGTCGAATTCGGCACCTGGTTCGAGTTCGTCGAGGACGGCAAGAGCCGCGTACTCAAGCTTTCCTGGTTCAGCCCGACCACGCACAACTACATGTTCGTCGACCACAGTGGTCAACGCGTGGCGATCAAGCCGCTGACCCTGCTGGCCAGCGAGATGGAAAAGGGCCTGGCCCGCATCGTCACTCCCGAACGCGCGACGCCACTGGTCGATCGCGCGCTGACTGCCATTTACCGTGTGCTGCAGCGCTTCACTGGGCGCACGGCCGAACCCCGCTGAGGAATTTCCATGGAAGAGCGTCGTCAACACAGCCGCCATGGCACCGAAATGCAGCTGGAGGTCTTCGACCTGAACAGCGGGCAGCGCCTGGGCCGCATCGTCGACCTGTCTGCCGATGGTTTCATGCTGTTCAGTGACACCCCCCACACCGCCGACGCGGTGCTGGAATGCCGCCTGGTATGCACCTCAGGCAGCGATTCGGTACAAGAGGTACACCTGGGCGCCGACTGCCTGTGGAGCCGCCCCGGCGCCGACGGTCAGCATTGCTGGGCCGGCTTTCATATCATCGATCTGGCCGAGGATCAGGCCAAGGCGCTGGAAAGTCTGCTGGCCAGGCTCTGAAGTAGGGTGCGCTGTGCGCACCTATATTCCAGCGTAACCGGTGGGCACGGCGCACCCTACGAAATCAAAGCAACCTTTCGTGGGGCCCCGCCCCGGTTCGCGACGGGGCGCCGTGCGCCCACAACGAAAAACGGAGCCCGCAGGCTCCGTTTTTCATCTGGCGTAACACCGGGATATCGCATGCCGGGTTACGCGGCGCACTCTACTGGTGAAACCAGCCGATTACGTGCTTGGCGCCACTAACCCGCCCTACGCCAGCTTCTTGTAGCGCACGCGGTGCGGCTGCGCTGCGGCATCGCCCAGGCGTTTCTTGCGGTCGGCTTCGAACTCGGTGTAGTTGCCCTCGAAGAAGTTGACCTTGCCATCGTCCTCGTAGGAGAGGATATGCGTGGCGATACGGTCGAGGAACCAGCGATCGTGGGAAATCACCACGGCGGCGCCCGGGAAGTCCAGCAGCGCCTCTTCCAGCGCGCGCAAGGTTTCCACGTCGAGGTCGTTGGACGGTTCGTCGAGCAGCAGCACGTTGCCACCCTGCTTCAGGGTCAGCGCCATGTGCAGGCGACCGCGCTCACCACCGGAGAGGTCCTTGACGAACTTCTGCTGGTCCGCGCCCTTGAAGTTGAAGCGCCCGACGTAACCGCGCGACGGCACCTCGTAGTTGCCCACCTTGATCATGTCGAAGCCGTCGGAAATCTGCTCCCACACGGTCTTGTTGCCCTCGAGCATCTCGCGGCTCTGCTCGACGCTGGCGATTTGTACGGTTTCACCGATCTCGATATGACCGGAATCCGGCTGCTCCTTGCCGGTGATCATGCGCAGCAGGGTCGACTTACCGGCACCGTTCCCGCCGATCACGCCGACGATGGCGCCTTTGGGAATACTGAAGGACAGGTCGTCGATCAGCACGCGATCACCGAAGGACTTCGATACGTTGTGGAAATCGATGACCTTGTCACCCAGACGCGGGCCAGCCGGGATGTAGATCTCGTTGGTCTCGCTGCGCTTCTGGAATTCCTGCGACTGCATTTCCTCGAAGCGTTGCAGGCGCGCCTTGGACTTGGACTGACGCGCCTTGGCACCTTGGCGCACCCACTCCAGCTCGGCCTTCATCGCCTTGGCATGCGACGCCTCGGCCTTGGCTTCCTGAGCCAGACGGTTGGCCTTCGATTCCAGCCAGCCGGAGTAGTTGCCTTCGAAGGGGATACCGTGGCCGCGGTCGAGTTCGAGAATCCAGCCGGCGACGTTGTCGAGAAAGTAACGGTCGTGGGTGATGGCCACCACGGTGCCTGGGAAGTCGTGCAGGAAGCGCTCCAGCCAGGCGACCGAGTCGGCGTCCAGGTGGTTGGTCGGCTCGTCGAGCAGCAGCATGTCTGGCGCCGACAGCAACAGGCGGCACAGCGCCACGCGGCGTTTCTCACCACCGGACAGGTGCTCGATCTTGGCGTCCCAGGCCGGCAGACGCAGAGCGTCGGCGGCGACTTCCAGCTGGCGCTCCAGGTTGTGGCCATCGGAAGCCTGCAGAATGGCTTCGAGTTTGGCCTGCTCGGCAGCCAGGGCGTCGAAGTCGGCGTCCGGCTCGGCATAAGCGGCGTAGACTTCGTCAAGACGGGCCTGGGCCTGCTTGATCTCGCCTACTGCCTCTTCGACGATGTCGCGCACCGTCTTGCTCGGGTCGAGCTGCGGCTCCTGTGGCAGATAGCCGACCTTGATCCCCGGCATCGGACGGGCTTCACCGTCAATCTCGGTGTCGACGCCGGCCATGATGCGCAGCAGCGTGGACTTACCGGCGCCGTTGAGGCCCAACACGCCAATCTTGGCGCCTGGGAAGAATGACAGGGAGATGTCCTTGAGAATTTCACGCTTCGGCGGGACGACCTTGCTGACCCGATGCATGCTGTAGACGTACTGAGCCATGGAGAACCTGACTGGTGAGAATGAGGGCTGAAAATGGCGGGCCTTGCAGGCACTGCGAAAGCGTTGCGAGTGACGAAACCGGCAACGCCTGCAGTCTGACCATCTGGCGCATGCCGGCCTGACCACCGTATTACCGGCTGCAGGCAGTTTTCACGAAGCCTGCAGCGGGGCGTTTGCAGAGACCTTAGCCCCTGCTGGAGCGAACGCCAAGTACCGCGCGGGCAGTTCACGCGCGCGGCGCAAAACTACCGGAATGTGCGTGGCAGGGCAAACCTACGTTCGTCGGCGCAGCTGGCACTTGGCCACGTTTGCAGGCATGCTAGCCGGCTCGCGCGAGCGCAGGCATACCCGCGCGTCTCACAAAGCTCAAAATAGCCCAGTACCGGCTACAGGTTCACAAAACGTGTCGACTCCCTCATCCCTGCCTTCCTCCTCTCCGGGCGAGTCGCGCGCCGCATTGCGCCGTGCACTGGTGGTGCTGGTGCTGGCGATACTGGGATTGCTGGCGTGGCAACTGACCCAGGAATATCGCCAGTTGCTCGATAGCCAGAAGCAACTGAGCCAGGGTTACAGCGCCCAATTGGCCAAACATCTGAGTCTGAACATGCGCCTCAAGGCGCAGGCGGGCCAGGCGATGCTGCAGAGCAGCCCGGCGCGAGCTGGCGACGGCAGCGAATTGGTCACGGCATTGCGCAGCATCTTCCCGACCGTCAACAGCGTGGCCTGGCTCGATGCCAATGGGCAGTTGCTGGCCGACAGCGCCAGCGAGTCGCGCGACCTGAGTTTCATTCGCAACCAGCAACAACGCAGTGGCGCGGCGCCCTATCACTTCGCCTTCAGCTCACTGGACGGCGGTGTGCTTTACCTGCTGCTGCGTCAGCCCGACGACAGCCACCGGATATTGCGCATGCGCACCAGTGCGCTGCGCGGCTGGCTACGCGAGCAGCACCAGAGCGAGCACAAATGGTTGCTCGAAGACCTGCTCAGTCACCGCGTGATAGCGCGCGCCGATGACCTGCAACAGGCTGGCGGCATCATCGCTCCGGTTACTGCGGCAGAGCAGGCACAAAGCCTCGACCTGATCGCCCTGCCCGGCAGCGACTGGCAACTGCGCGCCCTGTTCGATGCAGAACGCGCCGGCACCGAGCTGATGCCGACCCTGGCCGGCAAGTTCCTGCTGTTCGCGCTGTGCAGCCTGCTTACCCTGCTGGCCCTGTACGGCCTGCAACGCGAGCAGCGCAGCCTGCAGCGCCTGAATACCGAAACACGCCGCTCGCTGCGCCAGGCCGCCAGTGCGCTCGGCGCCGTCGAAGAACGCATTCTGGTGACCCAGGCCGATGGCAAGGTGCGCTACCTGAACCCGCAGGCCGAAGCGCTGTTCGGGGTTCCCAGCGACGTGGCCGGGGAACTCCATCTGCTTGATCTGCTGCCCGATCTCGACCCGTTGCTGCTCAACAGCCCACAACTGAGCAGCGATCTGGGGCCGGAACTGATCAGAGTCGAAAGCGAGGGGCGCGAGCGACTGTTCGCCGTGACCCGTAGCGATATCAGCGAAGTCGGGCGTCATGCCGGTTACGTCTGGGTGCTACGCGATGTGACTGACGAGCAGCAGGCCATGCGCGTACTGCAGGAAACCCGCAGACGCTATCAGGACATCTTCGACGGCACCGGCGTAGCGCTCTGCGTGCTCGACCTCTCCGGCCTGCGCGGCCTGTTGCTGCAGCACAAATTACGCGATGCGGCGGGTCTGCAGCGCTGGTTGCAGGCCGATGCCGAGCATCAGCAACTACTGGTCGAGCAACTGCGCATTACCGAGGCCAATCAGGTGGCGCTCAACCTGCTCGGGGTCAAGTCCACCGAACAGGCCTGGCAGCAACTGATCGACAACGGCCCGGTACAGCCCGACGATCTGTGTTACCGCCTGGCCGTGGCCGTGCTCGAAGGCCCCAACCTGATGGAGCTGGAAACCCAGCTGGTCACTGCACAAGGCTTGCAGCGTCACGTCTGGCTGGTGCTGCGCCTGCCGGAAATGCTCCAGGACTATCAGGCCGTCACCCTGAGCATAAGCGACATCACCAGCCGCAAGCGCATCGAGCTGTCGCTGATCGAACGTGAGCGCTTCTGGTCCGAAGTGGTGCGCTCGGTCCCCGACCTGCTCTACGTGCATGACATGCAGAACCGGCAGGTGCTGTTCAGCAACCACAGCCTCGGATTGCAACTGGGCTATAGCGTCAGCGAGCTCAAGGCGATGGGCGGAGACTTCTGGGAGCAGGTACTGCACCCGGACGACAGCGAATACTACTGGCGCATTCGCAACCTGCAGAAAGTGGTCGGCAACGGTCTGCTGCTCGAATCGGTGCTGCGCTGGCGTCACCGCAATGGCCAATGGCACTGGTTCAGCATCCGCGAGCAGGCCCTGGCGCGCGATGAACGCGGTCGAGTCAGCCGCCTGATCGGCGTGGCCAAGGACATCACCGAGCAGATCGAGCGCAACCAGTCGCTGCGTGACAGCGAGCAACGCTACCGCCTGCTGGCGGAAAGCATCAGCGACGTGATCGTCTCCACCGACGACAGCCTGACCCTGAACTACGTCAGCCCCTCGGTGGAGGCCATGCTCGGCTACAACGCCGAATGGGTGACGACCAACGGCCTGCAGGGTCTGGCGGCCAACCCGCAGCAGCTCGCCAGCCTCTACCTGCTGCTCGAGCGGATTCGCGATTCGCTCGGCGAGCGTGACCGCCTCGAGCGTCTGCGCGAGGAGCTGCCAGATCAGCTGTTCGTCTTCGACTGCCTGCGCGCCGACGGCCACAAGATCCCGGTGGAACTGCGCCTGGTGCTGATGTGGGACGAGAACGGTCGCTTCGAAGGCATCCTCGGCGTTGGCCGCGACATCAGCCAGCAACGCCGCGCGGAAAAAGACCTGCGCATGGCCGCCACGGTATTCGAGCACTCCACCGCGGCGATTCTGGTGACCGACCCGGCCGGTTACATCGTTCAGGTAAACAAGGCCTTCAGCCGCGTCAGTGGTTATTCCGCCGGTCAGGTGCTCGACCAGCTTCCCGGCATGCTCACCGCCGATCGCCAACAGGCGACACACCTGCAGTACATCCTCGGCCAACTCAACCAGCGCGGCAGTTGGGAAGGCGAGGTGTGGCTCAAGCGCAAGGGTGGGGAGAATTTCCCGGCCTGGGTCGGCATCACCGCGGTGCATGACGAGGAAGGCGACCTGGTCAGCTACGTGTGCTTCTTCAGCGACATCAGCGAGCGCAAGGCCAGCGAACAGCGCATCCATCGTCTGGCCTACTACGACGCCCTGACCCACCTGCCCAACCGCACCCTGTTCCAGGATCGCCTGCACAGCGCACTGCAGCATGCGGATCGGCATGATGAATGGGTGGTGCTGATGTTCCTCGACCTCGACCGTTTCAAGCCGATCAACGATTCGCTCGGCCACGCCGCCGGCGACCGCATGCTCAAGGACGTGGCCGTGCGCCTGTCGGCCTGCGTCGACGGCGACGACACCGTGGCGCGCATGGGCGGCGACGAATTTACCCTGCTGCTGCAGCCGCGCGCCACCCGCGAAGGTGCACTGAATCGCGCCATTCATGTCGCCGAGCAGATTCTCTCCAGCCTGGCGCGCCCTTTCGTCCTCGAAGGCCGCGAATTCTTCGTCACCGCCAGTATTGGCATCGCCCTTGCGCCGCAGGACGGTAGCGAGCTGAGCCAACTGATGAAGAACGCCGACACCGCGATGTATCACGCCAAGGAACGCGGCAAGAACAACTTCCAGTTCTACCAGGCCGACATGAACGCCAGTGCCCTGGAGCGCCTGGAGCTGGAAAGCGACCTGCGCCACGCTCAGGAACAGGGCCAGTTCGTCCTGCATTATCAGCCGCAGTTCTCCGGCGACGGCAATCGCCTGACCGGGGTCGAGGCGCTCCTGCGCTGGAGCCATCCGACACGCGGCCTGGTGCCGCCGGATGAGTTCATCCCGGTACTCGAAGAACTCGGCCTGGTGGTGCAGGTCGGCGAATGGGTGCTGGAAGAAGCCTGCCGTCAGCTCAAGGCGTGGCACGAGGAAAAGATCCGCATCCCCAAGATTTCGGTCAACCTGTCGGCCCGGCAGTTCGCCGAAGGCGACCTGAGCGCACGCATCGCCGCCATTCTGGACAGAACCGGAGTAGCCCCAGCCTGCCTGGAGCTGGAGCTGACCGAAAGCATACTGATGCGTGATGTCGCCAGCGCAATGCAGACTCTTGGTAACCTCAAGCACTTGGGCCTGTGCATTGCAGTGGATGACTTCGGCACCGGCTACTCGTCGCTGAACTACCTCAAGCAGTTCCCCATCGACGTGTTGAAGATCGACCGCAGCTTCGTCGACGGCCTGCCTGATGGTGAGCAGGATGCGCAGATCGCCCGCGCCATCATCGCCATGGCGCACAGCCTGAACATGATGGTGATCGCCGAGGGGGTGGAGAGCCAGGCACAACTGGACTTCCTGCGTGAACACGATTGCGACGAAGTACAGGGCTTCCTGCTGGGCAGACCCATGCCTGCACGTCAGCTCACAGCCCAATTCAGCGGCGCAGCGCTGTTCATCCTCAGTTGACGGGCAGGACGCCGGCAAGCTCTAGGCCCCAACTCAGCATGAAGGCCACTTGTCAGGCTCATGACCGACCTTCATATGCCTGAATGCGACCTTTGCGGTAGAATCCGCCTCCTCTTTCTACCGCCCAGCTGATTTCAGGGGACCGCCATGTTCAGCCGTGATTTGACCCTCGCTCGTTATGACGCCGAACTCTTTGCCGCGATGGAGCAGGAAGCCCAGCGCCAGGAAGAGCACATCGAGCTGATCGCCTCGGAAAACTACACCAGCCCGGCGGTGATGGAAGCCCAGGGTAGCGTGCTGACCAACAAGTACGCCGAAGGCTATCCGGGCAAGCGTTACTACGGTGGTTGCGAGTACGTCGACGTGGTCGAGCAACTCGCCATCGACCGCGCCAAGGAGCTGTTCGGCGCCGACTACGCCAACGTCCAGCCGCACTCCGGCAGCCAGGCCAACAGCGCCGTATACATGGCACTGCTCAACGCTGGCGACACCGTGCTGGGCATGAGCCTGGCCCACGGCGGCCACCTGACTCACGGCGCCAGCGTCAGCTTCTCCGGCAAGATCTACAACGCCGTGCAGTACGGCATCAACGACCAGGGCCTGATCGACTACGACGAAGTCGAGCGCCTGGCCGTCGAACACAAGCCGAAGATGATCATCGCCGGCTTCAGCGCCTACTCGCAGGTACTGGACTTCCCGCGCTTCCGCGCCATCGCCGACAAGGTCGGTGCCTACCTGTTCGTCGACATGGCCCACGTGGCCGGTCTGGTCGCCGCTGGCCTGTACCCGAACCCGGTGCCGTTCGCCGACGTGGTTACCACCACCACGCACAAGACTCTGCGCGGCCCTCGCGGCGGCCTGATCCTGGCGCGCAAGAACGAAGAGCTGGAGAAGAAGTTCAACTCCGCGGTATTCCCGGGCGGCCAGGGCGGCCCGCTGGAGCACGTCATCGCTGCCAAGGCGGTGTGCTTCAAGGAAGCGCTGCAGCCTGAGTTCAAGGCTTACCAGGCACAGGTGATCAAGAACGCCCAGACCATGGCCCAGGTGTTCATCGACAACGGCTACGATGTGGTCTCCGGCGGCACCGAGAACCACCTGTTCCTGCTCTCGCTGATCAAGCAGGACATTACCGGCAAGGATGCTGACGCTGCCCTGGGCCGCGCCTTCATCACCGTCAACAAGAACAGCGTACCGAACGATCCGCGCTCGCCGTTTGTCACCTCCGGCCTGCGTATCGGCACACCTGCCGTCACCACTCGCGGCTTCAAGGAAGACGAGTGCCGTCAACTGGCAGGCTGGATCTGCGACGTGCTGGCCAACATCGGCAACGATGAAGTCGAAGGCCGCGTGCGTGAGCAGGCCAAGGCGCTGTGCGCGAAGTTCCCGGTCTATGGCAACTAAGGCCGCTGGCCTGAAATGAAGAAGCCCGCCGATTGGCGGGCTTCTTTTTGCCTTGTCGATTTCCTTGTCGTGCACGGGATACGGCTGGTGCGCACGGCGCACCCTACTGAACTCCGCGAGCCGTAGGGTGCGCCGTGCGCACTGACAACTGAACTCCGCGGCCGTAGGGTGCGCCGCGCGCACCGAAAACGAAGCTGACGTTAACGCCTACGCGGGCTGTTTCACATAGCGCGCCAGTTGCGCGTCACGACTCATCACCTGAAGCGTGGCTGCCAGCACCTGCTCACTGGTGGCGTCGGCTTTGCTGAAGATGCTGCCGAAGTTGTTGTGAGTGACCTTGGCGAAGTGCGCACGATCCTGGGCTTCGACGCCCAGCAGGGTGGCATAGGCGTCCAGCGCTTCGCCCTGGCCCATAGCCATGTCTTCGGCGATGGAGTCGAGCATACCGTTCATCGCCAACATGGAGCGACCGTTATAGCCCAGCGCGCCACTGGTGTCGCAACCATTGGTACCGGAGGTCATGCCGAAGGTGGCGTTACCCGAGGTGCCATTGGTGGTGGTGGCCAGGAAATGCGGGGCCATGCCACGTTGACCTTCGAACAGCATATTGCCCCAGCCGCAGCCATTGCCGCCTGCAGCGTCGGCGAATGCACCAACACTGGCCATGCTCAACAGGCCAAAGACCAAACCTTTACCCAGCAGTCGCTTGCTCATATGTGTCGCTCCGCAATATCGAGTAATAAAAACCGCACTAGGAGCTTTGGCGAGACTTGGCTCCCTGTCAAACTCATATCCGTAAGCTGTGGGGCACGGCATATGGAACAGCGCATGAGCATACGCCTTGGCTATAGTATTGGGAAACCTGCAGATCGGAGTTAGGGAATGAGTGATACAGCCAACGAGCGTCGGCGCTTTCAGCGCATCGCCTTCGACGCCCCCACCGTCATCGCTCAAGGTGAACGGCAATGGTCGGCAGCTCTGCATGATATTTCACTCAAGGGCCTGCTGATCGAGACCCCACGTAACTGGAACGGAGACCCGAACCAGCCCTTCGAAGCCGTTATCGAACTGGGTGACGAAGCCAAGGTGAAGATGGAAGTGGTGCTGACACGCGCCCAGCCGCAGTCTCTCGGCTTCGTCTGCCGCCATATCGATCTGGATTCGATCAGCCACCTGCGGCGGCTGGTCGAACTCAATCTGGGCGACGAGAGTCTGCTGGAACGGGAGCTTGCCGCCTTGGGCGACCACCCCTGATCAAGGCTGACTGAGCGCTTCGGCGAACCCCTGGCGGATTTCATCCTCAGGCAAGTCGTCACCAATGAACACCAGCACGCTTTCGCGCGTCTCGTCCGCCAGCCATTCACTATCCCAGTCAAAGCTGTAGAGTCGCAGCACCCCCTGGAATACCAGACGGCGTGGCTCGTTCACCACCGCGAGCACACCCTTGTAGCGCAGCAACGCATCGCCGAAACGTGCCAGCAAGCCCTCCATGAACGCACTGAGGCGCTCCAGATCCACCGGCTCAAGGCTCTCCAGCACCAGTGTGCGGATGCGATCAGGCATATTCGTTGCGGGGGTCAACGGGCGCAACGTCAGACCACGAGCCAGCATGGGATCGAGCTCGAAGCCACGTAGATCGAGCAATGCTGCCAGATCGATATGGCCATGCTCGACCACCTCGATCGGCGCGCGCCGGTTGATCCGCTGCAGACGCGTCCGCAGCGCCTCGACGCTGGACGCGTCGGCCAGGTCGGTCTTGCTCAGCAGGATGAGATCAGCGAACCCAACCTGCGCCTGGGCGATGGTCTCGATCAGGTGACGCTCGGCGTTGAAGGCATCGACCAGGGTGACGATACCGTCGAGCCGATAGCGCGCGCCCAACTCTTTGGTGGCGAAGAAGGTCTGCGCCACAGGTGCCGGGTCGGCCAGGCCGGTGCACTCGATCACCAGGCGGTCGAAGACAAGCTCGCCACTGTCGAGCTTGTCCAGCAACAGAAACAGCGTCTTCTCCAGCTCGACATGAATTGAACAGCACACACAGCCATTGGCCAGGGTGACCAGCTTCACCGGTTCATCGCCAAGCAACTGGCCGTCGATGGGGGTAGCGCTGAATTCGTTCTCGATCACCGCCAGGCGCAGGCCGTGCTCAACCCTGAGCATGTGCCGCAGCAGAGTGGTCTTGCCAGCACCGAGAAAGCCGGTGAGTACGGTGACGGGAATAGGGAGTTGAGTCATTCGATACATCCTCGACAGATGGCGATGAACCTGTCACGCCATCCAGAAATGAACACGCCACGGCAAGCGTGGCGAGTAGCAGGCTGACAGCGGTTCAACAACAGCGTATGGGCCGCCCGTTGCCGCCACCATAACGTGCTTCCTGGCGCTCACGAAAGAACGCCTCGTAGCTCATAACAGACTGATGCGGGTGCTTGTTGGCCATGTGCTCGACGTAGGTTTCATAGTCGGGCATGCCCACCAGCATGCGGGCAGCCTGGCCCAGGTAGCGCCCCATGCGGGCGAGATCGTTGAACATGACAGGCTCCTTAACTCAGTTCGGCAGCGGCCTGATACGGCGCCTCGCGATCGCTGCGCTCGGCCTTGCCAAACGCCTGACGTGCGACCTTGATGGCGTAGAACAGGATGCTCAGCACCACGAACAGAAACAGCACGGTCAGCACCGAGTTGGTGTAGGCACTGAAAACCACGTGCTGCATCTGCGTCATGTCTTTGGCGGGGGCGATGATCTGACCAGCAGCCATGGCATCGCTGTACTTGTTGGCCAGCGCCAGGAAGCCGATCGCCGGGTTGGCATCGAACAGTTTGATCAGGCCCGCCGTGGTGGTGCAGATCAGGAGCCAGACGGCCGGCACCAGGGTGACCCAGACGTAGCGCTGGCGCTTCATCTTGACCAGCACCACGCAGCCGAGCATCAGCGCGATACCGGCGAGCATCTGGTTGGATATGCCGAACAGCGGCCACAGGGTGTTGATGCCACCCAGCGGATCGACCACGCCCTGATACAGCAGCCAGCCCCACAACGCCACGCAGCCAGCGGTGGCGATCAGGTTGGCGGCCCAGGAATCGGTCCTCTTCAGCGACGGCACGAAGTTGCCCAGCAGATCCTGCAGCATGAAGCGCCCGGCACGCGTGCCGGCGTCCACCGCGGTGAGGATGAACAACGCTTCGAAGAGGATCGCGAAGTGGTACCAGAAGGCCATGGTGTTTTCACCCGGCAATACGCTGTGCAGGATTTGCGCGATACCCACGGCCAGCGTCGGCGCGCCTCCGGCACGGGCCAGAACGCTGTGCTCGCCGATGTCACGAGCCGTGGCTTCGAGCTGCTCGGGAGTGATCATGAAACCCCAACTGCTGACGGCGCTCGCCACTGACTGCACGTCGCTGCCGACCAGTGCGGCCGGGCTGTTCATGGCGAAGTAGATGCCTGGCTCGATCACCGAAGCAGCGACCATGGCCATGATGGCAACGAAGGACTCCATCAGCATGCCGCCGTAACCGATATAGCGCGCGTGGCTTTCGTTGGCCAGCAGCTTGGGCGTGGTGCCTGAGCTGATCAGCGCATGGAAACCGGACACCGCGCCACAGGCGATGGTGATGAACAGGAAGGGAAACAAGCCGCCCTTCCATACCGGGCCGGTGCCGTCGATGAACTGGGTCAGCGCCGGCATTTTCAGCTCCGGCATGGTGATCAGGATGCCGACGGCCAACGCCAGAATGGTGCCGATCTTGAGGAAGGTCGACAGGTAATCGCGCGGCGCCAGGATCAACCACACCGGCAACACCGCAGCGACAAAGCCATAGCCCACCAGCATCCAGGTGATTTGTATGCCGGTGAAGGTGAAGACCGGCCCCCAGAACGGATCGGCCGCGACCACCCCACCGAGCCAGATCGAGCCGAGCAGCAGCACCACGCCGATGAGCGAAATTTCACCGATACGTCCCGGACGGATGTAGCGCATGTAGATGCCCATGAACACCGCGATGGGGATAGTCGCCATCACCGTGAACATGCCCCAGGGGCTCTCGGCCAGAGCCTTGACCACGATCAGCGCCAGCACGGCAAGGATGATGATCATGATCAGGAAGCAACCGAACAGCGCGATGGTACCGGGAACCCGGCCCATTTCCTCGCGCACCATGTCGCCCAGCGATCGACCGTTGCGGCGCGTGGAGAGGAACAGCACCATGAAGTCCTGCACCGCACCGGCCAGTACCACGCCAGCGATCAGCCACAGCGTACCGGGCAGGTAGCCCATCTGCGCAGCCAGCACCGGGCCCACCAGAGGCCCGGCGCCAGCAATCGCAGCGAAGTGATGACCGAAAAGAATGTGCTTGTTGGTGGGGACGTAATCGAGGCCGTCGTTGTTGACCACTGCGGGCGTGGCTCGCGACGGATCCAGCTCCATGACACATGTAGCGATGAACAGGCTGTAGTAACGGTAGGCGACCAGATAGATCGCCACGGCTGCAACCACGATCCATAAGGCATTGATGGGTTCACCGCGGCTCAACGCAACGGTGCCGAGTGCAAAAGCGCCCAGCATGGCAACGGCGAACCAGGCAACATGGCCGGCAATTCGATTCATAACGGCTCTCCTGCCGCGACCATGTGGACGACGGCAACCATGGGCCCTGAGGATATTCCGAGGGAGGTCTGCCACTATCCGCATCTACGCTGAGCCGGGAAATTCGCAGGACTACTTACAAAAATCTCCGTAGGACTACGCAGAAAAACGCTGAATACTTGCGCGGCACGCCTGAAGCGCAGAACCTATCCGATCGTTCATGTTTATCTGATCCCCTGCTGCCCACGTTAAGGCTCGCCATGCATGCTCGGCCCCCCATCCTTCCTTCCCCTACCTTGCGCAGAAACTCACACCCGGCACGGCCGCTCGCCGTCGAGGAAAAACAGGGATAGGTATGGCTGCCTGAGGACGTACAGGAGGAAGACTCGATGAACGATTCGCTCATTTGCATTGCTCTGGTCGACGATCACGCGTTGATACGCGAGGGCGTGCGTGCTCTGCTGGAAACGGTCGAGCACTACAGGGTAGTCGGCGAAGCCGGCTCTGCCGAAGAAGCAGTGACGCTGGTAGAACGCGAACGCCCCGACATCGTGCTGATGGATATTGGTCTGAAAGACGTCAGCGGGCTGGAACTGACAGCAACGCTCACTCGCCGCTTTCCGTCGCTGAGGGTATTGATCCTGAGCATGTACAGCGACCGGCAATATGTTCGCCAATCCCTGCAGGCTGGTGCCGCTGGCTATGTGCTCAAGGATGCGACATCACGAGAAATCATCGCGGCGATCAAGGCACTGGCCGTTGGCGGTCGTTACTACAGCGGGGCACTTGCCGAGGCGCTGACCGGCTACGCGTCAACGCCGGAGGCAGTACTGACCCCGCGGGAGAGTCAGATACTGCAAATGATGGCGCAAGGCTTGAACAACAAAGCCATGGCACGTGAATTGGCGATCAGTGTGCGAACCGTGGAAACCCATCGCCTGAATATCCGCCGCAAGCTGGATATCGAAAAACCTGCCGACCTGATGCGTCAGGCCATGCAACACAGCCGGCAACGCTGCCACCTGTACAACGACTGACGCCTGTGTATCCCGCGCATATCAGTGGGCGCGGCACACAACCTCGGCAGCCTTGCGACGCTGACGCCGCGCTTCGATACGTTTGGCCTCGCGCTTTGCTTCACGGGACTGCGCAACCTGAGCATCCGGATTGAACGCACGGGAGATAAAATCGAAGAACAGAAACATGATGTGGCCTCCTTTTTGGACACATCACCATGCTGCACGCCGATAGCTGGCTATCTATTGATCTGCGTCAAGGGTTGCCGGTGCTTCAATTGCGGCAGGACGCCGCAACTGAAGCACTCTGTCTCCGAACGAAAAAGCCCTTCGCACGCCGAATGAGCGATGCTTATACCGGTTCGGAAGGGCTTCGGATGGTTGCCACTTTGCCTGACTGATTACCAGGCGTAGCTCACGCCGATCGTTCCCTTGAACGCATGATTGTCGGAGCGGCCGGCACCAAGAGCCTCGGCATAGCTGATCTCCCCAAACGTGCTCCAGTTGTCTTGCCGAGCGACGCTGCCACCTACACCCAATTCCCCCCAAAGAGGCCGGCTGTCCTGTTTGAGTCGAACCTTGGCGACATAGACTTCACTGCCGGAGAGGATGTCGTAACTAAGATTGGCAATGCCATACAGCTTCACCGGATTGTTCTGGCTATCGCTGTACCAGCTCACAGGCGGCTCAACCTGAATACCGACACGACCTTTGAGGCTATCGTTTTTAGCCTGAACGATGCGCGCACCATGCTCGTCAGTGAAGCTGTCGAAGTCGACATGAGTCCATGCCAACTGAGCTTGCGGTACCACCGTCCAATCAGAACCGGCATCAAGACGTTTACCGATTTCCAGACTCATTACGGACGACCAGCCTTTGTTGCCACCACCCGTCTTGTTCGACAGCTTGCTGTCATACCAGGTCAACTGTCCAACGGCATCGGCATAGAAGCCATTGTCATCCAGCCAGGTGGCACTGGCGCCTACACCGTAGCCGGTTGTAGTGATCTTGCCACTGCGCTTTTCGCCACGCGCCGGGTCACGGGTAACGTCGACATCACCATGCGACGTACCCAGAGTTGCGTAGAGACCGGCGTTGAGTACCCCGTGGTCATTCTGCAAGGCCGTGTTTTCATAGCCGAGCTGCATAAAACCGATGTGCTGGGTATACGGCGAACCTTTCCTGGGGTCATAAGAGCCGTATTCGCCTGCCACACGCCCCCAGGAACCAGCAGGGCTCGCCTCACTGCGGCGACCTTTCTCAGCGCCATCGGCAATACCGTTCAGCCAGATGCTATGGCCTCTACGCTGCTGCAGAGAACCAAGGGTAGATAACGCATAGTTGCTGAGCTGACCGGAATAGGCACGGACAGTCTGCGCTGAAGCACTCAGCGCTTGGTTACCCGGTCCACCAGCAGACGAGGTATCGATGGAGCGCAGGAACCAGTCCTGATCGTTCATACCTGCATTGAGACCGCCTCGATACAGGCTGTACTCGAAAGCACCGGCCACCACCGGCGCATTGAGACGAAACGCATCGGCAGAGGTCGTCGCGCCATTTATGGCTTCGACAATCTGGATGCCGTTGGCCGTGGTGAGTGCACCAGGGCCGCCCACATTGGTGATCGACAGCGTGGTAGTACCCGTAGCAGTACCGCCATCGATAACGATGCGATCGGACGCTGATCCATCTGCGCCCAGATAGGTACTGAGAGCAATGACACCGCCGTTACCTACGTAATTGTTCGTCGTGAAGGTGGCATTGGCAGCATCACCGATGCGAATCTCGCCCGAATTCGTCACGCTGCTCAGCGCGTGACTGAAACCGTTCAGGTCCAGCACGCCGCCAGCATCGATCGTATAGCTGGAACTGGAGCTGAATGCGCCTGCATTACCGGCAGCCAGTCGCCCAGCCGATACCCGCGTCTCTCCGCTGTAGACATTGGCGCCTGTAAGCGTCGTGGTCCCCGCGCCGATCTGCGACAGCCCACCAGTACCGGATATGACACCCGAGTAGGTGAGGTCATCGGAACGGTTGAAGGCCAGCGTACCGTTATTGACTAAATCCCCTGTAATGGAGCCGGTGGTGCCGCCTGTACCGATCTGCAGCGTCCCGGAGCTTATGCTCAGCGAACCGGATGTTGTCGAGACATCCCCCCCGACCTGCCAGAGAGATCCGGACACGTCCAGGCTAGAGAACCCTGAAAGATCACCTGAAACGAAACCCGAACCCTGCAACTGCAGGCTATTGCCCATCCCCGTGCTTACAGCTCCGCCATTGAGTACGGAGCCATCGGAAAGGGTCACGGTATTGTCGTTACCCGCAACAGCAACGGCTGTACCGCCGGTTCCGGTAATGGTTCCACTGTTGGTCAGACTGTTGTTATCCGTCTGCAGAGTCACACCCGTATCGCCGGAAATGAGTCCGGCATTGGTGATATTGGCGACACCGCTACCAACCAGCAGGCCGCTGGACGTGGCATCCGTACCGATGATCGAGCCCGTGTTGGTCGCCGTCATCGTTCCCTGCCCCTGGGAAAAACTGACCCCAGTCCCCCCCGTGATCGTCCCGGTGTTCACGAATGTGCCGGTACTCGCGGCCGTAGAACCCAGACGAACTTCCACACCGATGCCGCCGGGACCCGCAGACACCGTACCGTTCTGAATGACCGATGCCGAACCCGCAGCGCCCGTGGCAACAGCGCGAATACCGGTCGAGCCATCAGCGGTCAGATTGATTTCGCCGTCGTTGACGACGGAGACTGCATGGTCGACGCCGGCATCCTGGGCAAAGATACCGAAGGCAGCGTTCCCCGAGATAACGCCACTGGCGCCATTGGTGACAGAGGCATCGCCATTGGTGAATACGTAGATCGCCCGGCCGCCTGTTCCCTGCATCGAAACCGAGCCATTGTTGACCAGCGTACCGGTCGAACCACCCGACGAGCCGCGAATGACAAGACCATAGGTGTTGTCCTGCGCGATGATGACTCTGGCACCCGCCTCGACCGTGAGAGAGGCATTACCTGCGGTCGTGACTGAGGGAACGCCCAGGCCGATACCTACGGTGGCATTCGAGTGAGGGGCAAGCGGATTGCCGCCGGTCGTATCGACTACCGTGCCTGCGGCCAGCGTTACATTATTATCTGCACCGGTATAGTTAATGCCATCGGCATAAGGGTTCCCGGTGCCGTTACACACGACCGTGGGACCGACACCACACTCATTGCCACCCAGAGCCAGCGTTGGGAGGCAGGCAATGGCGGCCATTGCCGAACCCAGAAGACTGGCCGGCCGCTTTTTCAAGGGGTTTACACCATGCTGCTTTATCTTATTCATAATGAACCCACACCATTCCAGTTAATGTAGTCTTTCACTTCAGGCATTCCTTGCCTAACCGGAAACTAATGCGCATACATACTTGCCTGCAATCTCCGAGTCACTCCACGCACTGCACGCAACAAACACCATTCAGCACTTAAGCTTCAAACTAACGAAGCAGCTCACCGTAATGAGACATCTTGCTAAAAAACGACTTCGCCCTTTTCAAGAGCGCCAACCAACACAAGGCACCTAAAGCAACTGACTCATAGAGCGCAAATCACCAAGAAGTATCCTCAGGCACTGTTTGCGTCATGATCGCTGCATTAAAACTGCGTCATGCACTATGCCGACCGTCTTTAAGCTTTTTTCGGGAGAGCAATCAGCATTGCACTGACCACCTGACCTAAACGCCCCTCTTTCAAGCGCACTCAAAGGCACGCAGATAGGGCAAACGGCGACTATCGAATGTGACGCTTGCGAAATGTCACTGACAAAATGGAACAATCAAAGGACGCTTATCTGAGCGTGGAGTTTGCACACTCAAATACCCCAGCGACCATCCAACATCACACCACTACGTCGCGCCTAGCAATAGCGATATCAAACCATGCAAACAACTGAACACTTTCACACTTCAACAGTTTGGCGACCCAATCAATACTGGATATGCAACCACAAAAAGTCATCATGCACCCCATTCCTCCACGACGAGAAATTCCCCGCACAGCAACACACTGCGAACTTCAACATATAGGAAGTACACAGCATGCCAATCGAATTAAAAGTGAGCGCTGACTCGAACGAGATAACGAAGAAAACTTTAACGCACAGTTCCTGACCAGAAGCTGAACAAGCCAGTGTCAGGCACTAAGAATATTCTTAAAAAGTAGTTTCTCGTCACTCCGCGCATGCACCATCCCAGGGGATCCACAGGTTCTGGATGCCCACTTACGCAGGAATGATATTTTCAGAGCGCACCCAAGGAAGTTCGTACATCGCGCTCAGCCAGCGAGCTCGCCTATCGCATGGCGAACGGGCCACATCACTGAGACTCAGTCGAACAGCGCATCCAACGCCTGCTCCAGGCGCGTGACGGCGATGACCTGCAAGCCCGGCGGAGCTTCCTTGGGCGCATTGCCCTTGGGCACGATGGCACGCTTGAAGCCGTGCTTAGCCGCCTCCTTCAAACGCTCCTGACCGCTCGGCACCGGCCGAATCTCGCCAGATAGGCCGATCTCGCCGAACACCAGCAGGTCGTGCTGCAGCGGCCGGTTGCGCAGGCTGGAGATGACTGCCGCCATCAATGCCAGATCGGACGCCGTTTCCAGCACCTTGACCCCACCGACCACGTTGAGGAACACGTCCTGGTCATAGGTCGGAATGCCGCCGTGGCGATGCAGAACCGCCAGCAGCATGGCCAGGCGGTTCTGATCCAGGCCCAGGGTGACGCGGCGCGGATTGCCCAGATGACTGGTGTCGACCAGCGCCTGCACCTCCACCAGCATCGGTCGCGAGCCTTCCCAGGTGGCCATCACCACACTGCCGGGCACCGCCTCCTGCGCGCGGGTGAGGAAGATCGCCGAGGGGTTGGAGACTTCCTTGAGGCCCTTGTCGGTCATGCCGAATACGCCCAGTTCGTTGACCGCGCCGAAACGGTTCTTCACCGCCCGTAGCAGGCGCAAGCGACCGTCGGACTCGCCCTCGAAATACAGCACAGTGTCGACCATGTGCTCCAGCACGCGCGGGCCGGCCAACGCGCCTTCCTTGGTGACGTGGCCGACGAGAAAGATCGCTGTGCCGCTCTGCTTGGCGAAGCGCACCAGCAGCGCCGCACTTTCGCGCACTTGGGCCACACCGCCAGGCGCCGACTGCAGTTGCTCAGTGAAAATGGTCTGGATCGAGTCGATCACCATGACCTTGGGCTTTTCCTGGCGCACGGTGGCGATGATCGATTCGATGCAGGTTTCGGTCATCACCTTGAGCTTGTCCTGCGGCAGGTCCAGCCGCCGCGCCCGCATGGCCACCTGCTGCTGCGATTCCTCGCCAGTGACGTAGAGAGCGGGAAAACGCGTGGCGATATTGCACAGGGTCTGCAGCAGGATGGTCGACTTGCCGATGCCTGGGTCGCCACCGATCAGCACCACCGAGCCATCCACCAGACCGCCACCGAGCACCCGATCGAGCTCGCCGGAAGCGGTGGAAAAGCGCGGAATTTCCTCGACACTGACTTCAGCCAGGGTTTTGATATTGGCTTTGTCGCCGGCCCAACCAGTGCGCCCGCTGGGCGTGGCACCCTCCACTACGGTTTCGACCAAGGTATTCCAGGCGCCGCACTCACCACACTGTCCTGCCCATTTGGGAAAGGTGGCGCCGCACTCGGTGCAGCCGTACATGCGTTTTGCCTTGGCCATTGCGATCAATCCTGCCGCTGAACGAAGGCTGGAACGATACCGAACAACTGGATAAATTTACAGACCACAGCCACTCTGCCCGGAATGCACATATGCAGATCCAACTGCTACCCACCAGCGCCGAACAGCTACCGCTACTGGCCAACCTCTACCAGTTCTACGCCTACGAAAGCTCGGACTGGGAGCAGGAGGACGTGGAGACGGACGGTCGCTTCTACATCCATCAACCCCACCTGCAGCGCTATTGGCAGGAGCCGGGCTGGAGTGCGCAACTGATACTGGTCGACGACTTCATTGCCGGCTTCCTGCTGATCGAACAGAGCGAGTTACCCGGTCTTGATGTACCGGAATTCGCCGACCTGTTCATCCTCAAAAAGTATCGTCGCCAGGGCATCGGTCGTGCCCTGGTACAGCAGGTAATGGGCGATGGTAGACCCTGGCTGCTGCGTTTCTACCGTCAGGATGAGCTGGCCTGTGCCTTCTGGCAGCAGCTGTTGAACGAATGGCCCAGGCCGGCGCGCCCTGTGTGGACAGAAGAAGAGGCGGACGGGCTGCTCACTTATCTGATCAACCCGCCTGTGCATTGAGGCCTTTCGGCTCCGATGGCGAAGTCAAGACGAGATCCGGGAAGGCCGGTGCGCACGACGCAACCTACCGGTAGCGATCTCGTAGGGGGCGCCGTGTCTGCCGCATTTTCCGGGCATCAACCCCGACAGCCATTGCCACAACCGCAGCACTGACCTGCAGCGCGTTTGAGCTGGCGCGCCAGTTCGTCCTTGATCGCTACACGATGGAGTTTCAGTGCGCTGAGGGTAACGTCATCGAGCAACTCGATACCGTCCTCTATACGGCAGATGCGCTTGTCAAGCGCTTCGTACTCTTCGGCCTGGCGAGAGAACTGTTCATCGCTCTGCCGCAGGCGCTGCAGTTCGTTGCGCAGTTCGGGGAAATCATGAACCAGCGGATGGTGGTCGACGTGCATGAGGAAGCCTCTGACAGGGAAGATGGCTCCAGCCTAGCGCTGCACGTCGACCGTTCATTTGATCCGGATCAAGCACTGCCCGCCTTGCGCAGCAGATCGGCGATCTCGTCCTTGAGACCCACACGCTGCAGTTTGAGCCCCTGCAAGGTCAGGTCGTCGACAGCTTCGCGACCGTCCTCTATTTCGTAGATGCGCTTGTCCAGCGCTTCATATTCGCCAGCCAGGCGAGGGAAGTGCGGATGACTTTGCATCAGCTTGCGCATGACGTCGCCTTGCTGAGGAAATTCGCGGGTCAACGGGTGATGTTCAAGCGGCATGGAGGACCTCCCCAGATAGTGTCCCTTTAGCCTAGTCGAAGCCTGGCTACGTGCAGGCAGTGAAACATCGGCAGAAGAGACGCCGGGCAGCAAACGCCAACCGCGCCAGCATGACGAAATGAAATGTTGCAGCTTTTCTGCTGTTTTCCACTGCACTTGCGCTAAATTGGCCGGCCATTGGCCACTTATCCCCCTACATGACACTCCTGATAGCGTTCGCTGTCCTCTCCATTCTGGTTTCGTTCATCTGTTCCATCCTCGAAGCCGCCCTGCTCTCCCTCACGCCCAGTTACATCGCTCAGCAGAAGGTTGCAAAACCGCAGCTGTACGAAAGGCTGAAAGAGCTCAAAGACAAGATCGACCAGCCGCTGGCGGCCATCCTGACCCTCAATACCGTGGCGCATACCGTAGGTGCGACCGGTGTTGGTGCGCAGGTGGCAATCGTCTTCGGCGACGGTTACCTGGGTATCGCCTCGGCGGTCATGACCCTGTTGATTCTGGTGCTTTCGGAGATTCTGCCGAAGACCATCGGTGCCCGTTACTGGCGCGCCATGGCGCCCTTCCTGCCCAGCCTGCTGCGAGCCATGATCCTGCTGCTCAAGCCGTTCATCGTCATGTCGGATCTGATCATGCGTCTGTTCGGCGGCAAGGAGCCGGAGCACGACATTCGCCAGGAGATCAAGGCGCTGACCCTGCTTGGCCGCGAAGTGGGCAAGCTCGACGAAGACGAGCAGCGGGTGATCAGCAACATCCTCGATCTGCACGAGATTCGTCTGCGCGACATCATGACGCCGCGCATCGTCTGCGAATCCGCCGCACCGGATGAATCGATCGCCGCGTTCAAGGCGCGTGCCCGCGAGAGCCAGTTCTCCCGGTACCCGGTGATCGGCGAGGACGAGTCGCCGCTGGGCGTGGTGTTCCGTTATGACGCCCTGGCGGCCGAGAACGATGGCGAACCGATCACCCAGATCATGAAACCGCTCAAGGTCGTGCCAGACAGCATGAACGTGGAAACCCTGATGACCCTGCTCATGCAGGAGCGTCAGCACATGTGCCTGGTGTACGACGAGTTCGGTAGCTGGCACGGCCTGGTGACACTGGAAGACATCATGGAAACCATCATCGGCAAGCCGATTCTCGACGAGACCGACGATATCCCCAACATGCGCCGCTTCGCCAAACGCCGTTGGGAACATCGACTCAAGGCGATCCGCGAAGACTGATCACCAGTAGTTCTCCACCGCCACCTGACCCGGCCGCCGGGTCAGGCTCAGATTCAGACCGCGCGCCTTCAGACGCTGACGAATGTCGTCGATCATCTGCGGGTTGCCGCAGATCATCACTCGCGAATGCTCGGGCGCCAGCTGCAGGCCCGCTGCACGCTCCAACTCACCGTTGTCGAGCAGATCGGTGATACGCGCATTCAGGCAATCCGGCGCCCGCTCGCGGGTGACCACCGGCAGGTAGGTGAGCTTGTCAGCGAATTCGGCCAGGTGTTCCAGCTCGGAGAAGCTTCGGATCAGCGGCTGATAGGCCAGTTCGGCGAAGCTGCGCGCGCTGTACACCAGCACGATGCGCTCGAAGCGCTGCCACACTTCGAAGTCCTGCAGGATCGACAAAAACGGCGCGATGCCGGTACCACTGCCGAGCAACCAGAGGTCGCGGCCGTCGACGAAGCGGTCCAGAGTCAGGTAGCCGGTGGCCACCTTCTCCACCAGCAGGCTGTCGCCGACGCGCAGGCGGCTCAGCTCGCTGGTGAACTCGCCCCCTGGCACCACGATGGAGAAGAATTCCAGATGCTCGTCATGCGGTGCCGACACCAGCGAGTAGGCGCGCCAGACCACGCTGCCATCGGCTTTCTCCACGCCCAGACGCACGAACTGCCCGGCGCGGAAACGAAAGCCCGGGTCACGGGTGGTGCGCAGGGTGAACAGGCTCGGCGTCAGGCTGTGTACCTCGAGCAGCGTCTGACGGGTGAACTTGTCTTCGCTGACGGTCATAATCGCCCCCTTCATTGAATACCCGCTCAGTCTGGCGCAATCGGCCAGCGACAAACACCGAAGGTTTGCATGCCTACTCTCGAAACTCCCTTCGCCAGCCTCGAACTGCAGCGTCAGCCGCACCAGGCGAACGAGCCGCTACAAGCCTTCGATGCCGCCGACGAATACCTGCTGGGCCATCTTCATGAGCAAGGCATCGAGGCAGGCAGCCGCGTGCTGCTGCTCAACGACAGCTTCGGCGCCCTCGCCTGCTCGCTGGCCGGGCATTGCCGGGTGACCAGCAGCGGCGATTCGCACCTGGGCTTTCTCGCCCTACAGAGGAATCTCGCCAGTAACGGCCTGAGTGGCGAGACGGTGACCTTTCTGCCGAGTTGCGAAACACCGCAAGGGCCGTTCGACTGGGTGCTGATCCGCGTGCCGAAGACCCTGGCGCTGCTGGAGGAGCAACTGATTCGCCTGCACGGCCAGCTGGCGCCAGATGCCCGCGTGGTCGCAGGGGCGATGATCAAGCACCTGCCGCGCGCCGCCGGTGATCTGCTGGAGCAATACGTCGGCCCGGTGCAGGCTTCGCTGGCGGTGAAGAAAGCCCGCCTGCTGGTCGCCACGCCTGAAACCAAGGCAATGCCGCACTCGCTCTACCCGACCCGCTACCGTCTGGATAAACCGGCGCTGGAGCTGGTCAACCACGCCAACGTGTTCTGTCGCGACGGCCTGGATATCGGCACCCGCGCCTTTCTTCCGCATCTGCCACGCCACCTCGGGCGCGTGCGCGTCGCCGATCTCGGTTGTGGCAACGGCGTGCTCGGCATCGCCTACGCCCTGGGCAGCCCGCAGGCGGAGCTGACGCTGGTGGACGAGTCCTATATGGCCGTGCAGTCGGCGCAGGAAAACTGGCGCGCGGCACTCGGTGAACGAGCAGTGACCATACGCGCCGGCGACGGACTGGCCGAACAACCCGCCGACTCGCTGGATCTGGTGCTGTGCAACCCGCCCTTCCACCAGCAGCAGGTGGTCGGCGACTTCCTCGCCTGGCGCATGTTCCAGCAAGCCCGCGCGGCGCTGGTCACCGGCGGAGAACTGTGGATCGTCGGCAACCGCCACCTGGGCTACCACGCCAAGCTGGCGCGCCTGTTCCGTGGCGTCGAGCAGGTGGCGGCCAATCCGAAATTCGTGGTGCTCAAGGCGAGAAAATAGACGCCCTACAAGGTCAGGGTAAAGCGCGACAGCAACGCGCCTGGCAAGGCCATCGAGCCCGTCTGCCTGGCGCCGTAGGTCCCGCCTGGCAGCAGCAGCTCAGGCTCACGGGTCAACGCCTCCAGTTGCGGGCCGAGGAAGTCCAACAGCGAGTCGTCGAAACGCATGGTGTTGAGTGGTGCCTGGATCTGCCCATCCTCGACCCAGAAGGTGGCGAAGCGGGTCATGCCGGTCAGGCGTGCGGCGGGCAGGTCGGAGAAATTGCCGTACCACAGGTTGCCGATGTACAGCCCGGTGCCGAGCCGTTGCAGCACGTCGTGCTCATCCAACTCACCGCCTTGCATGTGCAGGGACAGCGGGTATTCGCCGCTGCACGCGCCATTGGCGATCAATCCATATTCTGCGGCACTGCGCGAGCTGACCAGGCGCTCACCAGGTCGCCCCTGGCTGACCAGGCGCAACGGCCGGCGTGGTCCTTCGGCGGTGAAGGCCGGCGCCAGGCCACCCTCGATACGTTCGTCCATCGTCAGCAACGGGCTGAGTTCGGCCTTGCCATTGAACAGACGCTGCAAGGGACTACCACCCGACGCCAGCGCCTGGGCGCCGAAGCCCCAACAGCACAGACTGACCAGTTCCTCCAGCGCAGCCGGCGCCAGATAGGCGCGATAGGCCCCTGGCTGCAGCACCTTGGCCGGTCGACCGAGAAACTCCAGCTGTTGCCTTGCACGCTCCAGCTTGTGAGCGAACGCCTGGGCGTCCCACTGCTCGCCGGCATAAGCGCTTTTCACTGCCTGGCCATTGCCGTGAAACAGGCTGAATTCGAAGTTGAAACTGTTCGCGGCGTACCAGCCGAACGCGCCCCATGAACTGGCGAAGCCCTGGTACTGCGGCCCCACGGCCAGAAAGCCGACCAGATCCAGGCCCGTGGCCGCCGCGACGATCTGCTGCGCCATGGCCGCGCTATCGAGCCGCACCGCTTCGCCCGCCAACTCGCTGCGCCAGGCCTCACGATTCAAGCGCAGATAAGGGTCGTCACTCAAGGTTGGCAGCACGCCACGCAGACGCTGCACCATCTGCTGCAAGCGCGGCAAATCCTCGTCGAGCACGCCACTGAGCGCCAGTTTGCTTTCGGCATGGCGCTGGCCCTGGTACAGCGACAGGGTGACGTACACCTGCTGCACCTGCCCGGCCTGACGCACCTGGCCCTGGTTGAAACGAATGAAGCTGGACACCTCGGCGCCGTAAGCCAGGGTAAAACCCTCCTCGCCCACGACCCGCGCCTGCAGGTGCTCCAGCAACGCACTGAAATGCTGACGTGCATCCATCAGGCAGCCCCTCCGAAAACGTCGATATCGGCGAAGACGCAGGCCGGCGAGGCATGTCCGACACGGATCACCTGGTTGGGTTCGCCCTTGCCGCAATAGGGCGTGCCCATCACCTCGAAGGTGCTGGCGTCGCCTACCGCGCGCAGGTTGCGCCAGAACCGCGAGCTGATGCCGCGGTAATTGGGGTTCTTCACCACGCCCTTGAGTTCGCCATTCTCGATCAACTGGCCCCATTCGCAGCCGAACTGGAATTTGTTGCGCGCATCGTCGATCGACCAGGAGCGGTTGTTGCTCATCAGGAGGCCGCGCTCGATACCGCCGATCAGCTCGGCCTGGGTCTTGTCACCCGGCTCCAGATTGAGATTGGCCATGCGGTCGATGGGCGGCCGGTTCCAGTTGCACGCACGGCTGTTGGCCACACCCGGCAGGCCACTGCGCCACTGCGACAGCGCACCGCCGAGCGGGCGCTGGAGGATGCCATCGCGGATCAGGTAATGGCGCTGCGCCGGGGTGCCGTCGTCATCATGGCTGTAGCTGGCCAGCTCGCCTGGCATGCCCGGATCGAAGGTCACGTTGAGCAGCGATGAGCCGTATGCGTAATGGCCGAAATCTTCCTGGCGAATGAAACTGGTGCCGGCGAAGTTGCGCTCGTCACCGAGGATGCGGTCCAGCTCCAGTGGATGTCCGATGGACTCGTGGATCTGCAGGATCATCTGGTCCGGCATCAGCAAAAGGTCACGCGAACCGTTCGGGGTGTTGGGCGCCAGCAGCAGCTGCAACGCCTCGTCGGCGATGCGCGCGGCGCTGCCGATCACGCCCAACTGCTGCAGTAGTTCGGCACCGCCCTGGCGCGCCAGATGTGTGCCGCCGAAACTGCGGCTCTGGCTGTCGCCGTCATCGCTGGCGGTGACGCCCACCTGCGGGAAGACGTAGCGCTGGGCGCGGCGCAGGCAGGCGCCCGCGCTGTTGAGGTAGATCTGCTCATGGCAGGTGAAGGTCAGGCCAACATGGCTGTCGACAAGACGCGCATCCTGGGGAATCAGCGCCGACTCCGCCATCAGCAGCTCGAACCAGTGAGCAGCGCCCGCCAGCGGCTGCTCGTAACCCGGCATCACATCGTCGCTTTGCTCGGTGGGGTACGACAGGCTGGCAAGGTCGAGCAGGTTGTGCCCGGCCAATGTACGGGCCATCTGCTCAGCGCGTTCCAGCGCAGCCTGCAAGCCGGCCTGACTGAGATCGCTGGTGGCCGCATAGGCTTCGACACCGGCGATACGCACGGTGAGCATGGCGCCGGCATCGTCGACGAAGGACGGCGCCTGCGCCACGCGCCGCCGTACCCAGTAGGACTCCCGGCTCTCGCGCACATGGCGCAGCGACCAGAAGTCGGCTGTGGATTTCAGCCCGGCGAAGCGGCGTTGCAGGGTATCGCTGAGGGCGAACATCGGGCCTCCTTGGCTGGCGACGAAAGGAGGCCAGTATGGGAACAAGCACACGCCGGGATCAACCGCCGACCGGCAAGCAAAAGCCAGACGCTGTCCCGCCCCCGATCAGAAATCGACCGTGGCCGAGACCTTGAAGGTACGCGGCGCGCCCTGGGTCAGGTAGCCACCATTGGCCGAGGCCCAGTAGTTCTCGTCGGCGACGTTCTCCATAACCGCGTTGAACGTTACGGCGCGCTGGTGCAGACGGGTCTTGTAGCGCGCACCCAGGTCGACGCGGGTCCAGGCCGGGATGCTGTAGTCATTGGCGGTGTCGACATACTGACCACCGGTGCGCAACAGCAGGCCATTGAGGCTCAGCCCCGGCACGCCCGGCACATCCCAGTCGGCGCCGACATTGAACTGGAACTCGGGTACCCCGACGGCCTGGTTGCCATCGTTGGCACCACCGACCGTGCCGCGCAGCTCGGCTTCGGTCCAGGTCGCCCCTCCCAACAGCCGTAACCCGCTGAGCGGCTCGCCGAACAGGCTCAGCTCGACACCGCGGTTACGCTGCTCGGCATCCACGCCGTAGTTGCCACTGCCGTCGAGCACACCTTGCGGCTGCTCGATACGGAAGACACTCAGGTTGCCCCCGAAGCGCCCCCAGTCGAGCTTCACCCCCAGCTCGGTCTGTTTGGAGCGGTACGGCGCGAACATCGTCCCGCGGTTGTTCGCGGCATTGGGCGCCGTCGGCCCCTGCTGCAGCGACTCCACACGGTTGGCATAGAGCGAGAGGTATTCGGTGGGTTTGATCACCAGACCATAGGCGGGCGTGGTGATGCTGTCCTGATAGTTGGAGGTACGGGCGCCACTGGCCGCGCTCCAGGCGTCGGCGCCAATGGTCTGCCGGCGCAAACCAAGCGTCAGCAGCACACGATCATCGACAAAGCCCAGGGTGTCGGAGATCGCCAGGCTCTTGTTCTGCACCTTGGCGGTGGTATCCGGGTCATGCAGGTCGCCGGAAGGCTGGCTGGCGGTCGGCACGGGCACGGGCAGCCCCTCGTACAGGTTGCCATGCCCACGGTTGCCGGCGGTGGTGGACTCGAAGGCGTTGCGCTTTTCCTGCCAGATGCCGTTGGCCGCCAGATTGACCTTGTGGCTGACCGGGCCGGTCTGCAGTTCGCCACGCAGGCCGGTGGCCAGGCTCAGGGTTTCCTGATCGAGCGGCGAATACAGGCGGCCGATGCGGGCCGCACCGTCGGCGCCGTACACGTAGTTGGAGGCGTACACGCCGTTCTCCCGCGTGTACTTGCCGCCGCCAATCAGGTAGGCGGTCCAGGACGGCGACAGATCGTACTCGGCGCTGAACATGCCATAGCTGTCCTCCAGCTGCGACCAGCTCCAGGGCTGCGCGTAGTTATGCTTGGAGTCAGGCACGGACGGCACCTTGCCATTGAGGGTGCTGGTGACGGTGGTGTTGGATTCGGTGGTCAGGTAGACAACTGAACGCCCCTCGTTGACGCGCTGCTTCTGGTAGCCAAGGTCGGCTGCCAGGCGCAGACGCTCGCCGCGATAATCCAGAGCAACGGTGGCCAGGCTGAAGCGCGAATGCTCGTCGTCGACGGCCGTCTCCCCTTCACGCTGCGCCAGGTTGACTCGCACACCGAAGCGGTTGTCCTCACCGAAGCGGCGCCCCAGATCGAGATGCCCGCCCACGCGGCTGTCATTGGCGTAGTCCAGGGTGAAGCTGCGAGTCGGGGTGTCCTCGGCGCGCTTGGAGACCACATTGATCGCCCCGCCGACGCCGCTGCCGCCAGGCGCCACGCCATTGATGAAGGCGTTGGCGCCCTTGAATACCTCGACGCGCTCGACCGACTCGGTGGAGATGATCTGCCGCGGCAGTATCCCGTACAGGCCATTGAAGGCGATGTCGTCGCTGTACAGCTGGAAGCCGCGTACGACGAAGACCTGCGAGAAGTTGCCGAAGCCATAGGACTGGCGCACGCCCGGATCGCTGGCCAGCACGTCGGCCAGGGTCTGCGCCTGGCGCGTTTCGATCAGCTCGGAGGTGTAGCTGGAAAAGGCGAAGGGCACGTCCTGCATGTCCTGATTGCCCAGCAGGCCGATGTTCGCGCCGCGCGCCACCTGGCCGCCAGCATAGCTGGCCGGCAGGTCGCGGCGACCATCGAGCTGGCCGCTGACGGTGGTAGCGCCCAGCTCCAGCACATCGCTGTTGTCAGGACGCGGGATCAGCGTGACGGTGCCGTCGGCGCCGATACTGAAGGTCAGGCCGCTGCCCTGCAGCAACTGCTGCAGCCCTTCGCCGACGGAATAATCCCCCTTGAGTGCCTGGCGACCACTGATCCCGCGAGTCAGGCTGGCATCGTAGAGCAGGCGGATGCCGGCCTGCTCGGCGAAATCGGTGAGCGCCGAATCCAGAGGCTGGGCCGGGATGTCGAGCTCGACGGCCTGCACCTGCGCTGCAGCGAGGCCGAGGGAAAGCGCGATCAACGTCGGGAAGAAGGGAATCGAACGCATACGGATATCCTGTGTTCTGCTGGCCATTCATGCGAAAAAGTCGCATTTGCAGAAACAGAAGACGAAGGTAATCCGCGTTCCTGAACCGGCACTGCAAATATTTTTGAAAAAGATTCGTGGCATCACCCAGTCGTAGCCCGGATGCAATCCGGGGCGTGGTGCACGTCCGGCAGTTGTCAGACTGGAAGATCAGCCGTCGGACGACACCAGCAGCACGCCCGGCAAGTGGGTCAGCTTGACCGGCAGAGCGGTCTCGATGGCGCGCAGTACGGCCTGTGGATCATCCAGGGCGAACACGCCGGTGACCTTCAGCTCACGCGCCGCAGCATCGAGAAACAGCACCTGCTGAGTTTGCTGGCGCTGCAGCTCCTCGAACACTTCGGGCAACGGACGATCACGGAATACCAGCCGCCCCCGTTGCCAAGCCAAAGCCCGCGCAGCATCCAGTGGCTGCAGTGATTGCAGACGACCACCACGCCAGGCGATCTGCTCGCCAGCCTGCACGGCTCGCTCGGTACCCTCGCTGTCACTCACCTGCACATGCCCTTCGCTGACCGCCAGCAACACCTGATCCCCCAGCAGGTTGACGTCGAACCGAGTACCGGTGACGCGAATGCGCGCCTCACCGGCCTCGATCACGAAGGGGTGGTTGGTATCGGCCGCTACCTGAAAATCGACCTGACCGCGATACAGACGTACTCGGCGCTGACCGCCTGCATCGGCGTTCCAGTCAAGAGCGGTGGCGCCATTGAGCTGCAACCGCGAGCCATCCTCCAGCGTCACCTCGCGGATTTCTCCGGCCTGAGTGCGTACATCGGCATGCCAGCCTGGCGGCGCCAGCCACAGCGCCAGCAGCAGGCAGGCCGCGCTGGCCAGTGGCAGCGGCCAGCGCCGCTTGCGCCTGGGCATGGCCTGTACGATGGCGGCGGGCCGTTCGACCTGACCGAGCAGCGCCCACAGACGCTCCGTCTCGGCCAGAGCACTGGCGTGCTCGGCACTGGTCCGACGCCAGCGCTCCATCGCGGCTTGATCGGCGGCACTGGCTCGCCCGGAATTCAGCAGTACCAGCCACTCCCGGGCCTGGCTGCGCAGATCTGCCTCAGTGGTCATCCATGCGTTCCTGGCAATATTCGAGGGCCTTGAGGATATAGCGTCCGGCCATGCTTTCCGAGACGCCCAGACGCTCGCCGATCTCACGCTGAGTCAGCCCGTCCAGGCGGTTCCACAACAGCGCCTGGCGCAGGTGTTCGGGCAACTCATGCATCAGGATCTGCAGGCGAGCCAGACGGCGGCTGTCCTCGATGGCGCGTTCGGGTTCGGGGAGTTCGCTTTCCAGCGCATCGTCGAGCGGTGCCGACTGCGGACGAACCTGTTGCTGGCGATGATGGTCGATGAGCAGGTTGCGAGCGATGCGGTAGAGAAAGGCGCGCACGTTACCGATCTCCTCGGTCCGGCGCCCTTGCAAGCGCAGCCAGGTTTCCTGGCGCAGGTCGGCGGCGAGCTCGCTGCAGCGTGTCTGCCGGGTGAAGAAACGCAGCAGCTCCGAGGAATGACGCCGGAACAGCTCTTCAGGGGGCAGTGGATCGACAGGCAGGGACACGAAGTACTCTCGGTGCCGGAAAGGTCCGAGAAAATAGTACAAGCGCAAATGATTTTCAAATATATCCATTCACCCCTATCGGCGAATGGAAGTTGGCAGGATCGCCGGGCTCAGCCCGGCGTACCCAACCCCGCCGCGCTCATGAACTGGCGCAACAGCCAGGCCACGATACCCAGCGCAGTGACGCTGCAGGCCCAGATCAGCACCAGCCAACCCAGACGCTGCCACAACGGTTTCTTCTCTTCGGTTTCGGTCATGACCGCCTCCTAAGAACCTGATTCAAAGCCTCGCGAGCTAGAGCCATGCAAGGCGCAACGTGAGTAAAAGCCTCCGTCCGGTCAAAGCAGGCGAGGACCGGTCGGAGTCGCGTTCGACTGTACAAGTGGTACATGAGCAGGCCGAGCCTGCTTTTAACGCCGCAGGGCCGACGCGCAGCAGGCTTTGGACAGGTTCTCAGTGATAGCCGTCATCCACCGTCACCTTGCCGCGAAACACGTAATAGCTCCAGGCGGTGTACATGAGGATGAAGGGGATGATGAACAACGCACCCACCAGCATGAAACCCTGGCTCTGCGGCGGTGCGGCGGCTTCCCAGATACTGATCGACGGCGGGATCACGTTCGGCCACAGGCTGATGCCCAGACCGCTGTAGCCAAGGAAGATCAGCGCCAGGGTGAGCAGGAATGGCGAGTAGTTGGCGTTGCTGGCCACGGCCCGCAGCAGCGCCCAGGTGCACAGCAGCACCAGCACCGGTACCGGCATGAACCAGAACAGGTTGGGCAGGCTGAACCAGCGCTCGGCAATATCCGGGTGGGCAAATGGCGTCCACAGGCTGACGATACCGGTCACTCCCAGCACTACGAACACCAGTGGCCGCCCCAGATCATGCATCTGCTGTTGCAGACGACCTTCGGTCTTCATGATCAGCCAGGTGCAACCGAGCAACGCGTAGGCGGCGATCAGCGCCAGGCCGCAGAACACCGAGAATGGCGTCAGCCAATCGAACGCACCGCCGGCGAAGCTGCGATTGACCACCTCGAAACCGTCGATATAGGCACCCAGTGCCACGCCCTGGAAGAAGGTGGCAGTCAGCGAGCCGCCAATGAAGGCCTTGTCCCACAGATGGCGCTTGGCGGCCTTGGCCTTGAAGCGAAACTCGAAGGCCACACCACGGAAGATCAGCCCGAGCAACATCAGGATCAGCGGCAAATAAAGCGCGTCGAGCACCACCGCATAGGCCAGTGGAAAGGCGCCGAACAGCCCCGCACCACCGAGTACCAGCCAGGTCTCGTTGCCGTCCCAGACCGGCGCGACAGTGTTCATCATCACGTCGCGCTCGCCGTCGTCGCGAACGAAGGGAAAGAGGATGCCGATGCCCAGATCGAAGCCATCCATCACCACATACATCATCACACCGAAGGCGATGATCACCGCCCAGATCAGCGGAAGGTCGATACCCATGTTCAGCTCCTCTCCGGCAAGGTGTCGGTTTCGCCATCTTCCAGGCCTTCTTCGGCAGCCGAGAGCGGACGCGCTGGCGTACGCGGTTGGCCAGGCCCACCCTCTGAGGTTTCCTTGCCCTCATCGATCTTCGGCCCCTTGCGCACCAGGCGCAGCATGTAGCCGATACCCGCACCGAACAGCACGAAATAGACCACCACGAACAGCGCCAGAGTGAAGCCCAGCTGCGCCGCACTATGCCCTGATGAAGCATCGGCGGTACGCATCAGACCATGGACGATCCACGGCTGGCGACCGATCTCAGTGGTGTACCAGCCCGCGAGGATGGCGATGATCCCGCTCGGGCCCATCCAAACGGCCAGGTGCAGGAACGGACGGCAGGTATACAGCCGCTCGCCCCGACGCAACCAGGTACCCCAGAGTCCGACGAAGATCATCATCAGGCCCATGGCGACCATGATGCGGAAGGTCCAGAAGACGATAGTGGAATTGGCCCGGTCCTCCGGCGGGAAGTCCTTCAGCGCGGGCACCTGCTTGTCCAGGCTATGAGTGAGGATCAGGCTGCCGAGCGCCGGGATCTCCACCTTGAAGCGGGTTTCCTCGCGCTCCATGTCCGGCCAGCCGAACAGAATCAGCGGCGTCGGCTCGTCGCCGACATTTTCCCAGTGGCCTTCGATGGCAGCGATCTTCGCCGGCTGGTACTTGAGCGTATTGAGGCCGTGCAGGTCGCCGATGAAGGCCTGCACCGGCGCCACTAGCAGGGCCATCCACAGCGCCATCGACAGCATCTTGCGGATTGCCGGGTTGTCACGCCCGCGCAGCAGGTGCCAGGCCGCCGAAGCACCGACGAAGAAAGCAGTGGCGAGGAACGCCGCCGTGGCCATGTGCGCCAGGCGATAGGGGAACGACGGGTTGAACACCACGGCGAACCAGTCCACCGGAATTACCCGTCCGTCGATGATCTCGAAGCCCTGCGGCGTATGCATCCAGCTGTTGGAAGCGAGGATCCAGAAGGTCGAGATCAGCGTGCCGATGGCCACCATCACCGTGGAGAAGAAGTGCAGGCCCGGCCCGACGCGATTCCAGCCGAACAGCATGACGCCAAGGAAGCCCGCTTCGAGGAAGAACGCGGTGAGCACCTCGTAGGTCAGCAGCGGCCCGGTGACCGCCCCGGCAAAGTCGGAGAAGGCGCTCCAGTTGGTGCCGAACTGATAGGCCATGACCAGGCCGGAGACCACGCCCATGCCGAAGTTGACCGCGAAGATCTTCGACCAGAAGTGGTAGAGATCGCGGTACAGCGTATTGCCGGTCTTCAACCACAGACCTTCGAGCACCGCCAGGTAGCTGGCCAGACCGATGGTGATGGCCGGAAAGACGATGTGGAAGGAAATGGTGAAGGCAAACTGGATTCGGGCGAGATCAAGCGCCTCTAGGCCGAACATGTCACATCCTCATTCAGGGTTATTTCGGCCCCAGCACGCAAAGCCGATCCATAGACTCCAGGTCTTGGAGTCAAACGAGCTGAAATTGTTCTTATGGAAGTGGTATGCAGCCGAGAAGCTGCTGAGTAAAGCGCGAAAAGGCGTATTGATCTGGATCAATGCGCACTGAAAGACTAGCCGCTAAAGGCCCAACTGGCGCTGTGGTGATTTGCCGCGCGACAGGCCACCGCAGCGCTGAGAGGGGCGCCATCCCTAGGGTGGGTTAGCGGCGCTGAACGGCGATCCTGCTGGTGTCGGTTAAAACAGTGCGCTCGGATGGCCGCCCCACGTAACCCACCAGGCGATGGATCGTGTTACGTCGATGGTGGGTTACGCCGCACCAGGCACAGCGAATAAGCCGGTAACCGTGACAAGCGGCTAACCCACCCTACAGGAGACCGAGCCATTTTTGACGTGGACGGTCTCAAGAGCTACCGCCAGGAATCGCATCCAGACAAAAAAAGGGCGGCCACGCGCTATGCGGGCCGCCCGAATCACGGAGTTGCTTACATCGAATGATCGCGATGACTTGCGACCACCCGTATTGGATTACCGCTCGAGGATTGCAGTCACACCCTGACCACCGGCCGCGCAGATGGAAATAAGGCCGCGCCCCTCGCCGGCCACCGCAAGCAGCTTGGCCAGGTTGGCGACAATGCGTCCGCCAGTGGCTGCGAACGGGTGACCGGCGGCCAGCGAGCTGCCCTTGACGTTCATCTTGCTGCGGTCGATGGCCCCCAGCGCGGTGTCCAAACCCAGGCGCTCCTTGCAGTAGTCGGCGTCTTCCCAGGCCTTGAGCGTGCACAGCACCTGCGCGGCGAAGGCCTCATGGATCTCGTAGTAGTCAAAATCCTGCAGGGTCAGGCCATTGCGCGCCAGCAGACGCGGTACCGCGTACACCGGTGCCATGAGCAGGCCCTCCTTGCCCTGGACGAAATCCACCGCCGCCGCCTCGCCATCACGCAGGTAGGCCAGCACCGGCAGGCCGCGGGCCTTGGCCCATTCCTCGCTGGCCAGCAGCACCAGCGAGGCGCCATCGGTCAGCGGCGTGGAGTTGGCTGGGGTCAGCGTGCCACGCGGTCCGCGTTCGAAACAGGGCTTGAGGGTCGCAAGCTTCTCCGCGCTGATGTCCGGACGCAGGTTCTGGTCGCGGGTCAGGCCGAGAAACGGCGTCATCAGGTCATCGTGCCAACCTTCGGCGTAGGACGCCGCGAGCTTCTGGTGACTGGCCAGTGCCAACTGATCCTGCTCGTCACGCGGGATGGCCCAGCGCTGCGCCATCAACTCGCAGTGCTCGCCCATCGACAACCCGGTACGCGGCTCGCCGTTGCGCGGAATGTGCGGTGCCAAGTGGCGCGGGCGAATCTTCAGCAGGCTCTTGATCTTGTCACCGGTGCTTTTGCCGCGATTGGCCTCCAGCAGAATCTGCCGCAGCCCCTCGTTGACGCCGATGGGTGCGTCGGAGGTGGTGTCAACACCGCCGGCGATGCCGCAGTCGATCTGCCCGAGGGCGATCTTGTTGGCCACCAGAATCGCTGCTTCCAGACCAGTACCGCAGGCCTGCTGCAGGTCGTAGGCCGGGGTTTCCGGCGCCAGGCGCGAGCCCAGCACGCACTCGCGGGTCAGGTTGAAGTCCCGCGAGTGCTTGAGTACGGCACCGGCCACTACCTCGCCGAGGCGCTCGCCATGCAGATTGAAGCGCTCCACCAGCCCTTCGAGGGCGCTGGTCAGCATCTCCTGATTGCTTGCCCTGGCGTAGACGGTGTTGGAACGGGCGAACGGGATACGGTTGCCGCCGACGATGGCGACCCGGCGCAACTGGGTCATGGGGACTCCTTGCTGGTCGAGAAATCGAAGAAACCTGTGGCGAACTATTGCCCGTCCGCCGGTTCCCAGAAACATGAGACGTAGAATCTGTTCACGATCTCGCGAGCTAGAGCCATACAAGGCGCTACGTCAGTAACAGCCTCCGGCTGGTCAAAACAGGCGAGGAGCGCTCGGAGTCGCGCTCGACTTTACGAGCTGTAAATGAGCAGTACTCGCTTTGCTCGCCCTCCGGGCCGCGCTTAAGCGCGTTAGCCGCAAGCGGCTTGCCGAGGCTGTTTTTAACGCAGTAGGGCCGACGCGCAGCAGATCGTGAACTGGTTCTGACACTGTAGCCTTCCGGCTGCACAGGCTAAACCTCAAACAGGTGCGAACATTGGCCGCCTTGCCGGCATGTGAGGCAACAGAGTCAATTGCGCTTAGCCAACTGCCGCGTACAGTGACACGACTTTCGATTCGCCCGCAGGAGCCCTTCATGTCCGATCGTTACCTCACTTTCGCCAACTCCTCCACCGGCCGCCGCCTGGTTGGCGCCCTCGGCCTTCCGGCGCCTGTGCGCCTGGAACGCTGGATGGCTGGCCGCGTGCGACCGGTAGACGGCGCCCTGCTGCTCGGTGGTGAAGGCGAACTGCTCCAGGCCGTGATGCCCTTCGCCAACAAGCTCACCGATCAATTGTTCTCAGCTCGCGACGGCCAGTTCGATCTGCCACGCTGGACTGCCGAGCACGGCCCCAAACTCAAGGCACTGGTATTCGACGCCAGCCACCTGACCCGTTTCGAGCAACTGATCGAGCTGCGCGACTTCTTCCAGCCCACTTTCAAGGGGTTGGCCAATAGCCCTCGCGTAGTGGTGCTGGGGCGTGCGCCCGAATCACTCAAAGACCCGGTCGCCGCCAGCGTGCAGCGTTCACTGGAAGGTTTTACCCGCTCGCTGGGCAAGGAAATCCGTCGCGGTGGCAGCGTGCAGTTGCTCTATATCGGCAAGGGTGGCGAGCAGCAACTGGAAGGCGCGCTGCGCTTCTTCCTCTCGCCGAAAAGCGCCTACGTCTCCGGTCAGGTGCTGCGTCTCGGCGCCTGCGGCGAACAGGTCAAGGACTGGACACGCCCATTGGCTGGCAAGAAGGCGCTGGTCACCGGCGCCTCACGTGGTATCGGTGCTTCCATTGCCGAAGTGCTCGCCCGTGACGGCGCCGAGGTCGTGCTGCTCGATGTGCCACAGGCTGCCGATGCGCTGCAGGCGCTGGCGGCGCGCCTGGGCGGGCGCGCGGTGACTCTGGATATCTGCGCCGACGATGCGCCGCAGCGTCTGGTCGAGGCGTTGCCCGACGGCCTCGACATCGTCGTGCACAACGCCGGCATCACCCGCGACAAGACCCTGGCGAAGATGAGCGACGCGTTCTGGAACTCGGTAATCGACGTCAACCTCAAGGCGCCGCAGGTGCTGACCCAGGCGCTGCTGGACGCCGACAAACTGCATGACAACGGCCGCGTGGTGCTGATCGCCTCGATCAGCGGCATCGCCGGCAACATGGGCCAGACCAACTACGCGGTGAGCAAGGCTGGCGTGATCGGCCTGGCTCAGGCCTGGGCACCGGCCCTGGCGAAGAAAGGCATCAGCATCAACGCGGTGGCCCCCGGTTTCATCGAAACCCAGATGACCGCCGCCATTCCGCTGGGCATCCGCGAAGCTGGCCGACGGATGAATTCGATGAGTCAGGGCGGCCTGCCGCAGGACGTCGCCGAAGCCGTGGCCTGGTTCGCCCAACCGGGCTCGGGCACGGTGACCGCACAGGTGCTGCGCGTGTGCGGGCAGAGCCTGCTCGGTGCCTGAGACCGTTGGGCTGGTGGGCTGAAGCGGATCGCCGCCCGGCCCACCCTACTCAATGGGCATTTGATGTAGGGTGCGCCGCGCGCACCGAGGCCATCACCTTTATCCCGTGGGTGCATGGTGCGAACGACGCGCCCTACGATTTCACACCTTGCCGCGCTTGCGAAACTCCACCGGTGTTTCCCCGACCCAGCGCTTGAACGCGCGGTAGAAGGTGCTCGGCTCGGAGAAGCCGGTACGCTCGACTATCACTTCGATGCGCTCGTCGGTCTTCAGCAACAGCTCCTTGGCCAGGCGGCAGCGGTAATCCGTGATCAGATCGTTAAAGCGCACACCGGCCATGGCCAGGCGCTCGCGCAGGCGCCGCGCCGGCATGTTCAAGCGCGCCGCTACCTGCTCCAGGGTGGCGCCACCATCGACCAACAGCTCGGCGATCAGCTCTCGCACCTGGCGCACCAGGTCCAGCCTCTCCACTTCCGCCAATTGCCGCCGCGCCAGCGACTCGTGCATACGCAACAATTCCGGCGCGGCGTGGCGCGAGACCTTGTCCAGCACCGCGGCGTCGAACAGCAATGCGCAGTCCTCGGCGCCGAGGCGCACCGGGCAACCATAAACCGCCAGGTAGCGCTCTGCCGGTGCACCCTCGAGATGCATGAAGCGCACTTCACGCGGGCGAAAAGCGTTTTCGGTCAAGGCAGTGAACAGACGGATCACCGCTCCCGCCAACATCTCCGGAAAATGGCGCGGCGTATCGGCTTCCAGGCCCAGCGTCAGCACGGCCATATCGCCGTCAACATGCAAACGCGCGTTGAGGGTGTCGGAGAGCAGGCGCACGTAGCGCAGCGCATGGCGCAGGCCCGCGCCAAAGGTTTCGCTGGAGAGAAACAGGTATTCCAGAAGCAGGCCATGGAAAGCAGGCAGATGCTGGGCCAGGTACAGCCCCACATGCTCCTCGTCGCACTCTTCGCTGGCGGCTTTCCAGAACGCTGCCTGGGCCGCATGGGGAAAACGGCCAGCCGGCAGCCCGCCAGGAGGCAAGCCAACACGCACCAGCACACGGTCAGGATCGGTTCCGCTGGCGCGCAGGGCATCGATTACCGGGCGCATCAACGCCACATCGTCGGTCAGATCACGCATGATTCCTGCTGTTCTTCTTATTAGTGAGCATTACTCGTGAACGGCGCCATCTTAGGGGCAGCGAGCCGCCGCGCGCAAACCACGTCGCAGACGGATTGGCTAGCCTGCGCACACGCTGGGCAGAACAGCCAATGCCAGCGTGGGTCTGAGGGTTAAGCTGCTGTCACTCATTCGCCAAGGAGTTCGCCAATGGCCATCGACTGGCTCGACCTCGATACACCACCGGCCTTGCCTGGTCTGTTCCTGCGCGCAGCACTACGCCGCAAGGTGACTGGCCGCCAACTGCCCAACATCGGTCTGCGCTGCCGCGTGGAGGTGGACCCGAAGCACCTGGCGCGCTATCGCCAGGTCTGCGCCATCGCAGACAGCCCATACCTGCCACCTGTCTATCCGCACGTGCTCGCTTTCGGCCTGCAGATGAAGTTGCTCACCGACCGCCGCTTTCCCTTCCCGCTCCTGGGCCTTGTGCATCTGCAGAATCGTATCCGCGTGTTGCGTCCGCTGGGTGGGCTGGGGCCGTTCCAGATCAGCGTACAGGTCGCCGATTTGCAACCCCACGACAAGGGCGCCACCTTCAGCCTGATCACCCGACTGGAAGACCAACTCGGCCTGCTCTGGGAAGGTGATAGCCGCATCCTCTGCCGCGCCCTGCGCCTCGAAGGGCAAGCGCAGCCAGGTGCCGAACAGCAGACGCTGGAGCTGTCGCCACTGGCCGATTGGGCCGCACCCGCCGACACTGGCCGGCGCTGTGCGCGCGTGGCCGGCGACTACAACCCGATCCACCTGTTCGCCGTGACGGCACGCTTGTTCGGCTTCCCTCGCGCAATCGCCCATGGCCTGTGGAACAAGGCGCGCAGCCTGTCAGCCCTGCACGCGCACCTGCCGCAGACCGGCTACGAGGTGGAGGTACGCTTCCAGAAACCCGTGCTGCTGCCCACCCACGTTGCCCTGCAGGCCAGCGAGTCTGCCGCCAGCGGCCAGTTTCGCCTGATCGGCGAGGGCGACATAGCGCATATGGCCGGGAGTTGGCAGCCGCTGGAGGCCTGATTTGCACATTCTACCCCCTCTCCCATTCATGGGAGAGGGCTGGGGAGAGGGTGGTTCAGGCGGCACCGTTGTTATTGGACAGGGCCCGCCCCCCCCCCCCCCCACCCCCCCCCCCGGGGGGGGGGCAAAAAAAAAAAAAAAACCCAAAGAAACCCCGCCGGGGATG